>Ga0247608_10001774_pt1 | contig 28698 bp, 26 predicted proteins | sample 176DNAGHGlowgp2_FD_193490 | JGI IMG/M metagenome (GOLD analysis project Ga0247608, IMG submission 193490) | Sheep rumen microbial communities from Palmerston North, Manawatu-Wanganui, New Zealand - 1766 DNA GHGlow gp2 | ecosystem: Host-associated > Mammals > Digestive system > Stomach > Rumen ... | reverse complement strand
CGCCGCATTCTGCGTCATTGTTGAGCACGCGCTCAAAGAAATCATCTGCCTTCGCGTAATCCCCGTCTTTGAGCATCATGTAGCCACGCTTCAACATGGCAGAGCTTTGGGCATTCAGCGCAGACATACCGGAATCCTGCTGTGGAGCAGGCTGCGCAGACGCTGCGTCCTTCTTCCCCAGCAGCTTTTCCACGCCGTGGATCAAATCCTGCATGGCGCCGATCTTGCCCATGTTCTGCGCAGCAAGTGAGCGCAGTTCCTTGGGCATATCATACGGGTCCATGTCCTTGTATACCGGAATGACTGTTTTCTGCTGACCGGATGCGATGAGTTTGAGAAAACGGCTCCATTCGTTTTTGACCCAAACGGCATCGAAATATTCATAATCGGTGCCAACAACGATCATAATCTTTGCCGAGTTTATGGCAGCGAAAATGTACGGCTCGTATTCCACGCCTAGCTTTCCCTCAAGCGAAATACGAGAGAAGAAAACCCGATACCCCTCTTTGGTCAGAGCACGATAGATGTCCTGTGCAATCACACTGTCCGGTGTGCGGTCTCCGTCCTCGTCCAGTTCCTTATAGGAGATGAACACGTCGTAAGGTTCCTCCTTGCCGGATACTTCCAGAATACGCTTGCGCAGCGATTCAATCTGCCGTGCTTCTTCACGGTATACCCGGCGAGCAATAGCGTCCGCATTCTCGCACGCCTGCTCAAAGTTGCTGTCATCTTCCACACTCTCAAAGCTGGAGCGATGACAGGTCGGGACTTTCTTCCCGGTTGTGGGATCGTCCACATATTCAATGCCGTATTTGCAGAGAACAAGGCCCCAATATGCTTCGGCTTCTTCCGGAAAGTCGGCAATAATGCTCTCAAATGCGCCGGAAGCCTTATCAAACTCACAGTTGCGCAGAAGTTTACCGGCTCTGGAAAAAAGCTTCAGTTTTTTCTCGTCATCTACCTTGGGGACGGTTTGTTTGGTGCCGCAGTATTCACATTCACAGACGGTAGAACCGTCTACAATATTGAGATCTCCGCCGCACATTTTGCATTTGATGACTGGCATGATGTTGACTCCTTTATTCTTGAAAAACTGGCATTATTAGAGAACCACGATATTCATTTTGGAACCGAATATACCAGTCTGATCTGATTATCACTGCCTCATCATTATTTAGATACAGCGCTCCTTTTTTTACATCAATATCAATTATGTCCGCATCATACATTAGATGATGATTGGCGCAAAGGCATATTCCGTTCTGAGGGATATCCTCACCTAAATCTGTATCAGCTACTTCATGCCCGTGAAGATGTGCCGCTTGCAATGCACTGCGTATTTCACATCTGCAAATTGCACATTGATTTCCGTAAGCGTCCAGTACTTTCCTGCGAAAATCCGAAAGACGTTGTAGTTTGATAGAAGAATAACGTTTTCTGACGCGCTCATCTTCCAATCGCATATCAACGTTTTTACTTCTTGTAAGAAATGCCTTGCCTAATACATCTACGTCGATTGGGTTAAACTGCATATACTCATCAATATGTTGAACGAATTCTTTCGTGTCCTCAAGAGAAACTACGTATACCTTTTCTTCTGTTCCTTTTATCGGAAGAGATTTATAGTATGGTCTTGTTATCGGGAAGCGAGGATCTAAAACTTCATCCCATTTTTTCGCGGTGTAAAAACCCTTTGATTCAAGGCCGAGTTCGCGTCTTCTTTTGTAATCCCAAACAATAAAAACCTTTTTGAATGGGCACAGATATATCACATATTTGACCCCATCAGTATTGATACTCGAATTGGTATTGCCGTTATATGCCGGCTCAATTGCATCTCCTCTTCCAAACGCCAATCCAAGAAGTGTCCCTCTATATGCCTGGACTCTTTTCTTAAACTGCTCCAGCTCTCTGTCCATCTCTTTTTCTCTTGTCATGCTTCATGCCTTCTTAAAATACTTCGTAAAATTTATCGTTGATTTCTTTCTGGATTCTGTGTATACTAAATGTGAAAGGCTGGTGATCATCATGCCGAGCATCAAGCCGGTATCCGATCTGAGAAATTATGGGGAAGTACTGCGCGATGTGGCGGTTGGGCAGCCGGTGTTCCTGACCCGCAACGGTCATGGGCGCTACGCTGTACTCGATATGGAGGAGTACCGCGAGTATGAGAAGCTGAAGGCCATGAACTGGCTGATGGGCGAGCTGGACAAAGGCCGTGGATCCGGCGAACAGGACGGCTGGCTCGACGCCGACGAGGTTTTCAGCGAGTTAGAGGCGCGTTACCATGGCTAAGCTGATCGTGTCCCCGTTGGCGCGGGCTGACATGCGGGCGATCGGCGATTACATCAGTCAGAAGCTCCGCAATCCGGACGCCGCGCTGCGTCTGATCCGAAGACTTCGGGAGGCCATGCTGCCGCTGCGGGAGTTTCCGGAGTCGGGCGCGCCGCTTCTGGCAGCCGGAAAGCAGAACGCTCCGTACCGCTATCTGGTCTGCGGCAGTTACCTGATCTTTTATCACACCGCGGGCGACTCTGTTCACATTGACCGCGTTCTCTATGGCCGCCGCGATTATATGGCTATTCTGTTCAGCGATCAGCTTGAAGAAGAATAAGCTTTTCATCAGCTCCCCAAATCGGGGAGCTGGTTTTTATTCGTCCTTTTTCCTCCCGCAGTTCGGGCAGAAGTTGGACTTGATATCCTTCTCGCCGCAGTCGGGGCAGATCCACGTTGCGGGTGCTTCGGGCTTTTTGGCTCCGCACTCCGGGCAGAACTTGGAGAGGATGCCCGCCTTGCCGCAGGCAGGGCAGGTCCAGCCGGGATCGGGCTCCGGCTTCTTCCTGCCGCATTCCGGGCAGAATTTGGAACGGATGTTCTTCGCACCGCAGGCAGGGCAATCCCAGGTATCGGCGAGCTTAGGTTCCGGCTTTCTGCCGCCGCAATTGGGGCAGAAACGGCTCTGAATGTTCTTTGTCCCGCATTCCGGGCACTCCCATCCCTCGGCAGCATGGGCGGCAGGCGCAGCTTCTCCGCTCATGTTGGGCATCTGGAAGCCCTTCATCATGTTGCCGATTTGAGGCGCGACAGTAGAAGCCGCGGCCATTCCAACGCCGAGACCCAGCAAATCTCCGAGAACGCCGCTTCCGCCACCGCCGGCGGAAATCGCGGGGCCCATGTTGCCGATCCCCTCGGCGTAGGCTTTCTGCACCTCGGCCTGCAGCACGTCTTTTTGACTATAGCCCTTGGCGGCCATAACCTCGGCCTCGGTGAGACCGGCAAGTCGCTGAGCCTGCGCCTCGGCCTGCGCCGCAATGACCCTTCGCTCGGCCTCGCGCCGGGCGATTTCCGTTTCTGTGGTCTGCTTCTGCAAAACAGCCTCGCGGTGTGCTGCTTCGATCGCGGCGGCGCTCTGTTCCTGCATAGTGCGGAACTGCGCTTCGCTCTGGGCCTGGGCAGTCTTGACGGTGGCCTCGGCCTGAATCACGCGGGTCTGGAGCGTGATGGTATGTAATTCGCGGATGCGCTTAAAGTTGGGGTCATTCTCCGGCAGGACCACATTCGTCACATAGAACTGCGGGATGGTCAGGCCGTATTCCTCAAAGCCGGGCAGCAGGCGCTCACGTAGGCGGTCGGAGATAATGTCCAGCTTCTCGTCGATCTCCAGAAGATCGATGGCGTTGTCTTTGATAACGGCGGAGAGATTGGTCTTGACCGTGTTGGAGATCAGGGGACGGAAGCTCTGCTGTATCGACTTGGTAAAACCGTCCGCGTCACCCCAGGCAATGCCCTGCATGGTGCCGACCAGCTTTAACAGGAGCTTTCTGGAATCGGAGACAGCCAGGTTCAATTCACCGGAAGCGCCCAGCTCCAGCGGGACACCGGTCAGCGGGTCGATGAAGCGCACCTTTTCGGGCGTTCCCCACTTGATGGCTGTCTGCACGGTCTTGTTGATGAAGTAGACCTCGCTGTGGAAGGTGCCCTCGGTATCGGTGGGCAACTTGTAGACCTTCTCCAATAGCGGGAGCTGCTGGGTCTCCAGCGTATAGCGGCCCGCGCCGAAGAGATCGAGGGCCTGACCGTCCCGGAAGAAGATGGCCTCCTGACTCTCATGCACGATGAGCTGGGAGCCGTAGTTGAAGTCCTCAATAGGGTGCTTCCAGATCAGGGTGTCGTTGTCTCCCTCGTACTTGATGATGCTGGCAAGCCCGTCTTTCTTGATCTTCTCGCTCATGAGCCGTTCGGGGATAAAGTTTTCAAAGTCGCAGACTGGGCAGGTGTATTTCTCGGCGCTCTTACCGGTGCGCAGTCTCACGCCGCACTGCTGGCAGGAAAATTCTAGCGTCTTGTCCTGCGCGGCCAGATCGTTGATCGGCTCGCCGCAGACAGGGCACTTGGCCTTTTCGCCCTTGGTCTGGTCGAACACGACCATGTTGCCGCAGTGGGGGCACTCCCGCCCCGTGAGCTTGTCCGTGCGCACGTCGATGGTGTAGCCGCACGCGCAGTCGATTTTCTTGCGGGCGAAGAATCCCGTCCGCCCCTCGGCATATTTCCCGCAGTTCGGGCATTCGATGATGAATTTAGACATGAGCGGCCTCCTGATTCTTTACAACCGTTGCAAGTGCATGTACGACATTGGTGATAATAATAGCCAATGCTGATCCTTGAGTAACAGTTTCTCCAATAGCTGCTTCTGCCACTGTCTTAACCGCCCAAATAGCAGTTCCTTTTGTGACGTTCATCAATTGTTTTCCAATCGGTTCACTTTCTAAGTATTGTCGATCGCCTGTTGTTTTCTGTAAGTTTTCTCGCAACTGCTTTTTTAGTTTTTTGCGTGTCTCACCTTCAGAGATAGCTTCTAAAAGGTCAAGAAAATATTCTGGTGAGAGTTGGAGCAGTTTTGGAGTGAGAGAAACATCAATAAACCCGCCGTTTTCTTCAACTGCATTTTTCACTTCATAATATAAGTTGACATCAGGAATCTGTAACTTAAGTTTTCCATTCTCATAACGCACATTTTTACTAACTCTGGCAAGAGCATCTCTCCAATTAAATTCTATCGGATATTGGAGCTGCTGCTTCAGTTTTAGCGAGGATATTTTGCTTTGAGGAATCCCAAGGTTTTTTGCAAGAGTATAATCGCTATAGATCTTGAAATCATTATCTCCCTTTACTCTTAGTAACTGGTCAATGTAAAGATGAAACATTAGTGTTTCAAGGTCAGCTTTCGTCATTCGGCCAAAATTGCCAAGGTAATACTCATATGCCAGCTTATCAAACGCAGCTGCTTTGCTCTCAACACTATTGAATATTTCTTCATAACGTGCTGCTCTTTCTTCCTTCATTTTATTATCTGAATTAGAATTATTGTCATTCATAGAATTTGTTCCTCCTCGTTTTATATGTCTTGAATTACGGCAAAAGTGCCCTTCTGTCCAAAAGATTCAATGTGTTATGAATGCGGCAGCTTGATATTGGTCCAGCCGGAGACATCGCACTCACCATACTTGTTCGAACCTACGGCGACGACCGTCCCGTCCGCCTTCAGGCCCACCGTGTGATTGCCTCCTGCAGCAATAGCCACGATGTTCTTCCAGTCAGAGACGTCACACTGACCACTATCGTTATCTCCCACGGCGACCACGGTGCCGTTCGCCTTCAGACCAACGGTGTGGTGCTCTCCTGCTGCGACTGCCACAATGTCCTTCCAGCCGGAGACGTCGCACTGGCCGTGCTTGTTATACCCGAAGGCGACGACGGTTCCGTCCGCCTTCAGGCACACCGTGTGGTCGCTTCCCGCATCGACATCCACGATGTTCGCCCAGCCGGAGACGTTGCACTGGCCATAATTATTATAACCAACAGTAACCACCGTGCCATCCGCCTTCAGACCAACGGTGTGGTGCTCTCCTGCTGCGACTGCCACAATGTCTTTCCAGCGTGAGACGTCGCACCGACCCTGGCCGTCGAATCCCACGGCGACGACGGTTCCATCCGCTTTCAGGCCCACGGTGTGGTCGCTTGCCGCGGCGACCGCTACGATGTCCGTCCAGTCGGAGACGTTGCATTTGCCGGAGTAGTTAGAGCCTGCGGCAACGACAGTGCCGTCCGCCTTCAGGCCTACCGTGTGCCATACACCCGCGTCGACAGCCACGATGTCTGTCCAGCCGGAGACGTAGCACTGCCCATCGTCGTTATGGCCAACTGCGACGACAGTGCCGTCCGCTTTTAGGCCTACCGTATAGGCGGCACCTCCAGCGGTAACCGTGTCCCGCTGGGTAGTTTCAGCCCAGAGGGCAAAGCTGCGCGTCCGGGCGTCTTTGTAATTGCCAGCCGCAACGAAGGCCATAGCTGCATGGGCGCTGTCCCCGGCTTCAAACAGCGCCTCTGCATTCTTATATGCATTGCCGGGGACGATGACCTTCGTATAAATTAGAAACGCAGAGACGGCGGCAATAGCCAGTGCCAAGACAGTGCCGACAGTGAATTTTTTCTTCGCCATGGCTGCTCTTTCTATTTTTTCTTTCGCTATCCGTTGCCGCTCTGCTTCTTCGACGTCGGCTTTACATTTTGCCTCAGCTTCGCGCTTTTTCTCCACAATCAGCATATCCTTGCTCGCAAGGAACGTCTGATAATTCCGTTCGGCATCCGCTTTTGATTTATTTGCGTGAGCCTCGGCCATCTGTGCAGCTTCGTCCAGCCGGTTAAACAGTATTTCCCGCAAGTGTTCAAGCTCAGTTTTTAATTCACCAGTGGCAAACTGTCGGGCGCGTGTGAGTTCGCGGTTTTTCTCAAAGCTGCTGCGTGCATTTTCGTTCAATTGCTTCTGAGAGCGTTCCGTGGATTGATAGCTTGGCTTATAGTCATACAGTTTCTTGATTTCTTCGGCACTGAGGTAGCCGGACACAGCATACTTTTCAGCCGCTTCCCGGATATGCGCTTCATCAATTGGCAGCTCCATGGTCTCTGATGACGGTGTGAAAGCGCACAACTTATCTATGTACGCCGCGGCATCTTTACACTGGTTTTTTGCCAGTGCCATGCCGTAATAAGCACGGGCGTTCTTCGCATCCAGTGACAGTACCTGGTCGAAGAAGCTGACAGCTTTGTTCCACTCGCTGTCCTCCAATGCCATGAAGCCGCGATCCATCGCTGCAGTAATACGCGCTGCGCTGTCACCGCTTTGCTGAACAACGACGGTTTCTTTAACTACTTCCTCTTTCTTATCTGCGCTCAAAACCTTGTCCACGCCGCGGATGAGATCCTGGATGAAGCCGATCCTGCTCATGTGTAGCTCATCAGGACCGAGAGCTGCTCCGGCAGATCGTAGGGGTCCATGTCCCGGTAGCACGGGATCAGGAGCTTGGAGCGATCCTTGCGCATCATGGCAAGAAAGCGGCTCCACTCGTTCTTGACCCAGACGGCGTTGAGGTTTTCCGCGCTGGTGCCGATGACGACCATCACCTTCGCGCTGTTGAGGGCGGCGAAGATGTAAGGCTCATATTGCGTGCCGGGCACGTCCTCCAGCGAAATGCGGGAGAAGAATACGCGCCAGCCCTTTTCTGTCAGGCGGTAATAGATCTCCTGTGCAAGAATACTGTCGCGGGTGCGCTCGTCGTCTTCGTCCAGTTCCTTGTAGCTGATGAAAACGTCGTAGGGCTCGGTATTCTGCGAAGCGGCGAGGATGCCCCGCTGCACCTCCGCGATCTTGGCCGCGTCCTTCTGGTACTGGCGGCGAGTGATGCCGTCCGAGTACTCGAGCGCGGCCAGATAGTCCACGTCCTCCAGAAAACTGTCGAAGCTCGCCCGGTGGCAGGTGGGCAGCCATTCGTAGGTAGCCGGGTCCTCCACATACTCGATGCCGAAGCGGCAGAGAGCACAGCACCAGTGCGCCTCCGCGTCCGTGTCATCGTCGGCCACGATATGCTCATAGACGCCGAGCGCCTTGTCAAACTTGCCCGCGCGGCGGAAATGGTTGCCTCGGTTGAACGCAGCGGCCCGCTGCTCGTCCGAGACTCTGGGCAGCGTCATCACGCTGCCGCAGTATTCGCATGTTCCAAAGGTTTTATCCTCGGCGAGCTGTATATCCCCGCCGCACATTTTGCACTTGATGATCGGCATGGTGCCATACCTCACCTTTCAAACAATCCGTATTCATACAGGAGTGTAGACTATGTGTGTTTTTCACTTGGTGATTTTTACATAGTTGACCCAATAGTAGTTGTCAATATCCAGTCCGGCAAGAGCATCAAGGGTCACATTGACAGCAGCGTGGGACTGGCCCACAGCGTCGTTCATGACGGTACCGGTCATCGTGCCCTCGTTGACCATCTCCACGCATACGTCAAGAGCGTCGATGCCAACAAGGTAGATGTCCTTGCCGACGGTGCGGTCAGCTGCTTTGATAGCGGTGGCAGCACCAAGCGCCATGGCGTCATTGTTGCAGAAGACTACCTCAATGGCGTCGCCGAACCTGGCAAGGTCGGTTGCACAAATATCTTGTCCTTTCGCCTGGGCCCAGTTGCCGATTTGGTCGTCCAGGCACTCAACCTCAATGCCTGCGTCCGTGAGAGCCTTGACAGAGTACTCGGTGCGGTACTGGGCGTCAATGTTCTCGGGATCGCCCTCGATCATGATGTAGCTGACCTTGCCGTCGCCGTTGATATCGCCGTGGTTCGGCAGCTCGGCAATGATCTCGCCCTGGTAGGTGCCAGCCTGACGTGCGTCAGTGCCGACATAGCAGACCTTGGCGTTATTGAGGATGCCCGCATAGGACTCATTGCCCTTGTCGCCGAGAGGTTCTCGGTTGATAAGGATACAGGGGATACCGGCATAGACTATCTTGTCGATCTCAACATCGGCGGCTGATGTTTGAACAAGGTTCAGGATAATGGCATCCATGCCCTGACTTATGAAGTTGTCGATCTGGTTGTTCTGCTCGGCCATGTCCCTCTTGCCATCGACGATGGTCACGTCGAACTTGACATCATCGGTCTCAAGGCTCTTAAAGTAGTCGAGCATCTCGTTGCGGTAGAGGGTCATGAAGTTGTCGTCGAACGCGTAGAGGGCAATGCCGATCTTGTAGGTTCCTGGTAAAAGCTCAGCGACATCGTATGCCGTAGAGATGCCCTTTTTGTGGGCTGCATTATAGATTTTTTTTGCTTCCTCCATTTTTTCTGAACTGTCTTTATAAGAGCCAAGTGACGAAAAAGCGGCAAATGCTTTCTTGTATTCGCCGGAATTAAACAAATTCATTGCCGTTATATAATCTTGCTCCATTGTTGCAGCTTTTACCTCTTCGTATTTTTCTTCGCTGTCTTTATAATTGCCCAATGCTTGGAAAGCATCAAGCGCTTTTGTGTAGTCTCCAGCTTCTAAAAATGCTGATGCATTTACATAATCTTGTTCAAGAATTGCTTTTCTTACTTCTTCAACCTTTGTTTTGCTGTCAATAAAGCTGTCAAGCATCTCATATATTGCAAGAGATTCATTGTATCTCCCTTCAGCAAACAAAGCCTCAGCCACTTTGTAATCTTTATATGGCACAACAATATTTGTATATGCTAAATAGCCTGCAACGGCAATAACAACAGCAAGCAGCGCAAGGACGAGGCAAAGTCTTGTTCTTGCTTTTTTCTTTTTCGCTGCTAACTCGGCATTCAAGCGCTGCCGTTCAGCTTCTTCGGCTTCGGCCTTGCGCTTGCGCTCCGCTTCTTCGGCTTCTTCCCGCTCTAATCGCGCTGCTTCTACATCACATCGCTTTGCCATTTCTGCACTGTCTTTATAGGGCACTAGGCCAATAAAAAGCGGTTTTGTATTCTGGTAGTTTTCAATGCTGGTTGCCTGTTCAAAGCGCTGTATAGCATCTTGATAATCGGCATCACGCTTTGCCTCGGCTTCTCGGAATTTCTCCTCGGCCAGTCTGTCCTTGTTCGTGAGGAAACTTTTGTACGTTTTCTCGGCCTGCTGCTTAGTCTTTTCGCTGCTCTCTTCGGCGTCCCGTACAGCCTTATCCAAGCGTTCAAGCAGTTTTTTCCGCAGGTCTTCAAGCTCGGTTTTGAACTCGCCCGCTGCAAACTGACGCGCTCTGGTAAGGTTGCGATCGGATTCATATTTTTTCTTCGCCTGCGCGCTCAACTGCTTCTGTGATTGCAACGTTGAATGGTAACTCGGTGTATAATCGTACAGCGCCCGGATTTCCTCCGCGTTGAGATAACCGGGAACCGCGTATTTCTCGGCAGCCTCCCGGATGTGCTTTTCGTCCCGAGGCAGTTCTATGTTCTCGGCTCTGGGCGTTCCTGAGCATAGCATGTTGATATACACATCCGCGTCTCGACACTGGGCCTTCGCCAGCGCCATGCCGTAATAGGCGCGGGCATTCTTCGCGTCGAGCGAAAGCGCTTGGTCAAAGAAGCTGACGGCTTTATCCCACTCGTTGTCTTCCAAAGCCATAAAACCGCGATCCATGGCAGCGGTGATCCTCGCGGCTCCGTCGCCGCTCTGCTGGACAACGACAGTCTCTTTCACCGTCTCCTTCACGAGCGCTGCCTTTTTGTTGATCAGCTTCTCCACGCCACGAACAAGATCCTGCATAGCGCCGACTTTGCCCATGTCCTGCGCCGCGAGTTTGGCAAACTCCTTGGGCATATCGTAGGCATCCATGTTTTTGAAAACCGGGATCAGGGTCTTCTTCTGGCCTGATGCGATCAGCTTCAGGAATCGACTCCATTCATTCTTGACCCAGACGGCATCAAAGTTTTCATAGTCCGTGCCGACCACCAGCATCACCTTTGCACTGTTGAGAGCAGCAAAGATGTAAGGCTCGAACTCTGTGCCGAGCTTGTCTTCCAAGCTGATACGGGAGAAGAACACGCGGTAGCCCTTCTCGGTCAGTTCCGTATAAATGTCCTGCGCAATTACGCTGTCAAGAGTGCGGTCGCCATTTTCGCCAGTCTCCTTGTAGCTGATGAAAATGTCATAAGGTTCTTCTTTGCCGGAGACTTCGATGATCTGCTTGCGCAGCTCTTCAATCTGACGCGCCTCATCCCGGTAAACCCTGCGGGCAATAGCGTCCGTGTTCTCACATGCCTGCTCAAAGTTGGGATCATCCAGCACACTGTCAAAGCTGGAGCGGTGGCAGGTCGGGATCTTCTTTCCGGTCGCCGGATCGTCCACGTACTCGATGCCGTATTTGCACAGCACCAGCCCCCAATAGGCTTCGGCCTCTTCGGGGAAGTCAGCGACGATGGTTTCAAAAACGCCCGCGGCCTTGTCAAATTCACAGCCGCGTAAAAGCCGACCGGCCCTGGAAAACAGGGTCAGCTTCTTCTCGTTATCCGCACTCGGCACTGTCTGACGCGTGCCGCAGTATTCACATTCGCAGACGGTGGAGCCTTCTTCAAGCCGAAGATCGCCACCGCACATCTTACACTTGATGATCGCCATGTTCCTGTCCTCCTGTTATTTCTCTTCAATCTCCAGATGGTCCAACGCAAACTCCAGACTCATCAGCATAAACTCATTTCTCGTGCGGCCGGTCTTCGCTGCAACCGCGTCGATCTCCCGTAGCATATCCTTGGGCATGCGCATGGATACCACCGTTGATTCTCCTGTGAACTTTTTGGGCTTGATTTGGAATTTTGGCTCCGCCATAAGGCAACCGCCTTTCTTGTTTACCATTGTATTACACAAGTATTTTTCAGTCAAGGTATAAAATGCCAAATTGATTGTACTACAAAGGTATTTTTATGGCAATAGAAACATAAAAGGATCATGAAACCGGTGAGTTCAAATTCTGCTGATTGTCTCCAGACGAAATGAGCGCACATAAAGTAGCCGCAGAAGGGATTTATATTGCCCTTTCTGTTGCTCGCCCTGAACGCCTTGAAAACACTCGCTTTTTCGCGCTCTATTTTTCGACGCATAAGAGAAGAGGCGTAGTGCTGCACATCAGTACATCACTACGCCTCTTTCAGTTATTCTTTTTCATCCAATGGCCGATAGTCGGCAACATTTCGAAGGTACGTCTCTACATCGCCGTTGAGGATCAGGTCAGCATAGCCAACCGGGTCATGGTTTAGTAGATAGTCCAGCTCTGATCGTTCATACATGTTCCGGGCAACCTCGTCTTCGACGGCCATGCAGTCAATGTCGATTAATGTCCCGTCGGTGTAGCGCAGCTCTACGGTTTGTGAGTCTTCGTGATACTCACAGCAAATAAGTCTTCTCATAATGATTTCCTCCATATCATAATTTAGCTTTTCGCTTGCATGGTTTGTGGCTGGTTTGAAAATCATCGATGATAAAGCAAAATCCGAACCCATCTCCGATTGAGAAGATGTGGTTCGGATTATCTTGCTTTGGTGGAGAGTGGCGGACTCGAACCGTCGACCTTCCGCGTGTGAGGCGGACGCTCTAACCAGCTGAGCTAACCCTCCAGAGCTTGTTTAGTTTACCACATACCTTTTGTGATTTCAAGAGAAACTTTTTATTTTTTGAAAAAAGCGGAAAATTTTTTCGTTGGGTGTTGACAAACAACGGGAAATCTGGTATATTCCATATGCTGTTCTCATAGCAAATGGCGGCATAGCTCAGTTGGCCAGAGCATTCGGTTCATACCCGAAGTGTCCCCGGTTCGAATCCAGGTGCCGCTACCAAACAAGGCGCAGCAACCGCTGCGCCTTTTATATGGCCCGTTGGTCAAGTGGTTAAGACACCGCCCTTTCACGGCGGTAACATGGGTTCGAGTCCCGTACGGGTCACCAGCACGAAAGAAGCGAGAGAGTGTAAAAACTCCCTCGCTTTTCTGATTTTTGCTGATTTTATGCGGGTTTGCTGGTTTTCACTATCTGCCGTCCGTCAGAATAGGAAAACCACGATTCAACACTGTTGAGGGAAAATAAGCGTCATTTTACGAACGGATTTCCGAACGAGACGAGGCGGCGCTTGCGCACCGCCTCTTGATTTTACTCACATGGGCTCAGCCATGCGGCTTGCTGCCATGATCGCGTTTCTGAGCTGGGGATTGTCCACGTCCTGGGCAATACGTTTCAGTTCTCGCATGGCTCGCTTGTCGTTGCCGCTGGTGGCATCGGCACGGCCACGCTCCACGCGGTCGCCCGCGTCGTTGCCATACTCAAGGCCGGTGTCGTTCATCCCGTAGGTCATCCCGTAGGATCTGCGGTCACCCATGCCGCCACGACGACCGGAGCGCTTCTCCTCTTCGCCGTCGTCGAGCATGCCGTGACGCTCAAGGATCGCGTCAATATGATCGGCAGCGGACGCAAGGCACTTGACGCACAGGGCGTCTTTGTCGTCGTGGCCGTCTTTGATGGCACCCACGTAAGACTCGGCTTCGTCGATAAGCTCATCACGGAGCTCTTTCAGCTTATGCATACTTTACTCCTTCCTCAGAACAGACGCGGGGGTCTGATCTGGATATTGGCATTTACCAGGTCAACCGCCTGGGTGCTGATGTTGCGCAGGCTGATCTTGCTGCATCCGCAAATCGCAGGAACAGGGACAATCAGACTGCGGCCAATCGACCAGAGATCCCCGACGGCTGCCGGGGTGACGGTGATGATCCCCGTAGGGGCCGGGGAATCGTCCACGATGATCGCCAGACTGATCGGGCCTGCGGTGCCGCCTTCGCTGATGGCCACGTTGCCGTTGACCTCGACCGCGTAAGTGGCGATGGGCATGCCGCGATTGCAGCAGCACTGACGCCTGCCATACGAGGCAAGGCCAAGAGCGCGCGGAGAAGCGAGGCTAAAGACGCCGGTCTGCGCCTCATGGAAGATCATACCGCTGTTGTCGCGGATGCTTGCCGCCGGGAAAATGGCGTCAGCGTTCGGCTGGAGCGTCTGACGCAGCGGCGCGGAATACTGCGTGTAGTTGATAGCGGTCATAGTATCACCGCCCTATCTCAGCCGTAGTAGCCGAAGCCGTTGCCGCCCTGGCACCCGCAGCCGGGATTGTTGAAGGAGGGATTGCAGGAAAACAGCGGAGTGTTTCCCGCGACAGGCACAGAGGTCACAGGGCAATTTTTGAGGCGGTCATAGGTGCGGTCCACGACCTGATCAGCGAGCAGCACACGGTCAGCCTGTCCGCGGGCGTACAGGAGATCAGAACGGAGATTGGCGTTGTCGCGCTCCGCCTGAGCGAGCTGGTTCTTCACGCCGTCCAGTTCGAGCTGGCACAGCTTGTCCAGGATGGCCTGCTGGCCACGGTTGTAATTGTCGATGATGTCGCGGGTGTTCATCGCCGCCTGGTTGCGGGTCGCGCACGCCTCGGTAGCCTCGGTGTACTTGAGGTCGCCGATTCCGGTCTGGATGCCGAAAAGCTGCTGCATGTTGGCCATGGCGCGGCCATTGGCAGCGATCTCCGCGTCAGCGGCAGCATCACGCACCGCGCCGGTGATGGCGCCGACGCCCTGACAGATTGCCTGGTTGGTGCCCGCCTGCCCGAGCTGGACATTGCCGAAGCCGGTAGTGACAGCGGTGCCGAGGTTGTCCAGTTTGTTGCTGATAGCCTGGTCACGGAAGCCGTTTGCAATCAGAAATTCTTTGAGCCATTTCCAGTTGTTGATATTTGTCTTTTTGTGTTCCCCCCATTCGTTGCACCACCATCGAAGCGCAGCTTTGCAATTCGGGTACTCTGCATACAGCTCTTCAAACGGGCGGTCTTCCCATTTGAAGTTGTGTCTCTGTAGGCGCCGTATGTAGTTGCTCACCTGCTTTGACAGAAACGGGGATCCGTATTTCTTGCAAGCAATGGCGACAGGCGTTCTTGCGTGCAGTCTCCGGATTCTAATTCCGTATCTCTTTTCAAGATCGGACAGGTGTTGCTTTGTGGCTCTGAACTCCATCCCCGTGTCAAAGAAAACATACTCAAGGCTGCCTTGCGGGTAGCCGATATGTTCAATAAAATCAACGAGGCGATCGCTGTCCGCCCCACCTGACACCGAAACAACAATTTTCTCGTATTCGCCCTTCGCAAACTTGCTGTAGTGTTTCACGAAAGCGGACTGGATTTCGATGTTGCTGTATGTGGCACGAATGAGGTCGTCATATGGTGTTGGGTATGCTGCCGCGTCTTGCTCTGCCATGAACTCCATTATGGTAATTTGGTGGCCCTCCGTGGCGTTCGCCTCCTTTCTTTCGGGGTGTGGGCTGGATATGGCTCCAGCCCAAGCCGCCCGTTCCTACCTTTTTTTAGGGTTAGTTTAGAACGGATCCGAAGGCAACCATTCCCTTGGTGCGGCCTGGCGGAATTGAACCGCCCGCGGGGCATGGCTCTTTCCCCGCGTCCACCTGGGGCCGCATATCGGGGCCGAAGCCCCGTCACTCTGCGTATCTGATTCTGACCTGGAAGCCGGTGTTCCCGCCCTCGAAGATCTGTTCCACCTCGGCCTTGGCCTTGAAAGCGTCCAGGTATTTGATAAAGCGCTCATCCCGCAGCACGCGCAGCGCCTTTTTGCGGGTGTACTGTCCACCGCCGCCATAAGCGCCGCCGCAGTTGACGGTTGCGGTGTTGTGCCCCATCTGCTGGCTTGTCATCATGGCCTTGGGGTAGGTCGTGCTCGGATTGTTGTCCTCTACGCGGATGTCGGCGCGGATCAGGCCGACGACTTTCTGAAGCTCTTTTTTCTTATCCATGGGGGGTGCCTCCTTTATTCAAGTCTTAGATTCTCAGGGTATGTCAATATAATACCCTGAGAATCTAATATTGTCAACACTTTTTTCTTAGATATTCAGAGATTTTTCTTGATTGTTTCATATATATATAATAAAATGAAAGCGAGGAAGGAGGCCCCGCTATGGAAAACCAAATCACAAAGAAGCAGATTGCCGATTTGCTGAAAGATAAGCGCCTGGAGGCCGGTCTGACTGGCCCCGAAGTAATACTCCGTCTAAAGCTGGAGTATGGCATTGAGCTTTCGGATAAGACGCTGTACGGGTATGAGAAAGCAACAAGCGCCCCGAACATTCCGCTTTTCCTCGCCCTCTGCCGCATCTACGAAGTGGATGATATATTCGAGGCCCTGGGCGTCGTCAAATCGCGCAAGCCTGCCTTAACCAGCGAGCAAAAGAAGCTGCTTCAGTATTTCGAGCTTTCCACACCGGAGGCGCGGGAGCTCGCACTTAAAATGCTGAAGCCCGAAAAGGAGGATACCGGTTCATTGGTAGGATGATGAAATGAAAGAGAAATTGCTTTGGGCTGCTGAACACTGGTTTTTGCTCCCGTTCGCCGCTTTTCTGCTCATGGCTGCTCTCTCCCTCGCAGGTGTAAAGCCGGCCCCTGATCCAAACAGGTTCTTTGATGAGCGTCCTTATACCGGCGAGGGCCTTGTATGGCAGCAAACACCGCGCTCCAGTTGTTTCTCGGCTGTTGGGTATGATGATGACCATGAAATGCTTGCGCTGATCTTCCGGGATAATCAATCGGCTGCCTACGTGTATTCTGAGATTTGGCACAGCATATATCAGGAGCTTATGGCGGCAGATTCTCTTGGAAACTATTACAACGAGAATATAAAAGGCCAGTTTCCGTGTGAAAGGAAAGACGGAATAGAAGGGACGTATTTCGAGCCATGAAATGCCGATACTGTTCACACAACATCCAGGACGATGCCATTTTCTGTGCCTATTGCGGTGAGCGTGTGGCCCGCAAGAAGAAAGCGCCCCGGCAGGAGATCAAAGTACCGGCTCCCCGGCAGCTCAAGTCCGGCGCGTGGAATATCGAGCTTCGCAAAGAGGGGGCCAGCGTCACCGAGGCCACGGCGGAGGCGTGTCTTGCCAAAGCCCGCGCCATTCGTGCCGGGTTTTTAAAAGCAGAAAAGGCCCTGCCGAAGCAGAGCCTTGATAGTGTGATCGAAAAATACATTGTGGATAACACCGGCGTCCTCAGTCCGTCCACCGTGCGCGGCTATGAGTCGATCAGGAAGACGCGCTTTCAGTCGGCCATGCAGGAGGACGTGAACAAGATGGACTGGCAGGCCCTTGTCAGCGCCGAGGCGCAGGCGGTCAGTCCGAAGACCGTGGCCAATGCGTGGCGGCTGGTTACCGGCTCTCTCAAATATGCCGGTCTGCCCGTGCCGGAGATCAATCTCCCGAAACAGGTCCGGTCAGATCGTCCGTGGCTGGACTATGAGCAGATCCTTGTTTTCCTCGAAGCAATCAAAGGGCGTAAATGCGAGCGTGCTTGCCTTCTGGCGCTTCATTCCCTCCGCATGAGCGAGATCATGTCTCTAACTACCAAAAGTGTCCAAAACGCGAGGATTTCAGTCACAGGCAGCGTTGTGATTGACAGCGCCGGTAAATACGTCAGGAAAGACACCAACAAGACGGCAGCCTCCCGCCGGGAGATCCCCGTCATGATTCCCCGCCTTCTGGAGATATGGCCGGAGGAAGGGGAGCCGCTTCAATGGCAGAAACACGCTGCCATAAATGAAATGATCCAGTCGATATGCCGCAGCGCGGGCCTGCCGGAGATCACCATGCACGGCCTCCGTCACAGCTTCGCAAGCCTCGCGTGGTTTCTCGGATGGGACATTATGACCACCTGTTACTACGGCGGCTGGTCTGATACCTCCACCGTGCAGCGGATCTACACTCACCTGTCGAAGCAGGTCAAGGACCGGGACGTGCAGAACATGGAGGCATTCTATAACGGTCAAATTACGAACGGAAATACGAACAAGACTTCAAAAGCGAGCGGTTAAGCGCTGTTTGGCGATTTCAGAACGGGTTCGAGTCCCGTACGGGTCACCAGTAAACGGAAGTCTCAGACAGAGGCTTCCGTTTTGGATTATCAGCCGCCTTTTACGGCGCGGAGGGATCGGGATGGAGAAATCGCACGAAGCTGTTGATTATCGCTTCAGGCTGCTATACGCGCTGGGCATGGTATTCATCGTGTCCGCGCACTGTAACGGCGGCGGCATTAACCTCTTTTATGACTGGTTCTCCCCCTATGGCTTCCACCTCGGCCTGTTTGTATTCTGCTCGGGCTATTTTTATAAGGACAGTTACGAGCGCGATGTGCCGGGATTCCTGGGCCGCAAAGCACGTTCCCTGCTGCTGCCCATGTACCTGTGGAATCTCTTCTACGCGCTGCTGGTGCTGCTGCTGCGCAGCTTCGGTTTCACCATCGGGATGCTGCCGTCTTTCCGTACACTGGTGACCATGCCGCTGTATGAGGGGTCACAGTTTGAATACAACATGGGCGCATGGTTTGTGGTTCCGCTTTTCATGGTTGAGGTCATGACCGTGCTGTTCCGGCGGCTGTGTCCCGTATCCGGCTCATGGAAAAAGGAGTCGGCGGCCTTCACGCTCAGCCTTTTGCTCGGCGGGCTGGGCATATATCTGGCGAGACAGGGATTTCGGCGCGGCTGGGAGCTGGCCGTGGTGCGCGCGCTATATTTTCTCCCCTTCTATGGTCTTGGGATTTTGTACCGGCGCGTGCTGGAGCGCTTTGACCGGCTGGCGCACGGCTGGTATTTCGCCCTCGTCTTCTTTGCACAGTATGTGATCATCATTCTCTGCGGGCGTGTTCCCTACTACACGCCCTCCCGCTGCGACGATTTTATTGAGGGCGGGATCGTTCCCTTCCTTGTCGGCTTTGTCGGCATTGCCTTCTGGCTGCGGATTGCAAAGCTCCTCGAGCCGTCCCTGGGAAAAGACAAATGGGTCAACGCCATCGCCGGCAACAGCTACTCCATCATGGTCAATCAGTTTCTGGGATTCATGTTTGTGAAGGCGGGCTTTGCTTTTTTGCAGATGACTACCGGCCGCTGTCAGGCCTTTGACATGGAGCTTTTCAAGACCGATCTTGTCTATTTCTACGCTCCCGGCGGCAGGATCTTTTATATCTTCTACCTCGCGGCCGGCATCATCGTACCGATCCTGATGCAAAAGGCCGTGAATGCCGCAAAGCGCAGGCTTTGCCAAAAAGGCGCCGTCTCATGAGACAGCGCCTTTCTTTTTCCGCCTTTTTCGTGTGACGCTTGTGTGATGATTTTCGTGTTAAGATGTGCCTGTAAGCAAGAGAAAAACAAAACACAAAAAAGCATAATCCGAAAAAACTTTACTTGTTTTTCCCTGTGCTATGTATTAAAATAAAAAAGGTGAATAGATCTCCCTGTGACGAGATCACCAAGTAAATGAGAAGAGAGGTTATAAACATGGAAAACTACAGCTACACTTATCAGAGCAGCAGCCCGGTCTTAAATATCATCATGCTGGTGCTTGCCGTCGTGGCCGTTGTCGGCATGTGGAAGGTATTCGCCAAGGCCGGCATTCCCGGCTGGCACAGCCTGATCCCCTTTCTGAACACCTATGACATGTGCAAGATCGCGCTGAATGACAACGTCGGCCTGTTCACAGTCCTGAGCATTCTGCTCCCCATCGTATTTATCTATCCCTGCCTCAAGCTTGCAAAATCCTTCGGCAAGGGCACCGGCTTTGGCATCGTCCTGTTCCTGTTCAGCTTCATCGGCTTCCCGATCCTCGGCTTCAGCGATGCTGAGTACCTGGGGCCTCAATAATCTGTCCAGATAATCAAATACCGACAAAAAGAGACCGATTCATCGGTCTCTTTTTGTTTCACACTATATTGCAGCGCCGGGCATTTTCTTGTCCCGGCGCTGTATCTGTCAATATCCGGATATTCCGAGTAAACTATCCAGGGCGGCCCGCTGTTCGGCCTCCTCCTGCTCTTTCTTATAGTTACCGGACTGGATAAGGCCGCTGTCATTGAAGACAGTGTAGTTGGTGTTGGTGTCCACATAGGTGCTGATGCGCTCGCTACTGTCGAAATACATGGCGCCGGTATTGTCCATGTAGAAGATATCGCCGGTCTGATCCTGCATCACGTAAGCGTACTCATTCTGGGTATAGATCTCCGAGCCGCAGTACGGGCAGTTGAGCAGATCGCGCGGCACCTCAGATCCGCAGGCCGGGCATAACAGGCGCTTGGACTTGGTCGCCACGGCGGTGCCGGTGCCGGTGGAACTGCTGCTCTGCGGGTCACGGACACGAAGGCGCGCTTTTGCGGTCTGCGTGCTGGCTTCCGCATTTTCAAAGGTGCAATAGAAGCTCCAGCCGCTCATGTCGATATTCAGGTTGGTGACGGTGAGCGTAGTGTCTTTCTCGCCGATGACCGAGCAGTCCGGGAAGGTCTCGCGGAAGGTCTTCATGTCGACCTCACGTCCGCTGGGAGATACCGCCGTCCAATGCAGGGAGGTATAGTTGCGCCCATCCACAACGAATACTGCGCTCTCACCGATATAGTGTCCTTCACCGTTGGGCTGCTTGAGGACGACCGGGGCGTTGGACTGGGCCGCAGCAAGCGCCGAAGGCGTGGCCGAAGGCTCAGGCGTACCCGTCGGTTTGGGAGCCAGGGTTGCAAGGGGCATGGGGGTCTCCGGCGCAGGTGAGCGAGTCGGCTTCGGCGTCTGCAGCGGGGTAAGCACTGCACTCGGGATCGCGTCCGCCACCGGAGTCGGCGTCGCTGCAGCCGTGGGTGACGGCACAGGCGTCGTCGGGGCAGGCGTATCGCTCTTTTTGCTGCAGGCGCACAACGCCAATGCCGCAGCAAGCGCGAGCAGAGCACAAAGTACTTTTCTTCTCATAGAGAATCGTCCTTTACTTCAAATCTCCCTATCAGCCGTAGTCGCTGACGTTGCCGGAGCCGATCACATTGCCATCCGGATCATAGGCGATAAATCTGCCGTCAGCTCCGACATAGCCGTAGTTGCCCGTGGCATTGTCATAGAGGTAGGTGATATTGTCATTGATGAACTCACCGCAGTTAGGGCAGACAGTCGTGTTGGCCGGGATCGTGCTGCCGCAGATGGGGCAGGAAACGTAAGTTTGTCCGCCGTTGTTGGTCACGGCCTTGGCGCCGAGCACCTTCAGCGGGGCGGCGTTGGTGCTTGTCGACGCGCCATAGTTAAAGAAGGTGCAGTAAAAACTCCAGCCGGTCATGCCGGGCTGCAGGTTTCCGACGGTGAGAGAACCGGTCGTATCGCCCGCGATAACACAGCCCGGAAAAGCGCTGCGGAAGCTGTCCATATCCACCTCCGTGCCGTCGGGCGCCACAGCCGTCCAGCCGACAGAAGTCCAGGTATCGGCATTGGCGATGAACAGGGCGCTGTCACCGTTGTAGTGGCTCTCGCCGGTGGGCTGCTTGGTGATCACGGGTGCGGGCGCCACAGGTGTGGGTGCGGGTGTGGGCGTCGGTACAGGCGTCGGGCTCGGCGTGGCCACCGGGATGGGTGTGGGCGTCGGGGTGGGGATCGGAGTCGGCGCCGGGGTGGGCATGGGCGTCGGCACAGGCGTCGGCGCGAAGGTGGGCGACGGCAGCGGCTCCGGGGTGGGTGCAGGCTTATTGCCGCCGAGGAAGTTCGGCAGCTTATCACAGGCGGTAAGCGCGAGCATCATAAGCACCGCGAGCAAAATGCAAAAGATTCTTTTCCTCATGAATCGTCATCCTCCCTTATGTACATTGGGGGCCGACAGGTACAAAGATGAAACCTGTCTGTCTCCGGGTTATTTTGCATGGGGACAATTATTCGGTATGATTGTATCACACTGTTCTGGGAAAAACAATGGAAAAGAAATCATTTCAGAAAAATGTTTACATAAAATTTTAGGGCCGTGGTTTACACGGCCCTACAGACTGTAGACAAAGTTGGTTTCTGTCATTGCGAACCAGTGACCGATGTCACTGGTGTGGCAATCCGTATTCCCCGAAAGCCGCATAGTATCTTACGTTTCACCGGGGAACGGATTCCCACGGCCAGTTTGCGAACTGGCCTCGGAATGACAGACCTTGGGGTTTGTCTATACATTGTAGGGCCGTGGTTTACACGGCCCTAATCAAGCTGAAAATAGATCAGTCCTGCATGGTGACAGTGAGTTCGCCGATGGTATCCTCACGCACGGTGAGCACATCGCCGGGCTGCAGCCAGTCCTGCATTCCCTCGGGTCTTCCGAGGATGACGCCGGAGGGCGTGCCGGTGAGGATCACATCGCCGGGTTCCAGTGTGCAGCAGCCGGACAGAAAGCTCACGATTTTCGGGATATCGTGGATCATGTCCGTGCTCCAGCCCTCCTGACGCAGTTCCCCGTTTTTGAAACCGGTGATGTGCATGGTGTCATAGCTCAGGGCGTCGGCGGTCACGATGCAGGGGCCCAGCGGGCAGAAGGTATCGCAGGTCTTGCCGGGGATCCACTGGGTCGTCGCCTTCTGCAGATCGCGGGCGCTGATATCATTTGCCAGCGTATACCCGAAGATATAGTCTTCCGCCTCCTCGGGGCGAATATTGGCAGCCCTTTTGCCGATGACAACAGCGATCTCCGCCTCGTAGTCATGCTTTTGGGAGTTGCGGTTACGCCTTACGATCCCTTTGTGCGGTGCCAGCGTGTTGTTGAATTTTGCGAAAATGGTCGGGACGCCCGTCGCCTCAAAGCTTCCCCGGGTCTCTTCGATGTGCGCGCGGTAATTGACGCCCACACAGAGAATCTTGGAGGGGCTGTCTACTGCCGGGGCGTAGGTGATCGCTTTCCCGTCCAGAAAGCTTTCAGCCGCTTCCAGCGCTCTTTCAAGCTTTGGGAGCGCCTCCCCCCTGCCCATGCGCAGGGCTTCCATCATGGTTTTGGGTACGCCGGGCTCCTGACTTTCGCTTACGTCAAAGACGCCCTCGTCTGTCAGGACACCGAGACGAAGGTCGCCGTTTACGACCATATTGATGAGCTTCATTCTGTACTCCCCTTCTCATGGAACCGGCGGCGGACTGATCATCCGCCGCCGGAGTGATGTGTTTCAAAATTACTTGATTACCTGTTCAGACATAACGCTGGCCTCAATGGCGTCCACCTTTGGGGCATTGGCGTAGGGAGACGGTTCGGGCATCGGCAGAGACTGCATATAGGCATGCATGGCCTCGGCCACCTGCTTGCCGGTGGCAACCGCGTGCACCACGGTACTCGCACCGTGGGCCACGTCACCCGCGGCAAACACGCCGGGACGCGATGTATGTCCGTCCTCGTCCACGGTGATGACGCCGGAGCGTTCCTTCTCCAGGCCCTTGGTGGTATTGATGATATTGCTGCCCAGCTCCTGGCTGACGGCGACGATGACCCCGGTGCAGGGATAACGCTTCTCAGAGCCGGGAACGGTGTGCAGCTTGCCCTCCTCGTCGAACTCATTGTCAGCGAAGACGACCGCATCGTCGAGGATCTCAAGCGGGCTCTTCATCATCTGAAACTCTACGCCCTCAAGCTTGGCATAGCTGGCCTCATAATCGCTGGCGGCGATCTTGTCGCGGCGGTTGAAGACCGTCACATAGTGTGCGCCCTGCCGGATCGCCGTTCTTGCGCAGTCCATGGCGGAGTTGCCGGAGCCGATGACGATGACGCGCTCGCCCAGATGGAAGGCTTCGGGCGCTGCCAGGTAGTTGATGGCAAAGGCCACATGGCCAAGGGTCTCGCCCTTGATGTGCAGGGTCTTGGGACGCCACAGGCCCGCGCCGACGAAGATGCTCTGGTACCCGTCGCGGAACAGATCGTCCAGGCCGATGGCGCCGCCGATGGTGGTATTGGGTCGGAACTTGATGCCCTTGAGCTCCAGGTGGCGGTAGGCGATATCGTCCAGCACCGAGTCGGGGAGGCGGAAGTCGGGGATGCCGTAGCGCATGACGCCGCCGATCTTGTCCTTGCTGTCAAAGATTGTGACTTCGTAGCCGTAGCGGGCCAGGATGATGGCGATGGTCAGGCCGGAGGGACCGGCGCCGATGATGGCGACCTTGCGCCCGTTGGAGGGGGCGGGGCCGGCCTTCATCTGGTTTGCGTAGGTGGTGGAGATGTAGTTTTCGATAATGGAGAAATGCACCGGCACATCCTTGATGCCGCGGATGCAGTGGCCTTCGCACTGCTTTTCGTGGTTGCAGACGATGGAGCAGACCGTGGTAAGCGGATTATTCTCAAAGAGCATCCAGCCCGCGTCGTTCAGCTTTCCGTCCTTCAAGAGCCGGATGACCTCCGGGATGTTGGTATGGATCGGGCAGCCTTCGCGGCATCTCGGCTTCTTGCATCCGAGACAGCGATTGGCTTCCTCCATGACATGTAACGCCATATCGTTTCTTTCTCCTTGGATTATTACTTAGTCACTTAAAGAGTGACACCGTCTTTAAAGATGGCGATTTCGCGCGCGCCGCGCTCCTCGGCATGGGTCTTCTTGCCGCTGGCGATCTCAAGCACGAAGTCGAGCAGGCGGTCGCCCGCATGGTCCAGATCCTCACCCTGAGCCACCGTACCGGCGTTGAAGTCGATCCAGTTGCCCTTCTTCTCAAAAAGGGCGGTGTTGGTGGAGATCTTCACCGTGGGAGCCGGGGCGCCAAAGGGAGTGCCGCGCCCGGTAGTAAAGAGGATGATGTGCGCGCCCGCGGCGGTCAGATCGGTCGCGGAGACCAGATCGTTGCCCGGACCGGACAGGAGGTTGAGGCCCTTCTTCCGAACGGGCTCGGCATACTCCAGCACGTCCACGATCTGGGCGCTGCCGCCCTTCTGCACACAGCCGCAGGACTTGTCCTCCAGCGTGGTGATGCCGCCGGCCTTGTTGCCGGGGCTGGGGTTTTCATAGACCACCTGGCCGTGGCTGACGAAGTATTCCTTGAAGTTGTTGACCATCCGTACTGCCTTGTTGAAGACCTCCTCGTCCATGCAGCGGGAGAAGAGGATATTCTCGGCGCCGAACATCTCGGGCACCTCGGTCAAAACCGTAGAGCCGCCGAGAGCGGTCAGACGGTCGGAGAAGCGGCCGACGGTGGGGTTTGCGGTGATGCCGGAAAGCCCGTCCGAGCCGCCGCACTTCATGCCGACAACCAGCTCGGAGGCGGGAAGAGGCTCACGCTTAAACTGCGAGGCATATTCGGCAAGCTCCGCAAGAAGCTTTGCGCCAGCCTCAAACTCGTCCTCTACCTGCTGGCAGGTCAGGAACTTGACGCGCCGGTCGTCCCACTCGCCGAGCTCTTCGACGAACTGGTCATGGGTGAGGTTTTCGCAGCCGAGGCTTAAAACCAGCACGCCGCCCGCGTTCGGATGGCGTACCAGGGCCGCCAACAGCTTGCGGGTCTGGGCATGGTCACCGCCCATCTGGCTGCAGCCGTAGGGGTGGGCGAAGGTGTACAGGCCGTCGATGCTGCCCTTGACCAGGTGCTGGTTTTCCTGCACGAGTCTCGCGGCAACGCTGTTGACGCAGCCGACCGTGGGGATGATCCACAGCTCATTGCGCACGGCGGCGCGGCCGTCTTCGCGGCGGTAGCCCATGAAGGTTCGGGGGCTGACATTGGGCTGTGCATAGACCTTATGGTCATAGGTATAATCCGCGCTTTCGCTCAGGCCGGTGCGCACGTTGTGCACATGGGCCCAGGCGCCGGCGGGAATATCCGCCTTGGCAAGACCGATGGGGTTGCCGTACTTGACGACCGGCTCCCCTTCTTTGATCTCGCGCAGGGCAATTTTGTGGCCCCGCGCAATATCTTCGATCGCGGTCACGCTGACAGCGTCGAGCGTCAGCGTTTCGCCTTTTCGGATATCCTCCAGCGCCACGGCGACATTGTCGTCGGGGTGGATACGGATTCCTTTCATTTGAGGCATTCCTCCATCGCCTTATACATACCGATCTTCTCGATAGTCTCAAGATCGGCGGCAACAGCGGCCTCAAAGCCGGGAAGCTTCGCGAGCTCGCCGTCCCACATCTTCTCGTTGTTCACGACAGCGTGGGCAAGGGCTGCGCAGTCGTCATTCTTATGCTCGGCAAAGAACTCAAGAACCCAGGCATCGTCGCTGACCTCGTAGGGCTCGCCGTTGCGCTCGCCCTTGTGGTAGAAAGCGGTGAAGGCTGCAAAGGAGAAGGTCAGGCAGCGCGGGAGCTTTCCTTCACGCTTGACATACTCGGTGACGCTGGGCATGACGCGGGCCTTCCACTTGGAGGCGGAGTTGAGCGCGATGCTCAGGAGCTGATGGTCGATGTAGGGGTTATCGAAGCGGTCGATGACGGAGGCGGCAAAGCCCTCCAGCTCGTCCTTCGGCAGATCAAGAGTCGGGATGATCTCCTCGAACATGGCCTTGTTGAGGAAGGCACGGATGCTCTCGTCCTGCATGCAGTCGCGCACGATGTTCTTGCCCGCAAGATAGCCGCCCAGCACCATGGAGGTGTGCGCGCCGTTGAGGATGCGGACCTTGCGCTGCTTGTAGGGAGTGACGTTGTCAACAACCTGGATAGGCAGACCCGCCTTCTCAAACGGGAACTCGTCCTTGATGCATTGGGGGCCTTCGATGACCCACGCGGCAAAAACCTCACCGGTGTCGATGAGCTGATCCTCATAGCCCCACTTTTCCCAGAGTGCGGGGGCTTCGCCCTTGGCGCCGCCGGTGACGATGCGGTCGACCAGCGTGGAGCAGAAAATGTTCTCCTCGTTTGCCCACTTGCAGAACTCGTCCTCAAGGGCCCACTGCTTGATGTACTCGTTGACGCAGCGCTTGAGCTCGTCGCCGTTATGGTCAATGAGCTCGCAGGAGAGGATGATGAAGCCCTTCATACCGGTCTTCCAGCGCTCATAGAGCATGGCGGTGAGCTTGGCGGGGAAGCTTGCGGGAGGGGCATCGTCAGCCTTGCAGGCGGGGTCGTAGGCGATGCCGGCCTCGGTGGTGTTCGAGACGATAAAGCGCATGTCGGGGTTGTGCATGCACTCGAGCATCTTGGCCCAGTCGCGCTTGGGGTCGAGGCAGCGGGAGGCGCAGGAGATGACGCGGGTACGCTCCACGGGCTTGCCGTCCGCGCGGCCGCGGAGGATCAGGGTGTAGAGCCCGTCCTGCTCGGCAAAGCGGTCGGCTGCGTCGGGATGGCCGCCGCGGGGCTGGCAGAGAACGACCTTGGAATTGAAGCCGGCCTTCTCGTTCATCTGGTCAATGAAATCTTCCACGAAGGCGCGCAGAAAGTTGCCCTCGCCGAACTGGAACACGCGTTCGGGGGCGTCCTTGAGAAGATAGCCGTTATAGCCCTGGGTCTCCAGGGTCTTGAAAGTTAATCTGTCCATGGTAATCTACCTCTTTCAAAAACAAGTAAGGTGATTGAATATATAGCAGTATTCTTTAAAATCCGTTTTTGAGGCAGCTTTGCCGCCTCAAAAACACACTAAAGCGAGCTATGCGAGCTCTCGCGCCGACCAAACGAGGCGTCCCCCGCAAGCCGAGTGCGATAAGCGCGAGTATCTCAAATGCGAAACATTGTTTCGCATTTGATCAAAGGTTGAAATATCTCTCCGCGTTCTTGAAGCTCACGCCCTCGACGATGCGCTTGAGCGTGGCGTCAATGTTGGGATACTCGCCGTTTTCGACCCAGTTGCCGATCAGATTGCAGAGGATGCGGCGGAAGTAGTCGTGGCGGGCATAGCTCAGGAAGGAGCGGGAGTCGGTCAGCATGCCGACGAAATTGCCCAGCAGGCCGAGGTTTGCAAGGGAGCGCATCTGGTTTTCCATGCCGCTCTTGGTGTCCATGAACCACCAGGCAGAGCCGAGCTGGATCTTGCCGGGGATCTCGTCGCCCTGGAAGCAGCCGCACATGGTGGCCAGCATGTCATTGTCTACGCCGTTGAGAGAGTAGAGAATGGTCTTGGGGCACTCGCCGGTGAAGTCAAGGGCAGAGAGGAAGCGGGCGATGTCCGCGCCGCAGGTGGTCTGGGCGATCATGTCCACGCCGGTGTCGGGGCCGAGCTTGGAATAGATGCGTTCATTGGCATTGCGGTAGCAGGAGTAGTGGAGCTGCATGGCGATGTCGAGGCGGTGATAGGCGCGGCCCAGGCGCAGCAGAACGGCAGTCTGATACTTCTCGGCCTCTTCGACCGTGATGCACTCGCCCGCCATGACCTTCTGATAGACCGCGTTTACTTCCTCATCGGATGCCGGACGGAAGGGGATATAGTCCAGACCGTGGTCGCTTGCGCGGCAGCCCATGGTCTTAAAGAACTCCAGGCGCAGGATCAGGGCGTCCATCACGTCCTTCGCGGTTTCCAGCTTCTCCTTGCCGACGCTCTCGGCGAGCTTCCCGATATACTCCACGAAGCCGGGCTTGTTGATATTGATGGCCTTGTCGGGGCGGAAGGAGGGGCAGACCTTGACCTTGATGGTGGGGTCGGCCGCGATCTTCTCGTGCCACTCAAGAGAGTCGATGGGATCATCGGTGGTGCCGATGAAAGCGACATTGGCCTTCTCAATGATGCCGCGCACCGTGAGGGACGGGTCATTCTGCAGCTTTTCGTTGCAGAAGTCCCAGGCTTCCCTGGCGTTTTCCGGGGTCAGGGGCTTGTTGTAGCCGAAGAACTGCCGCAGCTCCAGGTTGCACCAGTGGTACATGGGGTTGCCGATGGCCATCTGCAGGGCCTCGACAAACTTCATGTAGCGCTCAAAGGCGGGCTTGTCGCCGGTGACATAGTCCTCGGATACGCCGTTGGAGCGCATGACGCGCCACTTGTAGTGGTCGCCGAAGTAGCTGCCGTCGGGATTCTTGCCGCCGAGCCAGACTTCGACGAGGTTGTTGAAACGGCGGTCCTCGTAGATCTCACGGGGGGAGATGTGGCAGTGGTAGTCGGACAGGGGCTGGGATGCGGCATAGTCGTGGTAAAGATGCCGGGCAGTCTCG
>Ga0247608_10001772_pt1 | contig 28726 bp, 34 predicted proteins | sample 176DNAGHGlowgp2_FD_193490 | JGI IMG/M metagenome (GOLD analysis project Ga0247608, IMG submission 193490) | Sheep rumen microbial communities from Palmerston North, Manawatu-Wanganui, New Zealand - 1766 DNA GHGlow gp2 | ecosystem: Host-associated > Mammals > Digestive system > Stomach > Rumen ... | reverse complement strand
GGGCTCGCAGGGATGCGGGCCTTAAACGCGTTTCATAGCAGGGTCAGACTCTGGTGAAGTGGCTATTTGATAAAGGGGTATAGTATTAATAACAAAAAAATTGGCTTCAAAAGAACAACGTAAGAGATTTTTTTGTATATTGGCACCATGAAATATGTATAACAAGAAACCAGACGATTATAAAAGTAGGAATTCCCAAGGAGATTAAGAAAAATGAGAACCGCGTGGGTATGACACCTGCGGGAGTAGCAGAACTGACACGAAGAGGCCATGAGGTAAGTGTGCTGGTGCCTGGCGACAAGACCCCACATCTGATCACAAAGGATATGCTGAAGCTGATGGAGCCAGGAACGGTGCTCGTAGATGTAGCCATCGACCAAGGCGGATGCTTTGAGACCTCAAGGCCCACGACGCACAGCGACCCAGTGTATATCGAAGACGGCATACTGCATTACTGCGTGGCGAACATCCCTGGTGCTGTGCCCAATACCTCGACCCTCGCCCTGACGAATGCCACCTTACGCTATGCCATCGCTCTGGCCGACAAGGGTTGGCAGCAGGCTTGCAAAGACGACTCCGCACTGGCCAAAGGCCTAAACATCGTGGAGGGCAAAGTAGCCTACAAGGCCGTCGCCGATGTCTTCGGACTTGAGTACCATCCTTATCTGGGATGAAGATACGAACCCACAGGGACAGGTCCCGTGAGTCGTTAAAACCAAAGAGTGCCCAGCTGCTTCACAGTGGCTGGGCTATTTGAAGCCTAAATATGAAATGTCTCAACGGGGCTTTTCGATGGGCGATAGCTAGGGGGACAGGTACTTGGGTATGACGGCTGCTATAACTCAGATACCTGTCCCCACGACCAAACTCTGCAATTATTCTTCAAGAAATCAATAAGACTCATGTCTATTATTTTTTAATTAAATGACGTCCAACATTTTAGCACATAAATTGTAATAGGCTTTTTCTGAATAATAAAACGTAGACCGCCACCAGAGAACAGGGAGAGAATAAAGGGACGGGATTCCTGTTTCATATAACAGAATTATTCTTATTTCATCATCTATAAGCCCTTAAAATAGTATTGATGTAAATAATTATAGAGCAAGTATTGAGCATGTCCTCCTTCTTGAACCGAATTACTATTTTCACACCAAGCATCAAAGAAGTGCATACTATTAAGATAATCTAAATGTGATTTTATTTTATTTATTTTTGGATCCTTCAAAACTTTAGGATATTTCGTTATGTCATAATACATTATCATGAGATTTGCCGCATTTGCATACTCTCTATACTCAACTCCGCCAAACTTGTTCGTAGGATTTTTTTCATCAAGCATGTTAATAATTAGATTTTGAATCAATTGTTTAACATAGTCGCAAAGATAGATTCTTAATAAAACTCCATACAAAGAAACTTTTTTTTGTTGATGAATTGTTCTAGTAGCAAAGTAAAAGGCGAGAGCAGTGGCATTAATATCCTCATTCCTGTTATCTCTACAATTAAAACATAACAAATTATACATTGTCTGAGCTATTATGAAAAAGTCTTTGATGTTATTTACTTGTGATGGGTCTTCGAGCCAAGACCGATAACATAATTTGCAAAAACGTAAGCGTTCTGGACCTTCGTCGTATTTTGCTGCTTCATATCCAAACTTTTCCATGTTTGTCACTTTGTTTTTCGACAAACCAAATAATTTTAATAATCCCATATTATATTTCTTTTACTCTTCGACATTTAGGAAGTATTCCCAACATCCTAACTAAATGGCGCAAACCGCCACCATAATCCTGCCAGGCTTACCACAGCCTCCAATCATCTACGGGGAAGTCTGCGCCTATGGCGCGACTTCACGATGATTGGTGTTTGCTCTTTTATCCTTTCGGTGTGGTAATTTGGCAGGATGTGAGCAATATGTCTTGCAAAGGTGGCATGTCGCCACTATGCGTTGCAAAGGTAATTAAAAAACTTCAATTATCGCAACTTTTGGCGTCACATTATGTGATTTTAGATAAAATTTGCTTAAATTACGCGCAAAACAATGATTTCATACCATCTTCTCAATATAAATATGTACCTTTGCAAGGTAAAATGAGAATTTATATAAAATGGAATTAAAGACTCTGATAGCTGAATGTACTGCATACGACTTCAAGGTGATGCTTGAAGAGAAGAAACCTAAGAGTTGGCTGAAGAGCGTAAGTGCTTTTGCCAATGGCTTGGGTGGTTCTCTTTTCTTTGGCATTGATAATGACGGAGTCGTCAAAGGACTTGATGACGTGCAGTTTGTATGCGAGGCTATCAGTAGCAGGATTCGTGACTATATGGATCCCCTACCAGAGGTAGAGATGATTCCCCATGATTTAGATGGTTTACATATCTTGCAACTAAAAGTCAATGCGGGGCATTATACCCCATATTACTACGTTGGAGATGGTCAGCGTATTGCATTTGTTCGAATTGGTGATGAAAGTCTTCCAGCCACGGCAGAACAGATGGTTCGCTTGGTACTGAAAGGTTCCAACAAAACTTTTGATTCCCTTCACACGGATTATAAAGCTGAAGACTATGCTTTCACAATCTTAGCGAATTCTTTCAAAGACCGCACCAAACAAGAATGGGACAAGAAGTATCTCTTATCGTTTGGACTTGTAACAGGTGCAGGGAACCTTACGAATGCAGGGGCACTGTTTGCCGATGACTGCCCTTTATGGCAATCTCGCCTTTATTGTACCCGATGGGATGGAAAGGAAAAGGGCGACGCCATCAACGATGCAGAGTTCACCGGCAACATCCTGTTGCTGCTTCGTGAAGCGATGGCTTTCGTAAAGGCAAACACGCGTAAAGGTTGGGAGAAATTGCCTGATGGCAGAAAGAACAAACCTGAATACGCGGAAAGAGCTGTACTTGAGGCATTAGTGAATCACTTCATTCATCGTGACTATACGGTGATGGGTAGTGAGGTGCATTTGGATATTTATGATGACAGACTGGCGATAACCTCTCCTGGTGGTATGTATAGTGGGCAAACGGTGCAAGACCTACCCATAGAAGAGATTTCATCGGATAGAAGAAATCCTATTCTGGCTGACGTAATGGCTCAGTTGGTCTATATGGAGAAACGAGGTAGCGGATTGAAACGTATTTGTAATGAAACCAAGTCCTTGGATGGTTATAAAGAAGAGCTGAAACCCGTATTCCGTTCAACGACGAGCCAGTTTATGACGACTATCTACTCAATGGCCTATGAAATAAAGGGGCAACAGGATGAACATTATCAAGCAGGGATTAAGCAGGGATTAAGTTGGGGGCAAGTTGGGACTAAGATAGGGCTAAGCTGGGATGAAGTTGTGAAATTATTCATAGCCCTTCAAGAACCAAAATCTATGGCTGAACTCAAAGAATTATATCGGTGGTCTAACACAACAAAATTCAGAGCTAAATATGTAAGTCCTCTAATAGAAGCACAATTTGTTGGTATGACTTTACCAAATAAACCAACAAGTCCAAACCAAAGGTATTACCTAACAGATTTGGGAAAGTCATTATTTGCTTATGAGATGAAAGGAACTGAGGACATGGAGAATGTGAGCGAAAAGGTTAAGCATATGATATTTGCTTTGAATGATGAAGAAAAACGTATTGCACTGGAATTATTGAAAGGGACAATTGTCTCGGATTAACCAATTTTTCTACGTGATAATTCTAACATAAAAAAAGAGTTTTGAACAAATATGAGACAAGTATTTTTTAGTTTTCATTATATGCGTGATGTTTGGCGTGCTTCAATTGTACGAAACATGGGTAAAGTAGATAAAAGTTCTACGTTCAGTGATAATGACTGGGAAGAAGTGCGCTATAAGTCAGATGCCAAAATCAAGGAATGGATAGATGAGCAGATGGCTATGCGCTCATGCCTTGTTGTACTTGTGGGGGCGGAAACTTCCGAACGCAAGTGGGTAAAATACGAAATAGAGCGAGCTATGAAGCTCCACAAGGGCATTGTTGGCATTCGAATTCACAAACTCGAAAATAAAGATGGGAAACAAGATGTTGAGGGTCTAAATCCTTTCTATGCGGTCATTACCCCATTGGGACATAGACTCTCCAATTACGTTACGGTTTTTGATTCAACATATCGTACAAGTAAATATGTTTATGATGACATTAGCAAAAACATTGAACGTCTCATCGAAGAAGCAATTGCCAACCGTTGGTCATACTAAAACATAAAATCGTTTATCATTATTTTTGCAAGGAATATCATGCATGTATAGTTTGTGTCTATGTCCAGTTACTGTCGAAAAGAATTATTCAGAGAACAATTAGTCCTAAAAGGATTGCATCTAGCGAATATTTCAAAGTCTCTTGTTAATATTCTTCCTGTTGGCTTTTCGTTTCAAGAATACCTTGATGCTTTTAAAGTGTATTACCCTTATACATGGGAGGATATTTGTTCCTATTGTCGTATACGCAAGAATAATTATCGCCGAAGGACCCAAAAGCATCTGAGAACAATTCCATTTTTAACTCCACAGGAATTTCTTAAACTGCATGCAAAAATAAAAAGGACAAATAATCAAACATTGTCTGGTAAAGAGTTGAGTGATTTCAAATTCAAACTTACCACTAAGGCTGCAAACACAATGAAGGAGCGTAGCCGTAAACTTGCTGATAATCTTGTTTACGTACAAGAGGTTTGTCCTTCATATGTTAAATTGCTGATAAAAGCATATTTTGATATTCGCAAGCGCGATACACTCAACATAAACGCTCGTTATTTAATTCTTATGGAAGCAGCACAGTTTAAGTGTCGCGAAACCATTGAATTTTTAGAAAAGGTTAATGCTTGTGATAAGAATCACGACCTCCGACTTATTGCATTCAAATCTTTGCAACGTATGGGCGAGCATCCTTGGTTGGCAAGGGGTAGGAAGGGCAAAAGAAAGGAATCTATGATTAAGCCAATTGATATTAAGACGAATCCGACAGAACTTCTTAATCTGCTATATGATAACCAAGAGATGCTCTATCAAAAATTCGACATATTTCTTTCTCACAGTTCTTTTGACACTAAAGAACTTCTTCGCCTTAAGTGCCATTTGAACAGTCTTGGAAAGGTAGTATATATTGATTGGATGAATGATCGTATCATGCTTAATCGAAAGTATCAAAATGATGACACGTGGCCCGCTCTTGAACTTCGCATGAATCAATCAGACGTATTGCTTTATGTGCTGACTGACAATGCTATACGCTCACCATATACAGAGCGAGAAGTAAAGTATTTTAAGAAACAAAATAAAAAAGTTTATATTTATCAGCCCAATAGTATTTCAATGGAAGTGCCTATTTATCTAAAGGATTGTGAATATTGTCAATTGAATAATAATAAACCAATATTATAATATGGCCAATAAGCAGAATATTAACTCAGATTTTTGGGGGGACAAAAGTGATGTTCAGCAGTATCTACAGATGATTCAAGATACGATAAATCGAATGTCATCTAATTGCTCAAACTGTAAAAATTGGGCACTGACTATAGTTACCGCTCTTCTTGCATTATGTGTTAGTGTTATCGAATTGCATGGTTATCTCTATGTTTCAATAATTCCCGTTTTTATGTTTTGGGGACTTGACTTATATTATCTTCTACAAGAAAATAAGTTTCGCAAGCATGAAGAAGAGTTCGTAAAAAGATATTCTAGGAAAGATAATACATGGAAAGACTTACTATATAGTTTTAATATATCTATACCACAGACGAATAAAAGTTATGCTTTAAAATGGCATTGTTTTAAGTCTTGTTCAGTTTTGCTATTCTATCCAGTTATCATTGTTTTTATCTGTCTGCTGTCATGTTTCATTGGTAATAGAGGGGCTCAGAAAACTCAGGATCTTCATACTCCTTTGCGGCAGATAGAAATAAAACAAGATTCTATTACAAATACCATAAAGTCATTCACGGACAATAGTTCACAAAACCGTTCAGTTTCTCAGACAGGTGATAATGATTCTCTAGCTTTATCTGGAAACAATGTTGTTTCAAATTCGCAATAATATAGACAAATGCTGTTTATAAAAGTTAAAAACGTTAAATATTCGTTATTCCCCCTTACATACAGAATCTTTGTCATCACTTTTCTACCATTTTAATCATAACAAATTGGTACACAATAGGTTGTAAATTCGAAAACTGTAGTAGTCTGGTATCCTTTTCTATCCCTAACAGTGTAATCTCAATAGGAGAATATGCTTTTGGGGGATGCACTGGACTTATCTCAGTTTCTATCGGCAATAGTGTAACTGATATAAAAGATTGTGCTTTCTCTGGCTGCATTAATTTATCTTCAATAAATATCCCCAACAGTGTAATCTCAATTGGATTTGGGGCTTTTGGAATGTGCGAAAATTTGGTTTCTATGAACATCCCAAACAGTGTTGTCTACATTAGGAATCAAGCTTTCAAGGATTGCAGCCGCCTGGCTACTGTTAATATTGGTAATAGCGTTACCTATATTGGTAGTTATTCGTTTGCTTGGTGTAGTAGCCTGACTTCTGTCTCAATAGGGAAATGCGTGACCTCAATTGGAGACAACGCTTTCTATGGCTGCAAAGAACTGACTTCTGTCACTATCCCCAATAGTGTGATTTCCATTGGTAAGAGAGCTTTTGAGAACGTTAACCTCTCAACCGTTATCACTCTAATCGAGAATCCGTCTGAAATTGTTTCTAAAGCAAGTGAAAATAGGACATTTAGTTTAAATACATTCAATAATGCCACATTGTATGTACCCGTTGGTTCATTAGATAAATATATGAATACGGTAGGTTGGCGAGATTTTTTATTTATTGAGGAAGGGACTGGTCCTAATAGTGGCGGAGAAACACCGGAGACAAAAAAGTGTGCAAAACCTACTATCAGTTATCAGAATGGTAAATTGATCTTTAATTGTGCAACCGAAGGAGCCTTTTGCCAATCAACTATTACAGACCCAGATATTACAACGTATAGTGGTAATGAGGTGCAGTTGGGTGTGACTTATAACATCAGGGCTTATGCGACAAAGGAAGGCTATGAGAATTCCGATGTTGTAACTGCAACCCTCTGCTGGATAGACGTGGAACCAAAAACTGAGGGCATCACAAACAATGTAGCCAGTGTTCGTGCTCAACCTATTCTGATTCAGAATAATGGCAGTACACTCACTATTTCAGGTATTGATAACGAAACAACCATCAATGTCTATAATGTTATGGGTAGGATAGCTGGTTCCGCCAAGGGTTCCTTAGGTACAACGATTATTGATACTTCACTTCAGATTGGAGAGATTGGTATCGTAAAAATTGGTAATAAGACTATCAAAATACAGATTAAGTGACATTCATTTCTTTCAATTAAAATTATTCTCATAAATTATTAGAAATTAAAATGATATCCCCGAGATTTGTTTGTAGATCTCGGGGATAATATTGTTTTATGAAGTCATAATTAAGAAATTGAAAAAGTAAAATATTTATCTATCTTTTTTCAACCTTTTGGAATTCCTCTTTGATAAAACACTATTAATATGAGTTGTCATAGAGCCTTGAACCTTGATATAGTCGGATAAAGATTTATGTTTTATGACTTCAAATCTTTTTTCCTTTATTATCTTTGCACCGCAATTCCCAAAAAGGGGTTGCGGTATTTTTGTATTAACCGCGAAGCGAGCTTGAGCCTGCACCGGTGCAATAATTGGATGGGCCTATCCGCTCCTGCAAGCCGAGCATAACACTTCAAGGTTATGAGAAAGATTACAATCGTCGGGCCTGACGATAAAGTGGCATTGGTTAAAGAACTGGTAAAGGCAATCCTCGGCATGGAGATTGTCGAAGTGAAAGACGTGGATAGCATCGAGGAATTCCAACGGAAACCGCCGATGGAAAGACTCGACTTTGCCATCCGTCGTGTTGACAGCGAAAAGGGACTGCTGGTAAACCGGTATGACTTTGCCTGGCTGTATGCTGCGGTTCAGGAAGGACAATTGAAGGGCATAGAAAAATACAAGTCTGTAAACTCCTTCCGGCAACACCTTATTAATATAGGTATTAAGAACGTTCCTTCTAACTCTACGATTTCCTGTTGGTTTGGTTACTTGCGCCATAAATACCCCGATTGGGTATTCTCTGATTGTGATGCAACGGAAGGGCAAAGGAGAATAAACGTCGCAAAACGTTTTTTGAGCCTCTACACCAAAGGGAAATAGTCATTTTATGGAAAGAATTATGGAAATTTCGGGCCATTATGGAAAGAATGATGGAAATGTGATTTTCTGCTATTTCTCAGTTCAGAGGACAGGCTTAACTTTGCGTTCGGAAAGCTGGCCAGCTCTATCCACCAAAACATTTTTAATTCAAAAAAACAAATGATTATGATGGTTGTAAACAACAAGATTGATGAAAATCACAGGATGAAGCGCAGGAAAGCCATGAGCGACGTATCGCGCCAGTTGAACCGCTGGGTCATGGAACTGGCTAACTACCTGATGAACGAAAAGTGTATGGATTACCGGCTAGCCTTTCGTAAGGCCCACTTGACGAAGAATCTGCTGAAGGCGTTGGGCGAAGGCAAGGTGATGTTCACCTACCGCAAGAAAGACGGCTCGCTGCGAACGGCGCACGGCACGCTGCGACACGGCATCTGCCGCGAATACGACGCGTATCACTACACCAGCCAAGTGAGTGAAGACGAAGAGAAAGAATGGCCGTACAGCCACTTTACCTACTGGGACTTGGACTGCCAGTGTTTCCGCTCGTTCCGGGCTGAAGACTTGGAGGACTATCAGAAAATGGAACTCGACCCCCAAACGGAGAAATGAGACTATGACAGACAATTATCCCCCAGGAGCGGCGAACGACCCGCGCGCTCCGTATAACGAGAGACCGATGCTGGAGATTGACGTGACGGCAAAGTCTGTTCTAATCAAGGAAACGGTTGTGGAGACCAGCGAACATCACACAGTGGTGGAACGTGAGATAGAGCCTGACGGCAGCTGTTCGGCTATAGTATATGAAGAGCCAGAAACAGACCTTAAGGAAGAATTTCTGGGCTGTCACCGCCGACCGATAGAGATCATCAACGACTGTCAGGAAATTTGCCAAGAACTTGTTAGGTGTGGCAACATCTGGTTTGCCAAGAAATATATCCCGAAACTCATTGACGACTGCGAAGACTGGGAAGAGGAAGAGTTCAATGTTAGTGAATAGTATAAAAATAAGGAATTATGAGAATAAGTGATTTAACACAGGAAGAAAGGAAGGCTTTTGAGGCGCATTTGCTTTCGACCTATAGATATGATGCAGCGACGGGAAAGCTGATTAATAAGAAGTGGAACCGTGAATATCCGGGGGTGATTAAAGATAATGGCTATGTCTACGTCTGGGTCTTTTTCCGGGGAGAACAGTTTAGGATACGGAAACACCGACTGGTATTTTTCCTTGTACACCATCGTTTTCCCAAGGAAATCGACCACTTGAACGGTATCAAGACCGACAACCGTATTGAAAATTTACGCGAGGTAAGCCACTCTGAAAACGAAGTAAATAAACTTCGTAGATGGAAGAAAAATCCCGACTCTGGTCTGCCTGGCATACACAAAAAACGCCAGAGCTTTCGTACATTTTTCAGGCAAAGGGAACTTCGCTCTTCGATTCCGGAGATGCTTTTCTTCCATCTCACACTTTTAGGCAGAAGATACGGTTAAATAGTTAATAGTGAAAATCGCGATTAAGTGAGAGCAGAGCTGAATGAATTCGAGCTATGCCGAGCGTGAGCGATTTAGACAAAGTCAATAGTTAATAGTGAATAGTCAATAGTTATGATTGCAAAGAATAATATTTTCAACATCCGCGCTAATGGCGCGAAGTGGGTCGGGCAGACCGGCTCGAACAAGGGATTTGCAGAGTTTGACACGCAGGAGCATGCCATCCGAGCATGGCTCGTACTGATGCGTACATACCGTAAGAAATATGGTCTGACAACCATCCGGGGCATTATTAATCGTTTTGCCCCGCCCACGGAGAACAATACGGATAAATATGTACGCTATTGCTGCACGGTGACGCTGAAAGGCAGCATGGAGCCGATTACCAACAAGGCCACATACTATGTGCTCGGTCAGGCTATGGCCCGAATGGAAACGGGTACCGGCCTCTCTTACGACGTCATTGCTTCGGTTGCGAATAAATATAACATCAAAATCATCGGATAAGGTTATGGAAACATCTAAAATGGAATCGACGGACATCCGTCAGGTAGAAGCGTTGCTGCAGGCGCAGCTGGAAAATGTGTCGGAGGAATCGGACAGAATCAGACTTGTCAGCATGGTCGACGACTATTTCTCGTTGCTGAAACGGACGCAGAGCCTGCCAGTTCTGCAACGGCTGTATTTCTTTGATTGCGTATATGTTGTGTTCTGTTACCTACATCTGAAAGGACAGTTGAGACGTCACAAGGAACAATTCGACGAAGCATGTGTTAACGACTTAAACCAAATGTTCAAGAGACTTTATGAAAGAATATGAAAAAATCGAACGCTATGTGTCTAATCTATTGACGCTGAGCGGAGTGGATCTGGAGGGGGAGAGTGCAGCAGGCACCCTTCTCTTCCATGCCTACGTGGCCGTGGCCATGTTTGAACTGATGAATGCGAAGGAGCGCGCGCTGGTCAAGGGGATACAGCGGAGGATGAAGTATTTTTTTTCGGTTAACGTGAACTTACGAGAAAGAAAGCGAAAAACAGCAAAAGAAATTCTTCCCCCTACACCCCTATCTATAGAAAAAGATAACAAAGAAAAAGAAGAGAAAACTACTCTCTCTGCGGGACGCGCTCTTTCTTTGCCATTGTCTGACCTGGAAAAGCGCCAGAACGCTTTTAAGATGGAAATCTGGAACCACAGGGGCGACATGGACATGGATATGCTCAACGATTTCTACTATTACTGGACTGATGTGAATCCCAAGACTCAGAAGATGCGATTCGAGGAGCAGCGTTATTTCAGCGTGGAAAAGCGCCTGCAGAGGTGGAAGAAAAACGAAATCTCAAATTCTATTGCTGCCTCGAAAATACGTCTGAAGCGCACTAAGAAGAGGGACGAGCAGGAACAGACGGAGGCCTCGCTACAACAGGCCGCCGCTTCCGAACGAGAACAGGAGAATGCCGATCGCGAGGCCAAGGCTGAGGAGAGCCGACAGACGCAGATGCTGACTGAGGACTACATCCGCGAGCACCCCGACTCTCTGATGGCGAAGATCTACCGACAGAAAAAGAAGAAGACATGAATGAGAAGAAATTCATCGTAAGGGCTTACGGCAAGTCGGAGCTGGCGATGCTCTATTTCCCGGGCGATAGCAAAGAGAGTGCCATGAGGAAATTCAGGTTCTGGCTTAAAGTGAACAAAAAGCTTCGCAAGTTTATCACGCCCAAAAGGAAATACTATAGTCCAAAACAGGTCAGGGTAATTATTGATGAGCTTGGAGAACCTGACATTCAGTAAGTTACGGAGTTTGACTGCGTTTGACGACGTTTGAGGGCGTTAGAGGGCGTTTGAAAGCGTCTGAGAGCGTTTGAGGGATATCGCCAAAAACAAATGTCGTATCTTTGCAGCGCAAACGGGGAGCTGGTGTTTCTGACGCAGTAGCGCGCGATACTCCGAAAGGAATACGGAATACTCCGAAAGAAAACTGAATTACAAACCCTTTAAAATTTGAAAAATTATGTTGGAAATCAATTTGACGAAGAACACCAATGATGCCATTCAGGGCACGTTGGGAAAGTATTACGGACGTGTGGAGTACAAGGGTACCCTCGGTGTGAAGGATCTGGCCAAGATCATGAAGAAGCACACCACTGCGTTCTCGCTCGGAGAAATCACGGGTATGCTGCTCGACCTGGCCGCACTGATCAAGGAGTACGCCCTGATGGGTTATGTGGTGAAGATTGACGACCTCGGTCTGTTCAAGGCCTCGATCGATGCCAACGGTCTGACGCTGGAGCAGGGCTCACGCGTATCTGCCGGTCGCGGTGCACAGAAGACCGACGAGCAGTTGGCCGAGAAGCCCGACGCCATGCAGTTTGCCGTGGGTGCCGTGAAGATGATCATGCAGGCTACCGGTGAGACCACCATCGCCAGCATGAACGGCGAGGCCCAGCTGCAGTTCACCTCGAAGACCAAGGCGCTGATTAAGCAGCTGACGGGTAACGCCCCCACTGACGACGACAGCGGCGATAATGGCGGAGATAACGACGGCAATGGTGGCGGCAGCAACTCAGGTGGTGACAACGGAAATTCCGGCCAGAGCCAGCAGGCAAGCGGCTATGCCCTGACGATCTCGAAGACGGGCGTTGGCTCAGCCAGCGTGACCAAGAACGGCAATGCCGTGACCTCGGGTGCTTCACTTGACGAGGACGATGAGGTGGAAATCAGCATCACGCCTGCTGAGGGCCAAGTGCCGAATGCAACCATCAATGGCTCGGAAATCGAGCTGACTGAGTCAAGCGGTATTTACTCTGGTAGCTTCGCTATGCCTGGTCAGGCCTCAACGCTGATCATCAACACCGGCGAAGGCGAGGACGATGATTATGATCCCAACGCGTAGGTAGGCCATAGAGGTGACACACAGGGGACAGGCACGCACTGATAGATCAAAGATGCTATCATTGGTGCCAGTCCCCATGTGTCACTCCGACGCCAACTAACATTCAAACGGAATAGCGTATGAAGAAGAAAATCGTTGAGATTGGGGTGAAGGTGATAGTAGCCGCGCTCACAGCATTTCTGACGGCCATCACGACGACCAGTTGTATGGGATACGGACCGATTGCGCTCTAGGGAGCGCTGCGAATCACAGGGGACAGGCACGCACTGATAGATCAAAGATGCTATCATTGGTGCCAGTCCCCATGATTCGCTTCTTTTTCACAATTTTTGCGGCTTGGACTTGGAAAATCCGAAGGAAATGGTTAACTTTGCGACATCAAACAAACGATAGATGATGGAAGGAATGAAAATGAACATCTGGGGGCTGCTGAAGAATATCCTGCCCTTTGTAACGCCCTATCGGTGGCTGATTGTAATCACGCTGGTGCTGACGCTCATCGGTTCGCTGATGGCACAGGTAAACGCCGTAGTCTTGGACCGTGCCGTCGACGCCATCAACGCGTTGCTGCAACAACCCGAGGGATTCCAGTGGAGCCAGGCAGTGAAGATACTGACAGTGATCACAGTGATATTGCTGGGTAAGGAAGTGATTGGCGCACTGGTGACCTTCTTCCAACGTTACTACGGCGAGCGGATGCGTATTCTGGTGAGCCGCGATATGTCGCTAAAGGTGGTCGACAGGATCCTTTCCTTCCGCATGGCCTTCTTCACTACCGAAGGCAACGAGACGGGTAAGCTGCAGTCGCGTATCGACAGAGGCATCATGAGCATGAGCAACACGGTGAACAACTTCTTCATCGAGATTCTGCCGCTGTTTACGAGTGCCGTCCTCGCCTTAGGTCTGATGTTCGCCGCCAATGTCTACGTGGGTCTCGTGGCGCTGTGCATCGTGCCGCTCTACTTCTGGGTGACCTATATCCAGGCCACGAAGATGAAAGGTGGACGAAGAGGCATTTTCGGTGGACATCAGGCCGTGAGTCAGGGTATTCTGAACATCATCGAGAGCATTACCGTGATCAAGTCGTTTAACCGCGAACAGATAGAGGCCGACCGTCAGGCTGGCATTCAGCGTACGATGACCGACCTGCAACTGAGCACGCGAAAGAAGGCGTATCTGTTTAACGGTCTGAAGAGTTTCCTCGAACAGATTGGTACCGTGCTGATCATCATCTTGACGGCCTATCTGGTGCTGATAGATTATCCGGGCATGTCGATAGGAAAGATCATGTACCACGTGATGCTCTTTGCCAATGTCAGCGCACCTATCCGTCAATTGCACCGTATCTACGATGACATGAACGATGCCCTGATCTATGCAGAGGGATTCTTCGGTATCCTGCACGCAGACAACGAGGTGGAACAGACCGGAAAACACAAGCCTCAAGAGGTGAAGGGCAATTTCGAGCTGAAGAACGTGGACTTCACCTATTCGAATGGCACACAGGCCCTCTGGGATGTGTCGATGAAGATAGAAAGCGGCAAGATTACTGCCCTGGTAGGTCTAAGCGGCGCGGGTAAGAGTACGATAGTAAATCTGCTTGACAAATTCTACCAGCCTCAGAAGGGCACCATCTATCTGGACGGTACACCACTGGAAGAATGGGATACAGAATGGCTGCGCGAAAACGTAGGACTGGTGCTGCAGAAGAACCACATTTTCGACGGTTCGATTGAAGAGAACATCAAATACGGCTGTCCGTATGCCACACACGACGATGTGGTGAAGGCCGCCAAGCAAGCCTACATCTACGACCAGATTATGCAGCTGCCCCACGGTTTCGAGACAGAAGCCCTACAGCTGAGCGGCGGCCAGCAGCAGCGCGTCGCCATCGCTCGCATGTTTATCAAGAACCCGCCGATCATCTTCTTGGACGAGCCTACCGCCAGCCTTGATGCCATCGCTACCGAACAGATCAAGGCTTCGATCGATGCCATCAAGAAAGGGCGCACCGTGATTATCATCTCGCACAACATCGGTCAGATTATCGATGCAGACCAGATCTACGTACTACAGCAAGGACGTGTGGTGCAGTCGGGAGAACCATCAGAAGTCTACAAGCAGGGTGGACTCTACAAAGATATCTTCGATGCCAGCGCCCGCAGCATGAATGCTGATAAGATAGCAGCCACCACCAACTTCGACTGATGAGCAATGGACAAAAAAAGACCTCACCCAGGAAAGGGTGAGGCTCAAAATGGTTGATTAACATCTTAGAACTTTGCCATTTTGATAGCGACGATGGCGCACTCATCGCCCTTATTGCCATGCTTTCCGCCTGAGCGATCACGAGCCTGTTGCAGGTCGTTTGTCGTCAGAAGGCCATAGACAACGGGGATATTGCTAGTGGCATTCAGACGGGCAATACCCTCTGTGACACCCTGACAGATATAGTCAAAATGAGGTGTCTCACCACGAATGACGGCGCCCAGGATAATAACGGCATCATAACCGTCGTTGAGCGTCATCTGATGTGCGCCATAAATGAGTTCGAACGAGCCGGGAACAGTCTTCACATGGATGTTCTCGGAGAGTGCGCCATGCTTCTCGAGCGTAGACACACAGCCTTCGAGCAGGGCTCCAGTGATTTCGGGATTCCACTCTGCCACCACGATGCCGAAGATCATGTTCGACGCATCGGGAACAGCATTGAAATCGTACTCGCTCAGATTATGAAGTGCAGTTGCCATTATTCCTTGCAACGCTCAATGTAAGCATCGATGGTCTGATACTGCATAGAGTTGAAGTACTTATCCTTCACCTCCTGATACAGCTTCAGGGCGTCGGCCTTCTTACCCTGGCTCTCGAGAATCTCGCCAGCCTGAATGAGGAAGGTGGGTGACAGACTATTGTTGTCGGCCTTCTCAGCAGCCTTCTTCAGGTTAGAAACGGCCTTGTCGAGCTGGTTCAGGTGAGCATAGACATTACCCAGCGCACCGATAGCGGCGGGAGAAATCATGCTATCGTCGGCACCATCGAACTTCTCGAGGAAGTTGGCAGCCTCCTGCCACTTGTCGAGCTGGGCATAGCAGAGTCCGGCATAGAGATTAGCCAGATTGCCAGCCTTGGTGCTGCTGTACTCAGAAGCTACATTGAGGAAGCCCTTGAACGAAGCGCTGTCGCCATTAAGAGCTTTCTGGTAGTCGCCAGCGAGGAAGTACTCCTGACCCTTGGCCAGAATTGTGCTTGCCTTGTCCTCACGGGGACCAGCATAATAAGTCTTGTAAAGAACGATACCTGCGATGATCACTACGATAGCAATCACAGCAGCAATAATTGCCTTCTTATACTTCAGGAAGAAGGCCTCACTCTGACTGATGGTCTGCTCAGCTACAGGAGCAGCCTGTTGATTGTTGTTATTTGCCATTATCTTATTTATTTTTTTATATTTCACACGAAACGGCTGCAAAATTACAAAAAAAAAGTGAATAGTGAAAATTTTGGGCGTATTTTTTGGCCTTTTTGCTCGCTTATTAGTATCTTTGCATCATGATTCTGGAAAAAATATCACTCATTAACTATAAAAACATCCAGACAGCCACGCTGGAGCTCTCGCCGAAGATCAACTGTTTCATCGGCCAGAACGGTGTGGGCAAGACGAATGTGCTTGACGCCATCTACTATCTCTCCTTCTGCCATTCAGCCAACAATCCCATTGACTCGCAAGTGATACGGCATGGTGAGGAGTTTTTTATGATTGAAGGCAAATATACAGATGACAACAGCAATTCTGACGAAGATCTGCTCATAACCTGCGGCTTTAAGCCCGGGACAAAAAAGCACTTTAAGAAGAATAAGAAAGAATACAAACGGCTATCGGAACATATTGGACTGATACCCGTGGTGATGGTGTCGCCTTCAGACACACTGCTTATTGACGGTGGCAGTGAGGAGCGCAGACGGCTGATGGACATGGTGATCTCGCAATACGACCATAGTTATATTGAGGCACTGAACCGCTATAACAAAGCGTTGCAACAGCGCAACACCATATTGAAGGCGGAGGAAGAGCCCAATATCGACGTGATAAGCCTTTGGGAGGAGCAGATGGCCATCGCAGGTGAGCATATCTATCAGAAACGCGATGCTTTTGTAAAGGAGATGATACCCATCTTCCAGCGGTTCTATGAAACCATTTCCGGTAACCGTGAGCAGGTGGTTCTGAATTATGTATCACATTGTCAACGAGGACCGTTGTTGGAGGTCATCCAGCGCGATCGTTTTAAAGACCGTGCCGTGGGCTATTCGTTACATGGTATTCATCGTGATGATTTAGAGATTGCACTCGGCGGTCATCAGATGAAGCGTGAGGGGAGTCAGGGGCAGCATAAGACTTTTGTGATTGCTCTGAAACTGGCGCAGTTCGATTTCCTTAAGCGGACAAACACAAAGACCACCCCCCTTTTATTGCTCGATGATATCTTTGACAAGTTGGATGCTCAACGAGTGGAACAGATTGTAAGTCTCGTGGCAGGGAATGAGTTTGGTCAGATTTTTGTTACTGATACGAATCGCGATCATTTAGACCAGATATTATCGGCTTCGTCACACGATTATAAAATCTTTTATGTAGAAGAAGGCAATGTTCAAGAAAGAGGTTAAGGGCATCAAGGAATTGATTCTCAGGAATCTGAGAGTGCAGGGATTAGAGACACCACTGCTACAGAAACGATTGATTGAGGCGTGGCCTGAGGTGGCTGGCGAAGCTATCTGCCGTTACACGGGCAGCGTCAGTATACGCAACCAGACACTGTATGTACATCTGACCAATCCAGCCTTGAGAGCAGATCTCTCCATGCAACGAAGCGACTTTGTGAAACGATTGAATGATTATGTAGGTAGTCAGGTGATTACTGACATAAGATTCAATTGACAATTCATTATTAAATCACCACATCGACAGCAATGTCGTGGACTTCGAAAGGGACCTCTTCAACCTTTTGGAAATCAAAGCAGACACCGATGGTTCTGGCTGTACATAAATGAAGGAAACGGTCATAATAGCCCCTACCCCTTCCCAAACGATGACCTGCAGCATCGAAAGCCAAACCTGGTACGAGGATAATGTCGATGGATGAGTAGTCTGTGAATAAATCGCCCACGGGTTCGAGAATATGAAAGGTACCTTCCTGCAGATCTGAATGACCTGTATAGCGACGCAGTTCCATGGTATCAGGTCCTATCACCTTAGGCAGCAGCACCTTTTTGTTTTCAGAGATGAGGTCGTCTATCAAAATACGAGTGCAGACCTCATCGGGCAACGAATAATAGGCCATAATTGTCTGGGAATCAGCCAACAAAGGTTTCAGCCGACTGATAACAGGAAGCGACAACTCTTCCAATTGATGTGGTGTGAATTGTCGCTTGATTTGTTGTATCTGTCGTCTCAGGTCTTCTTTACGCATGAGCAATCAAAGTTGCTTTGACATGAGTGCTGCGATAATCAAAAGCCGCTGCCACTTTCTGGTTTTGCGTTTTCTGCTCAGGCTTAGGGAAAGACGCATTGTTTCGGAAGAGCTTCAGCGTTTCCTGGATGGCAGGATCGTCCTGATTCAGATATTCCGTCCAGGCTTCCTCGTCAAGCATGTTATAGATAATACGGCTGATAACATAACGCTCCAACAACTTGTGGGATTTCTGAATCATCAAGTTGCGACGCTTCAAACCGTTTTTATCAGCCCACGTCACGAACTTCTCAACAATATTCTGGCGCTTCAGATAATGCTCCAAACCAGAGGCACTCTTAAAGTCCTTCATCTTACTGCGGTTCTCATCGGTGTAGTTGAAGGCGAACTGCAGAATCATGCCCGACATAGAGGCTTCTTTGTAATAAGACGTCAAACCAAGTGTATCCTCAGGCACAAAGATATCAGGCGTGATACCGCCACCGCCATAGACCACGCGTCCATTGCCAGTATGATACTCCGGACCCGAGTGTTTGATGCTATCCTGTGAGAAGAACTCACCATGCTGGTAACGCGACAGAAGATCTTCCTCGTAGTTCTTGTCAGAACCTGAGGTATAAGGTTTCTGAATGCATCGACCTGAAGGTGTATAATAACGAGCTATAGTGAGACGGATCATGGAGTGGTCGCTGAACTCAATAGGCTGTTGCACCAGACCCTTACCAAACGAGCGACGACCAATAATAGTACCACGATCATTGTCTTGAATGGAACCTGCAAGAATCTCGGAAGCAGAAGCAGAGGCTTCGTCGATAAGTACTACTAACGGCAGATGCTGATAAGAACCACGTCCGTCGCTACGATAATCCTGACGAGGTGACTTGCGTCCCTCAGTATAAACAATCAGCTGATTCTTAGAAAGGAATTCGTTAGCAATCTGAACGGCTGAAGCTAAGTAGCCGCCAGTGTTATTACGCAAGTCTATGACCAAGTTGGAGAAACCTTCTTGAGATAACTTAGCTAACGCTATCAGCAATTCCGGATAAGTATTCTCGCCAAAATTCTTAATTTTGATATAGCCCGTCTCATCATCGAGCATATAACTGGCAGTCACACTCTTTGTGGGAATCTCACCACGTGTCACAGTGATATGGCGCATGGTCTTCTCACCATAGCGGATGATGCCAAGCTTCACTTTCGTATCCTTTGGTCCCTTCAGACGGTGCATTGCCTCTTCATTCGTCACAATCTTGCCGACAAAGGGTGAATCATCAACCTCAACGATCTTATCGCCTGCAATCAGACCAGCCCGCTCTGCAGGGCCATTACCTATCACATTCTGAACACGAACGGTATCATTGCGGATAGTGAACTCAATACCCACCCCCGAAAATGAGCCCTTGAGATCGTCGTTGGCAATCTGCACATCCTTCGCACCGATATAGACTGAATGAGGATCGAGCTCAGACAATATCTGCGGCATGGCTTTCTCCACCACATCATTGATGTTGATGGTATCAACGTACTGATCTTCAACAATATGCAATAGATTGTTAAGTTTATTACCACTTGAATTGATGATACTCAGCCGATGGCCTGAGAAATGGTTGGCATAGAAAGTTCCTACCAATATGCCAAGGACGACACACAATGCCATCCATATAGGGGTAAAACGGTTTGATTTATTATTCATATCCACGAATCACTTTTCACTATTCACTTCCATATAGATGACCTCGATGCCAGCACGTTCCAACAATTCAATACCATCAGTAAGACGGTATTTCTCGCCATAGACGACGCGTTTGATGCCTGACTGGATAATCAACTTAGCACACTCGATACAAGGCGACGCAGTGATATAGATGGTGGCGCCATCGCTATTGTTATTGCTACGGGCCAGTTTGGTTATGGCGTTGGCCTCTGCGTGGAGCACATAGGGCTTGGTGACGTTGTTGTCATCCTCACACACGTTTTCAAAGCCACTAGGTGTGCCATTATAGCCGTCGCTGATAATCATCTTATCCTTGACCACCAAAGCACCAACCTGACGGCGCTGGCAATAGGAGTTCTCTGCCCAGATACGTGCCATGCGCAGATAACGCTCGTCCAATTTCCTTTGTTTCTCTGTCATCGCTCTTCCTATCTTATTTCTTACTACTCCTTATCCCATTCCGTTTCAACAAAGCGTCAATGGTAGGTTCACTACCCTTAAAGCGTTTATATAGCACCATGGGATTCTCCGTACCTCCCTTCGAGAGAATACAATCGCGGAATCTTTGGGCTGTTGCAGGATTGAAAATGCCCTCTTTCTTGAACACAGCGAAGGCATCTGCATCAAGTACCTCAGCCCACTTGTAACTATAATAGCCTGCGGCATAACCGCCTGCCATGATATGTGAGAACTGAACGGTCATACACGTATCAGGCAGTTGCTCTGTCACCATAGCTTTCTCCCATGCTTTCTTCTCAAATGAAATGATATCATCGGTAAATGCTTCCTTCTTGGTGTAATAGGCCATATCGAGCAAACCAAACGACACCTGACGCAGACAGGCATAAGCCACATTATAATTTCGGCTCTTAATGATGCGGTTGATCAGCTCGTCAGGAATGGGCTCACCCGTCTGATAATGGAAGGCAAAGGTGCGCAGGAATTCTTTTTCAATGGCGAAGTTCTCCATAAACTGAGACGGAAGTTCGACGAAATCCCACCACACATTTGTGCCACTCAGGCTCTCGAAGCGAGTATTCGCAAACATCCCATGAAGTGAGTGCCCGAACTCATGAAGGAACGTCTCCACCTCACCTAATGTCAAAAGAGCAGGCTTTTCTTCAGTTGGCTTGGTAAAGTTCATTACCACACTGACCTGCGGACGTATGTTCTCGCCCTTTCGATCAATCCACTGTCCTTGATATTCCGTCATCCAAGCCCCTCCCTGCTTACCTTTTCTCGGGTGGAAATCGGCATAGAATACTGCCAGAAAAGAGCCGTCCTGATCGAACACCTCATAGGCCTTTACATCAGGATGGTAGACTGGGATATCCTTATTCTCCCTGAAGGTAATACCATACAAGCGATTCGCAAGACCAAAAACGCCACTGATGACTTTCGACAATTCAAAATAGGGACGTAGCATCTCCGCATCGAGGTTATATTTCTCCAATTGGAGCTTATGCGAATAGAAGCCAAAGTCCCAAGGCTCGAGTTTGAAGTCCTTACCTTCAGTCTTCTTAGCCATTTTCTCAATAGCAGCCACCTCCTTGACAGCCGTTGGCTTATAAGCGACAATCAGGTCATTGAGTAACTTATAGACATTACGCACATTGCCTGCCATACGATGCTTCAATACGTAGTCTGCATATGTTTTATGACCCAGCAATTGTGCCATTTCTCGTCGGAGATTAATCAGACGCTTACAGATATCGAGATTGTTCTCGCTATTGTCATGAATACACTCTGTATTCTTGGCCATATACATCTGACGGCGCAATTCACGCTGTGTGGAATAAGTCATAAAAGGAGAGTATGAAGGAAAGTCAAGGGTAAACACCCATCCTTCCTTATTCATCTCCTTCGCAGCCAAGGCCGCAGCCTCGCGGGCAGTTTCTGGTAAACCGTCAAGTTGTGCCTCATCTGTGATATGGAGAGTAAAGGCTTTATTTTCCTTCAGAAGATTCTGTGAGAACTGCAGACCCAACATCGAGGCCTCCTCCGTAAGCTGACGAAGACGTTCCTTGCCTGCAGCATCCAGAAGGGCGCCACTACGCACAAAACCGTCATAACACTTGTCGAGCAGCATCTTCTCTTCAGGCGTCAATTTACGATGATGTCGATGAACATATTTGATGCGCTCAAAGAGTTTCTCATTCAGGCGAATGTCATTGGCATGCTTGGTCAACACAGGACTCAGTTTCTGAGCCAAGGCATCCATCTCGTCATTAGTTTCTGCTGAAAGAAGATTAAAGAACACTGACGACACACGACCTAACAGGTCATAATAGCCCTCACCGTCCTTCTCGTCATCAATACTGATAATCGTATTGTCGAAAGTCGGCTTACGTGGGTCATTGATGATCTTTTCAATCTGCTCGTCCTCACGACGGATGCCTTCCAAGAAGGCTTCCTCATAATCTTCAAGTCTGATATGGTCAAACGGTGCCACATCATGCGGAGTATGATAGGGAAAGAAAAACGGATTCTTTCGTTCTTTCTGTTCACTCATGTTTCTATACTAACGTTTACGAATTGCAAAGGTACAAAAAAAGCGAAAACATCGCAAATTGCAGCCTATAATTTTATATTATTTCACATCAGCAGCCGTTCCATCAGCGGAATTTCCACTCTTCCACGTCGTAATACTATTTTCCCGTCACGTTGCAGGGCATTAAGAGCGCGACTGACATCCAGACGACTGTCATTAAGTTCACTGGCCAAACGATTCATCAGAATATAGAAAACCTTTGGACCTGCAGGATATAGGCAATGTTGAGCAAGAAAGCGGACGATCCGGTTTTCCAATGAGTCAGGTACATGCTGCCAAAGCATACGGGACATTTTTTGAGTCTGGGTAGCATACATGTTCAACAAATTCAGACGGAATACGAGAAAATCCTCAGACAAACGTAACACTTCGTCTTTGCCAACGGTGATAAAATTGGCATCCGTATGAGCGATAAAGGTATGAGTATAGCGCTGCGTATAACCAAAGACAACTTCTGGCTGCAGGATAACAGGCGCCTCTAACTGCTCTACGACTCTATAGCCACGATCATCAGCCGTTGTTTCCACCCGGAGGGCGCCATTAATCAGAAAAAACAATTGTCGACAATCATCCCCTTCAGTAACAATGGTAGAACCTTTGTTAATTTTGAAAAATCCAAATCGCGTGTGACCAGCCACTAGTTCCAGATCATCACGACTCATGCCCTGAAACAATGGGAACAGAAGAAGTTTTTCATAAATCTGCAAGGTAGCCATAGGCTATTACTCCACAATTTTATCCTTTAACAAAGGAGAGCACCAAACGGCATTCTGCCCTTTATCGTCGGAATAGATGAAATAAGCCATCAGTTCAGGATGCCGTTCCAACACCTTTTGGGCATCATCAATACCCAACACCATGAACGAAGTAGCATAGGCATCAGCTGTTGCACAGTCTTTGGCTAAAACGGTAGCTGACAGTAAGGAATGTTGCACGGGGTAGCCTGTCTTAGGATTTATGGTATGAGCGTATTTCTTGCCACCTTTGTAATAAAAATTACGATAATTCCCACTCGTAGCCATCGCAAGGTCTGTCACATTAAGAACACTTTGGATTTCACTCTTTACTGACAATGTATCATCGGTTGGCTTGGTCACACCAATCTTCCATGGAAGACGCTGGGAATTAACACCGCTGGTGACAATTTCACCACCTATCTCCACCATAAAATTCTTTATGCCCTTCTGTCGCAGGAAATGCGCCACCACATCAGAGCCATAACCTTTGGCAATTGCAGAGCAATCAAGCATGATATCAGGTATCTGCTTCACAATGCGACCATTTTTTAAGGATATTTTATCATATCCAATCAAACGTAGGAGGCTATCAACCTGATGTCGGTTGGGTTGGATGCCATTTTTGAAGCCAAATCCCCAAGCATTAACCAATGGAGCCACAGTAATATCAAATGCACCTTCAGTTTCGCGCGAGATATCCATAGCCTTATTGAAAACTGTCAGAAACATCTCGTCAGGTTCCACATCTTTATTTTGGTTAATTGCGGTAATAATGCTATGATCATTAAAGGGCGACAGGGAATTGTCCACCTTCTGCAATTCAGCCTTGATAGCCTGATGAAGATCGGAATCACATTCGTAGGTGATATGATAAACCGTTCCAAAAACCATACCGGAATTCACCTGATAGGGCATTACCCGTTGTTGACAGATAATCAGCACCGTTCCCACAATCAACAAAATGAGGAAAGGCAACTGCCAGATAAGTTTTTTCTTGTTCATATATCAATAATCACATTGAATGTTCCCCCCAAACGAGTGTCGCCATCGACACCAAACCCTGGAACGTACCAAGTGCGCCCGATGACACCGTCCTTATGGGACAGTCGCCGCTTATAACGAACGCTCCATCCCAAATGCAAAGGCCCCCAGATGGTAGCATCAGCCCCCAAAGCGATTTCCAGCCAGTGATAACTGCACTGCTCACCCTCTACACCAAAACTTGTGTCCCACTGCCAAACGGGATCAGGAAAGATATCACGAGCAAGGTCTACCTTATAAGAGGTAAAAGCATAGCGCAAGCCTGCATAAAGGCGATAGGGTCCATGCTTCTGTTTTAACAGGTTTTTATCAATTCCAATACGGAAATAGGGTGCTGATGTTTTATAGCGGATATGCGTTACGGGATCATCTGTATGATTGGCCTTACCATAACCCAACTCAGCAATTGGAAACCACTCATCATGGAGATTGATGCGCAGAGCGCCCTCGTACTGACCATAATCAGACAACTCCATCATAGCTAAACCTACCAGATCGAATGAGACAGCAAATCCGCGGAAAAATGGTATGGAGTCCTTCTGAATAGAGAAGAACTTCAACTGCGCCGATGCCGATGCCGAAACCAGAAGCAGCAGACTAATTGCCAGTTTTCGGATAGAGATAGAAATGAATGGTGTTGTAATCATAATTAACTGATGTATTGACAAGTACAAGAGAGTCGATGGCATTGTGAGTATGCCGCACATTTGTCAGTTCATGAAAGAAGGCTGCAGAGCAATCAACAGACTCGAAATGGGGAATATCATCCTTCTTAATCCAAACCGTATCAACCACAGTCTTAGCAGTATCCGTAAAGCAGAAAAAAAGAACGTCTTCCGGATGAGAATAGCTAATAGGTAAGCTGAAGGACGACTTGTCAATCAATTTGTTAAGAATGGTAGTATTGCCGTCTATTCGATTTGTGATGTCGAGTGCGACATTTTTACCATCAAGGCGCGTAGTGACAACAGACAAGGAGTCTTTAATAGACAAAGCATTTCCTGCTTTATCACGGATTTCATATTGAACAGAAACAGTATTTTCAACAGGACAGTCGATACTCGAACAAGAGTAAATGACTAATGGCGACAGACATGTAAATAGTATTGCTACCACACACAGCCATCTATTCTTCATTGGAATTACATATCTATGTCGTTTGTCCATCATTTGCCATTTAGTATTTCTTCCACTTGATAGTCATTGCGTCCTTGAGAAGACCGGCTCACCAAGTCAGCAACAAATCCCGTCAAGAACAACTGGGTACCGATAATCATCATCGTCAGAGAGATATAGAAATATGGGGAGTCTGTCACCAGACGCTGGGGGATATGATTGGCTAGACACCACAGTTTATCGGCTCCAATGCAGAATGCAGCTACAAAGCCTATAAAGAACATCAGGGTGCCCAAGAAACCAAACACATGCATTGGTTTCTTGCCAAAAGTACTCAGGAACCAAAGGGTCAGCAAGTCAAGATAGCCATTAACAAAACGATTCAAGCCCATGAATTTTGAAGAGCCATACTTGCGAGCCTGATGCTGAACCACCTTCTCACCAATCTTGTCAAAGCCGGCATTCTTGGCTAAATAAGGAATATAACGATGCATCTCGCCATAGACCTCAATATTTTTCACGACATCTTTACGATAAGCCTTTAAACCGCAATTGAAATCATGCAGATTCTTGATACCGCTGACTTTACGGGCTGTCGCGTTGAACAATTTCGTGGGAATAGTCTTTGAAATAGGATCATAGCGTTTCTGTTTATAACCACTCACGAGATCGTAACCATCCCCCTTAATCATACGATATAACTCAGGTATCTCATCAGGAGAATCCTGCAAGTCGGCATCCATCGTTATGACGACATCACCCTGAGCTTGTTCGAAGCCACAATAAAGCGCAGGACTCTTGCCATAGTTACGACGGAACTTAATACCCTTCACCTGCTCTGGCTGCTTATTATGCAGATCCGAGATAATTTCCCAAGAACGGTCAGTAGAACCATCATTGATAAAAATCACCTCATAGCTAAAGCCATTTTCCTTCATCACCCGCTCTATCCAAGCATAGAGTTCAGGAATTGATTCGTCCTCATTAAAAAGAGGTATTACGACTGATATATCCATTTTTACAATTTACTTTTTACTTCACTTCGCTGCATAATCAAACCTAATGGCAGCCCCATAATAAAACCCAACGAGATATTGATTGTCAGCATATTCAATGCATAGTCTATCGGACGGATATTCGCCATTTCCTGCAAACTTTCATCCACCATCTGTGTCATGCCGTATTGTTTCAATACTTGCTGCATCTCGTCAGACGAAACCATCTTTGAGAACTGACTTAACAGGAAGCCATGATCCATAAAAGCGAAATAGAGATACTGAGCTATGGCAAAAAGCACACCACCATAGAAGAACACAAAAACTGTATAGGCATAGCCACGACGGAACGAGATAACTCCCTCACGGCCATAATCACGAAATTTACCTAAGCGTTCTCCGACAAAAAAGGGCGTATAACACATCAGAAAAAAGGCAGCAAGGCCAAGCAACTGATTTGACACACCCATTATGTATAATAGGAACGTCACAACCCAAAGTAAGGCCAGCAGAGCGCCATCTTGACGGGCAAATGCTTTCAATTGTACATATTCAATTGGAGTCATCGGCTGCAAAATTACGCATTTTTCTGCACATATCGAGTGCTTTGTCTCAAAAAATAGTTAAAAATGTCATGCAGTAGCATTTTTTTCACGATTCGCTATTCATTATTCACTTTTTTATTGTACCTTTGCACCCGCAAAATGGGCAAGTCCTGTACGGCCAGCTCCCTTTGAATCCCCCAGGGTGGGAACACAGCAAGGGTATTAGGTTGTAGCGGCGCGATGCAGATCGCTTGTCCACCCGCCTCTTTAGCTCAGTTGGCCAGAGCACGTGATTTGTAATCTCGGGGTCGTTGGTTCGAATCCGACAAGAGGCTCAAAAGGAGAAAACAAAAAAGGATTGGCATTAGCTGATCCTTTTTTATTTGGGCTCGACATGCACCGCTACATGTGTCTCTTCACCATAGTGGTCACGAAGCAAATCCTCCACCTCAGATGCTTTATCATGCGCTTCTAGCAAAGACACATCACCATCCATGAGAATGTGTAACTCTATCGCATAATGATTCCCCAACCTCCGTGTACACAAATCATGAGGTTTTATATCACCTGGTAATGATGCAACCAGATGAAGAATCTCCTCTTCGACTGCATCAGGCAATGACTGTTCCATCAAGTCGCCAATACCATCACGTAACAAATCTACAGAAACTTTTACAATAAAAGCACCCACCACAACTGAAGCTATGGGATCAAGCACTGTCCAACGCTGTCCCAGAAAGATAGCACCGCCAATGCCTAAAGCCGTTCCTACAGACGACAAAGCATCACTGCGATGGTGCCACGCATTTGCCTCTACAGCCTGAGAATTCAACTCACGAGCCTTTGTCATAGAGTAACGATAGACACATTCTTTTAAACCGATAGAAAGCAGTGCAGCCCATAGAGCCAACATACCAGGAGTCTCTAATGTATTACCATTGGCCCATGAGATAATCTTCGTTGTACCACTATATATAATACCAATAGCCACAACAAATAAAGCAACACCTATCAAAGTCATCGCAAGGGTTTCATACTTCCCATGACCATAGTCGTGTGATCTGTCCTTGGGTTTAGCGCTGACGCGAACAAAGAACAACACAACAACATCGGTCACAAAATCCGACAAAGAATGGATAGCATCAGCTACCATTGCAGCACTATGCCCCAAAATTCCTGCAACGAATTTAAAAAGCAAAAGAACGACGTTAACAACGCCGCCAACCAAAGTAACCTTATATATTTCTCGATTTCTATCCATTATTGCTCAAACAATCCTTTGAAAAAACCACCTACAGCTTTTCCTGCACGACCTGCAGCTTTAGAAATGCTGTCGCCAGTGGCTTCAAGACTGTCAGTGAAACGATCACCACGATATTCGAGAAGTTTTTTCGTATAGCGTCCCTTTAAACGATTATATTCCTCAACTTGATAATCGTTGAGTCTGGGTTTCAAAATCCTATACTGATGCATGAGTGTATCTTGCCGAGCAATCAGCGAATCGGCTAAAGGTTTCCTCAACGAAGGCTGAGATACCACGAAGGAAACGAACTTTCGATAGTCGTCCATAAACTTTAATGTATCTGTCACTTGGTTTTGGGCAAATGCTTCGTACATAAAAGCTAACATACTTACTATAATAAAAACTTTTTTCATATTTCTTGAATTACTTGTTTACAGGGCGCAAAGATACGTATTATTTTTGAATACATTACAAGTATCAACAATAAAAAAGCAGAAAAAAAATTAATCAGCCGTTAAAAATGCAAATACAACGAAATGACAAAAAACGAAGAAGCCCCGGGTCATCTCTGACTCAGGGCTTTTCTTGAAAAGACGGCGGCCTCCTACTCTCCCGCATTGCATTGCAGTACCATCGGCGCAGGCGGGCTTAACTTCTCTGTTCGGAATGG
>Ga0247608_10001770_pt1 | contig 28743 bp, 25 predicted proteins | sample 176DNAGHGlowgp2_FD_193490 | JGI IMG/M metagenome (GOLD analysis project Ga0247608, IMG submission 193490) | Sheep rumen microbial communities from Palmerston North, Manawatu-Wanganui, New Zealand - 1766 DNA GHGlow gp2 | ecosystem: Host-associated > Mammals > Digestive system > Stomach > Rumen ... | reverse complement strand
GGAAATTTTATCATCATTAGCATTACTATATGCAAGAGATAATCTATCACATAAAAGCGAATATAATAGAATAGCAGTGGGAGATAGTTTGCTATATACTTTGCTTTCACAAAGCTCTTTATTTACACGATAAAATTTTACTTTGTTATAGTTTTCGTTAAATTTATGAGGTACAAAATTTAACATGCGTTCCTCCTAACCCAGTCTGGATAAGAGATAGCAGTTTTAAAAAATTTTGGAAATTTTTTGGAAATTTTTTTAGATAAAAAATTAATTTTGGAAATTTAACTTGGAAATTTTTTCGGTATTTTTCCGTATTTCATAGAATTTGACAAAATTTGAAGCACATGCCGTATTCTTACAGACATGTGCTTTTTCACATTTTGGACTTTTTTGAAATTTTCTAGAATTTCTTGAAAAATCCTTTAAATTGGTCGAGGCGAGGATACACCTCTTATGCTATTTTTCTTTATATTTCAATAATTTCAAAGAACTATATTTAATTGTTGAAATTTTTTGTTGAAAATTTAATGCTTTTTATGCTTTGAAATTCTGTCAAATTTTCAGCAATTTTCTTTTGTGTTTTAAGCAGTTTTGACTTCTTTATTAAAATCAATTCCGAAAATATCTTTATCCATAAGATAATTTATAACTGTTTCATTTTCTGATTTTTGAAATTCTACATCTACATCAATGTAATATTCCATAGTAACCTTAATATCTTTGTGACCTAGTATTTTCATTAGTACTGCAGGTGCAATTTTAGCCTCTGCACATCTTGTTGCAAATGTTCCTCTAAGCATATGAGTATGAATATCTGTCTTTTTTACAAGTTTGCCTTTTTTGTTATAATCTTCATAAATGCCAACTTCTAATTTTAAGCCTATTCTTTTTAAACAACTATTTATTGAGTTTTCAAGATGCATAGTTCCATCTTTTTTACAGAAAAGAAGATGATCTTTATTAGGGATTTTATGCTCAAGTGCTTTTTCAAGTATTTGCTTACTTATATCATTTAAAATTAGTGTTCTTCTGCTATTATCAGTTTTGGTTGTTTCTCCAATTATGATATTTCCATTTTCATCTTTTGTTTGAGTTCTGTTAATATCAACTTTATTTTCTGCTAAAACTATATCTTTTTCATAATCTATAACTAAAGCCTCTCCAATTCTAACACCTGTTGTTAAAATAAATAACAAAAGATATTTGTTTGGACATTCTTTATAACTTACAGAGTTTAAATAATTTACTAATTTCTTCTGCTCCTGTATAGTTAATGATTTTCGTTTATGAGATACATATTCACTTATAGGCTTTTCTACTCTTTTATAGCCTTCCATAAAGTTATCTGTTATAATATTTTCATATTTTGCTTGTCCAAATCCCATGCAGATTATTTCATAAATTTGCTTTATAGTGCTTTCAGAATAAGGCTTTAAAGTTTCAAGATATTTCACAACATCTTCTCTTTTTACTTTAATTATTGGAATTGTAACGAATTTTTCTTTTTGCAATTTTTTTAGTGTATCGGTTTTTCTTTTCTTAGTATTTGCTTTGATTTTTCCTAGTCTAAAAGATTCCTTTATTACACTTTCAGATAAATCATATAAGGTTTTATTGCTTTTTGTAATTATTCTAATTCCACCATTCTGCTCTAGTTTTATTTTTTCTGATAATGCTTTGTTTATTGCTTCTTCTTCATTAGTTCCAGTAAAAGTCTTTGTCATTGTTTTACCTTTTGCTGTATCTCTACCAGTTGTTAATATTGCTTTAGGTACTATTGTGAAATAATAATTTTCACATTCTACATTATTTTTAAAGACCTTACCATTTTCAAATTTACTGATTTGTTTGTACTTGCAAATATTACTATATCCGCAGTTGTTACAGGTTTCTTTTTTAGAAAGTTTAGTATTCTTATTTTTTGGTCTCTTTTCTAAATAAGTTCCTGCTGTAATTCCTTTAATTTTCAATGTACATCCGTCCTTTCATAAAATTTAAGGAATTACCTTGCACATTTTTAGTTTCTGTGCTACAATAGTTTTAGAAACATTAATGCAAGGTAAACCTTGTGATGATAGAGTATTAATAATGTTTTCTACAGAAGATTTAAATGGGCTTATTTAAATCTTCTTTTCTTTTTCAGTCATTTACTTCGCTGAATACTCTTCTTGTGCTTACATAATCATTGAAAGCACCAACAGCAACTTTAAATGATTTTCCGAATTTAATACAAGGGAAATCTTTTCTGTGAAATAATTCTAAACAAGTTTTATTTCCAATGCCTAATATTCTTCTTACATCAGCTGTTGAATAAAATTTTAATTCATTATCCATAATTTCGTCCTCCTTTCTTGTGTAATTTTCTCACTTTTTTTGTTGATTTTCTTGCATATTTTCTGAATTTGTAGTATCATATTAATATACGAGTGAGAAATTTTACTTTCTATTTATATTGTTATATTATCATGGCTATTTCAAAAAGTCAATACAATTTTTAAAGTTTCTAAAATTTCTCACAAATATTTTTAGAAAGGATTGAATACAAATGAATGCAAAAGCAACAATGTCAAATGCTTCTGGGTTTTACATATGGTTTGATAAAAAGAATAAAAAAGAATATTATTCAATGCCAATAACTCTATATAAAGCAAAAATACATAGTAATAAAAGTCATTCATATATAAAATATGCTGAAAGCTATCTTGCAAAAGTAACACCAAAAAGAAATAAAGCAGCATATATACAAAATGCATTAAATCTTCATTTAATAGATTTATATAATCCTTATGAAGAAAGATACGGAATGTTTTTAATAAATTTCTTAAATGCAAGATTTGACACTTTTCATATGGCATATAGAGATTTCTTTTATGCATATAGTTTAGAACTGATAGATGATAGACATACATTAAAGGCAGAATATAAAAATGAGGCTGATTATATAAGTATTGCAAATAAACTTTTTAAGGCTAAACAACAAGAAATAATAGAATTACAAGCAAAATTTAGAGATTGGATAGATTACATATATAATTTAAATGATAATAAGGAAGATAAAGAAATTGATCCATATGTAAAATTTCAAGTATATTCATTAAAATATAATATGAATCAATATACAAATGATACAGAAGTTGTTTTTAATTCTATGAGTATATTCAAAAATGACTTTGTAACTGTAAAGTTAAATGAACTTAATCAGAATATAAACAACGGAAAGATAAATTTGCAAGATGGAATAAAATACAAAAGTACAAAATTAAGTAATATTTGTTTTACTGTTTTGAATGAATTGGTAAGTAACAATACGCCTATAAAGGTTTGTAAGAATTGTGAAAGATATTTTATTCCAGTAAATAGACACGCAGAGGTTTATTGTGATTTACCAAAAACAAATGGAGAAAAAACTTGTAGAGAATTAGGTGCTCGTGTTACATATAATAAGAATATTCAAGAAGTTGAAGGACTTTTAATATATAGAAGAACATATCAAAAAAGGATTATGGAACTTTCAAGAAATCCAAATGCTACACCTAAAGAAAAAGAAGCATTTAATAATTGGAAGAAATCTGCACAAACCAAAATAAAAGAATTTAAGGCAGGAAAAATTGATAAAGAAACATTGAATAAATGGATGAGAGAAAATACATAGAATAAGAAGGTGCAAAATGTATAAATCAATGTATGATATTTTAAATAAAAAAATTGATTATAAAAATGAACTTTCAAAATTATGGAATATGCTATTTACAAAAAAATATTATCAATATTCTAATATATCATATACACTTATAGAAATGTTTGATAAGTTAATTGTTAATTGGAAATATAAAGGAACAAAGTGTAGTGCCGAAGAAGTTGTCAATGAATTAGGTATTTATGATTTAAAAAAATTATCAATTCAAGAAGCAATATTACGAATTTGCGATTTTATAATAAATGTAAGAGAATTTGTAAAATATCAAAAAAAAGAAATTGATAATGAAATAAATAAAATTATGAATAATCGATATTATAGTGATGTAATTGAATTGCCTTCATCTATTGAATTATATGATAAAATGATGGTAGATCTTGTTTATGAACTTTTGGATGGTCTTAACTATGAGGTTATACAAAAAGAAGATTATCAATGTTTTATCATAAAAAAGAATGTTGATGCAGAAGAAACCGCAAAAGTTTTAGAAGATGAAGAGTTATCTTCTAAAATTCTTCAATATAATAATTATTCTATTGTAAATGATTTGAATACTAAGAAATCTATTTTAATATCAATGGCTGATTATTTTGAGGGAAATAAATTTAAAATAAAAAATAATGATTTAGAAAAAAATATAAGTTTTGCTTTAAATAATTTTAATATTAGGCATAATAATAAGAAAGGTAAAAATGAAAATGAATTTATAAAAAAAATTTCAGATGATGATTTAATAAATTTATATGACGAAATATATTTTATGTTATTAATTTCATTTAGATTAATTGCATTACCTGAAATTCAAGCTAATATTGAAAAAATAAGAAAAGAAGAATTTAACAAATAGAAATGGAGTGAAATAAATGACAGAAAAAGAAGTAATTGATGCAATAGAATATATGCAAAAACATCAAACGGAAACTGACAAGCTTGAGGCAAAAACTGCTGAAATTGATTTTCCGAAGAAATGTTATGATACAATTTCTGGATTTGCAAATAAATATGGCGGAATTATAATATTTGGAATAAATGAGAATAATAATTTCATAGAACAAGATGTATATGATGTAAATGATTTGCAAAAGCAAGTTACAGCATTATGTACAAATGTAATGGAGCCTAAAATAAGACCAGAGTTTTTACCTCTTATTTATAATGGCAAGAAGTTATTAGCAGTAAAAATAAACGAAATTCCACAAAATCAAAAACCTTGCTATAATAAAAATGTTGGCATGCATAAAGGCTCATATATAAGGATAGGAGATTCAGACGAGCCTATGACAGAATATGAAATATATTGTTTACAAAGTTATAAAGATGGAATTCAAGAAGATTTAAGACCTATTAAACGAGCAACTATTGATGATTTAGATAAAGAAAAAATCAATGCATATTTAGAAAAAGTAAAAAAAGATAAACTAAATTTTTCAAAGTTTTCCGATGAAAAAATATTAAAATTAAGTGGTATTATAGAGAATAGTACAGGGGTAATTTATCCTACATTATCTGGAATTATGATGTTTGGAGAATATCCACAAGCTTTCTTACCACAACTATTTGTTGCCTGTATTGTAGTTCCAGGTATAAAATTAGGTGATATAGGTGAGATGGGACAAAGATTTGATGACAATAAAAGAGTTGAGGGAACATTAGATGAGATGTTAGACCAAACTTTAGCTTTTATTAGAAGAAATATTGGAACAAAAGTAATTATAGATAATAATGGAAAAAGAGAAGACATACCAGAATATCCGATGAAAGCCTTAAGAGAAGCTGTTGCAAATGCTTTAATACACAGGGATTATAGTATAAGTAGAGAAAGTGCATATATTTATGTTCAGATATATAATGATAGAATTGAAATAATCAATCCAGGAGATTTATATGGAAACAATAGAATAGAAAATTTGGGTACTGATATGATGTTAGAAGCGAGAAACAAAAATATTGTTAGATTGCTTGAAGAAAAAGGAAATATCATTGAAAATAGACATACAGGTATTGCTACAATGAGAGAAGAAATGAAGAAATTGGGATTGCCTGAACCTGAATTTATATCTTTAAGAGGGGATTTTAAAGTTATTTTTAGAAAAGAAAAAATAAAAAATAGTGAACAAAATAAAAATCAAGAATTCACTGAAAAGTTCACTGAAAAGTTCACTGAAAACTTCACTCAAAGTGAACAAAAAATATTAAATGAATTAATAGATAATCCATATATAACACAAGCAACATTAAGCGAATTATTAGGAATATCAAAACGAAGTATTATTAAAAATATGAAAAATTTAAAAGATAGAGGAATAATATACAGAGTTGGATCTGATAGAAAAGGATATTGGAAAATAAAATAACTATAAAAAGCCATTCGCTATGAATGGCTTTTACTGACGCTTTGCGTTCAGAACGGGTTATGTCCTAATCTAGTAAACTATTTCAGACACATTAATTATATATTCATATTATATACTAAAAATTGTAAGATGTATATAATTTATTAAAAAAATTATTAACTTACATTAAATTCATCTGCAGATACTTTGAAAATTTTAGCAAAAGCAAATAACTCAAAATCTTGTACTAAACGATTATTAGTTTCTATTTTAGAAATTTCTTTAGAAGTCAAATCAATTCCTTCTAATTGTAATTTTTCTGCTAAATCTTGTTGTGACATTTTTGCATCTTTTCTTAATTCTTTTAATTTATTTCCAGATATATTTTTTACATTATTATATTTTGTTATTTTCATTTAATATTACCTCTTTCGCTTTATTAACGATTTTATTGTAATATTTTTACAGAAAATATTATCTCTAATAAAGAGAATTTTTAAAAAATCTATTGTCAAAAAAATTGAAATATGATAATATAAAATAAATAATTTAATTGCGTCTTTTACAGAAGACAAAGAAAGAGGTACAAAATGAAGAAAATTGTAAGAAATAAAGATTCGGGTATCACTTTGATTGCTTTGGTAATAACTGTGATTGTGTTATTGATTTTAGCAGGGATATCAATTTCAATGCTTTCTGGAGATAATGGAATTTTACAAAGAGCAACAGATGCAAAAACTGAGACAGAAAGAGGAGAAGTTTATGAACAAATAAGTTTAGCAACTGCATCTGGGGAAATGGATTATTATTCAAATGGTACAAATAGATTAACAGCATATAAAAATGCACTATTAAATGGTGTAGAAGGAATTGATAGAGATAATTTAACAGATAATGGTTCAAATTTAATTACAGGAACAGTAACTACAAAAAGTGGAAAACAATATGATTTTTCAGTACCTGTGCCAGTGACAGATATAACACTTGCTGAACATGATGGCACCGTATATCCCCTAGCTAGTACAGTATTAAAGGTTAATTCTACTGGTACGACACCTGCAGAAAAAAGTCCATATGTTAATTATCATTATAAAGATAATGAGGAAGACAAAACAATTCTATGCAGAGTATTATATGATGCAGAATCAGAATACGGAATACAAATAATTTCAAATGATTCAACAGAAAATATACAGCTAGGAATTAATGGAGATGCATATTTTATACAAAATGATGACTATAATAACGCTGTATCTATATTAAATACAAAAGCAGGACATTACTTAAATGGAACAGCTATTGTTGAAAGTGCTAGAAGTGTTGGAAGTGATCCTAACAGTACTGAAATATCTGAAGGTACAACATCTATGTTTACTATAAGTGGATATAAGGGTAGTGGTCAATATAAAGACAAAGATGATGAATATTTAACAGATATGAATCAAATATCACTATTAGGAATTACCACAAGCACAGGGCATTGGCTTGCATCCCGTACATATTATTTACAAGGGAGCTATAGGATGGGCGTACGTATTTCAACAAGTTTAAATAATGGTAAAGAATTAGTTAGACTTTATAACACTACTTCCGATGAATATATCCGCTACTATGCCCAAAGCAGTGGATTTAGACCAGTATTTCATCTAAAATCGGGATTAAAAGTTATATCTGGAAATGGAACAGAGAAATCACCATATGAATTAAGTTTATAGTATATATTGAAAACCTAGATAACATCTAGGTTTTTAGATATTTATTATTCTTTAATCAAATTCAAATTTTTAAAATAAAAGTAATTTTCCCTAGCACCAAGAAAAAATATTTCTCTATCTTCATAATCTGTCATTTTAGAATATAGTGAAAGTAATTTTTGAAGACATTTGCATTCTTCTGAATTTAAATTATCTACTTCGTTATCTTCTAAAAGTGCTAAAATATTAGGATAATTATCCTTGATTTCACAAACTTGCTTTCTTAATTTTTCATATTCTTTACATTTTGTTCTTAATGCAATTCTTCTACTATCAATTAATTCGCTTAATTCTCCTGAATCTATATCATATAATTTCATATCTTCCATTTTTCAGTTCCTCCTACACATATATTAATTCTTTAAAAATTATTTCTTCTACTGCATTTTTAATAGCATTCATTTTGCCTACCCATTCCATTTGATTCGTAGCCTTTAATTCTTCCGTAATATTTTCTTTTTTTTCAAATTGCTTCATTAGTAATTCAAATCTAGCATTTGCTGTGCTATCTACTTCCATTAAATGCTCTTGTAGTTTATTTTCTATAAGAAGTATGGTATATTCTGCTTTTTTATTTTCTTTTAAATATCTTAATCTCATTCTTCCATATTTTCCAATTTTAAAATCTTTCATATTAGGTGCTATTAAATTTGGTATATAATAATCTCCTATTTTTGTATATTCTAATTCCATAAAATCATATCCTTTCCTTTTTATCTTTCATAATATTTTTCTTTCTTCTCAAATTGGTTTATATCAAGTTGTTTTTCAATATTAAACTTATTATGTGTTTCTCTTTCAAAATCGCGTACAATTTGATCCTCAGATGAAAAATCAAATTTATGACAAATCCACCTTATAAATTTTTTCAAAGTAACCTTAAATTTATCAATCATTTTATAAAGCTTCTTGTTTTCTTTTTCTAAATCATTAATTTTTTGCCTATATTGACTGTCTATATATTTGATTTTATCTACAATTCTATTATCAAAGTCTTGCTCTTTATTTTCTAAATCTTCTTCTAATTTGCTACATTTTTGTTTTAAGGTGTTGTTATCTGCTATTATTTTAGAGTGATTGTTTTCATATTCAGTAGCCATATCTACTAATTTTTCTTGTTTTGATAATTCTTCATGTAGAGAACGATTTTCAGTATAAAGTTTTTGTATTAATTCATCTTTAGGCTTTATAATTTCATTTACTATTTTGTCATCACGATTAAATACCATTTTCTTTATATCTTTAATGTCTGGAACTTCTGGCAGTTCAAGTGTTATATTTTTCAATACTTCTTTGGTATTTTCAAAATTTGTAAGTTGTTTATAGTTTTGTATGGTTTCGTGCTTTCTTCCAGTTTCTTCTGCAGGTAAGCCTCTTTCAAGTTCAAAGCCTTTTGATGTAACATATTCAAAGTAAGTATTTTGCAGGTTTCTATAACTGTTTCGACCTTTCCAAAAATCTCTGCAACACACTTTATCTATTGCATTTCCATCTTTATCTTTTGTATGAATTACTGGTACATATACTAAATGCATATGTGGTGTACCTTCATCTAAATGGACTACTGCAGATATTATATTTTTTTCTCCAAGATTTTTGTAATTACATATAAATTTATAACTTTCATTGAAATATCTTTTTGTTTCTTCAACACCAATTTTATTGAAAAATCCTTCATCAGATGTAAATACCATTTCACACATTATAATGCTGTTACTTCTTATTTGACCCTTTAAATTGTTTTCTTCTTTTAGTCTGTCAAATTCCTTTATATAGTTTAATTCATTTTTCTTTAAATAATAATTAAGATGTGTTCGCTCTATATTTATTTCTTTATTTGAATGATTTTTGGCTTTTCTATCATTATGGACACATATACCTTGTGCTTGGCTCCTTGTTAATTTTTCATTTCTTACTATTGCATAACTCATATTCTTCGTAGCCCTTTCTCGCTAGAATAAGTTTACTTGTCTAACACACTAGACAAGTTTTTTCAAAACTTATCCGTGTGCCCTACGGGGTTTTACCTAAAAACTGCTGAAGCATTTTTTAGGCTATATTTCATAATGACTATTGTCATATATGAAATATAGTGAAGTTGCAGTTTATGGTTCATCTTGCAACTTCATATCAGAGCCTTTTCTACGAAGTAGGTATTGTGCCATCGAAATTATAGTTAGCATATAAGAAATTAAGTGAGCCATCTTCATAATTTCTTCCGTTGCAGGAAGTAGCATTTTCATTTTTCTTTGGAACAGATATATGTGTATTTCCTAAATTGTTGTATAAGCAAATCATCAAATATTTTTTAGCATTTTGTATATTAGGTACATTTTTCAATATATCTAATAACTGTGTTAAGTTTTCTTTTACTATAAGTTTTAATCTTTCTATTATTTTAAGATGTGTAACTGTAACTTGTCCAACTTTTAAATTTTCTTTATAGTATAAGCCATCTATTACATCTTCTAATATTGTTTTATCCTCTGTAGTAAATTCATTTAATCTACATTTATCTTTTATCTCATTTAAAGTAAATTCTTCATCGCTTTTAGGATTGATTGAATCAGTATTGATAATATCAGTATTGATAATATCAGTCTTGATATTATTAGTATTGATTATCTGTAAATTCTCCAGTTCTTGACCTGTAAAATTTACTGTTCCTGACCTGTAATTTTTACAGTTCTGTAACTGTAAATTTTCCTGTTCAGGATTTTCTTCGTGTATAATTTTTCCTACATATATTAAATTTGGCTTTCCTAAACCTTGTCTTTTATCTGCAATTAATTTTACTTCTGATAATTGTTTGAATGCTTTTATTACAGTTTTTTCTGATAGACCTAATTTATTCTGTACTTCTTGTCTAGTAAAAATTAAATAAACATTATTATCTGCATCTTTCCAATTATTCCTTTGTGATAGGGATAATCTGTCAATTAGAAAAGCATATAATATTTTACTATCAGAATTTAATTTATCTTTATATAAAGAATTTACAAACAATTCTTGTGGTATCTGATAAAATTTATTTTCTAGTGTCTCATTTGATTTGTATGGGATAAATTCCATTATCTACATTCTCCTTTCTTTGAAGAACTTTGATAATTACTGAAATATAAGCAAAAATTGCTTTGTTGAAATTTGTTGAAAATTTTTATAATTTTTGTTGAAATGTTTTGTTGAAGAAAAATTATGAATTTTACAACATTTTTTAGAACTTAAAAAAATTATGCCATTTTCAAATTTCTCTGAAAAATAGCATAATTCATGATTTTTGAATTTTTATAAATTCTCTTGAATTCCCTTGAAAAAGGGCAAAATATGGTCGAGGCGACAGGGATCGAACCTGCGACCTCATGGTCCCAAACCACGCGCGCTACCAACTGCGCTACGCCTCGATTTATTTAATATTTATTCATGTACTTAATTATGATACCATAAAATTTAAAGAAATTCAAGCTTTTTTTGAAAAAAAATTAAATTTTTTCAAAAATACCTTGAAAAAATAACAAAAACGAAGTATAATATTATTTATAAATAAAAAGCACCAGTAGCTTAGTTGGATAGAGTGTTCGGCTACGAACCGGAAGGTCGGGGGTTCGAATCCCTCCTGGTGCACCATCAATACATAAATTTTAAATAAAAAATACTAGAATCATTCAATAAAATGAATGATTTTTTTAAACTATAAAAATGCAAAAAATATAATAAGAGTAGGAGAGATAATAAATGAAAGAACGATATCAAAGTAAAGTAGCTGTATCTTTGATTTTAACAAGATTAACTGGTGACTGCAAAGAGATATTATTACAAAGAAGATGTAATACTGGATATATGGATGGTAAATACGAAATATCATGTAGTGGACATCTAGAAAAAGGTGAGTCATTGTCAAAAGCTATAATAAGGGAAGCAAAAGAAGAATTAGGCATAGATATTCAAGAAAATGATTTACAATTAGTTTTTATAAATCATTCATACAAAGAAGATTATATGCAGATATATTTTACTGCACAAAAATTTAAGGGAATACCTCAAATAATAGAAAAAGATAAATGTGATGATTTAAGATGGTTCAATATAAATAATTTACCAAATCACATGATAGAAAGAATAAGATATGCAATAAAAGATATTGAAAGTGGCATTATATATGCAAATTATAGTGATGAAGATTTTTAATATTATAAATGTTTAATAAATTTCGACAAAAAAATGTCAAAAAAACAGAATAAAACATACTATACAATATAGGGAGGAAAATAAAGTGAATGACTTATTGTATAGTATAGCAGGAATTATGATACCATTTATAGGAACAAGTTTAGGCAGTAGTCTAGTATTCTTCCTAAAAAAGACGATGAACGAAAAAGTACAAAAGATGATTGTAGGATTTGCTGCAGGAGTAATGATTGCAGCAAGTGTTTGGTCTCTTATACTACCAGCTGTAGATATGGCTGAAAGCCAAGGTGTAATTGCATGGGTTCCAGCTACTATTGGTTTCCTTACAGGTGTAGTTTTCTTGTTAATTACTAATCATATTGCAGAAAATATAGAAAAAAAGCAAAAAGGAAAAAAAATTAATATGTTGTTATTTTCAGTTACACTACATAATATTCCTGAAGGAATGGCTGTAGGAGTATGCTTTGCTGGATTTTTGACAGGAAATGCAGGAATAGGGTTGTTTGAAGCAATGCTTCTAGCAATAGGGATTGCAATACAAAATATACCTGAAGGAGCGATAATTTCAATGCCTTTAAAGATGGAAGGTCAAAGCAAAAAAGATGCCTTTATGTGCGGAGTTTTATCAGGTATAGTAGAACCGATTAGTGCCTTTATAACAATACTTTTGTTAAATATTATTGTGCCACTTTTACCATATTTGCTATCTTTTGCAGCAGGTGCTATGATATATGTTGTAATTGAAGAGCTAGTACCAGAAATTCATACAGGAAAAAAATCTAAACTAGGTGTAATAGGTGTAACAATAGGATTTGTAATTATGATGGTTTTAGATATTGCCTTAGGGTAAAATATAATCACAATATATTTATATATTAATTAGTATCAAATATTAATTATTTAGCTGTAGTTCATATAAAAAATAAATCTGTAATTTGTATAAAAATTTCAACTTGAAATAATTTTAAAAGATGATATAATATAATAAATTATTTCAAAAGGTGATATAAATGGAAAAATTATTTGAAAATAAAACAAAATATACGCAAAAAGAGTACGATTTATTTACAGAATCTTATAAAAAAGAATATGCAAAATCAGATTTATCATTTATGATGTTTAACTTTATATTTTTTGGAATATGTATGATTATTGCATTTATAGAAAAAGAATTTATTTTAGCATTTGGGCTTATAATATATCTTTTTGCATATTTTTGGTTTAAAATAATAAGACCTGCAAAAGAAGTAAAAAAAGATAAAAAAAGTCATAAAATGTCAGGTAGTTTTGTTAACAATTATGAATTTTATAAAAACTATTTCAAAGTTGAAAATGTAGATGGAAAAGCTCAGATTTATTATCTTAAATTATATAGAGTAGTTGAAACAAAAACCAATTTTTATATTTACATTTCAAGAGAATATGCTTTTATAGTTTCGAAATTTGGATTTACAAAAGGTACTACGGAAGAATTTTCAAAGTTTATAAAGAAAAAAATGTTTACTAAATACAAAAATAGAATTTAAAAAAGAACGCATAGATTTTGAAGATTTATGCGTTCTATAAATTGACATAAATTTAGAATTTCATGTTGTTTCATTAAGCATTAGCAAAAAAATAACAATAATTTTTAAATATATACGAGATATAGTTAAAAATTCCCTTTCTTTCAATTTCATTCTTATTATAAATATTTACTGAATAATATTTTTTTCCATTTACATATAAATACAAATTTCCAATCTTAGTTTCTTTAGATAGAGGAGCTTTAAAATATGAGCAAAAGACTATTTCAACATTAATGGAATCTTTTTCTGAATTTTTTAAAGCTATGTTTGAAAATGAAAAACCACTTTCATCTAAATATAGATTTAAATTTTGAGACTTACCTTTATTTATTAGAAACGAGTTTTTATGCGACTTATTCCATTCCTCAAATTTATTTGTAGCAATATTTTTTAGATCAACAATAGAAAAATTTTTAAATGAATAATTTAAAAGTTTTATTGAGTCTTGAGTTCTATCTTTTTTTGTGTCACACCCTAAAACAATACAAATAAAGTCTAAATTATTTCTTTTGCAAGATGTGACTAAACATCGATTAGCGCCATTAGTAAAGCCAGTTTTTACACCATATATTCCTTCGAAATTGCCTAATAATTCATTTGTATTAGAAATAGTTTTGGGATGATTGTTAATAAAAATAGTATAAGTTTTAGTTTTTACTATTTTTGCAAATATTTCATTGTTTAATGCATAATCTGCAAGATGTGCTAAATCTAAAGCACAAGTAAAATGTTCATCACTATCTAATCCATGAGGTGTAACAAAATGTGTGTTTAATAAATTTAATTCACTAGCTTTTTTGTTCATCATTAAAGCAAAGTTTTCTATGCTTCCTCCAACATGTTCTGCGAGTGCCACAGCTGCATCATTTCCGGATTTAAGCATTAAACCATAAAGCAAACTTTCAACAGTAAGTTCATTATTTGCAGATAGCCCGAGCCTTGAACCGCCTGTTCCGAGCAGCTTTTTTTGAAACTTTTACTATTTTGTCTAATGAACTATTTTCTATAACAACAATAGCGGTCATTATTTTGGTGGTAGAAGCCATTTTACATTTTTCATTTTCTTTTTTACCATAAATTATTTTTTTAGAGTTTCTATCAAATACTACAGCATGTCTAGCATTTATTATAGGTTCATCTGTTGCTATAGAAGAAACTTGAGCGGATATTTCTTCAAAAGAAAATAAATCTTCTGAAATTTCATCATCAGCGTAAGTGTATGCTCTCGAAAAAAATAATATTAAAAATATTATAACTATTTTTTTGAAAATTTTTTTCATAAATCCTCCAAAAAATTGTAATAAAAATTCTCATTTAAATAATATATTAAATTCTTGTAAAATATGATAAAAACATGAAATATAATAATATAATTATTAAATTTTTAATGTTGTAGATATCGATTATAAATGCATAAATAATATAAATAAGAAAGGATTATTTATAATTTTAACGAATTTGTAATAAAAATGTAATAAAAAATATGAAAAAATACTTGATTTTAATGCCAAAATATACTATAATTGTATTATGGGGTGCTTTGTACCTCAAAATATTGATATATAAAGGAAGGAAATATTATGATAAGAAAAACAATTAGCAAATTATTAATAATTGCTATAATGGTAACAATGGTTATAGCAACTGTAGGACAAACAACGGTAAGTGCAGCTATAAATAATGAAAATATAACGCTTGCGTTAGATACAAACAGAATAATAAATGGAAATACTAAAGGAGCTTATGCACTTAATACAGGAACTGACCATCAAATTTATCAAATAAAAGAAGAAGGAACTACTGGTGCTAATACAAATACAAATTTTTTATGTTTAAATGCAACAGTAGGTAATGGATGGGATGGAACTGCGCCTGGAACTCCAGTTAAATACAACAGATCCTTGAATTTAGCTGTAGATGAAATTTGGAGTGATAGCTATGAAAATAAGGATGAAATAGTTGCAGAATATAAAAATGTTCTTGGAGCAAATGGAAAATATAAAGGACAAATAATGTGGCTATTAGATAATATGCTTTTAGGTTCATATTATGAAGGAAATACTAAAAAGGCATATTCAGAGTCAGACATTGATGAATTTTTAGCTAAAGCTGGAATAGTAAAAGGAGAAATTGAACAATTAAATGGAAAAATTGAAGCATATTACTTTAATGTGGACCAATATTTAAATGGAAATGAAATAAAAGATATGCATTCAAATAATGGATTTGCAGTCAAAAACTCTACGTTGTATGCTAATTTATATGGAAATAAAGATATGAAAGGATATTTTTATAAAGATAAAAATGGAGTAAAGCAAGACGTAAGGTTACCACAAGAATTAATTGAAGCAGTGGAACAAGCTGTAATTTGGTATTATACAAATAATGATAGTACTATATATAATGGTACATATACATATACAACAAGTAGCGATAGTGAACAAGTTACACCAAAATCATTTTTAAAATATGCTAATGGAAATGAGTGGAAAGATTTAATAAATCAAACAACACAAGGTGAATCTGGTGATGTACATACAGGAGCGATGTTACAAGAACAAGCTTCAATTCTATATAACTATTTAATAGATGCGGCAAATTACTATGGACAAAATTATTCAACTCAACCAAAAGGTACAATTAATATCGAATTTGCTGGTTCTTCATCAGATAACAAAATTGCAGAAGATGGAGAAAATTATAAAGTAGGACCATTTAAAGTTACTACAGAAGGAAATACAACAATAAATGGAATTACAGTAAAATCTGGAACAAGCACAATTTCAAATGTAACTCTAAAAAAAGCTTCTAATAATGAGACTATTTCTAAACCTACATCAGGAGATAATTTTTATATTATAGTTCCAAAATCAAGTGTAAATGGAACAATAAATGTAAAAGTTACTGCTACAACAAGCAATGTAGAAAAGAAATTAAGAGTAGTAAAAGTTACAAATGGTAATGTTGAACAACCAATAGTAGAAGTAACTCCCAAAAAAGAAAATATTGAGGATTCAATAGATATACCATTAAATAAATCATTCGATTTAGCATTAAGAAAAACAATTGTAAAAATTGTAGATAGTAATGGAACAACAAAATCAATTTTAAATGAAGATGGAAAAGATGCTACAAGAAATATTACAGTTGATGCAAGCTCAATACCAGATACAGCAACATATAAACATAGAAAAGACCCTGTAGTAATAGAAAGTGGAGATGTAGTTACATTTAGAATTACAATATATAACGAGGGTGAAATTGATGGATATGCATCAAAAATTGTTGATCAGTTACCAGCAGGACTTCAAAGTATGTTAAGTTTAAATGGTACAGTTACATCACATAATGGAAATGTATATAAAGTTACATCTTATGATGCAACTACAAATAAATTAGAACTTACAATAGATACAGAAATGGCTTCAAGAACAAGTGTTGGAGCATTTGATGGAAGCTCAGTAAACAATGATTATATAGAATTAGATTGCAAAGTAAATGGAACAGCAAAAATAGATGGAACTACAAAACAATATTTAACAAATATTGCATATATAGCAGAAGAATATGATAAAGATGGAAATAAAATAACAGCAGATAGAGATGGAAAAGAATCAAAACCAACAACTTCACCAAACAAAACAGCAGATGAGTTAAATAATTCAGATGCAAACAACTATAAAGGAAAATCAAGCAATAAATCAGTATATTCTGATACAAACAATACAGAATATTATGAAGGTGAAGAAGATGATGACGACTTTGAAAAATTAGTTATTTTACCTAAACAATTTGACTTAAGTTTAAGAAAATTCATTTCAAAGGTAAGCTCTGACGGTAACTTTAATACTGTAACAGATATTAATCCTAGTAGAGCACCTCAAGTAGATACATCAAAATTAAAAGCAGGAACAGCAAAAACAGCTATATATAATCATAGTAAAGAAACAATACAGTTAGATGTTGGAGATTATGTATTATACACAATAAGAGCATATAATGAAGGAGATTTTGATGGATATGCAAGTCAAATAATAGATTATTTACCAGAAAATATAGATTTTGTTGAATCAACAGATTCATATATTAAAGGAATAAATGATAAATGGACTTATGATTCTACGACAAGAAAAGTTACAACAAAAGCTGATAGTGCAAATGCAACAACAAAACTTGCAGCATTTGATGCTCAAAATGACGACGGAAAAGGTTCAGGATTATCTTATGTAGATGTTCAAATCGTGTGTAAATTAAATAAAAATGCACCTGTAAACAGAAAATTAACAAATATTGCAGAAATTACAGAATACAAAGATAAAGATGGAAATGTAATAGAACCAACTACAGGAGATAGAGACTCAAAACCAACTAACTTCCCAGAAGACAAAAAATCAGAAGATACAAGACCTGATTATAATGGTGGGGAAGATTCAGATACAACAGATAATTACATTCCAGGACAAGAAGATGATGATGACTTTGAAAAAGTTATTGTAAGAAAAAGAAAAATTGACTTAGCATTAACAAAATTCATTACAGCAGTTAGTGTAGATGATAAAATAGAAGATGGAGAATATTTAACTCCAAACAAAAATATCGGAAGCAAAACAAATGAATATATAAGAGCAACTGTAGCAGATACAACAGGACTAAAAAATGGAACAAGCACAAATGCTACATATTCAGCAAGAAAAGATATAGAGCCATTAGCTGTTAATAAAAATTCTTACATATTATATAACATAAGAGTATATAATGAAGGAGAAGTAGATGTATATGCAGGAGAAATAACAGACTACTTACCAGAAAACTTAGAATTTGTAGATGGAGAATTTAACAAACAATATGGATGGACAGCAAATGGTCAAACAGTTAAAACAACATATTTATCATCATCAAATGGAGAAGACAAAAAATTAAAAGCATTTGACAAAGTTAATGATGATGGAAAAGGTTCAGGAATGGACTATAAAGATTTACCAATACTTTGTAAAGTAAGTGATAAAGCTGAAAGTGGAAAGAAAATGGTAAATACAGCAGAAATAACAAAATATGAAGATGAAGATGGAAAAGAAATTCCAGAAGATGAAGATTCAAAACCAAACAACAAAGAAGAAAAAAATGTAGAAAAAAGAGACCAAGATGATGATGATTATGAAGTAATTGTAATTAAAGAATTCGATTTAGCATTAAGAAAATTCATAACAGAAATTGATACTTTAAAAACACAAGAAGACGAAAATTCAACACCAGTTACAAATTTTGGAAGAGAACCTAAATTAACTTATGAAAACGGAAAAATAACATATACTCATCCAAAAGATGTGCTAAGAACAACAGTTGATGCGATAGTTACATATACATTAAGAGTTTATAACGAAGGTGATATTGCAGGATTTGCACAAGAAGTTGCTGATGATCTTCCAGAACATCTAGAATATTTACCAGAACATGCAACAAACAGAGAGTATAAATGGGTAATGTATGATAAAGATGGGAAGACAACAACAAAGGTTTCAGATGCTGTAAGAATTAAGACAGATTATACATCAAAATCAAATGGTGAACTATTAATGAAAAATGACAATTTAACAGAGAATCCAAACTTACTAAAAGCATTTGATAAATCAGCTGGAATAACAGATTCAAATCCTGATTATGTAGATGTAAAAGTAGCATTTAAAGTAAAAGATCCTAAATCAAACAAGACTGTAATTGTAAATAAAGCACAAATTACAGATGATGCAGACGAAAATGGAAATCCAGTAGAAGATGTTGATTCTAAGCCAGATGAATGGAATGATGGTGAAGATGATCAAGACTACGAGAATGTTGCTGTAGATTACTTTGATTTATCATTATTAAAATATGTAACAAAAGCAATTGTAACAGAAAATGGTAAAACAAAAACTACAAAAACAGGAAATAATGGTTCAGATAAAGATATAACACCAAAAGTTGAAGTATACAGAAAGAGTGTAAATAAAACAATAGTTAAATTTGAATACACAATTAAAATAACAAACGAAGGTGACATAGCAGGTTATGCAAAAGAAATAACAGACTATGTACCAAAGGGACTTAAATTCTATAAAGAAGATAACAAAGGCTGGAAAGATGAAGGAAATAATGTAATTTCAACAAAATTATTAAAAGACACATTATTACAACCAGGACAAAGTGCTACAGTTAAAGTTATTTTAAGATGGGTAAATGGTGAAAAGAATTTAGGAGTTAAGACAAACGTTGCAGAAATTTCAGAAGATTACAATGAAAAAGGTGTTCCTGATAGAGATTCAACACCAGATAACAAGAAACCAAAAGAAGATGATATAGATGATGCACCAGTGCTACTTACAATTTCAACAGGTATGTTAGAACATACAATACAATATGTAACAGGAGCATTAGTTATTTTAGTAATACTAGGATTAGGAATAGTTGTTATTAAAAAATACGTATTATAGGAGGTAAACATATGAGAAGTGGATATAGTAAAGTATTAACAATAATTTTAATAGTTATTATTGTTGCAGTTATTGCATTGCTTGCGTATTTGGGATTTGATTACTATTCTAGATATCGTACAAATAAAGATGGAGAAGCTTATGTTGATTCATTCACAGATGGAATTACAGTAGACACACCTACAGATAGTAGCTCTTCAAACACTAATACAAACACTGATTCAGAAGATATATCAACAGATAATCAAAATATAGAAACTCAAACTGGAGGAAGTACTTCAAGTTCAAGTACAACAAAGAGAAAACCAACATATAAAGGATTTTACACATTAGGTTCAATTGAAATACCTAAAACAAATGTAAAATATCCAATACTAGAAAAAGTAACAAAAAAATCACTAGAGACATCTGTAGCAGTAGTTTGGCCAGAAAATGCAGAGCTTAACAAAAAAGGAAATGTAGTAATTGTAGGACATAATTATAGAAACGGAGTATTTTTCTCAAATAACAAAAAATTATCTAAAGGTGACAAAATATATATAACAGATTTAAATAAAAAGAGAATAGCATATACAATTTATAATATTTTTGAGGCTTCAGATACAGATACAAAATTCTATAACAGAGATACAAAAGGAAAGAGAGAAATAACATTATCAACTTGTACAGATGATAGTTCTGCAAGGTTAATAATTGAAGCAAGAGAATAGAATATAAGAGAGCGATAAGAAGTATTTTCTTATCGCTCTTTTGAACTTTTAGATATAAAATGTTTAAAAATATAATAATGAGAAATAGTATTTATTATGTATCTTTATTTTTTATAAAAAGACCAATATTTTTAAGAATCTTAAGTGCAGCTTTAATCTGTTTCTCATCATACTTTGCAAGAATTCTATTTGTCTCTGTAATTAAGCTATCATCTAAACCGTACAAAATATAGTCTGAAGAATGACCGCTTATATCTTTTAAATTTTTTATGTTTTTATACATTAAATTACCTTTACCATCTTCGACTAATCCAAGAAATTGACTTGAAACACCAATTTTCCTTGCGAGTTCACTTTTATTTAAATGTAATTCATTTTCTCTAATATTTTTAATTCTTTTTCCTCTTTCAATTCTTTCTTGCAATTCCAAAATATCTGTATTCATATTCTATAGCCCTTTCTTTTTTATTATCTTAGTTAATAACCTCGATATACCTATTTTATAACATATTAAATAAAAATATATGGTATTCTAACCTGCAGATAAGTGGTATTTTATGAGATTTTATGGTATATTATAAGATGATTTGTAAAAATGCTTTTAACTAAATAAAGAGAGAATATTAAAATATTAAACTATAAAATTTTTATAATGGCTGTAGCTATGTAAATGAAAAGGAGGAGAAAAGTTTATGGATATAAAACCTATGAAAATTTTAGTTGTGGAAGATGATTTAGATGAATGCAACAGAATTATAGAATGCGAAAGAAGAGAAAAGACATAGAGTTAGTAGCAATAACAGATTCTGATGTAGACGCAATAAGACAAGTAAAGACTAAAAATCCAGATGGCATAATGTTAGATTTAGAACTAAACTATAGCAATAGTGGAAGTACTGACTCATTTGGTTTTTTAGAAGATTTAAAGAGATTAAGATATAATCCAATTGTTATTGTAACTACTCATGTAAATTCTCCAAGAACTTATGAAATTTTACATAGAAATGGAGTTGAACTTATTTTATACAAAGGTCATCCTAGTTATACGCCAAATCAAGCTTTTAACAGATTTATAAGTTTACGTAGACAACCAACAACTCTGCTAGAGAATTCAATTCAAACTGAGCTTAAAAATGAAGAAGAGAAGATTTCGGATTGTATAAATAACGAATTGGATTTAGTTGGAATAACACAGAATTTGAAAGGAAGACAATATATACATGATGCGATTTTGTTTTTAATACAAAATGAGAATAGTGGCGAAAGTATTATTCAATATCTAACTAGAATTCATAAAAAATCTAGTTCAACAATCACAAATGGAATTCAGAATGCAATAATTCATGGCTGGAGAGTTTCGGCAATAGAAGATTTAGAAAAATATTATACTGCTAAAGTAAATTATCAAACAGGACTACCAACTCCAATGGAATTAATTTATTACTATGCTTCAAAGGTTAAGAAGATGGTGTAGTTAAGTGTTGACATTCTTGATTTTTTTTATAAAAATGAAATAATTTGTTTATTCTAAGAACTAAGGAATTGGTTAGTTGGTAAGATTCGAAAAAAAATAAATTAATTAAATATATAAAAATGCAAATATTAAACGGTTGCTTAATATTTGCATTTTTTTTATTTATTTTTTACTATGTAATACTATTTTTTTCTATCAGTATTTTTTGCTTAACTTAATTAGATAAATGATATTTTTTTATTATCAAGATGAGCAAAAAAATGATAGAAAGGTGGTGATAAAGTATGAGTTGGTATGAGGCTTTTTGGAGATGGGTACACCGTTGGGCATAGTGATTATATAAATAATCAGTATAAAATATCATTTGGATATTTCGTATTGATTATTTTTTTTTATTTGTTATAATGTGGTATATATAGGAGGTATTATATGAATAGTTTAGAGTTTATGTGGGGCTTAGAAAATGTAAATACAATAATAGAGATTATAAAAATGTGTTTTATCGTTTTATTTACATATATAATATTTATTAAAATAATAAATATAGATAAAAAGAATTTAATTGTTATTTTAAGCGTTCCAATTATTTCATTAATCTCTATTTCAGTAAAGAAAAATACAGATTCTTATTGTTGTTTTTTAATTTTAATATGCTTAACTTGTATAACTAATATATATGTTTTTAAAAAAGAGATGATTTATTCAATATTAATTACAGGAATATCACTTAGTTTTAGCTATGCAGTATATATTATATCAGTAATGTTAACTTTTTTTCCAACTATATTTATGGGTATAAAAAATGATTATGTTAATCTAATTATAATATTAAGTATATATTCTTTTTTGATAAATAGTATTTTAAAATCAAGAAAAATAAAAAACGGATTTGCTTTTTTACAGAATAAAATTGAAAATTCATATTTTAACATTATGTTTTTAAATGTTAGTTTGATTGTATTATTTTTAATAATAATTTTACAAAATGATATCAATCTGGGTACTAAAAAAATTGGAATTACATTTATTATATTTTCAATATCTATATTTCTCACCATTAAACAATCTTTCGACCTTTATTATAAACAAAACCTTTTAGAAAAAGACCTCGAACAAACCAAAGCAGAGCTTGAATCAAAGAAGAAAGAAATAAAAAAGCTAGAAGAAGAAAATTTAGAATTCAACAAAACAAGTCATTCATTAGCACACAAACAAAAATCATTAGAGCATAAGCTAGAGCAATTGATGAAAACAGGGCTGGATGCTAGAAGCAAAGAAGGTATTAAACAAGAGATACAAAACATTTCAAAAGAAGTTTATAAAGAGCCAAAGCAAATGGAATTGCCTAAAACAGCAATCGAACTTATAGACGATATGTTTTCATATATGCAATCTGAATGTATAAAAGATAATATAAAATTTGAATTACAAGTGGTAGGTAATGTATTTTATATGATAAATCACTTAATATCAGAAAATGAATTAGAAATATTATTAGCAGATCACATAAAAGACGCAATTATTGCAATAAACCATTCTGATAACACGAATAGGAGCATTTTAGTCAGAATCGGTAAAATAGACAATGTATATAGCTTATATATTTACGATTCTGGAATAGAATTTAAAAAAGAAGTACTAGATAATTTAGGAAAGAAGCCAATTACAACACATGCTGATAGTGGTGGAACAGGAATGGGATTTATGAATACATTTGATACTTTAAATAGGACTAAAGCTAGTTTAATTATTAACGAAATAGGTAAGCCATGCATAGACAATTACACAAAGGTTTTGATATTTAAATTTGATAATAAAAATGAGTTTATAGTTAACTCATATAAAAATGAAGTTATTGCGGTATAATGTGAACCCAAAATATTGGACAATTTTTTATAAAACTATAAAAAATAGTTAAAAAATAGACTTTAATACTTCACAAATTTCATAAACAAGTTTAACTGCATCAAGTATTTTATGTAATAGCTTATGAATAGTGAAAGTGTTTTTTCTTTAGTATGTTTCTCATTAGGTTGATACATGTTTTACACATTCTTTCTGCTGTATAAAACACAACATAAATAGTTTGCTGCTTTATGGTTAAAAAAGCTGTCAAAACTTGTCGATAAACTAAAAAAATTTATTTTTTTGAACTGACGTAATCAAAAATTAAAAATATAAATAATTCCTATTGATAAAATAGAAATTTATGGGTATAATAAATAAAAAAGAGGCGGATTTTTTATGGCAATTTATGTTAAGAAAGGGAGGTTTTTTATATGGAAAGAAAGATTAGAGCGGTACAATATGGAGTAGGCAAAATGAGCGTATACACTATGAGATATTTACTAGAAAAGGGAGTAGAGATTGTAGGAGCAATTGACATGAATCCTGCAGTTATAGGAAAAGACATTGGAGAAGTAATGGGAAAAGAAAATCTTGGAATTACTGTTACATCAGTTGAAAATGCTAGACAATTATTAGCAGATACAAAACCTGATATTTGTGTAGTAATGACAAGAAGTCTATTTGGAGAATGTGAAGAAGCTTTTATGCTTTGTGCAGAAATGGGAGTAAATGCAATTTCTACATGTGAAGAGGCATTTTATCCACAAAATTCAAATCCAAACTTATTTAATAAAATAGATGAATTAGCTAAAAAGAATAATTGTACAATTACAGGAACAGGATATCAAGATATTTATTGGGGACAATTAATTACATCAATTGCAGGTTCTACACAAAGAATTACAAAAATTAAGGGAAGTTCAAGTTACAATGTTGAAGAATACGGAATTGCTTTAGCAGAGGCACATGGCGCAGGACTTTCATTAGAAGAATTTGATAAACAAGTTGCAGCAGCAGACAGAATTTCTGCTGAAGAAAGACAAGAGATTATAAATAGAGGAGAATTTATGCCATCATATATGTGGACTGTAAATGGTTGGCTATGCTCAAAATTAGGGTTGACACCTATAAGTCAAACTCAAAAATGTGTACCTCAAACATACAAAGATGACATTTTTTCATCAACATTAAATATGACAATCAAAGCAGGAGATGCAACCGGAATGAGCGCTGTTGTTACAACAGAAACTCAAGAAGGAATTACAATTGAATCTGAATGCATAGGAAAAGTTTATGCTCCAGATGAATTTGATAAAAATGTTTGGACAGTTGAAGGAGAGCCTACAACAACAATTACTGTAGAAAAGCCAAACACAGTCGAGCTTACATGTGCAACTATAGTAAACAGAATTCCTGATGTTATAAATAGTAAGGCGGGATATGTAACAGTTGATAAAATGGGAGATTTAGAGTATAAAATTAAACCTTTAAATGAATATGTGAAATAATGATTTGGAATTTAAATAAAGAATGTGCAAATTAATTTGAAAAATTCAATATTAATTTATGCGTTCTTTATTTTTTTCTAAAATTACAAAAATTTTCTTTAAAAAAATAAAAAGTGAGAATTTATGCTATATTTAGTAATTTTTTTATATACAAAAATGGAAAAATTTAACAAAGCTCTTGACTTTATTACTAAAATATGGTAAATTGTATATATGCAATAAATATTTTAATTATTGCAATTGACTTTTGCAAACTTAAAATGTGACTAAAAATGCATAAATACAAGTTTTAATTTGAAAAAGCAATTTGAGAATGACAGAAAAAATTAATTATCAAAAAATTAAATTCAATTTCAAAATTTTTTTCTAAAAAATTTCAAGAAATTAGATTTTAAAGACAAATAAAAGGAGGGGAGTTTTATAATATAAGTATAAGCAATAGTTATAATATTTATTGCGAATTTATTATTAAATTATGCCAAAACTATTGATAAAATAAATTAATTTTGGTATAATTAAGAAAGGAAGTAAAAGTGGAAGTAAACACAAAATTAAATTTAAAAAATGACGTTATTTTTCAAGCATTCTTTGCTAAAAAAGGAAACGAAATCTTCTTAATTGATTTTCTAGAAGCACTATTAAAAATTAGAATTAATAAAATAGAAATCAAAGAAGAAGTTACTGTAGAAAAACTCTCTAAATTCGAAAAAGGTGGACGAATAGATATACAGGCAACTTTAAATGATGGAATAATAGCTAATATAGAAATGCAAAGAACATATCAAAAAGGTTTTGAAATTAGAACAGTTTTCTATGCTTCAAAAGAGATAGCAAGAGGAACAAAGGCAGGAACAAAATATGAAGATATGAATAAAACAATAATGATAAACATCTTAGGAGAGAATATGTTTCCTGAAAAATTTGATGAATATATTCAAAAATCAGCAATAGTACTAGAAAAACATAGAGAATATATTATAACAGACATAGTAGAATGGTATTTTATTGAACTTCCAAAATTCAGAAAACATCATCCAAATATGGACGAGAAAATTAATCAATGGTTGGTCTTTATTGATGATGAGGATAAGGAGTTGGTGAATATGGCAGTAGAAAAGAATAAGGTAATTAAAAAAGCACAAGACGAAGTAAATAACTTAACAGGAGATCCAGAATTACAAAGACTAGCAGAGTTACAAGAAAAATGGGCTTGGGATGAACAATTTTTCAAAATGATGGCTATAAAAGAAGGAAAAAAACAAGGCAGAAAAGAAGGTAGAAAAGAAGGTAGAAAAGAAGGAGCGATAGAATCTAAAAAACATATTGCCAAAAAATTGATTAGAAAAGGAATGAGTATCGAAGAAATTAGTGACATAACAGGTCTAACTAAGGAAGAGATAGAAAATTTAAACGATTAGATTTCTTCTTTTATTAATAAAGATTGCTATGTTTAAAACTTTTTCAAAAGTTTTAGTTTATTACTATGGGAGATGACTGACTAGAAATAGTCAGTCATAAGTTGTTATAAAATATTTTTAATTTTCTATTGAAAAATCTTCCAAAATATAGTAAAATAGGTATTAATAAGTTTTTAAAAGAATAAACATTACATAAGGAGGAATGGACATGAAAATATACAATTCAATGACAGGAAAAAAAGAAGAATTTAAACCAATAGATGGTAACAATGTAAAGATGTATGCATGTGGAGTAACTGTATATGATTTAAGTCATATAGGTCATGCACGTCAAGCAATAGTATATGCAATGATAGCAGACTATTTAAGATATAGAGGATATAATGTTAAATATGTTAGAAATTACACAGATGTTGATGATAAGATTATAAAAAGGGCAAATGAACAAGGTAAAGATGCTTTGGAATTTTCTAGAGAGCAAATTGCGGAAACAGAAAAAGACATGTCAGCGCTTCATATTACAGACGCAGATGAAAAAACAAAAGCATCTGAATATATAAATCAAATTATAGAATTTGTACAAGGATTAATAGATAAAGGCTATGCATATTCTACAGAAAAAGGAGATGTATATTATAGAGTAAGAAAATTTGGTGAATATGGAAAACTTTCACACAGAAATGTAGATGATATGTTAAATGGAGTACGTATTGATCTTGAAGAAGGAAAAGAAGATCCAATTGATTTTGCTTTATGGAAGTCTGCAAAGCCAGGAGAAATTTATTGGGAGTCTCCATGGGGCAAAGGCCGTCCGGGCTGGCATATTGAATGTTCTGTAATGGCACTAAATACTTTAGGAGAAACAATAGACATTCATGGTGGAGGAAGAGATTTAGTATTCCCACATCACGAAAACGAAATTGCACAAAGTGAGGCTCTTACAGGAAAGCCATTTGCCCATTGCTGGTCACATTGCGGATTGATTAAAATTAATGGAGAAAAGATGAGCAAATCTTTAGGAAATTCTCTAACAATTCGTGATGCTTTAAAAATGTACAATTATGAAGTTATAAAATATGTAATGCTTTCAAAACATTACGGTTCAGATGTAGATATTTTAGATGAAGATTATACATTAGCAGAAAAGCATTTATACTATTTTTACAATACAATAGCAAAAATGAATGAGTTTATTAGCCAATACGAAGGAAATGCTGAAGGTGAAAAAGTTCAAGATGATATTTCAAATACAATTAAAGAAAAATTTATAGAAGTAATGGATGATGATTTTAATACAACTGCTGCACTTGCAAATTTACATGGAATTTTTAAATATGTAAATAATTTGTTGAAAACTGTAAATAAAGGAAATAGAACACAAGTTGCAAATACTTTAGCTAAAATTTTAGAAGAAGTAAAAGAAGCATATGGTGTTTTAGGATTATTCGAACAAAATCCAGAAGAGTTTGCAAATATATTAAGGGAAAAATATAGTAAAAAGATTAATCTTGATATAGAATATATTGAATCAGAAATAGCAAAAAGAGCAGAAGCAAAAAAGCAAAAAGACTTCGAAACAGCAGATGGCATCAGAGCAAAACTTGATGAACAAGGAATCATTCTAAATGATACTGTAAATGGTACAACATGGGATATTAAGGCCCTTTACTAATATAAAAATATAAGGAGGTTTGAAATGGAGAAATTAGCTATACTAGATTGTGGAGGACAATATACAAAAGTAATTGATAGAAGGGTAAGAGAGCTTGGAGTTAAAT
>Ga0247608_10001769_pt1 | contig 28748 bp, 27 predicted proteins | sample 176DNAGHGlowgp2_FD_193490 | JGI IMG/M metagenome (GOLD analysis project Ga0247608, IMG submission 193490) | Sheep rumen microbial communities from Palmerston North, Manawatu-Wanganui, New Zealand - 1766 DNA GHGlow gp2 | ecosystem: Host-associated > Mammals > Digestive system > Stomach > Rumen ... | reverse complement strand
ACGGAAACGATCATGCCGACGCCCATATTAAAGGTATTGAACATATCGCGCTCCGGAATATTGCCGGTTCTTGCGATCAGATCAAAGACCGGGAGCACCTGCACATTGCTGCGCGGAATGCGTGCGGTCAGACCGTCCGGCAGGCTGCGCGGGATATTTTCATAGAAGCCGCCGCCTGTGATATGCGAAATCGCCTTGACATTCACCTGCTCCAGCAGAGAAAGCACCGGCTTGACATAAATTCTGGTCGGGGTCAGCAGGCACTCACCCAGCGTCGAGCCGAGATCGGCAAAATGCCGTGCAAGATTCTGCTCATTGACGGTAAATACCTTCCGCACGAGCGAAAAACCGTTGGAATGCACGCCGGAGGACGCAATCGCGATCAGGACATCGCCCGCCTTCTGCGTCTCCGGGTTGAGCACCTTTTTCTTATCAACGATGCCGACGGTAAAGCCCGCGAGGTCATATTCCTCATCGGGCATCATGCCCGGATGCTCTGCGGTTTCGCCGCCGATCAGCGCACAGCCTGCCTGCACGCAGCCCTCTGCAACGCCGCTGACGATTGTTGCAATTTTCTCCGGGTAATTCTTGCCGCAGGCGATATAATCGAGGAAGAACATCGGCTTTGCGCCGCAGCAGATGACGTCATTGACGCACATAGCAACGCAGTCGATGCCGATGGTATCATGCTTGTCCATCAGGAACGCAATCTTGAGCTTTGTGCCGACGCCGTCCGTACCGGAGACGAGCACAGGCTCCTCCATACCGGCAAAGCCCGGCTGAAACAGTCCGCCGAAGCCGCCGATGCCCTCCATCACGCCCTCATTTGCGGTGCGGGCGACATACTGCTTCATCAGCTCAACGGATTTGTAGCCGGCGGTGACATCGACGCCTGCCTTTGCGTAGCTCTCAGAAAAACTGTTTTTCGCGTGTCCCATATCAATCATTCCCTTTCAGATGTAAATGAACCGGTCGCGCTCATTCCTCGCCGGTAAAGCAGTAGGTACATAGCGAATCGGGGTCAATGCCGACCGCGGTCTTGACATCGGCAAGCAGATGATACTTCAGCGAGGTGAAGTTCAGCCTGTTCGCAATCTCATCGACCATAGCATGATAGCGCTCGGTGTTGTCGGTGCAGTAGTCGCGGAGGTAGCGGTCGTCGCCGTCGAAATCGCGGACGACCTGCCGCGCAATCAGATCCATATCAGACTTGCCCGGCGAGAAATTGAGATATTTGCAGCCGAACATACTCGGCGGGCTTGCCGACCGGATATGCACCTCTTTCGCGCCGTTATTATAAAGGAATGCGACCGTATTGCGCATCTGTGTTCCGCGAACGACGGAGTCATCGAGGAACAGCAGCTTTTTATCGCGGATGAGCTGCTCGACCGGAATCAGCTTCATATGGGCTGTCAGGTCGCGCAAAGACTGCTTTGCGGGGGTAAAGCTGCGCACCCATGTCGGCGTATACTTGATAAACGGGCGTGCGAAGCGGATGCCGCTCTCGTTTGCATAGCCGATTGCGTGTCCGTTTCCGGATTCCGGAATGCCGGCGACATAATCGACGTCGATGCCCTTATCGCGCTTTGCGAGCAGTGCGCCGCAGTTATTGCGCATGACCTCGACATTGACGCCCTCGTAGCAGGAGGTCGTGTAGCCGTAGTAAATCCACAGAAATACGCAGATTTTCATTTTATTGTTCGGCTTCATGACGGTCTCGCAGGAATCCGCCGTCATAAAGACAATCTCACCCGGTCCCAGATCCCGCAGATAGCGGTAGCCGAGATTCATATACGAGAAGGACTCAAACGCGGCACAGTATGCGCCGTCCTTGTGCCCGATGATGACCGGGGTTCTGCCCATGTAGTCGCGGGCGGCATAAATGCCCTCTTTTGTCATGAGCAGCAGCGTCATAGAGCCCTTGATCTGCTGCTGCGCATGGCGGATGCCCTCCGGGATGGTGTCGCACTGGTTGATGAGCGCCGCGACGAGCTCCGTCGGATTGATGACGCTGCCGCTCTGCTCGTTGAAATGCCCGCCGTGCGAGATGATATCGTCTACCAGCTCCTCGGCATTGTTGATCTTGCCGACGGTCGTCAGGGCATAGCTGCCGAGATGGGACCGCACCAGAACCGGCTGCGGGTCGGTATCGCTGATACAGCCAAGCCCCATATTTCCGTGCATATCGTTCAGATCGCTGCCGAATTTGGTGCGGAACGGAGCATTTTCGATATTGTGGATGGCGCGCTGGAAGCCGTCCTTGACGTCATAGACCGTCATGCCGCCTCTGCGCGCACCGAGATGCGTGTGATAATCCGTGCCGAAAAACAGATCGGCTGTTACATCCTCATGAGACACTGCGCCGAATAAGCCGCCCATAAATACCTCCGTAAACTTTTAGAATTCATGGTTATACAGGTTCTTCGGCTTATGCGTTCTCCTTGAGACGCTTCATGATCTCCTGATATGCCTCCTCGACACCGCCCATATCTCTGCGGAAGCGGTCCTTGTCGAGCTTTTCGTGCGTAGTGGAATCCCAGAAGCGGCAGGTATCCGGCGAAATCTCGTCTGCGAGGACGATCTGACCGTGGAATCTGCCGAATTCGATCTTGAAATCAATCAGGTCGATGTTCATTTTCTTGAAAAATCCGAGCATGAATTCATTGACCTTGAATGCATACTTTGCGATGGTGTCGAGCTCCTCTTTCGTTGCAAGACCCAGCGCCAGTGCATAGTAATCGTTGATGAACGGATCATGCAGATCGTCATTCTTATAGCTGAATTCGAGAATCGGGGTCAGGAGCTTTCTGCCCTCTTCAACGCCCATTCTCTTGGAGAAGCTGCCGGCTGCGACATTGCGGACGATGACCTCCAGCGGAACGATTGAAACCTTCTTGACGAGGGTCTCGCGCTCGGAGAGCTCCTCGACAAAATGCGTCGGGACGCCTTCCTTTTCCAGCATCTGGAACATGACATTGGTCATCTGGTTGTTGATGACGCCCTTGCCCTTGATGGTGCCGCGCTTTGCGCCGTCGCCTGCGGTTGCGTCGTCCTTGTAATCGACGATCACGAGATCCGGATCGCTGGTTGCAAAGACCTTCTTTGCCTTGCCCTCATAAAGCTGCTCGCCCTTTGTTACGTTTGCCATTGTAATATTCCTCCTAAAAATTGATATACATGATAATTCCGCGGTTTCCCGCATTATTCATATTCGACTGCCGGTGTGCCGTCCGCATCGAGCATCGAGCAGCGGGGTCAGGGGGCAGTCATTGCCCGGCTTGGTGATATAGCTGACGCCCGTTTCGCGGTCTGTGATCTGATGCAGCACCGTGCCGCCGAGCTGATATGTACGCAGTACAAACCGGCATTCTGCATTGCCGTCTGTCTGCTGCGGTTCCATGAAAAATTCCTTGATTCCCATAATATGCAGGCTCCGTTACAGCGCCGCGATTTTTTCCTGCAAAGCAGCGTCCTTTTTCTGCACGCCCGCGATCATCTCCGCCTTGCGCGCTTTAAGCTGCTCCGCTAAGGCTTCATCGGAGAGCGCAAGCATCTGCACCGCGAGAATCGCCGCATTTTTTGCGCCGTCCACGGCGACCGTTGCAACCGGGATTCCCGGCGGCATCATGACCGTTGCGAGCAGGGCATCGAGCCCGTCGAGCTGTGCGCCCTTGCAGGGGATGCCGATAACCGGCAGCGTCGTATGTCCCGCAATCACGCCCGCGAGGTGCGCTGCCATGCCCGCCGCGCAGATGATGACGCCGAAGCCGTTTTTCTCCGCATTTTCTGCGAATTCCGCAGCAAGCGCCGGGGTTCTGTGCGCGCTCATGACATGCGCCTCAAACGGCACGCCGAAGCTCTTTAATTCTGTCAGGGCATTCCTGACAACGGGGAAATCGCTGTCGCTGCCCATAATCACTGCAACCTTCTTCAAAATTGACAGTCTCCTCTCATATTTTTATATGTGTGATGCGCCGCCGGACGCTGCCGTCCGCGCATCGGTAAATCCGAAATAGGTATATTCGCCCATTGCGTTTCTGCTGATCCGCAGGGTCATGCCGGTGCGGACGGTCTGCGCCTCGCCTGCACTGTTCAGCTCCTGATACTGTGCAATCATCCAGACGGTATAGACCGGAAAGGTCTCGGTCTGCTGCACGGAAATGCGGGTGATCTCCGCATCCTTGAACTGGCAGCCGGCATATTCATGTGCTGCGCGGATCTCACTGCTGTGCTCGGCGCTGATCTTTGCATCCTCAGGCGCCTCCCGCGTAATGAACAGGTACTCAAGATATGCGGCGCAGGCGCTGCCGAGATGCGTAAGCACATCCTCCGCGGGCAGCGTGCGCAGGGCATCCTGCCCGAAGTTCATCGTCAGCTTATACAGCCCGACCGGGAACACGGCGCGCCAGTCGTTCCAGATGATTCTGCCCTCTTTTTCCGAGAGCGTACCGGTATAGGTGCTCTCGCCTTCGGTCACGGTCAGCTCATTTCCCGACACGGAAACACTGTCCCATGAGCGGTTGATCCAGCGCGTACCGTCGGCGCGGTAGAGGTGATATTTCGGGACGCCGTTCTCTGTCAGGGAGGCGACCCATAAATCCGCGTTTTTTGGATCAAAACTATTATAAAGGAACGGGATGAGCTGCTCCCCGTTTGTGCGCAGCAGCCCGAAGCGATCCTCTCTGCCGTCGTTGCGCCGCGCAATCAGGACAGAATCGCTCATCGCCCGCAGATAATACCACGTCGGCTCAATCAGCACCCGCCCGCTTGCGGAGCGCGCTCCCCAAAGTCCGTTCTGCACATACAGCTTTACCGCAGAGCCGGACTCCGGCGTTTGTTCATTCGGCTTTTTGCTCTGGCTGCCGGAGCCGGAATAGGCAAGGTTCGCGATTGCGGCGCTCAGAAAGAGCACGGCAGTCAGCAAAACCAGCACCAGCACCCTGAAGCGGCGGTTCATAGGCAGCAGCTCCTTTCAGCAAAAGCAGCCGCCCGGTCATGTTGCCGCATCAGTCAGTGTGCGCTGCGGTAGCCGCTTTTTCCGCCCCGGTCGTCGTAATCGTCATCGTCGTCTTCGTAGTCATCGTCGTCATAATCGTCATCGTCATCATAATCATCGTCGTCATAGTCTTCGTCATCATAATCATCGTCGTCATCGTCTTCGTCATCATAATCATCGTCGTCATCGTCGTAATCATCGTCATCATAGCCGTCATCGTCGTAATCATCATACTCGTCATCGTAGCCGTCATCTTCGTATTCGTCATCGTCATAATCGTCGTAATCGTCATCGTATTCTTCATCATCCGGCAGCTTCTTCTCCGCCTTGTTATCCGCAAACGCTGCCGCGATCTTATCCTTGAGCGTCTTCAGCTTCTCGCCGACAGACTTGAAAAATGCCTTTGCCTTATCGCCGAAGGTCGGCTGATCGGCCGCATCCTCTTCCGCAGCCTGCCGCCGAACGGCTTTTACCGGTGCTTCGTCCTCATCGTCATAGTCCTCATCGTCGTAATCTTCATCGTCATAGTCCTCGTCATCGTAGTCTTCATCATCATAGTCTTCATCGTCGTAATCCTCATCGTCGTAGTCTTCTTCGTCGTAATCCTCATCGTCGTAGTCTTCTTCGTCGTAAGCCTTGCCGTCGCCGCTCTTTGCGTCGTAATCCTCGTCGTCCTCCAGATCCTTATAGAGATCATCATTGTCATAGTTGATCTCAACGACGAATTTTTCCTTCTTTTCCGTCTTCTGCTCCGGTTCAGCAGTCTCCGAAGCCTTCTGCTCTGCCTCTTCAGCCGCCTTCGCAGCCGCCTCGGCAGCCTTCTTCTCCGCATCCGCAGCAGCCTTCTTTGCATCTGCCTCTCCGAATGCCGCATCGACCAGCGCATCGAACTCCGCGTCGGTCTCCTCCTTGAGCCGCTTTGCTCTTGCGAGTGCCGCATCCTTCTCCGGCGCTGCACGCTTGACCTCCGCCTTTACTGCCTGCTTCGGTGCCGGTTTCACGGTGACAGCCGCGGCTTTGCCCGCCTTTGCAGCAATCTGCTTCTGCGCCGGCTCATCCTTATCCTCATCCTCCGGCTCCGGAAGCTCCGGGTGCTTGTCTGCATCTGCTTCGGTTTCGCGGATAATGTAAATCGGGCGGCGCTTGACCTCAAGGAAGGTCTTGCCCAAATACAGCCCGACAATGCCGGTGCAGAAGAGCTGCAAGCCGCCGAACAGCAGAATCGTGCAGATCATCGTCGGATAGCCCGCAACCGGCTCGCCGACCGCAATCTTTTTAATCACAGTCACGATCAGCATAATCAGACCGAGCAGGCACATCACCACGCCGATGACAGCAGAAGCCGAAAGCGGCGCCGTCGAGAAACCGATGATGCCCTCGATTGAGTAGCGGAACAGTCCCCAGAAGCTCCATGAGCTCTTGCCCGCGGCGCGCTCCACATTCTTATACTCAATATACTTTGTCCGGAATCCGACCCACGAGAAAATCCCCTTCGAGAACCGGTTATACTCGGTCATCGAAAGTACGGCATCAACCATCTGCCGCGTCATGAAGCGGAAATCCTGTGCGCCGTCCACAATCTCGGTCTGCGAAATCTTGTTCATCAGCCCGTAAAAACGGCGCGCAAACCATGAGCGGACTTTCGATTCGCCCTCTCTGCTGACCCGGCGCGTCGTTGCGCAGTCGTAATAGCCGCTTGCAACCGTCTCATACATCTTCGGCAAAAACGCGGGCGGGTGCTGAAGATCGGCGTCCATGATGACGCAGTAATCGCCCTTCGACTCCTTCAGACCGGCATACATCGCCGATTCCTTGCCAAAATTCCGCGAAAACGATACATACCGCACACGGGAATCGTATTTTGCCATGATCCGCAGCTTGGAAAGCGTGCGATCCTTCGAGCCGTCGTCAATAAACAGATACTCAAAGGTCAGCTCAGGATGCGCTTCCTGCATCTGTGCCGAAACCTTTGTAATTTCCTTGTAAAAGAGGGGAAGAACATCCTCCTCATTAAAGCAGGGAACAATGACGGAAATCAGTTTCTTATCATCCATTCGGGTATCCTCCTGTCTGCGGCGGAGCCTCAGCAACGCCTGAATCGCATAATCATACACCATACATTATACCCCATATGCCGCAAAAAAGCAAGGGGTTGAGACCGAAAAATTATATTTTCCGCAGTTTGCACACGCTGTCTGCATCGTCGCTGCGCCCCGGATGCCTGCCTGAGCCCCGCATTCCCGACACCCGTGAATAATTCCGCGTTTTTCTTCCGAAAAGCCCTTGACAAACCCGCGATTTCGTGCTATAATATCTCTTGTTACATACGAGAAATTAGCTCAGTTGGCAGAGCATCTCCCTTTTAAGGAGAGGGTCGAGGGTTCGAGCCCCTCATTTCTCACTCATGAATATTTCGTAAATGCGCTGTTTTCCTGTATCGGGAGAACAGCGTATTTTCTTTTAGGTACTGTCTGAGGGCTCTATGAGGGCTCTACACGCAAAAAGAGGAATTCGCCGAGTGTGGTGAATTCCTCTTTTCTTGCTTATTCTGCTTTTTGGTTTTCGTCGCTGGATACCTCATTAGGCTTCTTATGCCGCGTGATGAGCATAGCCTGCAATGCATTGGCTGCTTCGGTGTCCGCGTCCTTGATTGCGTGGAGATAGCGCTGTGTCGTTGCGAGATTGCTATGACCGAGTCGCGACTTCACCTGCTGGAGATTCACACCGGAATACAGCAGTAAAGTTGCCGAGGTGTGCCGCAGACAGTGAAACTTGCGGACTTTGAAGCCGTTGCGCTTCAAAAACTTCCTGAACTGCTTGGACGGCGTCTGATTGTGCATGACGGTGCCGTCCCATTGCGTGAACATCCAGTCCTCGTCATGCCATGCTGTGCCGAGTTCCTCGGCTTTCTGCTGTTTTTCCTCTTTCAGAAGCTGAATCAGAGCGGAGATCTCCGGCGTGACCGATACGATGCGGACATCGTAGTCTTTCGGCGGTTTGGTAGCGGTGGGCTTGCCGCGCAACTTGTATGCGGACCGCTGAAACAGAACTTTGTGATTCTCGCAGTCGGCATCAGCAAATTTCAGAGCGACCAGTTCTCCCAGACGAGCGCCGGAGATGATTGCGAGCTGAATACAGACCTGGAATTGCAGCGGTTCATTCTGCAAGGCATCAACGATTGCCGTTGCTTCCTGCTTGCTGAAGATCTCAACTGCCGGCTGCACGACCTTCGGCAGCGTCAGCTTCTTGGAATCTGCCGGACTGCTGGGGATGATGCCGAGCTTGACCGCCTGCCGCATGATGCTTTGCAGACACACGAGTTTCCGCTGAACGGTCGATGCTGCGGGCATCTTGCCGTTCGGCTTGGGCGTTTCGGCGATCATCTGTACAAAGCGCTGCACATGGACCGGCTTGATCTCCGAGAGCTTCATATGGCCGAGCGCGGGGATAATGAGCTTGTTGATATAGTCGGTGTACGCTTCCAGAGTGCGCGGCGCAAGGGAGTTTTTCACGAGGTCAAGATACATTCCGCAGAACTTTGACAGTTTCATGTCCTGCTCCGAACAGACCTCGCCTTGCTGACAGCGGTTCTCAAAGTCAGCCGCAACCTTCTGCAATTCTTTCTGGATGCGCTTCTCCGTCCAGCCCTCCGGCACTTTCCATGTGGTTTCAAAAGGTTTCAGCTTGTGACCTTCGTCATCATATCCGCGATAGACACGGATCCGGTAGGAGATGATCTCGCCTTGCTTGTTCTTTCGAGGTTCGATTCGTGCCATGTTCAGTCAGCTCCTTTCGATTCAACCATTATTATCAGACTGCATCGAATTCTCCGATTCATCTGATTCAGAACGATTCTTAACGCTGTGAATTCGTTCCATTACATCTTTTCCGTTGACTTTTAGGATCTCGTCACAGATTTTGCCAAACACTTCCTTTGTTGCATCATTTAGATACTCGCCGCGCTGAAACAGCTCTTGTTCGAGCCTGCGCATTCTTTCAACAACAGACCTTTCCAGACTTGTTCGCATCAGATTGGACAAATCCATTTGCAGCCCGGCGTATTCCTTGCTTTGCGCGTAATAGATTAAACGCTGTTTCTCATCATCAGAATCTGGCTCTTTGAACTGTGTTTCATAGTACAGAATCAAGGTAACATCAAAGTAAAGTGCAAACTTATCTAATTCATCCGATAATCCAAGTCGCCGTGCCTCCGCAAAATCATACTCATCTGCATCCAGTAGTGATAAGGGCAGATCGGTATTCATTTCTTTGTTATACTTTAGCAGCAGCTTTGATCGCAGCGTGTAGATTTTCATGACATGGTCATGCGCTTTAATGGCATTTATCAGCATTCCCGGAGAGATATACTGAATAATCATATTCAGTAGGTACTCCGCTTCGGGAAACATCGGATTACCGATCAATTCCCAGATATGCTCTATCGTTTCCTGCGATAATCCGGTTACGCCGCTTGCGGCCTGAATGTTGTAATCAGGTGTGCGAACATTTTTTAGTCCAAGGAGATAATCGGCGGAAACCTCAAAAAAGACCGCCATTCGCTCGATAATCTCCAAATCCGGACGGCGGGCGCCGTTTTCATATCGCCCGTAGGTCTGCTGTGTAATGCCGATTCCCTCTGCGACTTCCCGTTGTGACCGATCGCCGCGCAGTTCTCTGACTCGTTCTGTGAATATGCTGATGTCCATTTGGCGTAAACCTCCGTTCGTAAATTCCAAATGTGTATCATTGGCGGAACCACTTGACAAATTATATTTGGCGTAGTACAATGGAATCATCGCCAATCATCACTATTGTCATTATAGCAGATTGTGATTGGATTGTCAAGGGGGTGAAGCCGATATTTTTCAGAAGCTTTGCGGAAACATAGGAAGGGGGAACAACAATGAAGAAGGCAAATCAGGACATTCGTGACTATGCGGCTAAGAAAGGCGTGTATTTCTGGGAGATTGCAATGCAGCTCGGCATCTCCGAGCCGACAATTACCCGCTGGATGCGCGTTGAACTGCCGGAGGACAAGCGCCGGGAGATCGGGCAGATCATCGACGATATTGCAGGCAGCAGACCGCGCAATCCCTGAATGTCCTCAAAGAAGCAGAAGTGGATGTAACAGCTGTTTTCAGCGCCGAGAGAAAGAGAGGTAATTACATGAACATGATGCTGAACCAGAACAACAATGTTCCCGTTATGAAAGGGATTATCGAATGCGCCGAGATCTTCGGAATCAGCCGGCACTACTGCCGCCAGCTCGCACTGACCGGTGCCATCCGTGCGGTGCGCGTCGGGCGCGGTAAAATCCTGATCAATGTGCAGAGCATGGCTGACTATTTCAATCAGTCCTCCATTCCGGAGCCGAAGGATGAGGCCCCGAATCAGGGCGTCATCCGTCCGATTCCGGTCAAGATTTGAGAAAGGAGGGCGAACATGACAGATCAGAAGGAACTCACCACATCAACCGCCGTTGCGGAACCGGCTCCGCTGGAACAGCTTTCCCCGATGCAGCTCGAAATGCTGCGGATGCTCGACCCGTCCTTTCTCGCAACGATCTCGATGAAGGAGCTGTACGAACGCATCTTTCAGCGAAAGCCGCCGATCATTGACGGGCTGCTGAATGCCGGCACCTATCTGTTCGTCGGTGCGCCGAAGCTTGGCAAAAGTTTCTTCATGGCACAGCTCGCCTACCATGTCAGCACGGGTACTCCCTTGTGGGAGTATCCGGTGCGGCAGGGCACGGTGCTGTATCTCGCGCTCGAAGATGATTACCGCCGATTGCAGGAGCGACTGTACCGGATGTTCGGCACAGAGGGAACGGACAAGCTGTTCTTCTCTGTCACTGCCAATCAGATCGGAAAGGGTCTGGACGAGCAGCTCGCCGGATTCATCGGACAGCATCCGGACACATCTCTCATTATCATTGACACGCTCCAGAAGATTCGTGAAATGAGCGGCGACACTTGCAGCTATGCCGGCGACTATGAAGTCATCACGAAGCTGAAACGGTTTGCGGACAAGTATCACATCTGCCTGATGCTTGTGCATCACACACGAAAGCAGCAGTCCGATGACAAGTTCGACATGATTTCCGGAACAAACGGCTTGCTCGGTGCAGCGGACGGCGCGTTCCTGCTCCACAAGAAGAAACGGACGGAGAGCACGGCGATTCTCGAAATCTCCGGACGCGACCAACAGGATCAGCGATTGTATCTCACGCGCAATCCCGAAAAGCTCTCGTGGGATTTGGAGAAAGCGGAGAACGATCTCTGGCATGAGCCGCCGGAGCCGCTGCTCGAAGCGATTGCAAAACTCGTCACATCAGAGCAGCCAGAGTGGTGCGGAACCGCAACGGAACTGGTCACTGCACTCGGCATCGACATGAAGCCAAACACGCTGACATTGAAGCTGAATGTCAATGCCGACCGCCTTTCAACAGAGTACGGGATTCAATATAGTACAACCCGGACGCACGATGCGAAGATCATCAAATTGAATCGGAACTAATGAGTCTGCGTCGGTCGCGTCGATTGCGTCGATGATTTTGACACCGGGGGTTTCTCAAATAGATCGACGCATTGACGCGCTGACAGTCAGGAGGTCGCTTATGAACAACAAAATGAAACGCGTCGGCCCGATTAGCGTGTATCTCACACGCGAGCAAGTAAACGCACTTCTGTATCTGCTCGACTGCTTTCCCGCGGCAGACAGCAACAGCATTTTCGCACGCGACGCAGAAAAACTCAAGCGAAAGATTCTGCTGCACGGGCGCACGTTCAACGACCGCGGCGATGAAAAAGTATCGCTGTACTTCTACGAAAATGAAGCAGAGAAATTGATCCTGCTCACGAGTTTGTATCTGTCGGCGTTCGGAAATCCGGCACACGATTATTTTCCGGAGATCGGTTTGACGCGGAAGGGTTCGGGAAGCTCCCGACCTGCGGAGCAGGATCATTCGCAATCGTAAACGCGAATCCCAAAGTCAGTCCTGTTCAGCCGAAACAGGCGGTACAGGACTGATATTGGGTTAAGTATCACAGAAGTTCTGAAACCGCGTATTTTCGATTGCTTCACAAGATTATCACACATTGAAAAGAGAAAGGGGCGGAGAGAATGAAGAATTTGAGCATCAGTTTTACGCTGGGCAAGGGTCTGGCGGCGCACGGCTCGAACATTCAGCACAACAACCGGAAGTTCACGGCGAAGAATGTGGATGAGACGCGCTTCACATCGAATATCACATACAAGCAGCAGTACATTGAGGACGCTTATCTGCAATTATTCGGCAAAGCGCTGCGGGAGTACAATGCAAAACAGAAAAAGGATTGCCGCAAAATCGAAGACTACTACGCGCACATCGTTCGCGGTCGGCGAGAGGAACCGTTCTATGAAGTAATCGTTCAGTTCGGAGATTGCCACACCGCTGCATCGGGAACGCCAGACGGCGATCGTGCAAAGGCAATGCTTGATGAGTATATGAAAATGTTTCAGGTGCGCAACCCGAATCTGTATGTATTCAACGCCGTACTGCATGATGACGAGGCATCACCGCACCTACATATCGACTTCATCCCCTTTTACACGCAAGGCAGAAAGATTGGATTGTCGAAAGGCGTGTCGATGCGTGCGGCATTGCATGAAATGGGTTATGCGCCGAAGAACGGCCAGGCGAATCATCTGGTCGCCTGGGAAGAATCCGAACGCAAGCACCTGGAAGAAATCCTGCGCCGTCACGGATATGGGCATGAGGACAAGGACGCGCACTATCCGCACATGACAGTTGAACAGTACAAGGCATCGCAGGAAGCAAAGCACATGACTGATGCGCTGAAAAAGAGTCATACGGTCAGCGTCTATGATGACATTCGTGAACTGAAGATGCGGCTTGCTGCATCGGAGCGCCGGGCCGATGTGATGACGGAACAGATGCAGTCGCCGTATGTGTCGTTCTTCTATTCGGACGACGAGAAGCGCTCGTTCGTGCTGGGCCATATTCACCGGCGCAACATTCCGTTCCGCGAAACCGAAAACGGATTCGAGGCGCAGCAGTATTATACCGAGGAGATTCGGCAGATTGAGAAGAAGTACCGTCCGCAGAAATCGTCGTGCGACAAGCTGCGCGATGATATTGACCTGGCGCTGATGCAGTCAAAGGACTTCGACGAATTTCTGAAACGATTGGAGCAGTTGAAATATGAAATCAAGCGCGGCAAGTATCTCGCGCTGCGCCCGCAGTTTGCTGCAAACTTCATCCGCGTGAAATCGCTCGGCGAGTTTTACAGCGAGGATGCGCTGCGAAACCGGCTGTCATCGAAACGGGCATATGAGCGCGATCTGGAACAGCGGCTCAGGCAGGCGGAAGAAACGAACGCGCCGAATTACCGTGTGCTGAAAATGATGCGCCTCTACATCGTTGCTTTTTCAAAAGGGTATTTGCCGATTCGCCGAAAGGATCCCGCTCGTGTACTGACATGGAAGAACGATGCTGAGCTTGACCGGCTAACTGCGCTGAATGAAAAGATCAACAACGGTGCGACGCTTGATTCGCTCTGTGCAGACATGGCAAAGAAGGAACAAGCAGTTCGGGAGATTGAACGAACAATCGAAGGCAGCAGCATTTCTGATCCGGAAGTCGCCGCAAAGCTGAATACCGCGCTGCAATTTGCGAAACAGGAATTGCAGGAGGCTGCTGATTGGGTAACGACTGCTGAGCAGGTTCTCGGCGGGACATTTCTGCAACACATCGGAGAACTTGAAAAGCAGCGCCGGGAATCTGAATATCTGGAAAACGGAACCAAGTTTGCAGACGGTGAGGATTACGGAAAGAGTATCTACACGCCGCGGCGGAGATAAATCTAAACTTTACAATAAGGGTATAACGAAACGGGAACCGGCGCTGTGTCGGTTCCCGTTTCTATACTATATAATAAAAAGGGGCAAAACCGCCAATGCCCCTCTACATTCATTAATCCTTTACCAGGATGCGAAATGCACGCTTGCCATAATTTCTGGCGTAGAGTCTCTTACCATTACGAAGCGTGATAAACGCAACATAGATGTAATGATATCCGTCAGGAACAGAAACATTCATGCAAATCACCACCTTTTCTGAGATTTTTTTCAGACGAATCTGAAAACATCTTGCAAAAGGCAGACAAATGTGCTATAATAGAAACGCTGTATCGAATAGCAGGCGGTTTTGTCTGTCTGCAATTCGCAACCGTCGCATCAGAGTTGCCGCTCTGGTGCGACTTTTTTATTCCAACAGCATTGTGCTGCAAGAATCATGAGACTTTTTCTGCTGCATTCAAATCAAACAGCATTGCCCCTTCATCTTTGAGAAGTTGTCCTTCAACTCGGTAAGCATCATTTTCGATATCCCAACCTGTGAGCGCTTGAAATGTGCTAAGTAGGTCTTTACTGTTCCAGCGTACTGACAATACGCCACGATCATTGGGCTTATAAAAAGTATTGCAGCGCGGGGTGCCCTCGGCGCAACTTTTAATTGCAATTTGCTTGCCTGCTTCGTTAATCAGCAGCAAGACATGCGAGGGTTTGCCAAGTTTCAGCACAACACCCTTATTAAAGGTAATGCCATTTTTAGTGATTGAAAAATACGGAGTTCCTTCACTGAAATCGAACTCTTTGAACTCGGAAAAATCAAACATTGATTTCGCCTCCCTCCACATATATGATTATACCATATTTCGTCTTGTTTGTCAACACATTATCCAGGAATAATTTCCTTGTTGCCGCATTTTTGATTTTTTCTCGTCAACTTTTCGTTGACAACGATTCAAAGTATAGTTTCTGGCAACTATCATCTCTTTGCTGCTCATTCGTTCCAAGCTTGTACTTCCTAATAGAGAAATTTTCTCTTCAATTTGTTGCTTTGCGATACTTCTAATAATATGTTTCGTCATTTTCATCTACATATTCACCACAATCTTAATTAGCTATTTCTTTTGAATGTGATCTCTGAGTCTGGTACTATATATAGTATTATGCCAAACAATAAAAGGGCATTGATTTTTCACAAAGCATGTGATATAATAGAAATATAAACAGTACTTATTGAGAAACGGAGCTTAGCATGTTCGAAATATGGAATAGAAGATATACAGGAAGTAAATATAAGCTCTCATCTTGGATTAGTGAGCTTATCGCCGAGAATTGTGAAGGCAGCTCGTTTTGCGACATATTTGCTGGTACAGGTATTATTTCATATACCATGCTGAAAAAAATGAAGAAAATATATATTAATGATTTCTTGTATTCTAATGAAATAATATATAAAGCATTTTTTGAACAAGCTGCTTATAACAAAGAACTAATTGCATTTTATTGCAGTATGTTTCAGGCTTTGCCAACTGAAACTCTTGAAGATAACTATTTTTCTGTTAATTTCGGTGGCAAGTTCTTTTCGACAAATGATGCCAAACAAATAGGTTACATCAGAGAGAGAATTGAAGCAGATCGTGACAAACTCAATGAAAAGGAGTACGCTATTCTGCTTGCATCTCTTCTGTATTCAGCCGACAAAAGTGCCAATACTGTTGGTCATTATGATGCATATATCAAAGGCCATAAGATTTCCGATTCTTTTGTATTTGATCTGATTACCCCTTATAAAACGAATAAAGGTCAAATACATATTTCAAGAGAGGATTCTAATGAGCTTGCGAAGTCACTTCGGTGCGATATAGTTTATATTGATCCTCCATACAATTCAAGACAATACAGTCGGTTTTACCATATTCTTGAAAACCTTACCTGTTGGAGAAAACCGGAATTGCATGGTGTGGCATTAAAACCAGAGCCTGAAAACATGAGTGACTATTGTCGTAATAAAGCCAAGATTGTTTTTAAAGAACTAATTGAGAGCCTTGATTGTAAGTATATTGTAGTATCATACAATAACACTTATGATTCAAAAAGCAGTTCCTCAAAAAATAAAATGACTTTAGAGAACATTGAAGCTGCATTATCTGCGCGTGGAGAAGTCCAAAGATTTGAGACCTCTCACAACTTCTTTAATGCCGGTAAAACAGACTTTTCCGACCATAAAGAAATGATTTTTATTGTCAAGGTGAAGTGATTCATATGAAGACTCAGGTTGTAACTTCGGTTAGAAGATCTCCTTTTTTCTATGTTGGAGATAAATTCAAGCTTGTTCCGCAGCTCAAAGAACATTTTCCTTCTGATATCGAAAGGTTTATCGAGCCTTTCTGTGGCGGCGGAAGTGTGTTCCTCAATGTTGAGGCGAACAGCTACCTTGTAAATGACATAGATCAATATATGATAGCGTTGCATAAGATGCTGTATGGATATCGTAATGATGCTGAGTGCTTTTGGAATCAGCTGAATGCTATTATCGCTCAATATGATTTATCTGCGTCATTTCTCGGAAAAACTGTTCCTGAAGAGTATAAAGCTCAATTTGTTAAAACATACTACGCAAAATTCAATAAGGACTCATATATGCGTCTCCGCGCTGATTTTAATGAAAATAAATCGGATCTTCTCAAGCTGTATGTTTTGTTGATATATGGCTTTAATCGTATGCTTAGATTTAATGGGAATGGAGATTTTAATCTTCCTGTTGGTAATGTTGACTTCAATCAGAATGTAGTAAATGCATTAGAAGCGTACTTCGAATATGTCTCTGATATTGACATTCAGTATTATTGTAACGATTTCGAGAAGTTTTTAGCTGATATAGCTCCAACTTCCGAAGACTTTATCTATCTTGATCCGCCCTACCTCATTTCATTCAGTGAATATAATAAACTCTGGGGTCCAGAAACCGAGCATCGTTTATTACATTTGCTGGACGAACTGGATCGGAACAATATTCGGTTTGCAATTTCCAATATCATCCGACACAGAAATATGTTTAATGAGATTTTTGCATCGTGGGCAAAAAAATATCATATCATTGACATCTCAAGCAATTATATCAGTTATCATGATAACACACAAAAGGGGTCGTATGAGGTTCTAGTTACGAATTATTAATGAAGGAGGATAGGGTATGGCGAAAGAGCGTAAAAAGGAATACAAACCGCTGTCATTTTCAACAACGATGAGAAATCCCGCAAGAATTGCAGACTTTATAAATTGTATTCTTCCGTTTGAAGGGCAAATACTGACAGAACAAGTTATCCATGAAGTTGCAGTCCGTTTGATTTCTCAAAAGCTTTACCGGCCAACATTTATCGGAACAGATCCTCGCTTGAAAGCAATTTACAATAGTGAGGACAATTTTTCTATTACTGACACAGAATATATAATCCAAAACAGTCCCCAGCAACACAAAGAGGCTGGATTTGAACAAGGGTGGCCGTCTCGGTTTGATACTTGGTATAAACTGCCAATGGAATTCGGCTTTATTTTCTACGCAATGAATGCTCCTATTGAAATATCTACAACTGGGCATATGCTTGTTGATGCAATAAATGAGACTCCTAGAAATGATGACAAAGTACAGAATGTTTTTCTAAATGCGATGATGAAATATCAAACCAATAATCCCTTTAGAAAGAATTCTAATACAAACGCTCCATTGCCATTGCTTCTAAATGTGATAAAATTGCTTAAAGATGATCCTGAAGAAGGCGACTCCGGAGTTTTTATCAGTGAATTATCAATGATAATCTGCTGGCCTGATAATGATGCCAATGCAGTGTATAATGAGATCAAAGCGTTTAGAAAGAAATACGGCTTTACCTATGGCGATGAGGTAATGTACGATCGTTGCCTTGAAATTTTAAAAGCAGATTCGTCCAAGAGAAATAGATTCAAGATCAGTCAGATTACAGGAGAAGCGGTGGATGAGTTCATTCGCAAAATGCGTATTACTGGACTTATCTCACTAAGAGGAAATGGACGTTTCGTAGATTTCAACTCTTTTGAATCCGATAGAATTGAATATGTTATCCGCAATTATACTGAATTCACTGCGTTTACTGCGAAAAAAGACTATTTCCGATATATGGGCAGCATTGATCCTCATATACTCAGTATTCAACATCAAGAGCCTGCTGGTATGAAATCGGTCAAAGAACAGACAATTAATAAATGGGCAGCAGAGCATGACAAAGACTTCATTTATAACGAGCTTAATATTACTTGTTCTCGAGCAGAAAGCCACGACCCAACACTTCGTATTATTGATAAGCCTACCAGATTTGAGTTTCTTGTCAGTATAGCCCTAAAACAACAGTTTCAAAACCTTATCATTAGGCCTAATTATAAGTCTGATGATGAAGGCATTCCGACATTCACTGCTGCTGGAGGCATGGCTGATATTGAATGCTTTGACAAGGATTGTAATCCTCTCGTGGAAGTTACACTAATGCAGGCGAGGACTCAGGCAACAAACGAGATTCCGGCTATTACTAGGCATTTGAATGAAGCAATCGAGAGGTATCCCGGGATTAAGGTATTTACTATTTTTATAGCTCCGACTATTCATGCAGACACAATTTATATGGCTCAATTCTCAAAGTACCAATATAATATAGATATTATCACCCTTAACATTAAAGAATTCATTTCTCAAATAAGTACTACTATGAGAATTCTGGATTTTATCCCCGAAGATAATAAGTAATTATTGCAGTATTTATACATTACGATGTTAATTTCAAGGAGGTAAACATGAGTCTTAAATTCGGCACACTTGCATTTTCCAATGAAAAGGAATACTATATTGCTCTGGGTGCTTTTTGTAATAGGAAAGCTTTTAGTATTTCCTATGAACCCAATAAAAAAACGGGATCATATGCAGATGCTTATAGAATTAGAAAACTGGCAACTGCTATTAATTTGATAAAGCCAATTACTGATGCACTGCGAGACGGTGGAAGAATAAACTGCAATAAATATGTTCAAAACTTGTTAGACAATCATAATTTTGTTCAAACCGGGAAGCTAATCTACGGCATTCTTGAAAATGTGGCATTGACAGTTCCGCTCCAGTATTACTCGGATTTTTTGAGTGGATATACTAATAGCAGTGCATCAAGCGATAAAGACAAAGAGATTACGATTTATGAAGTTGAGCATGCGAATTCAGTTGCAAGCAAACTGAAACAGGTTTCTATTCCTAAGGCCCCTACAAGACGAACATTAAGCACTTCAGCACAGAAAAAAACAAAACACGATTATATTAGAGAAAGTATACGGCAAACTAAAATTGGTGAATTTGGTGAACGGCTTGTATTTAACATGGAAAAACAAAAACTACTTGAAGCAAAAAAAGCAGGCAAAATCTCTTCAATTGACAATTTGCTGAAATGGGTTTCTTTAGATGATGATTCCGCTGGCTACGATATCCTCTCATATGATCCAGATATGCAAAAGCCGATATATATTGAAGTCAAGACAACAACCGGTAGCAAAACGGCACCATTCTTCATGTCAAAGGGCGAACTTGAATTTTCCAAAAACAATCCTTCTCAATATTGCTTATATAGAGTATATAATATCAATAAGGAAACCGCTGAATACTATGAATTATCCGGAGATTTAGCGCTAATTACTGAAATCCAAATTGATAGCGAAACATACAGAGTATCACTAAAATGATTGATATACCTTTGTGCTGAACATAAGATACATAGCAGAGAGAAAGCTGCTTATTTATGAAAACTCATGGACATACCTTCGCATAAGAATGCCTTATAATCCATTTTGAACAGAAGTGTTAGGATGCCAATAAATTGTATTATATTGCTTTTCTAGATGCTGCCTCAGGGCTCTACGAGGGCTCTATGAGGGCTCTACGGACATAAAAAGCAGTGAAAAACGGCGGAAGCAAGCAGCACGATAACCGCGTAGAATCGCAGAAAATGTCAAGCTGTGAAAAGCGGTAAAAAGCCCAGAACCGCCCTTTTAAGGAGAGGGTCGAGGGTTCGAACCCCTCATTTCTCACTCATTAAATATTCGTAAATACGCTGCTTTCCTGTATTGGGAGAACAGCGTATTTTCTTTCCAAATGGGCTTTGGACACTATTTGGACACTACGGAGAAATTTGGACACCAAGCTGTGCGCTTTTTGAGCGAACAACGAGCCGATTTTTTGAGAATTTTAGGAAATTCTTGCGAAAATGTCGTTTGTTGAAAACATAGAATTCTGAAGCTGATTTTTAGGCATAATGCCATAGTGCATTTTGAAACAAATTATGGTATACTAAAATCAGAATTTAATCGCTTTGATTCATCTCTTTGCTAAGGGAGGCTGGAATTTATGAAGCTGATAGATATGACTTGTCCGCATTGCGGTGGTACATTAAAGATTAACCCTGATAATAGGACTTGTGTATGCAATTATTGCGGTGCTAAACTGATCCTTGATAATGAAACTCTTCATCTTCAATTTGATAACGCATACGAATCGGGTTATCAGTTTGAAAAAGGAAGGCAACGTGCACAAGCAGAAGCTAATAGACAGTATACAGCTTCACAGCCTTCATATTCTGCACCGCGGGGAAAGAAAGCGCCAACTTGGCTTTGGGTTCTTGGTTGGATTTTCATATTTCCAATTCCGCTTACTATCCTCATGCTCAGAAACAAGAACATGGATAATAAAATAAAGTATGGAATCATTGCTGCTGCTTGGATTACCTATCTCTGTATAGGCGCATTTGGAGGCTCAGATAAATCAAACAATAATAGCCCAAATACAAATAGCAATCCTGTAGTTACTTCTGCTGAGAATAATAGTGCGGAAAAAGAAACAACAAAACTGAAACAAGACATTAGCCCACAGGCCACTACATCCTCTACAAGTTCAGATACTGAAATGGAAGATACCACAACTACTGTGAGCGTTGAGCCGGAAGATAACACTATAGTTTACGCTGAAGATGAGGTCGTTAATCGTTTTATTACAGAGTTCAATTCTACATCATCATTTGAAATAACAGATATTTCGAAAGGAAATATTAGAACCAAATATTTCGGTCATGCAAATAATAGATATCTGGAAATGATAAATGCCAACGATGCAGGTGCAACTAGCTTTTGTTTAACAATTAATGGCGGTCAAGAAGAAAGTGATAAACAAGAAATGCTTGCGGTTTTCAGAGAATCCGTTAAAGTTTTTGACCCCTCAATTTCAGATGAAAAACTGAATGCTGCCATTAATGATTTCGTTGGAAATGATGTTCTTGTTGAAGGTTATGCTATTGGCAGTCATATAATCATTACTTATGTTCCTAGCAAGGAATTATCTTGGGGTACATCTAAGTGCCGAATTGACATGACCGTGGATAATTATAAGTAAATATGCTTAACAAAAAGCAAAGAGAAAACAAGAAACAACGGGAACCGACACGCAGCCGGTTCCCGTTTCGTTATACCCTTTTGTAGTTGGAGCTTATCTTCTCCGCGAAGACATCCGCGGCGGTTCCTGCGGTGCATCAGCATCGGTCTGACCGTTCGGGACAGCACCGCTCTCCGCTTTTCGCCGCTGATCTTCCTGCCGTTCCAGCACTTGCAGGAAAGATCCGCCGAGCACCTGCTCTGCCGTGGTCAGATAATCGACCGCCTCGCGCAGTTCCGTCTCTGCCTGCCGCAAACTGTCAGTCAGATTTTGCCGGTATGATTTGGCTTTTTCAATCCTTTGCTCCGATTCCCGCCAGTTGCCAGCGTTAAGATACGACTCCTTTCTGAGCAATTCGCGAGCCTCTTCCGGCGTGAATCGAGCAGACTGTTTGTCGTAAAACACAATCTGCGCACACTCCACCAAATCCTCATGATGCCGCACATAGCAGTCGAGTTCTTCCAGGCGCTCAGTCAGTTCGTTGACCTTCTGCTGCTTCTTTTCTGCATCCCGCCGCATCGAATCGAGTGTCGCGCCCTGATTGATCTTCGCATTCAGCGCGGTCAGTCTGTCCAGCTCGGCATCATTCTGCCACGACAGAATGCCTTTCGGGTTCTTCTTGCGAACGGGGAAGTTCCCGTCTGAAAAGAGAATTGTGTAGCGCCGCATCATTTCGAGCACGCGGAGGTTCGGCGCGTGCGTATCCCTTGCCGCCTGAATCATCCGTGCAAGATTTTGCTCATAGGCTGCCTTGATTTCCAGTCGGTTCCGCAGCACATCTTCACTGTAAGCGCTGCCGAGCGATTTTAGCCGGATGTAATTCTTGCCGTCCGCTGGTCTGACTGCAATGTATTTGCCGAGCCTGATCTCGTAGTGTGAATCGCAGAGCCGCTGCAAAAGCTGATCGAAATCTTTTGACATCATCAGCATCCGATCAATGTCATCGCGAAGTTTGTCACGCCGGGAGATCGGCTGTTTCCTGTACTGCGCTTCGATTCTTCTGATCGCATCGACAAAACATTCCTGCGCCTCAAAGCCGTTCTCAGTTTCGCGGTACGGGATCTCTTCCCGATCAAGCGCAGCCTGAACGAATGCCCGCTTGTCATCATCCGCATAGAAAAATGACTTATACGGCGAGTACATTTGCTGTTTCATCGCGGCATTGATGGATGTCAGCTGCTCGATCTGTTGCTTCATCCGGAGCGCATCCCGAATATCTTCCGGTTCGACACGCTGCTTCTCACGAAAAACTTTCGAGTTCCGTTTGGCATCTTGCCAGATTTTGTATTCCTCGACGGTGAGATGATGATGATGTGCCTGCTTGTCTTCACGTTGACATTCATGCTGCCGGAGCAGTTGTTCCAGTTCCCGGCGCTCACGTTCTTCCCAGATCACCAACTGATTGACGCCGCTGTTCTTTGCGGTGATGCCCATCTCTTTCAATGCCGCCCGCATCGAAACGCCTTTGCTGAGGCCGCGCTGTCGTCCCTCGGTATAGAACGGCACGAAGTCGATGTGCAGATGCGGCGATGCTTCATCGAGATGCATGACACTGTTGAACACATGAAGGTTTTTGTTGCGCTCCTGAAACTTCGCAGCGTACTCCGCGAGAATCTTCTGCGCGATTTCTGCGCGGGGACTTCCGCAGGGTGTGTCTTTGCAGTCACCGAGCTGCACGATCACTTCATAGAACGGCTCCTCTCTTTTGCCGGAAGCGATGTGCGAATAATAGTCTTTGATGCGTCGGCATGGCTGCTTCTGTTTTGCATTGTAATCGTCGATTGCCGCGCCGAACAGTTCCGAGTATGCTTCCCGGACATCCTGCTGCTTGAAGAAAATGTTGTTCTGCATCTGGTCGCGGCGGATGTTTCTTGCAATGAAGTCACGGTTATTGTGTGCGAGGTTTGCGCCGTGGGGATTGCTTGCCTTGCCAAGTGTGACGCTGATACTGAATCGTTCCATTTGTCCTCCTTCTCTCTTTTTTCAGCCGGAGAACAGCTGAAATCACGCTTTTTGTACCGTTTTGCAAACTGAATCAATAGATTACCCAATATCAGTAATGCATGACGGGTTTCCGTCCATGCACTACTGATTTCAGGGGCTCTCAGGTGGTCTCTGTCTGCTCCGCAGCTTGGGGATTCCCAAACCCTTTGCGATACCGATGCCCGATTTCCGGATAGTAGTCGTGTATATCTCTTGCGGTCAGCGCAAGGTAAAGGCTTATCAGTGAGATCATCTTCTCGGCTTCGTTGTCGAAGAAGTAGATCAGCACCTCGTCCATTTCGCCGCGCCGGATCGGTTTTCCGTAGCGTGTGATTTTGTCGCGGAGTGCTTTCGCCATGTCACCGAACACACACTCGCTGCCGCCGACAACCATCGTATCAAGCATCGAGAGCAGTGCATTGACCTGATCTCTTTCAAGACAAACTTTGATCGGACCGAGTTTGTTTTTGAATCCCGCCATTCCTGCATCACTCCTCTTCCGTTGTTTTATTGCTTGATGATGATGATCGTGCAGCTCTTTCTTTGAGTGCGGTGAAGCGTCTGTCCTCTCCCTGCACATGAAACGTCGCCGCACGCTCAAACATTCTGCTGACGATTCGTTTCTGTGTAAGGTCGGCAGGTGCTGCAAAATCATTAAGCATAAGATTGGTTGTGATGACGCAGGGCTTTCCGCTTCGGAGTCGTCCGTCGATCAGATTGAACTTGATCTCGTCCATGTATTCCGTGCGACGCTCACAGCCGAAGTCGTCAATCACGAGCAGCCCTGTGTGATTCATTTCATCATAGACCGCTGCTTTGTCCGGACTGTTCCAGAGATGCTGTTCGATTTCGGAGACTGTAATGAACCGTGCCGTCATGCCGGTATCAATCGCTGCATTCGCAATGCACGCCGCCATGAATGACTTGCCTGTCCCGCAGTCGCCCCAGAGCAGCAGCCAGTCACGGCTGCTGTCTCCGGTCACTCTTTCAGAAAACGCTTTGCAGGTTTCGGTCAGTCGGGGATCTTTGCAATCATCATCCGCGAAGGTTGCCCGGATCAGATCAGAACTGCCGAAACAAATCATCCGTCGCTGTTCAATCTGATTCTGTCGAAGTCTCTCATGCATTGCATCATCATCCGCTTTCATACAGTCGCAAAGGCAGTACACAGCAAAGTCTGAATCAGGGAACGGTCTGCACTGTTTCGGTGAACGGCACTTCCCGCAAATCAGCAAGCCGGTTGCTTCGTCCGTATAGTCGCAGTTATGAACAGGAATTGCTTCTTCGGCTCTTGCTGCAAGGATGCTGAATACTTCTTTCACTGCACTCATGTGAACACCCCTTCCAGATCGTAGACCGGCTGAACCAGTGCCTCATTTCGGGGCAGTGGTTTCTGTTCCTTCCTTGCCCAGGTTCGGATCACAGCGAGAAAGTTTTTATAGCGCTTGCCGCTGCTCGCCACATATTCCGAGACTGCTTCAATCCTCTGCTGCCAGTCATTCGGAAACTCTGCCTGCAGCGTGTCCATTTCCTCATCAGACAGGTATACATTCCGATATCTGCCATATGTATGACGGACAGGCGCTCTTCTTTCCTGATCTTCCCTAAACTGATCTATACTTTCCTTATCTATACTCGGTTGACACTTGACGGGCAATTGCCGGACATCTGACGGGCATTTGTCAGGCAAGTGACAGTCATCTGCCTGACATCTGACAGGCAACTGACTGTCAGCACACAGGAACGGAATCAGTGTACCGCTCCGAAACTGCGCCAGCAATTCTGCATAGATGCTCGGCTGTCTGCGATCACCGCGGATATAGTTGTTTGTGTGCCAGTCGCAGATATACGACACCAGATCCTCATTCAGCACCACAACAAATCCCTTGGCAGCAAGCAGCTTCAGGTCATCCTCGCTCGCACCGGTTTCCCGCATGACCGTGAACGCTTCGACAATTCCGTCGTCATCCGCCCGCATACCCAGATCATAGTACAGCAGGCGGGCAGACTGCCCCATCCGGAGAAAGCGTGCTGAGCCGACAATCGCATTTGCAAACATTCTCTTGCTTGCCATGCACACCTCACAGTCTGACCGAAATCGGCTGGATGCCACCCTGATTCGGGGACTCATCCTCCGGAATCGTGGTCTGGTTGAAGTAATCTGCCATGCTCTGGACATTGACGAGGATCTTGCCGCGCCCGACGCGCACCGCCCGGACGACGCCGGTCTTTGCGAGCTCTCGGCAGTAGCGCTGACTGATGCCGAACATCTCAGCACACTCCGCGATGCCCTTCATGACGGGGACATTGACATTGTAGTTCTGCATCATGTTCATAGTACCTCTCTTTCTGTTGCGGCAGTTCAGGGTTCCCTTTTCTGCCATGGCTTGAACTTCTGCTTTACTTGGGATAATCATTGACTGAGCGACTTGGTGATTGCAATATCGTCGATGATCCACTCGATCTCCCGGCGCTTGTCCTCCGGCAGTTCAACGCGCATCCAGCGGGTAATTGTCGGTTCGGAGACGCCGAGTTTCAATGCAATCTCCCAGAAATACACCCCTTTCTTAGCCGCGTAGTCACGAATGTCCTGATTTGCCTTCTTCATTTTCAGTCCCCCTTCCTATGGTTCCGCAAAACTTCTGATAAAAATATGCATCACCTCCTTGACAAACCGATTGAAATGTGATATAATGATAGCAATGATGACAACCGGTTTCTATAACCAATTGTACCACATTTCATATCATTTGTCAAGCGTTTGAAAAAATCATCTTAAACAAACGGTTTATTTTCCGGATTCAGAAAATAATTTCCAAATATGGAAAAGTATTTCCAGAGAGGAGAAACAGCATATGGACTTAAAACTATTCTCAGAGCGTATCCGTGAACTGCGCGGAAGCAAATCACAGAGGGAGGTTGCCAGTGCAATTGGCACTACGCAGCAAAGTCTCGGACGCTATGAAAACGGTACCCGTAAACCAGATCTGGAAATTGTAGAATCATTGGCGCGCTATTTTCAGGTTTCTTCTGACTATCTTCTGGGATTGAATAATCAACCGTCTCCGCATTATGATCTTCACATTGCAGCGGATGTTATAGGCGTGACCCCGCCGGCGGTTGAACATCTGCTTGAAATGCGGTCGGATGAAACGATTTATGGCTTTGAGGAACTGCTGGATTATGTCTTGGGCGTGCTTCCGGCGGAACTGATGCGCAGCGTTATGCGTGCACAAAATCAGCTTATGGCGCGTCATTGTGACCGCGTGAGGATGCTGGAACAGTACAATCAGGAGAACGGAACGGATCTTCCAAGACAGATTTTATCAAGTGATTTGAATGACTATTCGGCGGCAGAAAAGCTCGGCTTGAAAGCGGAACTGATAAAGTTTAATGCATACTATGAAAAAGTCGTGCTGGACCGCTGCCAGGAAGAACTGAAAAAGCCGGATAAGATCACGGTCGAGACTGCGGCCGAATTTGAACAGAAATGCAAGCAATACGCGGAATATCAGATGTACCGTGCCGATCAGATGTGGGATACGGCGATGCAGGATGTGAAAGCGTTTTTGCGGACGATCAGAACGGAGCTTTTTGACAACTGGGTATTTTTCAATCAGCCGCCTGTTAACAGCAAAAAAGAAGATGCAGAGTGAGTTGTGATTTGAAAGGAGAAAGCGTATGGCAAGCATTGATAAGCGCGGAGATTCCTACCGAATCAGAGTTTCCAGAGGATACGATGCAGCCGGAAAGAAGCTGAAACCGTTTCAGATGAACTGGACACCGCCGGAGGGTATCTCTGAAAAGAAACTCGAAAAAGAGCTGAACCGCATTGCAGTCGAATTTGAGATGAAATGCCGGGAGGGCGAGGTCTGTACGGAAAGCAGCATGAAACTGTCGCAGTTCTGCCCGATGTACCTCGATCTGGTCTCAGATTCGCTGTCCCCGACAACCAAAGAAACATACGCCCGCTACATTGACCAGCTGATTATTCCGGCGCTCGGTCATATGAAAGTCTCTGAGATCAAGCCGGTTCATGTGCAGCGCTTTATCAAGCAGATTCAGAACACCCCGAAGCCGAACGGCGATCCTCCTTCTGCTGCGACTGTCAAACGCAAGCTCGTCTGTCTGCAAAGTATCATGCGGCAGGCGGTCAAGCTCGGCATGATTCCGACCAGTCCGGCAGATGCCAAAAAGCTGACGCTCCCGAAAATTGTCACACCGGAAGTTGAGATCTTCACCAAGCAGGAGGCTGCCGCGATTCTTGACGCGCTCGCCGATGAACCGCTGCAATTCCAGGCTTGCATTCAGCTCGCGATCCTGACCGGCGCGCGGCTTGGTGAACTGGTTGCCTTGAAATTCAGCGATGTGGACTTTGACAATCACAAGATCAAAATCGAGCGTGCGGCCTATAAACTGAGAGGACAGGCGCAGGCAGTCAAGCCGCCGAAGGACTATGATGTGCGAACAGTTTCGATCACGCAGGAATGCACCGCACTGATTGCGATGGTGCAGGAGGAAAAGAAGCAGCTCGCGGCGGAACTCGGTACAGCATGGCACGAGGAAGACTGGATTCTCACGCAATGGGACGGCACGATGATGCACAAGCAGACGCCGTCCGCGAGATTCCGGAAGTTTCTGAAAAAGCACGGCCTGAAAGTGCGGAAATTCCATGCTCTGCGGCACACTTCTGCGACCTTGCTCCTGTACTCCGGTGTCAATATCCGGCAGGTGCAGTCGCGGCTCGGTCACGGCAATATCACCACGACGCAGCGTTATCTGCACGCGATCAAGGACGCCGACGAGGAAGCGGTCAATGCACTGCAAAACCTGCTGATTACGCAGCACAAAGCGGATGCTGAGGCAAAGCGTAAGGCGGAATAAATACAAAACACGGGAGCAGTCTGGTCTGGCCTGTTCCCGTGTTGGCTTTTTATGAAGTATCTTTAACTTCAGCTATTTAATTTATCATATAGTTTTTGAAAAAGAATAAATGGTTCCTTCCAACTTTCATAATACTTTAATATGACACTCATGGATGGCAATCCAAGCTTACTAAGATCTTTTGCTAACGGTATGTCTTTTCCTGATTTTATCCATCTTGCAATAGCGTCATCAACTTCTTGCTTTGAATACTTCGCTTTTTTGCTATTCTTTACAACTATTTTATATTTTTGACAAAAATCAGAAAAAGAACCATATCGATTATGAATCGTCGAAGGCGAATAACGAAATGATTTGAAAAACTCTTTCATTGATACAACTACACGTTCTTTTTGCTCAAAAAACTGGTTTACTGCCTGTTCAATTTCTGTTTCTGATATAAAATCGTTCTTAGTTGAAATCTCTGATCCAACAGCTTGTTGATAAGCAGCAAGTGACCCGAAGAAAGCATATATTACTTTTACTGTTGGAAGATTATTCTTTGAT
>Ga0247608_10001767_pt1 | contig 28771 bp, 25 predicted proteins | sample 176DNAGHGlowgp2_FD_193490 | JGI IMG/M metagenome (GOLD analysis project Ga0247608, IMG submission 193490) | Sheep rumen microbial communities from Palmerston North, Manawatu-Wanganui, New Zealand - 1766 DNA GHGlow gp2 | ecosystem: Host-associated > Mammals > Digestive system > Stomach > Rumen ... | reverse complement strand
TGCTTTCATGTTCCAACAGGAGTGCTCCTATCAGTGGCCGCATGGCCTGGAACATATCGGGCATACCCCCATGAACGAGGTAATATTTCATGATCCAATATGGATACACCACCACATTATATATAATATAAGGTACGATGAGGCCGTACCAATATTTCTTCCAGTTCTCCTTGTCGCTCCCACGGTCTTTCTTCAGATAACCCGAGATGAAAATGAAGATGACCATCGTCAGTGCCTGGAGATACCGATAGTAGAACCACTCCTGCGATTGGGGCAGATGGCAGAACACTACGCTACAAACGGCGAGTGCTTTGGCCCAATCTATCCAGTTGATTCTCTCTTTCATGCTACAAAGTTACATTTTTCTCATGAAACAGCCAAGAGTTCCAACTTTTTTCTTTACTTTTGCAGATGAAATGGCAAAGCAACGTATAGCATATATTGACGCAATGCGAGGATTCACGATGATTCTCGTGGTGTTTGCTCATGTCTGTTATTTCTGCATGGATGCCCCGTTGATGGGATATAATCGCATCTTCTACCTCTTCCGATTGCCTTGTTTCTTTATGATTAGCGGTTGGCTGTTCGAACCGATAGCCAGTCGTCCGTTCCGTGAGGTCATCCGCCATAAGGCGATGGTGCAGCTCCTGCCTACTTTTATCTTTCTTCTGCTTTTGGCTCCTCCGCCAGAGTTCTTCCATCAGTTGGGTACCTTGAAGGGAGGCTACTGGTTCACGTTTGTGTTGTTCGAGTTCTTTGTACTCTATCTGCTGATAACCCGTCTTGGCAAAGCTTGGCGTCCTTGGGTTGCATTGGGTATTGCATTGACGGCTTTTTGCTGTGCCAGATACTACAATATGATCCATGCCTCCACATCTGGCGTTCAGTCATTGGTGGTAAGCGCATTAGGTTTCATGAGCATTACCTTATGGCGATTCTTCCTCTTTTTCTATATCGGTGCCTGGATGCGTAGACATTTCGAGGCTTATATCCGATGGACCAACCACCCATGGGCCTTGCCTGCGATGGCCGTCATCTTCTTTCTGATTGCCTCAACTTCCCACAAGGACATACTGTGGTATGAGATGTTACGATTCTTCTTGGGAGGAATTACAGGCATGTGGATGATCTTTACCTGCTTTCGACTCACAGAATCGTGGCTGAATAAGATTCATCTATCCAAACCGCTTCAATATGTAGGAACTCGAACCTTGGATATCTATCTGCTGCACTACTTCTTCCTGCCCCGATTCCTGATACCTTATGCAGATCAGTTGCGGGCTTACGATAGTCAGTTCATCGAATTCCTGGTGATTCTTGCTATAGCCCTCGTCGTCTTAGCCATCTCCTTGTTGGCAAGCTACCTCATCCGCCTCAGTCCCTTCCTGGGACATTACCTCTTCGGAGTGAAGTACAAATGAGATTAGAGAAAATATCGTGCTACTGGAGCTACTAAGGTTTGTAACTCTCTGATAATCAACCAAAGTACGGTGTAGGATAGGTCCCAAATAGAGCTACTATGGTGCTACTGATCTTGCACCAGAAAATGTATTTGTAAGTCACTGAAAAACAAACATTTCTATTTTGGGCATAGACGCAAGGCGTTTTGGCTATAGGCGCAAACCATTTTGGGCGTAGGCGAAAGGTGGTTTAGACGGCACTTAATCCCGATTTAGATAGACTTTTACCCCTGAGGAGATAGTCTCTTTACCCAGTAAGGAATATTTCCTTTGATGCAAAGAAAGCATCCCAAACAATGTAAGAAGATATCTGCAACAACGTAAGATATACCCTATTTTGATGAAGAAATCGCTTCAGTAGCACAATCAGTAGCACCATAGTAGCACGATTTTTGGCCAATCTTGCACCGTACTTTGGTTGATTATCAGAGAGTTACAAACCTTAGTAGCTCCAGTAGCACGATTTTTTCAACTTCTCATAGTACATGATTTGTATCCTCTTCACTTAATCGAAATTTTGCACTATCTTTGAGCTTTGCTCGAAAATAGGCGGCATCTCAGAAATGAAAATAAATCGCAATTTATTTTGCATTTCATTCGAATTGCACTATCTTTGCACCCGATGATACAATACATCAAGCTGTTACGCCCACTGCAATGGCTCAAGAACGTGTTCGTCTTTGCGCCTATCTTCTTCAGCAATAACTTGCTGAAGTGGGATTTGCTGTGGCCAACGTTGATTATCTTCGCATCGTTTTGCCTCATATCCAGCTCCATCTATTGTTTCAATGATCTGAAGGATGTTGAGGCAGACCGTCTGCATCCCAAGAAGCGCCTCCGCCCGATAGCATCAGGAGCCGTTAGTGTAGGAGCTGGTTACGCGATGATGCTGCTTTGTACGATAGCCGCCTTAGCCCTGGTGCCCTTGGCCCAGAGCGTGAATACACCTTATTTATATATGATCATGGCGGCGTATTGGCTGATGAACATTGCCTACTGCATCCGGCTGAAGCAATATGCCATCCTTGATGTCTCAATTATCGCTATCGGATTCGTGATGCGAGTACTTATTGGTGGTGTCACAACAGACATTTGGATCTCCCATTGGCTGGTGATGATGACCTTCTTAGTGACGCTCTTCCTGGCCTTCACCAAGCGCAACGACGACTACCGCATCTATGAAAAGACGGGGCAGAAACCGCGTGTTTCGATTACGGGTTACAACAAGACCTTCATCAACGAAGCCACAGCCATCATTGCTTCTGTCACTCTGGTTTGCTACATCATGTACACCATGTCGCCAGAAGTCATCGAGCGAATGGGAACCCGTTATGTCTATCTGACGAGTGGTTGGGTACTTGCTGGCATGCTTCGTTATCTGCAAAACATGATCGTCTTTGGTCTTAGTGGCTCACCCACCAAATCGCTCGTCAAGGACCACTTCATCCAGTTCTGCATCCTCGGCTGGCTCGCTTCTTTCTTTGTGATTATCTATCTGTAAAGTGTTGAAAATGAAGACTGTAATCGGCATATTGCTTCTCCTAACGTTTCCTGTCTTAGCCAAAGGACAGAAGGAATATCGCTTAGTGTGGAGTGATGAGTTTGAAGTAGATGGCCGGCCATCGAAGGATTGGACTTTTGAGCGAGGCTTTAAGCGGAACCAAGAATTACAGTGGTATCAGTCGCAGAATGCTTGGGTGAAAGATGGTTGTCTGGTGATTGAGGGTCGAAAGGAGCATCGTAAGAATCCTCTTTATGAAGCCGGCAGTAGTGATTGGCGAAGGAATCGCGAGTTTATCGAATACACCTCGAGCAGCTTGACCACGCGATTGGGTTTCCAATTCCTGTATGGAAGGGTTGAGGTGCGCGCCAAGATTCCTGTTGCCTCAGGTTCGTGGCCAGCCATCTGGTTATTGGGTAATAAATGGGAATGGCCGCAGAATGGCGAGATTGACATGATGGAGTATTACATCAAGGATGGCGTACCTTCTATTTTGGCCAATGCCTGCTGGGGCTCGACGGAGCGATGGAAGGCTGTTTGGGATTCTGTGGTGATGCCCTTTAGCCACTTCACGGAAAAGGATCCTGATTGCGCCGATAAGTTCCACATCTGGCGCATGGATTGGGACAAGGACTTCATCCGCCTTTATCTGGATGATGAGCTTTTAAACGAAATCGACCTCTCGAAGACAGTTAATGGAGGCTATGGCGGCAACCACGAAAACCCCTTCTCCAACACCGTTCCAGGCTTCAAGCACTATCTCCTCCTCAACCTCGCCCTCGGCTCCAACGGCGGCGAGCCTGATTGCTCTCAATTCCCCCTCCATTATTATATAGATTATGTCAGAGTGTATCAGTAAATTCTAAAATGATAATGTTGAATTGCGATAATGAAAGTGTGATGGAAAAAGGGGGAAACCAAAGTCATACCCGGTTGCTTAAATACGATTTGCTAAAGGTTTTTGCCTGTTTCTTAGTTATCTGGGGGCATGTCATTATGCATCTGTATGATTCAGATTACGTTTCAAACCCAATATACAGGGCTATTTATTCTTTTCACATGAATCTTTTTATGATGATTTCGGGCTGGTTCTCCTTATCATCAATGAAAATGACTTCAAAACCTTTCTTTGTAAAGAAAGCTAAGCAACTGATATACCCTTGTATCGCATGGGGAGTATTCACCATGCTATTAAGTGATGGAATAAAAATCCTGGAAGATGAACCTTTGCGCTTTACTCCTTCGAATATGATGAGTGACTTGTACTGGTATTCTGATTTCTGGTTTTTAAAGAGTTGTTTTGTTTGCTACTCTCTCGCCTTCTTGGGAACAAGAACGAAAATGAAGAAATGGTTGTGGGTGGCTGTCACGTTATTGTTGAGTCAATTAATCCCTGTTTTCCAAATTCCATTTATGTACCCTTCATTCTTATTGGGGATGTTACTCAAAGAGTCGAAATCATTGATGGATATAATAAGGAAATACAAATTCGCTATATGCTTTTTGTTCATCATTATGCTTTTATTTTGGACGGAAGAAGCGTGGGTTGGAAGTCATGAGTTGTCGGCATTGATTAAAGAGTCAAGAATGCCTGTCGCAGACATCTTTTTGTTGCGTCTTTATCGTCTGGTAATAGGTCTTTTAGGGGCATTGTCTTTTTTTGTGATTTTTGATGCTGTTGGTGATTCGGTATTTGCCACAGATGGTTTCCGAAAATTGTCCATTTTAGGGAAATTCTCATTGGAAATATATATAGTGCATACTGTTGTGTTTGTTGAATTGTTATTTAAGTACATTTCGTTCACTGCGATCAGTTATTGGCCGTTTAATCTGCTGGTAGTCCCAATTGTATCCTTAATCGTTTTGTTTACCACATATAAGCTTATTGATATAATATACAAGTTCCCGGTTTTATCAAAGCTACTTTTCGCAAAGCAAATATAATCGTAAATTATGGCATAGAGATTGTTTTTTTTCTTGATACCGAATCTTATTAGCAATGATGCTGTCTAATACGGCATAACCATACTTGTTGAGATGAAGACCATCGCTTGAGTAAATAGTCTTCAGGTCATTCTGATAATCGTTGTTCCATGATTTATATCGTAATATACTAACTTTATTCTGGTATCCCTTCTCTTTGATTAATTCATCAAGAGCATCTCGAAATAGTTGTTTGCAATCTATTGGGATATCGTATATTTCCATAGAGAACCGGCGTAGCATTTTCTTATCAAGTCTCCACCATCCATATACTTTATACACATCAAAATCAGGTATCTCCAGTATGATAGGATGAATATCATTGTATAATAATAGTTGTATTATTCCATTCATGCTTTCTTTATAGTATCTTGTACTCATTTTTTTATTTACATCATTGATGCCTGCTGCTATTACACAGTATTTGTATGCTCTTCTTTGTAGGAATTGTATAAAATCATTGTTGTCATACATGGCTTCGTATATCTCCTTGCTCGTTTTTCCACTTAAGCCAAATGAGAATACATCTGAATTGTAACTAAGTGAATCCTTAAGCAAGGTCGGTATCGTGCAGTTGTGATCTAAGTGCAGACATGCCCAGCTGTCGCCAATAAACGCTATATCACAAGTATTCTTGTTTTCTGTCATTCTGTATGGTGTTCTTAGAATAGGTGGCGCAAAGTAATTGTATACTTTGACTGTTATACCTCCAAGAATACAAATAACACTAATTAGAATGTAGATTTTTGTATGTTTCATCTGTTTCCTGATAATAAAGCCTTTGTCTTTGGAAAGAACTTATTTATATGAAAATAAAAAGTCAGACTAATTATGGTTGCACTAATGATACAAATAAAGTATAGTATTATATGTACAAAGTCTGATTCTTCGGAAAATAGATTAATGCAGGTTTTTCGCAAGACGACAACAATCGGATAATGTATGCAAAAGACAATGAAGGCTGCATGAGGAAGCATTTTACTTGATTTAATCCCGTGCATTATACAATAATCTGCTACTAAAAAAAGTACTGGTATATTGAGGATTAATGATAGACGATGAATTTGGAGATTAACAGGTGTTTCGGTCAATACATGAGATAGAATGTCACAGAGGCCAAATATTGCGAATAGTATTATTATTTCAACTTTCTTTTTGCGAAAGAATCCTAAAGGGTTAATGCCAAAGATAGAAAAATAGGCTCCGAGACTGAAAAACAGAATGGTCTGGGGAATGAAAGCATTATTATAAGTTGTCATCCACCAGCATGCAATAGTAAATAAAAAAGCCTCTCTCGCATATCTTATTATATAAAACAATAATGGTGAAATAATGGACATGATAAGTAAATTTCTAATATACCATAAAGGACATAGTAAAGGGACGAAATTCCCCTTGTCAAAAGAACCTCTATCCCAAAAAAGACGTATATAGTCTAAAAGGTCGTAATCAGCCATGTTTGTTCCATTAATATTTTGTGGAGCTCCCAATATAAATAGTACAAGAAATAGTATAAGAAGAGCACCATTCCATATTAAATAAGGTAATAAAAGTGTATGAATGCGTGCCTTTAGTTTTGATATGTAACTTTTATTTTTAAAATAGAAAAGAAATCCAGATATAAAGAAAAATGCCGGGACTCCTGTTTCTCCAAGCCATAAGGAGAACGGATATATCACCTTGAAGTAAGTGTCATGGTTTCCAGGAATCTTTTCAACGGAATAGCAATGTAACAATATGATAAGTAATATCAGAGGAAACCTCAACCATGTGATGACCTCAGAGAGACGATGGTTAATAACAGGATATATCATACTAAATCACTTTCTTTAATAAAGGTAGTAGCTTAATTTTCTCTGTAATCCTTTTGCATAAAATAGCAGAAATAAATGATATTGTAAAGCCAACAATAAGCATTAAAAATGGGTTTGCTTTATCATAAATCACAATCAAACTCCAAAATATAAATTCATGTACTAAATATAATTCAAGAGAGTAGCACCCGAAAAGATTAATGGCTTTGGTAACAGTATGAGGCGTTTTTGTTATTACAATTGAAATGAATGAGATAAGAGCTGGCATTCCCATCGTTAATGCAAAATAAATACATACCTGACTGCCTGGAAAAGACCCCCCTGTTTTACATATAAGTTTCAAAATTATTGCTGTAATTAGAAAAGAATAGGATAATTGAATTTTACTGTCTATCCATTCTTTCTTCATTGCAATATACATTCCTGCCATGAATACAGGTAGTCGTTCGGTTGTCCGTGATAAAACTCCAATAAGCGACAAGTCATATCCTATAATCGGTCTTATGAATATGCCATTTATTAAGAAGAATAATAATACAAGCATTATTGTCGTGTATGGCCATCTGCTTAGGACCTTAAACAAAAGAGGAGTGATGGAGTATAAAATAATAATAGCGGGTATGAACCAAAGATCAAAACTCAATATTGATAATAAACCGATATTCAGTCCTTCTTTTAGAATCGCGACTGATGATCCTAATAAAAGGAATAGGAGATATTTTATCGATCCGCAGAGTAGGCAACTTGGCATAATTCTATAAAATCTGTGTGAGTAATATATCTTTATAGAATTTTTGTTCAAAGACTTGACCAGTCCCATTCCTGATAAAAATAGAAAGATATCAACTCCCCAATAGCCAAAGTTATGGAATACATTCAAAGGAAATACACTCGTAAAATATTGATGGAATAGCATGATGGACACCATAGCTGTTCCCATTATTGTCGTTCGATGTTTTGATGTCGTTATTAGAAAACTATTCACTTTCTTCGATTTGCCATATTATCTTGCAAAAGTACATTATTTATCTCTTACTTATTTAGAAAAATCAAATTTTTATCATTCTTTAACCCGCATTGCCTAGCAAAATTAATTTGGCAAATGGCCATTTATCAGCTTCTTTGTATATTGTTACAGATATGACAACTATAAATAAACATAATACTAATGATAATAAATCAAGAAGACAGATTGCATTTGTGTGAAGATTAAAATAGTTGAGCATTTTAGACAAGATGCCGTTAAAAACAAATGAGTATGTATATATTATCAAAGATTGTTGTCCATACTTTGCCAATGAATATGCGAAAGATGTTCTTTCCCATTTCTTTATAATGCTTAAGACTAGTACAGCCAAACTAAAACCTATGGAAAACCTATATACATATGTAAGGAGCATATCATAATTCAAATCAAGGATTTTGAATGGACAATTATAAACTGTGTATTCTGGTGTCCAACGTATGGATAAAAGGACACCAAATAGAAGTGAACAGGTAAAAATGAAATTTAATAAATATGGCTTGCTGCTTTCCAAAACCTTTCTAAAGTAATACCCTGCCCATAAATATGGAAACATAAAATTGATATTTACGAAATCAGAATGCGGACATAATAATACAAATGATGTTGATATCACAGCGCATAAACTATTGTTCTTGATTATTCTTGATGAAACAAAAATGATTCCGTCACAAATAAATAGTGCAGTCAAATACCAATAGAATGATATAGCCTCTAAAGGATCAGGTCTGTGGATTGTAACTACGCAATATATAATATACCACGATAGAGCAGGTACAATTAAACGCTTAAATTTTGAATATATGTAATTGTTGAATTTCGTTGATCTTAACTTTTCAAAATTTAAAAACCAACCACTTATCAGCATAAACAAAGGCATGTTGAAAGCAATGTCAATTTGGAAGCCGCCTAAAAAGTTTGTCCATATTTGACCAGAGACACATTGAGCACAATGACTGCAAGTTACAATTAGAATAGCAACGAATTTGCATATATCGGGATATATTAGCCTTTGTTGATCTTGTATAAGTGCCCTTTGTTTACAGAGAAGAGATGACATCTTTATGCTAAATTTGAATTAAATAGTTTAAGAAAGTATTTGTATGTGATACCAATTATTGTGCAAAATTAATATTTTATTCCTTTTTATTTGTTTTTTTGGAAGGAAAATCGTAATTTTGCCTCACAAATGTTATGTATTTAAGGTAGTAATTAGTCCTTAGGACTCTAAGACATATATAGTTATGAATGATAAAGAGCACGTTTTATCTCGTAAAGAATGTAGTATTATGCGAGGTTTTGCTATCTTGGCTATCGTAGTGAATAATTTTGGAACTTGGCTGAATGGTGTTATCGGGGATAACGAATTTGGCTTTGATTATGGTCAGGTAGAGGCTTTTTTGACATCATTGAAGCATCCAACAGATGTTTTCTTATTGAATTTAATTGCCTTTTATAGCCCATTTGGGGTTATGTTGTTTATTTTCTTGAGTGGTTATGGGCTTACTCTTAAATATGAGGGCGGCAATGATTTATCCACAAGAACATTTATTTCCGATCATTATAAAAAGTTGTTTGTAATGCAGTTAAAGGGAATTGCATTGTTTTTGACGATATTGTTGGTATTTGATCCTGATAGATTGGTTTATTTCAGGTATTTAGCAGGACAACTTCTTATGGTGGCAAATCTTAATCCGATTAATCCTAAGTTGATTCCAGGGCCGTATTGGTTTTTTGGTATGATTATGGAGGTGTATCTTATATATCGTTTCATGTTTTACCGTCGTCCTATGTGGATGATACTTATTTTGATATTTTTTACCTTAATTGTAATGGCATGTGTTGAACCAAATGGGAAACTAATGTATTATCTTCGTTATAATTTATTTATGGCGATTCTTCCTTTTGGATTAGGTGTACTTGTTGCGCGATATGGAAAAACTATTAGTCTAATATTGAGGTCTAATACAAAATGTCTTATTGCGATGTCTACTTTTTTCTTTTTGCTAACAGCAAGCAAGTTTAATTTTTACTCATGGTTAGTTATGCCGCTTTTTATTGTCGGGTTTTCAATTCCTTTTGCAAAGTTGCTTTCTAAAACTTTCTTTTCCGAAGTCTTCAGTTGGTTAGGAGGATTGTCTGGTGTAATATTTTTGATACATCCGATATTTAGAGAAGTGCTCATTACTCGAACAAATCTGAGTGGAAATTATTATGGAATGATTTTGGTTTATGTTTTTATGACTCTGTCTTTGAGTTTGATTCTAAGACCTTTGTTTGTAAAAAAGTAATTTGGTTCGAATTTGAGTGGATTACTGTCGACAATTTTATAATGTTATGCAAGTATTAGGGAAATTTTTGAAAGGTGCGGGGTCTATATGGACACTATTGTTTTTGTCAGGATTGAATCTGATTTTTATGCACTATTATATATTCTTGACATATCATCTAAATGCAGAAGTTGATTTTGCCTTTTTTGTCGATAATATATTAGGAGTGTATTTTGACGTTCTTATAATTTTCAGCCTGGTATATTTGGTTTCATTGAGAAAAATACGGGTGGCATTGTCAATAAGTTTTGCTATAACATGGCTATGGTCACTGTCAAGTGTTATGTATTCTCGCTTCTTTTTTCATTATTTGAGTCTGTCTGCAGTATGGCAGGGCGGAGCTTTGACTGATGATTTGATATTTCAATGCATAAAAGCAAATATACAGATATTAGACTTGTTTTATCCTTGTGTTGCTGTATTGTTTGTCTACATCTTGAAACATAGTCGGTTGGAGGCTTCTATGCTCTTTGTAAAGAAACTATTTACGTTTTTTTTGTTTTTTGTTTTTTGTGATTTAAGTATACATGCCATTTATTGCTTGGCCAATCCGAGTTTCAGGTATGTTAGTTACTATATTCATCGGTTGCATAGTAACCATTTTGTAGAGCATGTATATTATTCCCAGCCTAACCTTGCTCATTTCCTTCGTGGTGAAATTAGGACTCTGGGTGCTGAATTAGTGAAAGATTTGGAGGGAAATATAGAGCTGTCCAGACAACAAGTTGAAGAAATAAATCAGTTTATTTCAAAGTCAAGACATCGTATCTCGGATAATTCGAACATTAATTCAAAATCAAATATCATCTTTATCCTCGTTGAATCATATATGTCTTTTACATCAGATCTAAAGATCGGTGGAAAAGAGGTCACGCCATTTCTAAACTCATTGAAGCGCGATTCTACAGTTTATTACAATGGAAACATGAAAACAAATGTCACACTTGGTGGTTCCTCTGACGGACAATTTATTTATATGACCGGACTATTGCCTTTACGGTCTGTCCTTACAATTTCTAAAGCTCGCAATGCAGCAATGCCAGGTCTACCCAAGATTTTGGGAATGAGTTCACGTATGGTTATTCCTACAGTAACATCTATATGGGATCAGGATCAGATGTGTCGGCAATATGGCTTTGATGAACTGTATGCCTCTGATGACTTTTCTTCTCAAGTTAATGGAAATTTAACAGATGAACAAGTCTTCCAGTTGGCTATGCAAATAGATAAGGCATCACGTCAGCCATTTTTCTCAATTATACTAACTATTTCCATGCATCAACCATATATAGAACAGATAGACTCGACTTTTCCGATTCATGATACTTCGATTACAGATGAACTTGCGAATTATTTGAATGCGTGTCATTATACTGATAGGCAAATTGGTAATTATTTTGCATGGTTAAAGAAGTCTGGTCTATATGATAATAGTATGATTGTGATTGCGGCAGATCATCCTGTTGATAATACTGATTTCGGCGGGGTGGCAAATGACATTCCACTGTATATTGTAAATGCAGGTGTATCCAATGAAAAAATGTGGCAGGGTGAACACAATCAGGTTGACTTGTATACAACCTTGCTTGATCTTTTTGGATGTGAATCCAATTGGTATGGTTTAGGGAATTCACTCGCATCACCTCAATATGAGAACATGGTTTCTCCGCGAACATGGGAAATGTCCGAAAGGATTATTATGGGTAATTTCTTCTCCAAGAAGTATGCGGATGGCAAAGATCTGTAATTCTTACTATCTTTTTTTACGTCTGGCTTTCAGGTGCCTATAATATAAATATAGAGTGTCTGGCAGATATTGTATAATATACGCTCCTGTTTTGCTGAATCCCAATTTTTGATGGTGGTTTATAAGAACATTCGAGTTTTGCTTGATGTATGATAGCACTTTATGTGTTCTTGGGTCGTGATATATTTTTGGGAAAAGACATATACGTCCAAGTAGCTCATTATAGTAGAAAATACAATGATAAGTCGCATATTCTTGTAAATGGGGAAAATCCATTTTGATGATGCTGTCAACCAATTCAAGGCGGAGTATGCGATTGTCGATGTACTGATAAATGTGTTCTCTGTAATAATCCTTGGAAAGCGATGAGGAACGGTGAGTGTAGATATAAAGGGGCTTGTCAACTACACATACCGTTTCACTGCATGCAAATGCTTGGATGTTATATATGAAATCCTCTTCCGTTTTTAGCCCATCTGTATTCCTTACATGATGTAGGTCGATGGTCTCTCGCTTATATATTTTAGTCCAACATTGGGAATATATTTTATCCTTAATGAGGATTGCCTTGAGAGCCTCATCTCTTGATAGGACATATTCCTGATTTGTATAAGATGTATGTGAGAGATTTCCGCTTTCGTCTATTTGAAAATAGTTGCAGCAAACTATATCTGCATTATGCTTATAGGCTGACTGAAGCATTGTATGGAACATCTCTGGTTTTATTTCATCATCACTGTCTATAAAGGAGATATAGTTGCCTGTCGCAACATCATAACCGATATTCTTTGCTGTAGATGGTCCTGAGTTTTTTATGTGGATGCAATTGATATTCGAGTGAATAGCTGCATATTCGTCACATATTTCACTTGATGTATCCGTAGAACCATCATCTACCAAGATAATCTCCATGGTAACATTTTCTTGTCTAAGTACACTTTGGAGACATTTCCTGAGATATTTCTCCACGTTGTATACGGGTATAATTACGCTGATATCCATTTGCTACAAATTTTCAAATAAAGTAATCCATTGTTTCATAACAGCTTGTGGCTCATAACGTGCAATATTCTTGATGGCATGTTCACCCATGATACGTCTTGTCACGGTATCAGACATAAGCTGTTTTATCTTACGAGCGAGATCTGCAACATCTTTATATTTAGCAAGTAGCCCATCTTCACCATCTTTTATAATCTCACGTGGGCCATAGGGGGAATCAAAAGAAACACAAGGAAGGCCGCAACTCATTGCTTCCGCGAGCACAAGTCCGAACCCTTCGTAACGGGAACTCATAACATAGATTGAACTTCTCGAGAATTCTTCGGCGATTTCATTGGTAGCCGACATAAGATGAACTGTTTCTCCCAAGTTGAATTTAGATACAATTTCCTGATATGCAGTTCTGTCGCCATTGCCAAATATGTAAAGATGCCAGTCCCGATAATCTTGATGTAGCAGATACCACGCTTCAAGCAGCATGTCGAATCCTTTCTCCGTCATGTATCTGCCAGCGGATATGACTCTTTTCGCTTCATAGTCGATGACCTTTTTCGGAACTATGGTCAGCATGTTTGGAATGACTTTTGTCCGTTTGGCATATTGGCTCCAGAATGGCATATCTTGCTTCGTTAGAGTTACTACGCAATTGCAATGTTTCAGTTCTTTCATTATAAAATAGTCCCAAATAGACATTAGCCTAAACACGAATTTGTTGTATCTGAATTTGTATGACAGAGTGACAGTTTCACCCTTGGTGTGTGATTCTACTATGGTCTTAATGTTTTTATTGTAGCATGATTTGATGATGATGTCAAGTACCTGAAAAGAGTAAACTGTTGAGACCACAATATCAGGACGAATATTGTTGATTTCCGTATAAAATTCCTTCTTGAAACAATTACGTGCCTCAAAATATTTTTTCATCCATTGGACAAATGTCATTTTGCTCCTTTGTGGCATCATAATATCAAGTGGCAAGTAGCAGATGTTTGTGTCTAAAGGGAAAGGCAATAGATCGTTGTTCTGCTCGTATGTTGTCAAATAAACAGTATGTGGTGTTTTGGTGGCGATATAGTTCATTTTGCAGGTAAGGATTCTCTCTATGCCTGCATAGTTCTTCATTTTATCTATGACAAATAGAATTTTCATTTTTCATTAGATTAACATAACACGTGGAATCTGTTCAATCTGGCTATCTGAGAATACGAAACCGCCATGTGAGATGAAAGCCATTTTGATGTCGGACTTTCTTATATAGTTATATTCTCTATCTCCATTTTCTTTATCTGATCCATAGGGATAGGCAAAATACTCAGGTTCATACCCTGTGTGGGATTTTATATTTTGGATGCCGTGCATAACTTCGTAGTCTAAATCTTCCAAAGATAATTTATTGAGTGCAACATGTGAAACTGTATGACTACCGATTGTGCATAAAGGTTCTTGAGTTAGTGCCTTTATTTGCTCCCAATCCATTGCTAATTCTTGAACAGGTGCTTGCCAATCTAACACATAATTTGCAAACAATTTATTTAACTCATTGACAAGGTCTTGTTGATCTAACTGCAAAACCTTTTCTCTAATAAATCGAAAAGCATCCCACTTCTCTTGAAATGTTGAACATGTGTACTCACTTCCATCAGATAATTTCAATACTGAAGAATTCATAATAAGTTCTTCTATGACATACCACCAGAGGACTGCTTTTTTGTCTGGGAAATCTGACGCTACAAAAATTGCAAAAGGAATCTTATACTTTTTAAAAATTGGATATGCATTTTGAAAATTGTCAAGATAACCATCATCTATCGTAAAACAAACAAATGGTTTATCAAGATTATTTTTATTTGACATAATGTTATAAAGCTGATTTAATGAAATAAAAGAAAAACCTGCTTTCTTATATTTCAAAATAACAGTTTCTAAAAAATCAGGGGAAATCTTCAAGTGTTCATTATTCGGTACATGGCCAGGAACCCTTTCGCAAACACGATGAAGCATTAAAACAACTCCTTTCGCTTTTCTACCTTTGCTGTATCTGCGATAGATACGGTTTAATAATGGATATCTTTTTTGAAAGACATGATATTCTATCAAATCTTTCAAATAAATAGTCTTCCTAAGTATTCCTTCTATCATAATAAAAACTTGACCTTCCAATATAGATGTTTATAATAATAAGTATTGAATATATATTTTAACCTGCAAAACAAATTACGAAAAATGACTCCATCATAAAGATTTTCCTCAATACTGCCATATTTGCGTTTGTAGTCATAGTCGCCACCAGCGAGAAAAACACTTCTAAAGTTCTTCTCAATTAATCGGTTCAATACATAATCATATATTTGCTGACCTGGAGAATACCTTGAAAATTGGATGTCAAAACTGAAATTTTCAAGATAGGCAATTTTACATTGTTCGCACGAAAACATTATGGCAGCAATAGCATCTCCAAAATATAGTACATAGATGTTGGAAATATGATATTTCTGAAGATAGGATTCGGGGTTGTCTATCTTTCCAATATGATGAGAAATATCTTTCCACATGCTATAGTATTTTATAATCTCCTTGGGGCAATTCCCTTTTGTATACTCATGAAATGAAATCGGCCCGATTTCTCTTTCTGCCTGATGTTTCTGCTTATTCAGTCTATGGCGGCTTTTCGATGACCTCCTTTGCATAAATGATTCAGAAGAATCAGGGAAATTAATGGAGAAATGTATTACTGGTTTGTACTTTCCATCTGTTTCGCAAAAAAAGAATTTTGTATATTCAATATTGGGATACTTTACAAATAGGAAATGAGATATTTCTTTGAGTAATACATTTGAGATATGCATTTTCCAAATGCCGAGCTCTGCATATTTTTCATATATGCATACTTCTAATATATGCCGCTCTTGGACGTGTTCTGCTTCAAGTACGATATAGTTATCATAAAATAAATCGAATCTGTTATAAATAAAGTCAGGCTCGACCTTGGTTACAAATTTTTTGCTTAATTCCTTAATCATATGTCTTTGTGTCATTATGGATTCTTCTATATAATATGATATTTTGTTGCATAATTGATTCGGGGCTATACCTTGCGATATTTTGTCTTGCTTTTATGCCAATTTTTTGACGTAAAGTTTCATCGCAGATAAGATTCTCAATTTTGGTAATTAAATCATTGACGTCTCCATTTTTTGCTAAAAATCCGTCGTTGCCATTATCAATAATCTCGGAAGGACCATTTGGACAATTAAATGAAACACAAGCCAAACCGGAACTCATAGCTTCTATTAATGCTAATGGCATCCCTTCATATCGTGAACTCATAACAAAAATGGAACTTTTGCCGTACTCGGCGGAGATGTCCTCTGTAACAGGCATTAAATGACAACTGTCCTGGCATTTTTCCCTTTTTACCATTTCTTCATAAGGTGTCCTGTCTTCATTGCCAAATATATACAAATGCCAGTCTGGGTACTTTTTTGAAAGATGCCCCCAAGCTTTGATTAGCATATCAAAACCTTTTTGATGGGAATATCTTCCAACGGCAATAACTCTTTTAGAAGAATAGTTTGTTTCCTTTGGGGGATAAATTGTAATCATATTAGGGATAACACACAAATTATTAAAGCCCAGTTCTTCCCACGATTGCATATCTTCATTTGTTAGGCATACAAGTTTTTCTGCTTTTTTCATATAGCTAAGAATGTATTGGTCATGAAGTCTACCGAAAAAAGACAAATAATGATTATAGGCCAATCTCGGCTCCATAAAGACATTTTTTCTCTGAATGTGTGATTCTATAATAATCTTTATTTGAACCTTGTGACAAGTATTGATCAGCATATCCAAAATATCAAATAAATATGTTGTACAAATAACAATATCTGGATGAATATCCTGAATTGCTTTGTTTATGGCAGCTTTATATTTGGAACGGGCTTTACAAAATAAGAGTAGCCATGATATAAAAGGATAGTCAGTTTTACTTGGAATAGGAGTATTAACAGGATGGTATTTAATTTTCTTAGATAGGGTGAAAGATAGTGGAAGGTCGTTTTGTGCTGTCGTTACGAGTGAAATGTCATAACCGGATTCTGATAGATAATTCATTTTTTCAGTCATAATCCGTTCAACACCAGCTTTATTGATGATATTATCTAGTATGTATAGAATTCTCATTGTCTTGATGATTAAAATATCTATCTTTTAAATAGCTCTACAATCTTCGTCCTATAAAGACAGAGAACAGCTTTTGTAAATGCTGTTATAATACTGTTGATGGTTCTCGTGTACTTGAATTGAGGAATCAAGTCCAGCATTTCACATTCCTTATCTTTAAATCTTTCGTAATCAATAATAATCCTTGGTGGTAAGCTTTCTGATATGATTTTATGCCTTTCTTGTGCCGCTAAATTAATATTTGTATTGCTAATCCCAGTGGTGTCAAAAACAGCAACAACAATAGGCATGAGTGTATATGAAGAGTTTTTGAAAATGATATTCTCATAGAACAGCTTCCAATCAGAGGATATCTTAAGGGTCTCATCGTATAAGTTCTTTTGAAATACGGAACGCTTATGGAAAGTTGCTTGATGTGGAATTGCGCCTCTGTAGAATGTCATCATTGTTATCTTTGATAATTCATAATTCATTACCTCATCATTTCCCTTCCTTTTTATTTTCCCAATTACGAAATCTGTACCCAAAAATGGAAGGCTGTCTTCTAATACTTTTTTATTATTAAAACAATCCCCTGAATTCATGAAAATCAGATAATCTCCTTTCGATGCCGTGATGCCTTTATTCATGGCATTGAATATGCCTTTGTCAGTCTCTGAAACCCAATAGTCAATTTTTTCTTCATATTGGCAAATTATAGATTTGCTATTATCTGAAGAGCCGCCGTCAATTATGAGAAATTCATAGTCATTGTAGGTCTGATTTATTACACTTTGGATGGTTTCTTCAAGCCCACTTGCATTATTCAAATTAACAGTAATAATGGAGTATTTCATGGCGTATCATATTTTTTTATGAATTCATCAACATCAAAGAACAACTTTTCAATATCTTGTAATTGTTCATCTTTGAAATCCCACCACTGGATTCTTTTTAGGGCAGCTATTTTTTTATCGTCAAATCGATATTTAAGTATTCTAATAGGGCATCCTACAGCGATTGTGTAGTCAGGAATGTCTTTAGAGACTACAGCACCAGCTCCGATTATTGCACCATCTCCTATTGTGATGCCATCTAATATAGTTACGTTCGCTCCGATAAAAACATCATTTCCAATGGTAATATGTTTCCGTTCTTTAATCTTGTCCTTAATAGATAAAGTTATTCCATTCTGCTGTTTTGTTGAATAGAACATTGGGGCTGTACTTATTCCGCCGGTTGGGTGGATTCCCCATCCACAAAACAGATTAGGGCCGATTGAACAGAATTTGCCGATTCGCGATAAACTTATATATGCATTTGTTGATATGTATGTGTAGTCACCTATTTCAGAGGAAATAATATGTGATGGACGATAAATTTTAACACATTTCCCGACTTTGGTGTCCTTTAACTCAAGCATAATATGTTCCCAGTCTATGTTTTGATCAAAAACATACATCTCCTTTTGGAGGAAAATCTGGAGAAATTTCCTGCCAAGGTTTATTGTCCAAAGCTTTATTCTATTCATCAACTAATATTTGAGGCTTAAGCATTACAAATCCCATATTTCTCCCATTATATTTAAGAAAATCAGTACCATTATCATATATATTGAAGGTACATGTATCCTGCCTGTCGTAAAAACATACATTTGGCAAATGAATATCAATATGAATCATATATGTATTTGGTAGTAAGACCTCCGCTGGATAGGTTAACAAAAATGCAATCTCGTCTTTGCTCTCCAATTGTTCCAACTTAAGCTCTACGCAGCAAACTTTGGTCTTATTTATTGTTTGAATATATACGCTTGCAACGGTTTTCCTTTCAAAAAAGAACTTTGAGAGTTTTCCAAATACCACTTTGAATTTTACATTTTCAGCAAAGGAGAAACTACCTTTTTGTTGTGATTCAGTCCCCTCAAAATGAACTTCTTTTATAAATACATTATTTATAGGTTTTTTCTGTATGTAATGAACCTCGCTTTTACCACTGCTGAGGTATTCTGCTACTGCAGATCTTATATCACTTTCAAATATGACTTTGCCATTTTCTAATACTATTCCCTTGTTGCATAGATTTAACATTGAATCCATGTTGTGAGAAACGAATAAGACTGTTCTTCCACCTTGCTGAGAAACGTCTTTCATCTTGCCGATCGCTTTTTTCTGGAATTCTGCATCACCTACAGCAAGAACCTCATCAACAACAAGAATCTCTGGCTCTAGGTGGGCAGCGATTGCAAAGCCAAGTCGCACCATCATGCCAGAAGAATATCGTTTGACAGGTGTATCCACATATTTGGCAACACCAGCAAAGTCAACAATCTCGTCAAACTTGCTCTTGATCTCGGCCTTGGTCATGCCCATGATGGAACCATTCATATAGATATTCTCACGGCCAGTCATTTCTGGATGGAAACCTGTTCCAACTTCAAGAAGGGATGCTATACGCCCCTTTATCTTAATGTTACCTGTAGTAGGGGAGGTGACTCGAGAGAGTATTTTTAGAAGTGTAGATTTGCCAGCTCCATTTTTACCAATGATACCAACAACGTCTCCTTGTTCCACTTTGAGGTTGATATCACGGAGTGCCCACACAAAACGACTATTGCCTTTCTGGGTGCGGTCGTTGGTGTCACCAATCTTTAAGAATGGATCCTCCTTGCCACGAACTCGAGCCCACCAGCGATTTAGGTCCTGGCTCAGTGTCCCAGTGCCTATCGTGCCAAGAATATATTGCTTACCTACATTATTAAATTCTATAACAGTATTGCTCATAGTCTTGCATTTATTAGATGACATCCATGAAGTTTCGTTGAACTCGGTTAAAAATAACAATGCCAAGCATTAGGATGATGATAGTAACTAAAAAGCTATAACCTAAATAAATCCAATTGAATTCTCCAACACCCGTGAAGGCATATTTAAACGTCTCGAGTATTGCTGTCAGTGGGTTAGCAACTAACACCCAGATATATTTTGGATATGTATCTTTCATCACAGAAAGGGGATAGATCACTGGTGTGGCATACATCCAGAGCTGTACACCGAAAGTGATGAGGAATCTTAAATCGCGGTATTTTGTAGTCATGGAGGATATAATCATACCGAAACCTAATCCTAAACACCCAAGCATCACAATGAGAATTGGAATGAGTAGGATTGTTGCATTGATATGAAATGATACTCCTGAAGCATAGTAGTAAAGATAGACTACTAAGAACAAGGTGAATTGTATAGCCATCTTGATCAAATTGGAAATAACAATTGAGAGTGGCACTACTAATCTTGGGAAGTAGACTTTTCCGAAGATAGCTTGATTAGCGTTAAAGGTGTCTGAGCATTTACTGAGGCAGTCTTGGAAATAGTTCCAACAGACTAATCCGGCCAAATAGAATACTGCCTGAGGAATACCATCTGTAGAGATACCTGCGATGCCACCAAACACAAACATGAACATAATAGTGGTGAATATGGGTTGGATAATAAACCACAACGGACCAAGGATGGTCTGTTTGTAAAAAGTGATGATATCACGTTTTACATACATCGCTAATAGATCACGATATCGCCAAACCTCTCTTAGGTCAATGCTAAGCAAATTACTCTTGTTTGTTATAATAATATCCCAGTCTTTAACCATATGGTAATATTTTTATCCGTGTTGAGTATGAATGAAATCAGTATTTTTACGGTCGATATGGAGGACGTTCTTTAGCATGCGGAGAACAAGGCCTGGAATAGCCAAAACCTTACTGAAGGAGCGAAAACGGAGTTGGCTAGGAATGGCTATAAATAGTGAGACGGCTAAAATGCCGAGGAGAGCCCACCATTTTTCGCACCAGTCTGGTATAATCAGTGTAATAAAGATAGAGATACCAGTCAGTAATACAATTAGAATGGATCGTGGAATCAATGCTTGCTGAATAGTTTTGTCGATATAGTTTATCTTTCCATGAATAATAGCTTCAGGAATTTTAGGGAGATTACTTAATAGACTCTGTATTTGAGCCGTCATCCAGCGCATACGCTGCTTTTGGAAGTTCTCCTGACTGCTGACTTTCTCATCAAAGACATGGATATCTGGCGCATATTTAATGAAGACTTCCTGATGAAGCAGGAGCGCTTCCATTTCACGGTCTTCACCTGCTGTGGATAGTTTGTAGACATTTTCTTTAAAAAGCTTGTAACTAAAACACATGCCAGAACCAATCAATGCAGAAGATAGCCCCAAACGGTTATGGGCTTTGCGGAAAATAGTATTATTGATTTCCTCACTGGTACCATCGAGGACGGCCACGTCGTTATTGGCATTTTTAGCACAGCGGTGGCACTGAATTGCCTCATAGATAGAGCACAGGACATTCAACTGTGACAGAAATTCAGGACGAACCACATTGTCTGCATCTAAGATGACCACATTGTCGAAATCGCCCTTAACCTCGTTGATGGCATACTGCATGGCCTTTGCCTTAGAACTCTTATCAAATGTAGGTGTCAGCAGCGTGATGGGTAATGTTCTGAGATAATCGTTGGTCTCAGGCTGCATGTGATCAGAGATTACTGCAACAGTATAATGGTCTTTGGGATATTTTTGTTCCAAAAAACGTTCTACAGCATTAATAATGACCCGATCCTCATTATAGGCAGGATAGAGGATAAGAAATTTACTCATCTTATTGCTCAGAGCCGCTGCGTGAATGGCAATACGGTCCTCCTTTTCATAAAACAAGGATATGATAGCAAAGAATGCTACGTAGGCAACAGAGCCTAAGATGATTACCCAAAGGGTAATATCTATGATATGTAATACATGCCACATCATCTTTTCTTCTTTTTTAGAGAACCCAATTTGTTACCAATCAATTTTGTACTGATAATACCCCAGAGCGTGACAAAGGGAGAACGAAGGAATGTCTTGTTCCACATCTCATCAACCAAGTAGTCGGGTGTAGCTAAAGCAAAGAAGAAAAGAGCCAGAGAACCCAGTATCCACCATTTGATAACCAAAGTCATGTAGATGAATGGGAGTACTACACTCATCAGCATGATGATTCCCATCATCGTGGTACGGGGAAGTAGCATCCATTGGATGATTTTATCAGCTAAATCGTATTGCTTGCTAAAGATCGCACCTGGCAAGAACTTGATGTTACGAATGAAATTCTGGATCTGCTGGATGGCCCAACGACCATGCTGTTCATTCATTTTAAGGGTAGTACGTTGTTTTTCGCCATATACGAAGATGTGGTCAAAATAATCAATGAAATAGCCCTGACGCAATAAAAGAGCTTCCATTTCCTTATCCTCTCCAGCCGTTTTGGCTTTCATCACATTGGTTTTAAACCAATTAAAGTCATAGGCCGTACCAGACCCCGCTAAAGCTGCAGACATTCCTAACGTGATATGTCCACGGCGGAAAATGGCGTTGTTGATTTCCTCAAAGATAGAACCCATTCGGGCTGCAGCCGTATCACGGTTTCTGGAAATGCGATGCAATTGGATTGCTTTGGTAGCTGCCGTCTCAAAAGCATCATTGACCTGAGTTAGAAACTCTTGGCCCACGATATTGTCTGCATCTAAAACTAGTGCAATATCATAAATCTTAAATTCTGGCAAATTTAGAATAGCATATTGAAGGGACTTTGCCTTGCTGCTTTCCGCAAAATCGGGTGTTAACAGGGTAATAGGGTATTGGGCTAACTTCATGTTGGTCATTTCACTTTGATGGTCTGATATGACAACTACATCAAACATACGCATCGGATATACCTGACCTAAGATAGAGACAACCGTATGCTCAATCACTTCATCCTGCATATAGGCTGGAATCAGAATGGCAAAGCGGTTTTGTTTTTTTGCCTTATTAAATACAGAATGTCGATTAAAAAGGGAGGCAATGGCAAAGACTCCGAGATAGAGTACTGTTATTGCTACCAACACAAAAAGTGTCCAATCGATGATATATAATATAATCCAAAAATCAAGTTTCATGTTTGCTCTTGTTTTATAGTTTGAAGATAAAATCTTTTAGTCCTTTTAGTGTTGCCTGTGCTTGCCTTCTATTCCCTTTCAAAGAATGATACAGGATGTCGCGGAAAGCCACAATACCTATTATGTATATATATGCTATACAGCGGTTGAGACCATGCCAATTACGCTTGACCAAGAGCAAACGGTTACGTGTGATATAGTAAGTGCGGAGTGGACTGTTTAGTCCTGTACTCTGACTCTCTTTATGATAAATTGTGCAAGCTGGGTCATACCATATTTCATATCCAGCCCGTGTGAACATCATAGACCAGTCTAATTCCTCATAATATAGGAAATAGCATTCGGGCATCAGACCGACTTTAGTAATAGCTTCACGTTTGATGAGCATGGCAGCACCATGAGCGTATGGAGTAGGGTGGGCTGTGTTATACTGCCCTTTGTCTTCCTCGCCAAAACCGATAGCTCGGTTGCGGACAGTAATCGTAGATAAGTGCGTATACCCAGCGTATTGGATAATTTTATTTCCCCAAGTAAAGCGTATTTTGGGGCAGATAATTCCTATATTTGAAGAAGACTCCAATCGGTTTATTAGTGCCTCAACATGAAAACCATTAAAAATGGTATCATTATTTATCAGAAAGAGATATTTGCCTTTGGCTGCTTTAATGCCTAAATTGTTTCCCCCCGCAAAGCCTAAGTTCTTGTTGCTGCGAATGGCCTTGACATGGGGATACTGCTTTGCAATTAGACTTGCTTCATCTTGTTGAGAGGCATTATCAACCACTATCACCTCCATATTGTCATTGAAGGTAATGCTGTCAATTAATTCACATGTATCTTTATACCCGTTATAATTGACTGTGATAATAGAAACTTCAATATTCAATATCTAATATGCTAAACTCGTTTTGCAAGCTTCTTTTCTATTTTTATTTGTTTCCTTTTTGATTGTTTTGCCAGCCTGCCATTTTCGTATTCAATCCAATCCTGTTCTATGTAAGGAAGGATGTAGACGATGGCTAATCCTCCAAAAAAAGTTAATCCATTTGGATATTGAAACAAAATCTGGTTTGCATATCCACCTAGTTGTATTGCTATAAATGCACTACATAATCCTCCCCCAATACCAATTAGGGATGGACTGTGAAGCTTGAACATAACAACCCAACATGCACCTAACCACATGATAACAATACAGGATATGAACACTGAAATGCCAATAATACCAGTATGAACCCAAATATAAACATATTCAGAATCAGGGGGAATATCTGATAGCTTCCTATATTTGTTATTTGCAGGTATGTTTGCTTGGGTAGAACCAATACCTAATCCCCATGGCGCATCCCGTAAATACTTTCTGATAGCAGCTTTATTTATGTCTCTTGTATTTGCCGAAGCGTCAGATTTGTCAAATGCAGAGCGCATCCTTCGGATTTGTTGGTTGCCATTTCCTATATCGGTGAATATTAAAAAAGACATAAATAGTATAAATAGGATTCCAAAAGGTATGGCAATCTTGAAAGATTTCGATAACACGACGTATGCCATGAATCCTGCAGCCATACAAAATATTGCTGTGCGAGTCCCAGATTGAAACATTCCCCAAATCACACAAACACTAACGGCAAAAAAGAATAATTTCTCCCATTTTATTTTACTTGTAATTGCAATTATCATAAATGTAACCGATGAAGCAGCAGCATTACATCCATAACTTGCAGCATCACTAAAAGTAGAAAAGTATCTGATCAAAGTACCTCCATTAATTATGTGAGTGACTCGTCCTGGACCATTATAAAGCCAATTATATTCATTTTGAGTAAAACCAATATTGATTTGTTTCCATGTCCAATAGGCAGAGAATAGAGACAGTAAAGCCCAAACTCTTAAATAATTACTTAAGATTTTGGGAGAGGAAATATATATGCTAAAGACTAGTAAAATCCATACTAAATGTAATGCCATTAAACGGGCGTTACTAAACCATGCAACAAAGTCTAGTCCTAATCCGCAAGTATCGTTCAATAGCTGCAAAGTGCATAATCCAAACCAAATCATTATGGAAAATAACATAAGATTTAAGCATCTATCGAATCGTGAAGCGTTACGAATGTCAATAATTGCAATAGAAATTAAGATTAATTCAAGCATTTCATCCCAAATAGACTGGGGAACACTTGTAGGTAATGGATTGTCTTTCATCTGAACAAAATAATTTATTACAATTAATGCCCAGAAAATAGCCATTTTCCATTTGAAAATACCATATATTGAAAGAATCAATAGAGGAGATAAACAAATAACAGCAAATAAATTAAAACCAGCATTCGTTAATTCATAAATTGCTAGTAAAAATAGGAGAAAGAGTAATAGAACTCTTCCTCCGTTTTCGCGGGAATATGTGATGTAATCTTTTGTCATTTATTTGGCATGACTATTCTCTACAGCTGTCAATCCCATTTGTGACATCCGATATACAAAATTATTGAAACGCGTATATGGGGGTAATTGCCCCACAAATTCTTCAACTGCATACCGTTGAGCTTCTGTTAAATACATGAAAAGAGAATTCTTGTTCTCTAGGCGTTCGTTAAGTTCTTTCAGTGCTTTCTGATCTACGTCCTTCCATGTACGATTAGCACGGGTTACAAGCAAATTAACTGTTCCAATATTCAATAGTGCAGGAGATATTGAATTGTCATCCAAATTTGGATATTCAATAATGGCAATCTCATTAGGCAGAATGTCAGGACAGATATCTTTAATGTCTTTTGCCAAGATGAAACGGCTGTCTTCAGCCAAGAAGTCTTCATCGTATGTCAGGCGACGTACCTGCAAACCAATAGAAATCCAGTAGTTCTCCAATTCTTGGGCTATATAACTCTTACCGTTACCAGCATCTGTTGAAAGCAGATTGAGCACGTTCTGCTGGCCTTCCTTGAAGTGGGGGAGCAATGACTTGCTCAATTGACGTAATGCCATGTCGGCTATTGTTTTATTAAAACGGCGATAACGCAGAGTACTCTCCTTGGGAAAACAGCCCATTACAGGAATCTTGGTAATGCGTTCAGAGCGCATACGGTCTCGGAGTGTGCGATCCAGCAACTCGATGATGAAGAAATACATGGCTGTCAACAAAAATGTTAGCATGAAAGCACCGAGCAGAATCATCATACGATTCGTGGGCTGTGCATTCAAGGGAAACATTGGAGGGTTCAATACACGCAATGTGGCTGTGGTCATCTGCAGGTTTTTCTGACGAAGGCGTGCTGCATTCAAGGAATTTAACATCGACATATAGTTACTTTCAATGAAACCTATATGTCGATGCTTACGCCCAATGGTTGCTCCTATAGGTGCATAATAAAGCATTTCTTTATCAATCTTCTGACGCATGATATCCTGAGCACTTTCATGCGCTTTTGTCTTTTCAAGTAATAATACCTGATCTAACCATTTGGTAATTAAATCAGCAGCCTTAACACCTCCATCTGTGCTATAGGTACCAGCTTCAATGTCTTTGACCAACGATCTTACGTTGCTTGTGGCATCTTGCAACATACGTTCTGCTTTCGCCAATTCTAACTGTGACTCAACTCCACTTCCACCTCCTTCACTGCTCATCATACGAAGATTTGATATACGAGATTGTATTCGAGAGATATCAGTGATTTGGTTTGTAAATTCCTTATTTGCTTTAATGATTTTTGCACGATCGCCCAATTGCCTTTCTAGGTAATCCATCAGTGCTTTCGTTGTTGTTCGGTCAATAAGTAGGTCATTGTCTGACTTTTTCTGATTACCATCCATGCCAGCTACAACTCTTGTCTGTTCTTCGTAATTGATGATACGCTTCTCAACATTATAACGTATAAGATCGTCTTCGGCATTTGTTAATACTCTATAAAGACGTGCCACTTCGCGTTCAAAGAATTTGATAACATTGTTAGTCTCACCGTAACGTAATTGGGCATACTGACGAGCGAATACTTCATTCAAAATATCTAAGGTGTTATATGCAATACCTGCATCATTGGTTGAATAGCCAATATCAATGATATCACTACCTTTTAATTGCATAACTTTTAGACGTGAAGTGATACTGTTTATACCAAACCAACGATGATAATTAGTTATGCCAAAGAGATAATTGTCTGCTGATGGCCTTTCGTATGCTTTTAAGTTTGCATAGGTCGCATTTTCGCTGTTATGGTTAATCAGTGCTTTGACTTCCGCTGGCACACTGTTGTTGAGTTGACGGAAATGTTCTGCAGAGATATAATTGTTGTCCTTGTTGGGATTACCATACATCATACAACGACCGAATAATCGAAGAGACACTTCATGAATGGTTGCATCTGTAGTAATCATTAACATTAAATTGGCTAAATTTGTCTTTGTTTGGCCGCCAGCAACTCCAGAACCGCCTTCAATATTATAGGCTGTTATCATGCCAGTATAGATGGTCGTGTTGGTGTCATATACACGTTCCATGTGGCGGGTTGAAAACCAAGCAATTACCAAGGCAATCAAAGGTATAATAATTAAATACCAACGAATTTTATATAAAAATCGAACAATATATCTGAATAAGTCCATAATCTTAAGGAATTAAGTTATTTGTTTTGTTTCTTGGCTGCCTTAGCTGCAGCTTTTTCGGCTTTGGCTTCAGCTTTTTCAAGTTTTCTTTCTCTTTTTTCTGCCTCTTTTGAAGCTTTCTTGATACGTTTCTCCACAGCCTTATTCTCTTTTGCTATTACTTTGCTAGATTTGTTCTTTTTTTCATCTAATGCTATTTCTGTTGTCGAATTAGTAATAATCGGTGTGTGTGTTAAAATCTCTAAGGTTAAAATGTCGGTAGTAATCGAGGTTTGAAGATTTTGGTATTGAGACACCTGACCTGCTTCTTGCATTTTTGTTCCGGCATAATTTTCGATATCCATATCGCCACTTTCAAATTCCTCACGATTTAATGCGCCCGCTCCTTGAAATGCAGCCGCTGCTTCACCAAGAGACTTTAAAGAGATTAAACTATTAGTAATTCGAATAAATAAGGTCGCAATTTGCAGTTTTAACTGATCAAAAGCTGCATCTTTAGCTATTATCGCTTGATCAACTTCTAATTTCTTACGCTTGACAGAAGCACTTAAATCCAAAATATCTTCTAATGGTAAGCTTAGACTAGCACCTAAATTCCAATAATTGGTTTCTGTGCCTTGATATTGCATCAACATTGGGGAATATGCATTTTCTGAAGTACCCCAACTATCACCCTTACCATAACTAATGCTTGCATGGGCTCTTAGATACGAGAAAATATGCCTTTTTTGCTTAGCCACTTCTGCTTGAGCAAGCTGTTGTGCCTTTTCAAGGGTCAATATCTGAGGGTTGGCTTTCGCATTCTCAAAGAGAATTGCCAGTGGTGGCAAATGGAATTGGGAGAAATTGATTTCCTTATCATTGCTGGAGTCAAAAAATCCAGCAGCGATACCACTCTCGTCGAACTGAGCGTAAGCCTGAGTTCCTGCTCCAGCGATGGCTACAATAAATAGGAGTCTTTTTAACTTATTCATTGTTATCGGGTTATGATGATTTTTAAACGTTGTTCTTTTGTACAAATGCGGTCAGCGTACGGAAGATAATCTGCATATCCATCTTGAAACTGTAGTTACGACCGTACTCAATATCCAACTGTTTACGCTCCTCAGCTGACATCATACCGCCTTTGCCACGCTCCTCGACTTGCC
>Ga0247608_10001764_pt1 | contig 28831 bp, 54 predicted proteins | sample 176DNAGHGlowgp2_FD_193490 | JGI IMG/M metagenome (GOLD analysis project Ga0247608, IMG submission 193490) | Sheep rumen microbial communities from Palmerston North, Manawatu-Wanganui, New Zealand - 1766 DNA GHGlow gp2 | ecosystem: Host-associated > Mammals > Digestive system > Stomach > Rumen ... | reverse complement strand
GAACTTGTCTGGAAGCATATCAAAGTCTATGTCTTCTGCTTTGTCCCAGACAGCGATAGTCGGAACGCCCAAATCAACTCCGGTTATCTTCTTTGCATATTCTTTGACTTTCAGTTTGTCTGCACACTCGCTTTTCATCGGGTCTGCATCATATATGTTGAGCCACATCAGTTTCTCCTGTATTGACTGTGGCTCTTCAAGGTTGCAGCGGATTCCACGTCCGGAGACGAACCTTGTCATCTTGTCAATGTACTGTAAATTGTACTAAACTCTTTCTTCTGATATCATATAGATATTTATTTGTATATGATATATTCACTTGCAGTTCTTGACTGATTCAAGGAGATTTTCTGTCAGTTTGATATCCTGTTGTTCTTCTTCAATGATTTCCATTTTGTTCTTGATCCATTTGCCAAATTTGTCAGTGAAACTTGTAATGAGATCTTCTTTAGACAGAGATATCACTTTTGCTCCGTGGATATGCATTGCATCATCAAAGTCTATTGTATGATACGGATTCAGGTAGAATGTGGTGCCATGACCCTCTACTTTCACTTTTATGTATGAACCGTATGAACTGTTCTTGTCTCTATGATGTTCCACAATTTCCTTTATTTTTGTTTTTCCGAGGAATTCAAAGTGTCTGTTATGTCTGTCATAGTCTGAATATACAGCGCACCATACTTCATCCCCTACCTGAAGATGCATGAATCTCTTGGGAAATGTGTATTTCTTTCCTATTGTAATCTGACTTGCTCTGATTTCTCCGCTTTCTGTTTCTTCATAGAATGCTCCTTTCGGAATCACACAGTGATACAGTGCTATGCCGTTCTTGTTGATTTCCCTTGATTTGCCTGCATTCTTGCCGAACAGAGTATATTCAGTTATGTTGCTGAAGTATTCGGCAAGATGTCCGTCTTTCTTGCTGTCAACTTCTATTCTTTTTTCTGGTTCATATGCATCATAGCGGAGATGTACTTTGTTCTCGATATAGACTGCATTGTATTGTTTCCCCCAATATGGAGGACCGGATAGATGGTAGTGGTATCTTACGCTGTTCTCTGCCGGAATGAGTTTTCCTTCATCATCAGTTGTCATTATGACAAGTGCCTTGATGTTTCTCTTTGCTTCTTTTTTCCAGTACATATTTCTTACTTGTTTGTCTTGTATTCAAATTTGAATCTACTGGACATTGCATTCATGACAATATGAATAGTATGTTATTTCCTTATGCTCAAATGATGTACATTTATGAAACTGTCAGCACAATCTATTAAACAAGCATAATCTCCATACATATAATCCGGTCCGTATAGTATCTTTCCTGGTTTCCGGATTGATTTATCTGTTTGAACTGGATGATACCAAATTTTCATACCGATTTTGCATTGTTCTTTTGTCATATTCTATTTCTTTATTAGACCGCTTCTCTTCAGATCCATTTCCTGACAATAGTCACAGTACTTGCAGCTTTCACAGCGGTATGTGTCCCATCCGTCTATTGACCATAGGTTAGTCACCATTGACGGACCCATATCACAATTGACTCCTTCTTCTGGCTGGTACATAGTTATAAATCTTCATAATAGTTTCTCATACAAAATAAACAGGGTGCCGGTGATTCTTCCAGACCTTCTGAGCAGACTGTATCTCTCCACTCTTCATATTGTTTGCATTTGTTGTCACAGTATGTTAAACTTTGCACAAAGTTGAACTTTGTGCTTTATTAACTTCTTGTTTCACAGAGCCACTGCTTTTTAGCGAACTGTTTCCAGTTGGGTCATCTACAGTTGAGTTCTCCACAAGCTTAGATTCGGGTGTACTGCACCCTATTATTCTTAATCCCTCATCCAAAATGTTCAATGCAGCATTGTAGTCTCGACTGATAGTCTGTCCGCAATCCGGACAGACCCATTCTCTGTCATTCAATGTCAATTGTTTATTGACGTATCCACAATGATTGCAAGTCTTTGAACTTGGGTAAAACCTGTCAACGAATACTATCCTTCTGTTGTACCAAGATGCTTTGTATTCAAGTATTCTTCGAAATTCACCGAAGTTCATTTCGAGAATGCTTTCAGCAAGTTTATGGTTCTTAGACATACCTTTCACATTCAAATCTTCCATACATATGACTTGGTTTTCATCAATTAATGAATTACTTACACTGTGAAGATAGTATTGTTTCTTATCGTTTATCTTTTTATATACTTTAGCAAGTCTGATTCTTGCTTTATTTCTGTTGTTGCTTCCTTTTTGTTTTCTGGAAAGTTGCCTTTGCAACTTTCTGATTTTATTCTTCTCTGACTTCTTGAAATGAAGATTATTAAACACTTCTCCTTCAGAAGTGATAACAAAATCCTTGATGCCTAAGTCTATTCCGACAGCAGAATTAGTTTCTCTGATTTGATGCATCAAATCTCCGTCAACTAATATAGACAAGTAGTATTCTCCACAAGGCAGATGCTTCAGCGTCGCTTGTCTGATACAATTCTTATGTTTTTCAAGATACTCAGCATATTTCTTATTGCATTTGAACTTGACATTTTTTATATTAGCAAGTGAGATTCTGTAGTCTGTATAAACATTACGCTTGGAGATTGCTCCAAGCTCAAATCTGCAACTCTGTTTATTATCGTGCTTTGACTTGAACTTTGGAAATCCAGAATGCTGCTCAAAGAAATTCTTGTATGCAGAGAGCATATCTTTCACTGCTTGCTTCAAGACTTTTGTGTTCTGTTCTCTTAGCCAGATAAAGTTGTCATCTTTCAACAGTTCGTGATGCACGAACTGTCCTAATGAAGATAAATTTTCAGTTATTCCGTCATTCTTATATGACTCTATCTTTCTGTTAAGACACTGGTTGTATACAACACGGTAACATCCAAGCAACTTATTAAATTGAATTGCTTGTTCCTTGTTTGGATACAACCTTATTTTAACTGATCTTAACATATAATATTTATCTTAGATTATCTTGAAAATGTACTAAAAAGTTAGTTTTGTTTAAATTTTTATTTAACTGTTAATAACACATAGTTTATTTCCCTTCAATTCTTAATCCACATTTCTTGCAGACAAGATAATGTTTCTGACCTCCTATTGCATTGATGCAATATTCACTTTTCTTCTCAAACTGGTGTCCGCATTCTTCTTCACATTTCTTATATAATAGTTTCTTTTGTTCGGATATCTTCTCAAGTTCATTCTTGATTTCAGTTCTCATATCATCTATTTTGGACATTATGTCAAAAACTTCTTCAATGTCAATTTTGATTCCGTATGCATCCATAAGATGTTTTGCTTGAATGAATGCTTCTTCTCCATCATAGTCTTCCAAGAATGATTCGGCATGGCCTTCTACTTGTACAAAATAGTATGTTAGACTTCCGAGAAGATGATGATGCTTCTCTTTCAGTTCCGGTACGTTTCCAGTTCCGTATTTGTTAATGTACTCTCTGATTGTGTTGTCATCTACTAATGCATTTTTGAAGCGGTCATATGCTTCCTGTGCTGACATTTCCGGTTTTCCCATATAAACTATATTAAATAATGAATTATAATTTGTGTGCAAAGATAGTGAATAGTTTTTATTTGTCAAAATATACAGATTATTATTTAATTGTATTTAATATATTTTTGAAAAATTGTTAATAATTTGTAAATGATAGAGTTCTTGTTTGTATATATTCTGATAATTGTATACCTTTGTGGCAGTTATTGGTTTATATTTGAATTATGAGCAGAATTGTAGATGAGAAAGGAGAGAATATTGTAAGATGTAGTTCATGTGGCAAACTAATCCAATATTCTCAGGAAGACAAGAAAGGTGATTATGAAAGCACTCCGTTCGGAACTGTGCATTGGGAATATATAAATTGTCCGAATTGTGGACATGAAATTCAGTTTTAATTAAATTAGTTTATATGGATATAAGCACGAAGTTCAGTATCGGTGATTTGGTTTATCCGAACACCGGGGATTATGAGGATGAGTTGTGTAGAGTCGAGAACATCAGTATTGTAGTGGTTCCAATTAATAAAGAAAATAATGTGAACTGCTATTATGAGTTGAGTAGAGTATATAAGGACGGAAGCACTGGATATATCAGTAGCAAGTTTTTTGAAAGTGATTTGATATTATCTAAGAAGGCTCCGGTCATTAAGAAGAAAATATATTTCGGTGGTCGGTTCCGGTTCATGTACAAAGACTATACGAAAGAGAAACTTGCTGAAGACTACAGAGCTAAGTTGTTGGGTGATGTGGACTTGATGCTCAGGACACCAAAGAACAGGAGTAAATCCGTATATATGGGTAGACAGATGGGTTATATAGGTCCGTTCTATTTTTATGATGAGGGTACTTCGGCTGAAGATATAGTCAATAATGAATATGATATGGTTGAGCGTTGTGATGAAGCAGTGTTCCTTCTTGATGACGAGCCGTGTCCGGGAACTATATCAGAACTGATTCATGCCTCAGTTCTATATAAGAATGTTCGTATTTACTATGTCAAGACTGAAATTGACAAGGGAGAACCGGAGAATGAAATTTACTCTAAGCAGTGGTATGCCATTATGATGGCAATTAAGATTAATGAAGAATGTACGGACATTATTGAGTGTGCTGACTATGATGAGGCTGTTGATATGATTGTCAGTGAATATGGAGTTAAACAACATAATGTGTAGATTATGGATAAAGTAGCAGAGAATTGTGCCGGATGTGTATTTGACTTACATTACTGCTTGGATAGTTTCGGCAATGAAGTGACAGAAGATATGCGTAACTGTGGTTTCAGCAGAAAGAACAGGAACAGTAATCCAGACTGGCTTGAACGATATGGGAAAGACGAGTCTTGTGTATAATAATTATTGAATTATGGATAAAGGATTGATACCGATAGCCGGTGCATTATGCATGGACGAGCCAAATAAGTGTCAGAACTGCTGGTGCCAAGAAGAATGTGATTCTGTTGGCGGTGAAACTCTATGTGGAGTTTTACGGTTGTATTATATAAACAAGAAGAAATAGTTAATTATGTCAGATACAGAGAAATTAGAGAAAGTAGTAGCCGAGATTAAACGGCTGAAACTGAAAAGTGAAGAAGATTGTGACAGACAGGCGGACTTGGGCTTAAATAGTGCTGCTTCACTATCATACGGAAAAGCAAAAGCATGTGGTGAATTGCTTTCTTTCTTTGATTCTTTAGAAGAGAGTAACTAAATGTATTATAATTATGGATGATTTATTGTTTAGCAAAGTTTTAGATGGTGAATCTTTGGTCAATGATATATTGAACACTGATGGAGTGAGTTCTATCACAGATGAGAATGGGAAATCATACTGGTGGAATACTATTGACAAGACAAAGAAGTATCAGGTCAGGAAGTATGAATATGATAGGGCATTGCAAGATTATTCGGTAATTTCTTATAAGATTAAGGAGTTATGACTTCTCAGGAAGAACATATTGCAAACATTAAGGACGGTACTAATTTCGGTCCGTATAGATGGAACAGGTTGGATAGTGAGACAATGTTGGATGATGAAGAATTGAATAGAATGTCCAAACTTCATGCTGATATGATGCTGAATGACAAAAATAAAGAAAGATGGAATTATCTACATAAGGAAATATGTCAAAAGAAGAATTAAAAGAAGTTATCGGCAAAGCAAAAAGTTATGCTAAAGCAGATTGGAGAAATGCTGAAAATCCTTCAAAGGATGAATCACATTTGTGTTACTTGTTATTGGATTATATATATGATGCTTTAGTGGATGTTTAATAAGTTAAGAAAGAGTTATGACAACTAACGGAGATGAACATAACAGACAATATAATGTCGGCGGTTTATATTATGACAGTATTGAATCTGCTTTGAGTGCTTTGATTTATGAGACTCAATGTACAAGTTCAGTGACAGGTATTTTATTGGCATAATTATGAGTAATGAATATTCACCGTTGAAGTGGGCAATAATCATACTTGTTATTGTTTTTGGTTTTCTGTTATATAAAATGACACTATGAATGCAGTTCTCTTAACATTTTTCACAATGATTGTCATTGGAATAATCATCATAGTTTGTCTCAATGATGAGTTGTTTAAGCCGAGAGACTATACCAAAGATTATATCACAAAAGGATTATGTCCGAAATGTAAATATTTTGACAAGTATAGTCGTCTTTGTTTCGGACCAGAGCGTTCAAGATACAGCAAACGGTTGGGTTGTGTAGTTTATCATAGACATGAGCCTTGTGATGGTTTGAATTGCTGTAGAGATTATTTTCCGGAAATTAATGTTTAAAATATAATAAAGTATGGTTACAAGAAAAGAAGCAGACAAAATAGTTGATATAGTTCTTGATTATTTTAAGATAGATGTTAATGAAATGTCTTTAGTTGAATCAAATAACTTTTATAATAGAGTATTGTATCATTCTGTTGGAATTATATAAATTAAGTGAGTTATGAATGAGGAAATGCTAAGTATGGGCAGATACAAAGAGAAGCAGACTGGTAAGTATTGGGAATGCACCGGAATGCACACTGCCAATGATACGAGATATTATCATATATGGCCAGTTGAAAACAGTAAACAGGAACTTCAACTGACAAGAGAAGATATTGAGGCAAGATTTGATTATATGCCATATCCTAAGCCCGTAATCAAAACTGAGTCTGTTATACAGAGACATCCTATATTAATCAGTTTACAGTGTCCGGAATGTGGTAGTGTCCTGAAAGTTAAGGGTGGCGCTATATTGACATCTCCGCTACAATATGAACATATATGTTCTAATAAGGATTGTCATTATCATGTTTGTTTGTCTTCTATTCATTCCGGTATGTATGCTTTAGTGACAGATGAACAGGAACGAAGCATAAATGAAGGTACATATTCAGAGCGTAAATGTGGAAGGGTTATTGAGATAACTGAAAAAGAAGCATCTTTGTTGTTGTGTAAGTGATTATTTAACTTATTTGTAGATATGAAGATAGCATTTGATATCAAGTTCAGACCTCAGATTGAGAGAGGTGAATATAAGGTAGTTACAAGTGATGGAAGACCAGTTGAGATCATAAAATGGGATTGTCGTGGTCAGGCTCCGATTTTGGTTCTTGTTGCTGGTAGTGATGCTGATGAGTCATATTTCTTTACGGAACGCGGGTGTACTTTGAATGAAAAAGAATGGTTATATATTGAAGTTGGTGAACTGAAATGGAAGCCTGTAGTTAAAGATGTCTATATTAAAGAACCTGCTATAGCACATGAGAGAAATATTTCAGGAGATGATATTTTCAAAGGATATATTCTTGTAGCAGATCACACTTTGAAGAAAGATTTTTATGACAAATACATTATGTTAGATGATTTGGAAAGAATAAATGAAGTGTCTGAAAGAAAGGATTCAGATAAAGTTGATTTGAAAAAATGTAGAGAAAACTTAGACAAACCAAAAGTAATTTATATTGCAAAAGATTTTTTTAATAAGTATAGTCTGTTCTTTGATGAACCGGTATTAGAAAGTAATTATAGATTTTATTCACCGAATGGAGTGTGGTCAAATTTGGAAGATCATCGTTGGGAACTTGATGAATTGAAAGAAGGAGAATATTTGAAATATGAAATATGTAGTTTACAATAACCTGTATCCTCAGAAAGTATGTGATACTCGTCAGGAAGCACATGATTATATTGATGCTGAGAGAGACAAGTGACATGACGGTTCTTCTTTCAACATATTGCCGGTTAGTGAAGACAAGTTAATGTTTATATAATTAAGTTTTATGGAGATTCTTATTACAGTCATTGGTCTGGCACAGGGTGTTCTTGCTTTTTTGGACCGTCGTTCTAATTGGATTGTCTATGCAGTGCAGATGGCATTGCTTGTGTGGTTCTCTTATTATAACCGGTTATATGGAGATATGTTACAGAGTGCAGTATATATGTTCATATGTCTGTTTTCGTTCTGGTCATGGAAAGAGGGGAAATCTGCTGCTGAAGTTTCACGGCTGAGTTCGTGGGGATGGATGAATGTCATTTGTGTTGTTCCTGTAGCGACTGTGATTGTCGGATATGCTTTATCTTTGACAGATGATCAGATGCCTTATGTGGATTCTTTCACGACTGTTACTACTGTAGTTGCATTGCTGCTGATGTCTGCACACAAGGTTGAGTGCTGGCTTGTCTGGCTCGTGAATGACATATCTTATATGTACCAGTATTTCCATTTGGAAGAACCGGCTCTGTGGTTGTTCGGATTGTATTGTGTATGGACTGTAATGGCTGTTGCAAGTTATTTTAACTGGAGAAGAATTAGTATGAAGAAAAGTGTTGTTGTGTCTGTATTAGCATTGTTGTGTGTGATGCCTTCAAATGCACAGGACAGTATGTTCAAGAACAATAGTATATGGCTTGAGAGAGCAAATGACAGAACACTTGTTGTTGGTGAGTTCAAGGACTCACACGAGAGGTCTTACAATTATCTGTATGTTGAGTCTGATATAAGTTCAAGAGAAGTGAACAGCACATATGTACTTGCTTCTACGGACAGGAAATGGTGGGATTGCAGTATATGGATTCATGGAGAGTTCAGAACATTTCTTGCTAAGGATTTCTCTGCTGACAATATATATCTGATTGGTCCGAATTTTGAGTTGCTGTCCGGAAAATGTGGGTTCTTGAACTTACAGACAATGTACAGGTATGACGGAAAGAATAATTTTCAAGTTTCTCTTCTTGGTGATGTTGAATACAAGAGATTATATTATTCGATGTTCTTTGATTCATATGGAGTTGATAAGTTCTATTTCCATTCAGAGAACAGATTGTTCTTTAAGATAGCTGGGCCAGTTGCTGTAGGCGGTAATTTGCTTGTGACTTTGAATGAAGAAGAGAAAGGACTTAAATGGACTCCAATGGCATTAATAAGGATTGACTTATGATTAAGAGAATAGTAATTGACGGAAATGACGGGACTGGTAAGACTACCCGTCTTGAGAAGATGAAGGAGATATTCCCTAATATTGAGTTTAGGGATAGAGGGATATTCTCAGAGATGACTCTTGTTGATATGTTATTCACTCAATTTGAGAAATATGACTATGCATCATATGAAGCATATAAGAAGAAAGAAGAGTTCCGTAAGACAATCAGAGAAGATAAGGACACTCTTTATATCATATGCAGAGCTTCTGCTGAAGTTTGTCAGGAGAGAATAAAGATGAGAGGTGATTCCATAGAAGAGGAATATCACACTATGGAAGACTTGGTGAAATATGGAAAGAGGTTTGATGTTCTTATCGGGATGGTAGATGACTTGCCGAATGTGATGGTAGTTGATACAGAGATTAGCAGTGTAAAGAAAGGCAACAGTTGTATCAGAATCTGATAAATATGGAAACATCTTTATATTAGATAATGACTGAAAGAGAGAAGTCTGTGTTGTATGAGAACATAATGAATAGAATCCGTGGAAGTCTTTTTGAGTCATAGATAGACTTGCTTGATGAGCAAGAGAAAGAAATTATCCGGTCGGATGAATTCCGTAAATGGTTTAATGGTTCTGTCTGTGTGGATGAAGATGGAGTGACTCCTATGCTTGTGTTCTATGGCGGAACAAGGGGAGAGACTTTAAACTACTGGTTTTCTGACAGCAATATAGTTGCAAAGTATTTCGGTGCTACAGCAAGAGGGAAGTTTAGGAAGAATAGATTTCATAAAGGATTTCTTAGGATGTTTAATCCGCTTGTAGTTGATTGGGGATATGATGCTTGGTCTTTTCACTATGATGATTCTGAAAATATAGTCGATACTGAGACTATGGCTGTTTCTGCAAGAGAAGATGGCTATGACGGATTGATTATGAGGAATATATATGAGGGAGAAGATGAGAACTATTTGTGTGACGACTATGTTGTATTTGATAAGAGATAGATATTCTGGATTGATTAAATTATTTAATGTACTTATATGCTGAAAATAAGAAAACATACATACTATTCAGTTCCATACACATAGGAGAACATAGACAGGTTCAAGTCTTCCGATAATATGCTGAAGCATGCAAGATGTGATGATGATACATTCGGCTGGTTTTTCATCAATAAGAAACGAGATGAATTGGTTGGTTATGTCGGCTGTGAAGATGATATGGTCATTGCTCTTGAAGTTTCTCCTGATTATGAGGGAAGAGGATATGCATCAAGGCTTCTTAGACTTGCATAGGATAAAGGAGCAGTCAAGTTGAGTGTGAATAAAAGCAATGAGCATGCTATTGAAGTTTATAAGCATCTTGGTTATAAGGAGTATGACAGTGATGACAAGATGTTGTATATGGAAATCAAGAAGTAATTTAATATGTTAAAATATATTAATAGAGAGAATTTTATAGAGTTCTCTCTATTTTTATTTATATACTACATTATTTTGTTATAGTATAATGTATGAGATTAAATTATAAAGTTATGTTTGAGATAGGAAATGTGATTACAGATGGTACTTATTCTGTTAAGATAGTTGATGTAAGAGATGATTGCTATGTTGTAGATAGTGATGAAATACAAAATGATGCATATGCTGTAGCATGGGTAATTCATTTCAAGAATCAACATAAATGGAAACTTATATAAATTTATGTTTATATGGAGCAGAAGTTAGAAGTCGGTAAGTTGGTCAAGATAAAAGAAATTGAAGAAGTTTGTCATAGCAATGATGGTGGAGTAATGTGGTATGATGATTCTACGGATGAACTTGTTTTAGACAAAAGGTTTGGAAAAGAAACTACTGCATTCGGTAAAACAATGGTTGTTGTGGCTATTGAAAATAGAATGTATCCGAGAAATATTGCTGTCTGTTCAAATAACAGAAAGAATGATTGGAAATACTGGTATTGGATTCCAGAGAGTTATATAAATCAAATATATTAATATATGGATTGTTTAGAAGTAGCATTTTTAGTGGCTGTGGTTGTTACAGTCGGATGTATAGTGTTTATGAAGATTTGTGAACATAAGGGTATCAAGTTTTCTGGAGATGATTTCAGTTAATTATATTTGTGTATGGAAGACAATAAAAATACAAAATTGACTCTTGATTTGACTGATAGTGAGTTGGAGATGCTTGTGTGGGCGGCACAACTTCATAAAGATAGGTTACAGGGAAAGTATATGCGAGCATATTATGACTGCTATACTGAAGGAACTGGAACCGAAGAACGAGTTAAAGAAACTGGAAATGAGTATAATGTAGCAAAGTCATTGGTAGGCAAGATAATGTATGCTTGTGGTGGTTTTGAGAAGATTATTGAGTTATATGAAAAACAAGATGTCTAAAGCAGATGCAATTCGTTATGTAGTTAAGCATCCGACAGGAACTATGGAAAGTCTCAGAAACAAAATAGGACATGACAGAGTTCTTGAGTTTGAATATTTAGGTTATATAGGAAACGGTACATCTTCAACAGATTTGACTTATCATGTTACAGAATCACTTAGACGAGATTATGAAATTTTTTATAAGAAGCCAAGTTACTGGAATATTTTTGTAAATATTCTTTTTGGAAGTTTATCCAAATTATTTGCATAATTGATTGTTATGGAAAGAAATAAAGACTGTAAGTTTGTTTAGTGAATAAAGAGAGCAAGAAGTCATTCAATGCTAAAAATGTCAGAGTTCATTTCTCATTCAGAAGCCCATATGACATAAACAGTTCTTGTGAGATTGTCTTATGTGATGATAGTGAATGTCCGGTTGCTGCTTCTGTGATGAATTATCATATGATAGAGACTAAGAGAGAATTATGTGAGTTGAACGGAACTATAGAGTTATGGCATAGGAAATCAGAGACTAAAGATGAATATGAACATGTTATGGATTTCTACAATATGTTCATATATGAGTTCGATTTTGATAACAGGTCTATGGATATGAAGTTTGACTGGCAGAGATTTTATACAGATTCTTTGTTTGGTTGTTACTATTATGGCAAGTTTAAGATTGCTGATGATGAGAGAAGCAGAGCTTGGGCTGCTATGAGTTCACATAAAGTGAGGATTGGTGGTGAACATGGATTTGATGTAATTTTATAATAATCAATTAGTTTATGACAGTGAATGTAGATACAGGAATAATTGATTCAGAACCAAAAACAAACAAGGGATATAATTGTGTTGGTTGTGATTCTTTTTATAATGATGGGTCATGTAAATATTGTGTTTGGAATAGAATTACTTTATAATAATTTATATTAACAAATAAATTATGGAATATATAGAGAAATATACATTAGATGTTATCTTGGATAATTTGAATGAGTATGTTGATATTCTGGCTGAGTCAGAGCTGCCGATGATGTTAATGGATAAACCAGATGGTTTTGACAGTTCAAGATACCGGAAGACTGAAGGATATGGAAAAGAATTTCATGATGTGAAGAGAGCATACTGTGATCCGACATATTGGACTTATCCAAAAGAAGGTATTGAGGAAAAAGTAGTTGATGATGAGATGTATAGGGTATGGTATAGTTCAAAAGATGCTGCTGATCCATCTGACTTCACTATATGGAACAAGATAGTTTATATTGAACATATTTCAGATGAAAGAAAATATCTGAGAAAGAAATTAGAAGACATATTAAAGAAATTGTAAATGAACATTTCTTAAATTTTCTTAATTATATTTGATGAGTTATATGTGATATTAAAATTTTTCGTATCTTTGTACTCTGGATTATAAAAATATTCTTTATGAAAAATGATTTTTATGCATGGCATTGGCTGAATCTTGAAAAGGGAGATACAGTTTATTATTACTCTCACAATAAGTTGTATAGCCAGATAGCAAAGTCTGCTACAGCAAAATACTATAAGTATAACTTTGGAAATGGTAAACTGGAAGATTGTTTGGCTTATATTGAAGTTACAGTTGAAGGTAAAAACAATAGGACAACTACTTTCAGAATAGATCATGACGGTACATTAGAGTTGGGGTATGGAAGAGACCATAAAGGCAATTTGAGATTTAGTTGTCTGGGTGCAGTGAAAGAATATTTTGAGAAAAAGAAGAAAGAATCTGAATGGAGGATTTCATACTATAATGATATGGTTCAGAAAAATAACAAGATAATTCAGCAGATTGATGATTTGAAAATAATTTGAGACATGAACAAGTTTGTAATCAGAACTGTAGAAGTTGATAGCAAGATTGGCTATTGTTTTTCTGAATTGGATAAGATTGATGTCAATTTTGATGAACTGCTTGGACTATGGTTCAAGACAACTGCATATACAAGATATGTGGATTCATTCGGGAAAGAAGAAATAAGGTCAGAGAGCAGTCATCCTGAGTATAAGATTATTCTGTATCAGAAGCCGAAGAACTATATCAATTCATTGTCTTGGAGTTCAATCAATATGGATTCATTGAAGAAAATGAAGACATATATGGAAATCACATATAACGGTCGTAAGGTTTATATAGGTCTTGATATATCAAGAGAGAGTTTGGAGAAGATGGAGAATTATAAGTCATTCAAGACATTCTATGACAGAGGTAGTCTTGCTTGCGGATGTGCTATGTCTTTGGATGAGTTTAAAGTTAATGATTAAAAATATGATGAATATATTTAAGTTAGAGAAGATTCTGAATCATCAGAATGAATTGCATTTCAATGTTCCATATGAGGACTATGACTATAGTTCTGATTATTATGCAGCAAAGAAAGAGAATGAAGAGTGGGAAGCAAGATACAACCAGCTTCAGGAGAAGTTCAAGCAGTTTTGGGATATACCGAAGCAGAATAATCTGAGTGATAGGTTTCCGTGGAGCGGGTACATTGATATGGATGGTAAGGTATATAAATGCAATTCTTGTGAACATGAGAGTATCATCAGACAGATTGTGTTTGATAACTATATGGAACAGTATATGAAAGTTCCTGCTTCTTTCTATGACCATAAGCCTCAGGGAACTTTTCAGGAAGAGTATTTTGCTATGAAATATCTTGGGTTTGCCAAAGTCAGTTCATTTGAGAAGGCTCCGACTCAGAAGATATTGTTCTACTATGATAAATTGACTTGGAAGCAGTCAGATGTAATTTATCCGAGGTAATTGTTAAATGTGAGTTGATATGATAATATTCAGAGTTAAGAGCAATTGTGGATCCAATAAGAAAATTAAAGAAATATAACAAAGATTGATGAAAGCACCAGATAGGATTTATATTTCATATGAAGTTTGTGATGATGGTGTGATATGCACGGATTATATGTGGCATTGTCATCCATATGAGGACCGCGAGAATGATGAATATATAAGAGCAGATGCTTTTATCAAGAAAGCAGATGAGTTTATATGTTCATTTGTTCATCCGGACGATAATGAGTTAAGAGATACGTTATTGAAAAAATTTCACGAATATTTAGATTTATGAAGACAGGAATAGAGTTGATTGCTGATGAGAGGAATCGGCAGATACAATCAGAGGGATTTGATGATAAGCATGATGAGAATAATTCTACAGCAGATTTGATAAGTGCTGCCATTGCTTATCTGGAAAGTGCAAAGATAGCATCTATATGCGGAGAAGAGTTCTCTGAGGACAGTAGAGTATCTGCAATGAAAGTGAACTGGCCCAAATGGTGGGATAAGAGTTGGATAAAGCCCGGAACCGTAGACCGTGATTTGGAGAAAGCCGGTGCATTGGTTGCTGCTGCATTGGACAGGTTTAACAAAGACAGAAAATAAAAATGAAGAAGGTTTTTCCATTCTATAAAGGAAAGAATATTGCAAATAATCTTCTTGGTTACACTAATGAGAAGAATGCACGGAAGAGGATGGACGACACTGATGTAAAGAGTGATTTTGAAAATACTCTTCCAGAAGATTACTGGCTTGACAATTATTATGTGTATGAACTGGAATATCCGTATGAAGATGGGTTAGTTCCGGGCAGATATAATGTATCTACAAGTGGTGAGTATTATAATCTCGAATATTACACCAAAGGATATATAAATCTTGATTCTAAGACTTATTTGAAAGATATTAAAGATGAAGAAATTTACAAATTGTTCATCAGATTATATCGAATGACAAAAATAGCAATTGAAGAATGTCATCAAAGAAAAACTGAACATAAAGAAGAGTACAAGAAACTTATATTTGATATTCTACACAAAGGATGGAAACCTTGTCTGTTTAAAGATATATCTGATTATAAGAAACAATGGAAGAAATTTGTGGATAATAATGTTGAGTTTAGAGAGATGGAAGTAGAGATTAATGTGAAGTAAGAAGTTTTATTCTTCTTTATTCACTTTTATTCTTCTTTATTTTCGGATATCTGAATATATTCAAATATTGAAAGATATTTAGATATTGGACAGATAATTAAATATCAGACACAGAAGTAATTATGGATTTGCAGTTAGATGTACGGATTCAGAGAACAGATAACAAGATTGTTTATGTTGTTGCTGTTTATGACATTGATAGTCCAGTGAACTATCATTCTTACGATTGTTACTATTTCAAACAAGGTAGTGACTTGAATGAGATTATGACAGATTTGAAGAATAATACTGATTTTGGTGATGAAGTTCTGAGAAGTTTTGCAGACAGGATTGTTAAAATATTGTTGAAAGATTGATATATGGATTTGATTTCAAAGGAAGATTATCTGAAGATATTTGAAGAGAAGACTACTTGGAACCGTCAAGGAAGGAAAGGATTCTATTCTGTTATGGGAAAGTATTTGAAATCTGGAGTAGAATATAATCCGAAGAAGTTTAATGACGGAGATATCATACATACTATAGCAAGTCATTATATAGAGGATCAGTATGGAAATGACATCAACCAGGATATCATATACGTGAATCCAGATATAATCACTGGAGAGTATAAAGTAGTCGGCACTGATGGTAATGACGGTTATTACTGCATCAAGATTAAAGATGTATTTGGTGAGAGTGGACAAAGTTCATATGTCAGCAATAAGATAATATATGAGAATTTTTATATTAAGAAAAAGAAGTCAATGAGTTAATCTTTTTTAAATTGTTTTGTTGTTTGAGAATTTCTTCATATCTTTGTAGCAAATATTTGATAAATGAAAAGATTATTCTTGACTGTTGATTTCAACGGATATCATTTACATAATGATGGAGTGGTTTGGATTTATGATGACATATTTGATAAATTCAAGCCACTTATTGATGCAATTAATAGTTTTGTTCCATATATTGCACGGAATGAGTATGGTGGTGTCTGTTATTGTAACTGGGAAGCAGCAAGGCCTGATATGGGCGAAATCAGTGAATATGAGAAATATAATCAGTTCAGCAAGAGATATATCAATGAATTTAAGAGAGTATTTCTTGATTGTATAAGAAAACCAGAATATTATTGTATAGATGCTTTTCATAGGATAATTGAGTTGAAAGATGCTGACACTGGAGAGTTATATATAGACGGAAGATTTGATACAGTCAAAGAACGTAAGCCTCAGATTTGTACTGACTATGAAAGAGAATTAACTGAGTTATATTCATATAAGAGAAACAGTGACGGTAAGTCATTGATGAATATTCCATTTGATGAAATGACTGTAGAAGAGAATGATTTGCTTGATAAAGCTCATAATCTTTGGAAGAAATATGTATTACAGTCACCAACCGCCGGGTCTGAAGAACCCGCGGCTTGGTTCCACTGCGGAACCGTAGCCGAGTGAACAGCCTGAGTGAAAGGACTGATGTCCTTGAACTACGTTACCCAAGAATATATAGGCACCGTCGGGTGTTCGTTCCAGCCTTATGCACTGCGTCCGGCTGTTAAACAAAAACTCTTGCGGAAGAGTGTGCAGCCGGAATACAAAACCTTGGGATAACATTGGCGAGGGACAACCATAGGATTCTAAATCCTACATTGCAATTAATTTTGCTAAATTAAAATCAAGTTTGAAATGTACATCTATGTTCAAGACAAAGAAGGAAATCCGCTGATGCCGTGCCGGAAGCCCGGCAAGGTCTGTCATATGCTGAAGGACGGACGGGCAGTGATAGTCTCTTATGAGCCGTTCACCATCAGGCTCACATATGAGCCTGAACACAAGTATGTCGAGAAGGTAATTCTCGGAGTAGACACTGGAAGCAAATATGTCGGACTGAGTGCTGCAAGTGATGAGAATGAGTATTTCTGTGCAGAAGCACAGATACGTTCTGTCGAAATCAAGGAACTCCTTGATGAAAAGAGAGGTTGCAGAAGACAAAGGAGAACAAGCAAGCTCCGTTACAGAAAACCGAGGTTCAATAACAGGGTTTCTTCAAAGAAACCCGGATGGCTTCCACCGTCAGTGACTGCAAAGATGACGAGCCATGTACAGTTGATTAAACTTGTTGAAAGGATTCTTCCTATATCAGAGATTGTTATAGAGAAGGGAAAGTTCGACACACACAAACTGAAGAACCCGGATGTATCCGGTTCTGACTATCAGCACGGAAAGAAAGAATGGTTTGAGAATTCAAAGGCATTCGTCAAATACAGAGACAATTACAAATGTGTATGCTGCAAGAAGAAATCCGCAAAGAACAGAAAACTTGAAGTGCATCATATACTTTATATAAATGATGGGGGTTCTGATGACCCGGACAACCTGGTGACATTATGTCACCAGTGCCATGAGAAAATCCACAAGAATAAACTGAAACTTCCGAGGAAGTTCAATGCACGTTCAAAGACAGTCAAATCTCTCAGGGATGCAGCATTTATGAATGCAATGTCGGACAAACTTGTCGAACTTGTCCGTGCGGAATTCCCACACGTCACAGTGAAAACCACATACGGTTACATCACGAAAACAAAAAGAGAAAAGATGGGGTTGTTGAAACGACATTCAAATGATGCTTTGGCAATCACTGGAAACTTGTCAGCCAAGCCGTATAGCCGGCTTGTCAGAATAAAAAGAGTACGCAGACACAACCGCAAGATATTCAATGTCAGAATATTCAAGAAAAGAGTCAGGAAAAGAAACCAGAGTGATGTCAAGTTCATCGGAGGTTTCCTCCGGTGGGACAAAGTTCTCATTAAAGAAACCGGTGTTACCGGTTTCATAACAGGACGGATGAAGAAAGAAAAACATGCAGTAGTCTGTAATATGGACGGAGAGAAATTACATGAGAAAAGCACTATTGCTATGTGGAAGATTAAACTGTTAAAGCATGCAAACGGTATGCTTTATGAAGAAACAAACATATAACCAATCTGGCGATTCATATATGGGTCTGAAGAACCCATATTTTTCTCGCCTAATTTTTATAAATATAAGCTATTATGGAAAAGATTTTTATTATACCAGAAGTTATAGAGTATATTAACAGAAATAAAGGTGCTTTCAACGGGCTTATGCCTAATGTGAATGATGAGTGGGTAATTAAGAGAGTTACAACTTATCCATCTGTCAACTATGGAGAACCTGTAATTGAATTAGAAAAAGAGACTGAGTGGATGAGACTTCCAGCAAGTATGTTCTATAGCAAATGCTATGCTGAGTATTTAGTATCCAAATATAACAAAGGATAATGTAAATTATTTGGTATGGGCAAACTGGTATCTAAATTGAAAGTAGATGATAAGGTGTATATGACAAGCATATATGCTTATCCGAATACAAATGTCTCTTATCAGCCGAGAGTAACAGAGTTATATGTGAAAGAAATAAAACCGATGTCTGGGTTTGACAGCGGATATTCTGTATTTGTTTTGAAGGAGACGATGTACCGGCCAAATATGGATACTACAAGATATATGAGGGCATTGGTATATGAACGTGATGATTTAGATATGATTGGTGACGAAGGTAGGGAATGTGATGAAAACGGTGAATATACTCATGACACTTCAAATTATCTTCATAGTTTCTTCACTTCAAGACAAGATGCTATAAATCATATTGTATTTCATTATGAGAGTGGAATACTTGACTGGCTAAGGACATTAAAAGATTTCAAGAAATCATACGGAAATTCTAATTATGATTTTCTTCAAATGAAGACAAAGGAGTTTGAAGATGACAATAAGCATTATGTCAAATATGAACTGACAAGCGGGAGTGAACCATATTCAAGGAAAATAGAACAAGAACTTGCTGAATCAAAATATCTGATATATAAGCGTGATGTTGAGCTGGATTGTTACGGACAAGTGAGGAACTGGGGAAACCCTTGGTTGTTTGAAAGGATGGATCCATATCTGATTTGTGATTCTTTAGAAGAAGCATCTGCCTGGGTTGCACAGAATGATCAGAGCAAAGACAAATATCTGACAAAAACGACTCAGTACAGGATTATGGAAGTGAAGAAGATTAATACATTGAAAATAAAGAAATGAAAAGCAAGATTACTTTAGAACTGGAGAATGCATCTTGGATGGATGCTGATGTCTTGACTATGATGCTCAGAGAGCATTGTCAGAAGATTGTTACTGACTATAATGAGCAGAACAATACTTCTGTAGCATTGGATAATGTCAGTTATGAGCATCCTATGCTGCATAAGAGAAGTGCTGATGTGAAACCGTTGCCTATACAGCTGGAAGAGAATGCAAAGCAATTATATCCAGAAAACATAGTCAAGAAGAAAGATGCAAGCAGAAAAGAGAGAGCAGCATACATTAAAGGTGGTATAGATGCACAGGATATTCTTGGTGCTGCATACAGGGACGGAGTTCCGGTTGAAGAATTGTTTTAATGATAAGAGAGATAACTGAATTAGCGGTTATCTCTCTTCCATTTTCATATGTTCATTTATTGAGTATCTTAGCAGCGGTTTTGGTCTTTGGACTGATAATCCTAAGAATTGTGACTTGTGATATTCTATGACAGCCTTGCATTGTCTGAAATATCTAACACAGTTGTCTTCAAAGTATTCTTCTATGTTATTTGTGAGTTTGTCAATGAATATATCAAATGACTTGGTTGTGTACTGTCCGTTTATCTTGAAGTCAGAACCATATGGATAATCACCATCTGGATTCTGTTTTCCGAATATCTTTGTAATGAATAATTTTGTGAAGTTGATCTTGTCTTCTACTGTCAATATTTGTTTTGACATTTGTAGTTGTGTCTTAATTTGTCTGAACATATGGAATGTGTTTGAATGATTGTTCAGGAAATCTTTTATATTGTCATCTGATTCTGAGAGCAGCAGTTGTGTATCGAGTGCTTCAAGTTCCGATATCTCTTCCATTGCTGTGATTGTATATGCCTGAAGTTCTGATATGTTGAGAAGTTCACAGTTATTCTTGATATAATCAAACAGCATTCTTGATTTAGGAGTTGTTTGATTCAGATATTTGTCAGTTGCTGCATATGTCTGTAATTTATCTGAATTGATGCGGTCTTGTGACATTTGTCTGTTGAGTCCGTCTTTCAGATGGATGAGTTCATGTCTGATGATGAATGAAAGATGTTTCTGTGTGTATGTACATATCTTAGGAAACAAGAATAGAATGCTTGCTTCTTTATATGAGTCCTTGTTCATTATAAGTGGGATTTCCGGGATATTTGTGTCTTTTTCTTTAATGGATAGTTCAAGCATTTTCTTGATGAATTTATCAGATTGTTCATCATATTCATAGACACAATTGTTAGTCAGAATCATAGCATCTTCCATATTAGAATACAGAACGACATATATGTTGAGGTTCTTTATGAATGATAGATAGTTTTCATATCTGAGTCTCAATGCGCCGAAAGTCGGCAAACCGGATATAGTTATGATATGAGTATAGTCATCTTCGGTCAGTGATATGATGTCAGATGCTATCTTCTTTGATAGTTCTATTTCCTGCTTAGAAGGATAGATATTGTCAAAGTTTTCATTTAGATGGAATGTATATTTGTCTCTCAGTCTGAAAATTGCCATAGTTATATTGTTGAGTTCATTTGATGTCCAGTCTCTGTATTCTGTCATCATTATGCAGATACAGGCTGACCATATGCAGATTGACTTCTCTCATAGATATGCTTTCATTTATATGGAACTATTTTGAATCAATCTGTGTGTCTGAATTCATATGCATGTCTCTCAGATATCTCATTATTATGGATTCATCGAGTTTGAGATTGTTTGCTATCGCTTCAGAGTAATGAACAGTTTGCTTATATATTCTTTCCCGGTATTTGATATAGTTGTCTTTATACCACATTACTACATATAGAAGACAGTTTCTTTCATTCTGTGAATAAGGTTTATCATCATTCAGATGTTTTGTGACTTCATCATATTTGAAGAATTTGTATATCTTGTCTTTTAGTGACTGATATGTCTTTGGTTTGTTGACCATAAATTTCAGCATAACGGATTGTATGTTTTTTATTGTATTATGCTTGAATATATAGTATCCGATTATATGGAGAAGTTTCAGATTGTATTCATCATCAAATATGAGTTTATCTAATTTAGAGCATTGATCCTGAAAGTAATATAGTTTGTGGGCTTCATTGGAGATATGGTATCTGATGATTGTAGAGCATAGTGATTTCTGTTGTGATATCCCTGGTCTTCTGTCATAGTCATAGCATATCTCATAGAGATTCTTCTGGAATCCTGTCTCGAATGTCTTTGATATGTATTTCGGGATGTTGTGTGACCATTTCTTTAGAAGGACTGTATATGCTGTTATCTGTGCATCCTGTTCATCCGGAGATATGTAGTACAGATAATGCTGACAGTCCTTGTATAATTGTGATGACTTGTCTAACTTGAATATATTGTTGTATGAGAAATCAGTGAATAGTGAGCCGGGTTTCTTTTCAAGCAACAGGTTCTTATCCGGAAATATGTATTGTTTTGAAGCATGGTCAAGTTCATGGCCTATGACAGATGACATCATATCAATAGAATGTTTGTCCCAGTCTTCATCATTAAAGTTCTCTATTCTTTCTGTAAAGTGGTTTTGGAACTGTCTTTCTTCTGGTGATATCGGTTTTGGAATGGGGTTGTGTATTCTTGCTATAAGCATAAATGAATTGATGGTAATGACTATATCATCATTCGTTATTTTTGTCTATATGTTCTGCTTGAATTCCTCATATTTCGGAAGAATCCTTAGTTTGTTACCCATCATTTCATTTGAGTCATTGAAGTCAAACTTGATGTATATCTTATGGTATTTTGACTCTGCTTCTGTTATTTTACGGAATGAGTTTATCTTGGGTTGATTGTCTGATGAAAGTTCAAGAGATTGTTCTATTTCTTTGTCTCTGTCATAAAAAGGAACATATTCATATCCGCTGTAGAACTTATATCCGGTTAATTTGAGTATATTGCTGATGTCCGGTGATGATGAGTTCCGGAAATATGACACTGGCTTTGATAGTGCAGCAAGTATGATTCTTGTTATATAGTCTGCACATTCATCTGTTGTGTCTATTGTATGGTATGTTTCCAGCAGTCCCTTGTCAATGAAGTCAAGACTGTTGTTGTCTTTGCTTGATAGTATCGGCAGTAATGCAAATTGCATACATTAAATATTATAATTTATATGATATTTATCTATGATTTTGATGAATTTGTGTGTTTTGTTGATGAAAATCTTAAAAAATATTAATATGTTTGTGACATATTTTGTTAGATAGAAATAATTAGATATCTTTGCAACTCAAATTGGAATTATATGGCAGAAGAAAAACAAATGAGAAGTTATAATATCCAGATTAATCCTGATGCTGATGCTATCAAGGTTATTGAGAGGGATATGAAATTGATGGAGCAACTCTATGGGTTTATCATCTACAGGATTGAATCTCATATTCAGCAGTTGAGAGAAGAGACTGAATACGGAGAGTATGATTCAAATTACAAAGAATATTGCCTTCTGCTTGCTGAGGCTGAACAGAAGAAGCGTCAGTGTGAAGTTTTTAGAGATGCTAAGAAGAGAAAGAATATTGAAGACCCGGAACTTGAGAGTCAATATAATGAATTGTCTGCTGAGATTGATAAGTTGAAGAAGCACAAAAATGAATGGTGTAGCAAATGCTGTGAGTTCTTTAGGAGTAATAGGAAAGCATTGTGTCATTTTGTTTTTGAGAGTAGGAGGAAAGTCATCCGTCTGAAGAGTGATATGGTGACTCCGACTGAGAACAGTGGATTTATTCTGCATTATGGAGTGAACGGAGAACCGTATTATATATATGATAAGACATATTATATGATGGTGGAAGACAGCATCCGGAAAGCAAACAAGGGTGATGGGTATTCTGCTTTGGTCTGTGAATGTGGAGTAGTCACAAAGAGAGTGTCATTGAATGAAGATAAGACATTCAAGGATAAGGTATATGACGGTGTTGCTGTTTTGACTGATGACGGTGAAATTATAATGCCGTATGAATATCTTAGGATTGATAACCTGAACAAGAACAATGCACACGGTTTCAGCAGATTATTTGTAAATGAATATGTCTATAGTCTGAATAAGAATCCACAAACAAAGAAGAGCCAGAAAACCAGTATGACATATAAGGACTATGGATTGACTTCGCATGATTTTGATGAGAATATCGGGAACAGACTCACTTTGTCATATGCAGATTTCCCGGAATTGCTGTCACAGAAACATAGGAAGAATGATTTTATGACAATTATGTCTGGACAGCAATCTAAATTGATGGATATTATGTGTGATGAATCTGGTGGATATTTTGTCAGGATGGTGACTCATTCATATGGAAGAGGGAAGAAGAAATATGTTGATATTCCTGTTCTGATTTCGCATAGGAACAAGAACCGTATAGGCACTGAGCGTGACATGGACACAAAGGTGCTGGAAAGGAAATTGCAGTTGCTTGAAACTGGGAAAACCAATGTTATCGGTATATCAAAAGATGTAATCAGGGGAAAGAGCAGATTTTGTGTAAATATTTTCCTTGAGTATGCTGGAGGTCTCGGTCTTGAGTATAATGAGAATTCATTGAATCAGAAACTTGGTTTGGGTCCAGTCGGTGTTGATCCTGGTATGCATCAGATTGCTGTTTATTCTGATTCATTGAAGAAATCCACTATATTTTCACTGGAAACTATCTGTGGTGGAATATTCAAACAGAAAATATATGAGTGTTATTCTAAGATAGATTCTCTCCAGAAGAAGATGAGCAGATGTATGGATGAGAACAACTGTAAGGCAAAAGATGAGAAAGGTAATTTTATAAAGGGTAAAAAGTTGTTCAAGAGCAAAAGATATATGGCAATGCAGAAAGAAGTCAGTGAGCTTTACCGAAGAATTGCAGAATTGAAAGAGACTGCAAATATATTCATTGCACATAAACTGCTTTCATATGGGAATGTGTTCTATATAGAAGACCCTCGGAGTGCTGAGAAAAAAAGAAGAATGCAGGGAGTTGTATATGATGCGAATGGAAGAGTAGTGAAGAACCGGAAATTCGGTCGTTCAATACAGAAATTTTCCATTAGTGGAATGATATACAAAATACTTGATGTCATAGAGTCAAGGGGTGGTAAAATATATTGGATAAACAATGAATCTGCTGCGACTGCTTATGTTCCGAAAAGAGATAATGTGTCACATGGTATGGGAGAGCGTGTGTTCAACTGGCTTGGACATAAAGTCCAGAGAGATATGAAATCAGGATATGTGTTGTCTGCATGTAAAGAACTGGAAGAAATGAAAGGAAAGAAAAAATATCTTAATAAACCAATATATAAAGTAGTCTCATATGATGATGAGAGATTGCTTAATGATGTGGATGTGTTTGCTGAATCTGTGAGAGAAGAGATGGAAAGATGCAGAGATTTGAATGTTGAAGATAAAACTATAGGCATCGAGAAATACTTTAACAAAAATTAAGATGAAATATTTGCATGGTATGAAAATTATGATTACCTTTGCAGATGAAATCAAACAAGAGTGTTCTTTATCTTATTGAGACAAATTATATAGACACAAGTGAATGGGTCATCAAGTCTTTGTAGATTTGATTGACATGGTTTTGTATTGGACAGCCCCGACTGTGTACATAGAAATATGTGTGCTTGCTTGTGTGTGGAATGAATATGGGAAATTCACCTGATAATTGGTGATGTAATCCAGTATTATTTCGAGTTATGTCCACTAACTTATTATATTTCAGGCTATTGTGTGACATCTGGTGTTGATAGCCTGAGAATGAAGGTTAGATACAGTAATAGTTCCCTTTCCTTCTGCTGCGGCTCTGGTGTAGATAGCCTGAGAATGAAGGTTAGATACAGTAGTGTGGTGGGTTGATGAACAGACTAAGGAGGTGTAGATAGCCTGAGAATAAAGGTTAGATACAGTTACGGCGGTCATACGGTTTACTTGCTCCGTGGTGTAGATAGCCTAAGAATGAAGGTTAGATACAGTAAATTAGATGTAGAACCTATTATTGAACATGGTGTAGATAGCCTGAGAATGCATGTTAGATACAGTGTGAGGTCTTCGTTGCTCATTTGACAGAGAATCTGAATAAAGAAATTATATAATTTGTTGATATAGATATAGATAAATTACAAGAGAAGTGTAGATTGTTAAATCTATGCTTCTCTTTTTATATACTAATATTCTCAAACTCAATATAATTTATAGGAAAATTATAATATCAAAAATTTATTTTATCAGTATATGGAAAATTTAAGATGTCTGAAGCGTGATAGTGAAGGTTACTACAGTTTTACTATATTCAATTCAATAACTGAAGTGCCGGCAGCACAAAGTGGAATATGGTATCTGTATGCAATCGAGATTGACAACGGAAAGTTTGTGCATTTTGGTTGTACGGATAATCTGAGCAACCAGTTATCAAGTCTTGTTTGTAATGAACTATATCGGTTAAATGGAAGATGTGGCCGTATAGGAATTCTCGGTCCTATAAGGGATGCAGTATATACAGAGTCGATTATATGCAAGTTTATTGAGAGGTTCAGGATTGACAATATCGGAAGTTCTCTTAACATATATTCTCTTGAGAAATTTATCAGGGGTTCTGTCAAGGAATTGAAGATGACTTATGTTAGTGATGATGTCAATATATTTGATGCTCTGTGTAGTCAGTTTGATATTAGCAAGGTTAATGATACTAACGGAATATTGTTCTGGTATTGTCAGAATCTTTATAAAGGAATAATATCCAGTCTTTATAGTGATGAAGATGAATCAGATGAATGTTGTGGTATCATAAATGACTTGATAATACCATTTTATGACTTTATTGATTTTGATAGGGAAATCAAGGAAAAGTCAAAGAGATATTTTCAAATTATCTCTAAAGGTCCTGAACTTAATAAGGTGAAGGAATACAAGACTGAGTATGTTGACAGTGATGGAGTCTGTTATATAAAGTTCACTGATGGTACACAGTGTAATAAGGAACTGATTCTTGAATTAGATGCTAATGTTTCTTCAAGTGTGGAGAAATTGCCGAATGTGTATCATATGGTAGAACTGACAGGAAAAGATGATGTTTGGTATGTTGAGTATCGTAGCAATGAAGTGAAGTGTACTGTCGGTCGTGGTGTTGAGCAAGTTGAGTTGGATGTTCCGGCTCCGTATGCTGACAGGAAGGGAAAAGAACCATATAAGATTATAATCGAGCCTCATCCAAACAGGAATATTTCCCGTGAAGGTGGTGCAGCAAGATATAAGATGCTGTATGACCGTATTCCGAGGATTGATGTTCCAAATATTGCCGGAGTGAAATTGAATAGCGGCAATAATTTCACGAGAAGTTCTCAAGGCAGATGGTTCTCCTGTGAAGTCACTAAAGATGTTCCTGTGAATGAATCTAAACAAGAAACACCAAAGACTGAGAGTGAACCGGTTACAAAGAAGAAAAAGAGAAAGCATAAGAAGAGCAAGAGAAATAATTGTTAAGATAAGAGAGAAGTTCAGTGAATATGTTGGACTTCTTTATTTTATAAGAACAGTATAGTGATTAGTATAATTTATGGAAATCAATTTGGAATTGAATTTATGATAGAAGATAGTGTTAATTACTATGAAATGATGAGAATACGGAAGAAAGCAGAATATCTGAATGTTATATCAAAGCCGTTTATTGATATGGCAGATAAGATTTTGAGTTGCAGTCCGTATAAGATTTTTATCAACACGAATACTGGAGAGATTAAGAGGATTTATCCGTTTAGCACACTGAGGTCATTAGTCATAGTGAGATCTTGGTGGAAGCAGGCTACAGATATAAATTGGGAGAGATGATGACAAAATAAAGAGTAGAAATTATATAGATTGGATAAGCAACAAGAAAGATAAGCCAAAGAGATATGGATTGTATCTTGTGAGTGACGGGTATAGTTGGTATGTCAAGATGATTAACAAGGGAGTTGTATTGATGTATGACTCAAGAGATGATGGATATTGTAGAGATCCAAAGTGGGAGAATATCGAGTGGTGGTGGCAGACATTACCCAATAGACCAGATGGAGAGAATCCGTATTTTGATTAAATAGTTGAGCCAGTGATTTATAAAATCACTGGTTTGCTCATTATAAATAAAGAAATGAAATTAAAGAAATAGTATGGACAATTTTAATAGCATCATTATAAATGCCTATAAATTCACTGGAAAGTCATTGCTTCCGGATGAGCAGCATCTTATTGAATTCTTCGGAGAGATTCCGGTCTCTGAAGATGAGATGAATGAAGAATAGAAGATAGTTGCTATAACAGATGCATTCAAGTTGAAATGGAAAGTGCTTGGATTTCTTATTGAACAGTTGTTTATGAGCGCCAGTGAGAAAGACGTTAAGATGAAATTCTTATCAAAGGTAGTATATCAGAATTCCAAGACATTGAGGGCTTGTGAATATCAGATAAGGACTATGTGCCGGCAATTCGGAGATAATGATCCAAGACTCACATATATGAATCAGCGTTTTTCGATTATAAAAAGAGGGTTCAGTGAAATCAATGATGCGCTTGCATCTTTGTCTAAAGCAATAGAGAAAGCATCTTCAGATAGGAGTTTCATATTCAAGAAATCATTCTCTGAACAGTCAAGACTTGAGGGTGAAATGTTGAATGTTGTATTAGACTACGGATGTCAGGATTCTGAGGACAATCCGTTTCCGTCTCCGTTTACTGGAGGTGATATAGTGATGTTTCCTGCTGGTGAGTGGGGTCCGACTGAGAATACAAGGAAAGAACAAGCTCGTCAGAACAGAAAACTGTATGAACAGAGATTAGCACGGAAGAAAGAAAGCATTGTGTACTATTATAATGCATTGAAGCCGTTTGATGTGTGTGTTCATAGTCTGTAGAATCTATTGGATATTGATATATCAGAATGCAAGATTGAAGAGATAGAGAAATTCCGTGCAGATATTGCAAAAGAGACATTAGTTCCGGTATTCTGTAAAACATTCCGGTTTATGGATGCTATTGAAAAACTTGGTGAATTGAGAGAGAGACTTGAAGAAAAAGCGAAAGTTGCCGCTGATTTGTATTTTAATGAAGACAGTCCGCAGTATAAACCTGATCATGCTATGCCTAACCCGAATAAACTGAAGTTATATGGTTATGCACAGGAAACTTGCAAGATACTTAGTAAGATTTTGGGAATTGCAATACAAGGATATACAGAGTGGGCAATTCATCATATAAAGACATACAACTTTGGATGGAACGGAAAGCCGTTTGATATATACGGATGTAACCCTATTGGACTATCATTTGACTACACGATTTGGGAGATCTACATTGAAACAGAGTGGTATGAGTTCTGGAAGAGTGATGAGTATGTGATGACAGAACCTTGAATATTAAAAGAGCAG
>Ga0247608_10001762_pt1 | contig 28848 bp, 17 predicted proteins | sample 176DNAGHGlowgp2_FD_193490 | JGI IMG/M metagenome (GOLD analysis project Ga0247608, IMG submission 193490) | Sheep rumen microbial communities from Palmerston North, Manawatu-Wanganui, New Zealand - 1766 DNA GHGlow gp2 | ecosystem: Host-associated > Mammals > Digestive system > Stomach > Rumen ... | reverse complement strand
GGATATTGTGGACGCTGCTGTATTGGACGCAGCCAAACAACTGAAAATCGTTGTTCGTGCCGGAGCCGGGTATGATAATATCGACCTGGATGCTGCTACGTCGCATGGCGTGGTAGCAATGAACACACCGGGACAAAACAGCAATGCAGTGGCAGAACTCGCACTGGGTCTCATGGTCTATGCCGTACGAAACTTGTACAACGGCACTTCGGGCACCGAACTGAAGGGCAAGAAACTCGGTATCCATGCCTTTGGTAATGTGGGGCGTAACGTGGCGCGTATTGCGCAAGGCTTTGGCATGGATGTCTATGCATACGATGCTTATTGTCCGGATGAGGCGATGACAGCCGCTAATGTGCATCCGTTGCATAGTGCAGAAGAGTTATACAAGATTTGCGATATCGTCAGCCTGCATATACCGGCTACCGCGGAGACGAAGAATAGCATCAACCACGATTTGGTGAACCTTATGCCAAAGGGTGGAGTGCTCGTTAACACCGCGCGCAAAGAGGTCATTGACGAGGAAGGACTGATTGCCCTCATGCAGGAGCGCACTGACCTCAAATACATGACGGACATCATGCCGGTTGCGGATGCGAAATTCCGTACGCTCTTTGAAGGACGTTATTTCGCTACACCGAAGAAAATGGGTGCGCAGACAGCTGAAGCCAACATCAATGCCGGTATCGCAGCGGCCAAGCAGATTGTAGACTTCATCAAAAATGGCAATACCCGTTTCCAGGTAAATAAATGAGAAAAATCGTATTCATCATAATAGCTTTCCTCACCCTCCCTTTTGGGAGGGCGGGGGTAGGCTTGCTATACTCCTCTCCTATTGAATGCGTGGGTACAGCGACCCAAGTAGTGAACGGCAATGATACCTTGTTCCTCTTCCGCGATGAGATACATCTGCGGACTACCAACGGAGCTGATGCAGTTTGGTATATGACAGATGGCTCAGTCTATACTTCCGGTGCCAATGAGATTTTCCCGGACGAAGGAGGGTATTATATAGAGCAAGGCGGAGTACGTTCTGCACCGTTTTATGTATTCCTATATCGTGAGCCGACAGACCTGCAGTTGGCGATAGAACCAGACTGCGGAACTACTACACTGCGTCTGACCGGAGATCCACTTCCATGGACTTATCAGACTTCCTCGGGTGCACGCGCTTGCGAGCGCGCCTGTACCATAGATTATATAGCGTTGGCATGGAACGGAGAAACATGGGCGGATTCGGCAGCACAAGTAGAAACCAAACTGCATGCAGGCAGTTATATTCTTCCGCCTTTATACGCTTCCACGGAGATCACGCTTACTTATGACCAAGCCGTTCGTGCCGCCTTAGGATACCCTCCTGCCAGTATAGTTGTGCCATTGGAGGAGAAAGATGTGCGTGCAGTGAATATGGAATTGACCTCTATTGCTACCACTCGGGGAAAAGAAGGCGAAAAAAGCAATGAACGAAACCGTCCGACCAGTCAAAAACTGATTGTGGGCTCAGAGTACAGCGGTCCGCTGGAGGTAGCGATGTATAGTAACCCGACACCCGCTGCGCAGTACTACCGCTGGTCGATTTACAAGGCTACCGAACGTATAGTGACCCGCAACGATATGGATATCCGTTATACGTTCTCCGAACCGGGGTCGTATAGAGTGGTTTGCTCGGTCAATAACTCTTATTGCCAGTCCGACTCAATGGAACTGACAGTAGCTATCGCGGAGTCGTATCTCGCGGTGCCGAATGTGTTCACGCCGGATGGGAATGGTCAGAACGATGAGTTCCGTGTGGCATACCGCTCGCTGCGCGAGTTCCATTGCTGGGTGTATAACCGTTGGGGCAAATTGGTCTATGAATGGACAGATCCCGCCAAAGGGTGGGATGGAACGATTAATGGACGGCCTGCCGCTGAAGGTGCGTATTACTATGTAATACGTGCGTTAGGTACTGACGCGGCCAAAGATGCGCAGTATATAGGTCTGAAAGCTGTCTATCAAAAGAAAAAAGCGGCAGCTGATGAGTCTGTCATTGGCATCTATCAACTATCCGGAGACATCAATCTTTTGCGCAAGAAACAATAAATTATAAATGACCAATTTCAAATGGCAAATCACAAATTATTCCTTACTATGGCTTTAGCCACTACCGTAATGGCAGCGACCGCTGCTACGAATCCGTTCTTTGAGTATAAGAATTGGAAAACGCCGCATGGCACGTACCCGTTTAACGAAATTCATGCAGAGCATTATATGCCGGCTTTTGAAGAGGCGATGAAACAAGGACTGCAGGAGATAGATGCAATTGTCAATAACCCCGCAGCACCTACTTTTGCCAACACGATTGAAGCGTATGAGTCTGCAGGCGAGATGTTAGGTATCGTAGCAGGCTGTTTTTACAATCTGACCAGTGCAGAGACGAATGATACACTCCAGCAAATTGAAATGGAGTTAAGTCCTAAAATGTCCGAGTACTCCGCTACGATTCGTTTGAATGAAGGGCTCTTTAAGCGTATTAAGGCGGTCTATGACCAGCGTAGTAAACTCAAACTGAACAAGGCCCAAGCCAAGTTGCTGGAGGATATATATGATAGTTTTGCTAATAATGGCGCCAACCTCAGTCCTGAGGACAAAGAGAAATACCGTGAACTGAGCGCTAAATTGAGCAAGTTGACCCTCCAATACGGTCAGAACGTACTGAAGGCTACCAACGCATGGTCAATGCTTATCACGGACGAAGCGCTATTAGCCGGTCTGAATGACGATACCAAAGCTATCCTGCGCGCTAATGCGGAGAAGAAAGGAAAAGAAGGATGGTTGCTTAATCTCAAGCCTACCACAACTATCCCGGTGATGCAAGATCTCGACAATCGCGATATCCGTCGTGAGCTCTATATGTCAAATGCGGGTAAATGCGTAGGAGGGGAGTTTGATAACACCGGTCTGATTGTAGAAATCGTTAATACACGTCTTGCATTGGCACAACTTTTCGGCAAGAAAAACTACGCAGAGAAAGCCCTTGACAAGCGCATGGCAGAGACGCCTGAAAACGTTTATAAACTGCTTGACGAATTGCGCGATGCATACATGCCGACCGCGCGCGAAGAAGTGGCAGAATTGCAACAATACGCATCTTCGCATGGTTTGTACGCCACTTTACAACCATGGGACTTCAGTTACTATTCCAAGAAATTGAAGCAAGAAAAGTATGCTCTTTCGGATGATGATTTACGCCCGTATTTTGAGCTGGAGAATGTCAAAAAAGGAGTCTTTGGTTTGGCAGAAAAATTGTATGGACTTAAGTTTAAAGAGAATAAAAAGATTCAGGTATATCATCCGGAAGTAACGGCTTATGAGGTATTTGACGAGAAAGGTAAGTTCTTGGCTGTTTATTACGCCGATTTCCATCCGCGTGACGGCAAACGAGGCGGAGCATGGATGAATGATTTCCAGCCGCAGTATATCAAAGGCAAGAAAGATCATCGTCCGCATATCGTGAATGTGATGAACTTTACTCGTCCTACCGCAGACAAGCCGGCACTTTTCACTTATAACGAGGTGCGTACCTTCCTGCATGAGTTTGGTCACGGTCTTCACGGTATGCTTACGCGTTGCCAGTACAGCGCGCAGAGTGGAACGAATGTGCCGCGTGATTTTGTGGAACTACCGAGCCAGTTCAACGAGAATTTTATTGACGAGAAAGAGTTCCTCGATACGTTTGCCAAGCATTATAAGACAGGCGAGAGTCTGCCGCAAGAACTGCTGGATAAGATGCATGCATCGCAGACCTACCATGCGGCTTACGCGTGTGTTCGTCAACTCAGTTTCGGCTATCTCGATATGGCTTGGCATAGTCTGGACAAACCGTTTGAGGTCAATGAGAGCCTTGGAACGCTGGAATCCGTGGTACGCTTTAGCGACAAAGCCATGGAGCAGGTACAGGTTATGCCTAATGTTCCCGGAACGCAGATGGCATGCGCCTTCACGCATATCTTCTCCGGTGGTTATGCAGCAGGATACTACAGCTATAAATGGTCGGAGTTGTTAGACGCTGACGCTTTCTCAGTCTTCAAAGCAGCGCAAAAGAAAAGCGGCACTATTTTTGACAAAAAGGCCGCCAAACGTTTCCGCGAAAATATCTTGGAGAAGGGTGGAACAGAGAAAGCGATGGATTTGTATAAGCGTTTCCGTGGCGGAGAACCAACCATCAACGCGCTTCTTGAGCGAGATGGCATCAAAGCAAAGGAGATTAAATAAAAAAAAAGAGCGCCTGCACGGCGCTCTTTTTCGTTAATTACGGAACTTCAATTCTCCGTCCCGCAGTTCAACAATAACCGGTTTCTTCTGGTCTACTTTTCCGGCTATAATGGACTTGCTTAACTCATTGAGAACGAGGCGTTGCAGAGCTCGTTTAACAGGTCTGGCACCGAATTGCGGGTCATATCCTTCTTTAGCGATATATTCAATCGCATCGTCCGTGACGCGCAGGTCGATTCCTTGGCCTTCCAGCATCTTGTGGATGCGGCTTACTTGCAGACCCACTACTGCTTTGATGTCCGCTTCGCTCAATTCGCTGAAGTGTATAATCTCATCAATACGATTGATGAACTCCGGTCGTACAGAGGCACGCAGTTGCTCTTCCGTAAGGTTGGATGTCATGATAATCAAGGTGTTCTTGAAGTTCACAACACGCCCTTTGTTATCCGTCAGACGCCCGTCGTCCAGTACTTGCAGCAGCACATTGAATACATCCGGATGTGCTTTTTCAATCTCATCGAAGAGTACGACAGAGTAGGGTTTGCGGCGGATAGCTTCCGTCAATTGACCGCCTTCATCGTAACCCACGTATCCGGGAGGTGCACCGATAAGTCGTGTGGCAGAGAATTTCTCTTGGTACTCACTCATATCGATACGCGTGATCATGTTTTCATCGTCAAAGAGATAGTCCGCTAACGCTTTGGCTAACTCCGTTTTGCCGACACCGGTAGTACCGAGGAAGATAAACGAACCGATAGGTCTTTTCGGGTCTTGTAGCCCTGCCCGGCTTCTCCGGATAGCATCGCTCACGGCTTCTATGGCCTGGTCTTGACCAATAATCCGTTTGTGTAACTCTTCCTCCAAATGGAGCAGTTTGTCACGTTCCGATTGCATCATCTTTGCTACAGGAATACCGGTCCATCGTGCTACTACTTCCGCTATATCGTCTTCATCGACTTCCTCTTTGATAAGTGCCTGATCGCTAATGGCATGCAGGGACTCTTGCGCTGATTTGATATTCGTTTCGGCGGCAGGAATCTGGCTGTATCGTATCTCCGCCACTTTTCCGTAGTCGCCTTCGCGTTCGGCTACTTCAGCCTGGTGCTTCAATGTCTCGATACGCGCTTTTTCGTTCTGTATCGTAGCCACGTAGCCTTTTTCCTTATTCCAACGTGCATTCAGTTCATTGGATTGCTTTTTCAGGTCCGCTAACTGTGTTTCGATGGCTTTCAGTTTGGCATCGTCCTTATCGCGTTTGATGGCTTCTCGCTCAATCTCCAACTGCTTGATTTGACGGTCGAGCGAATCGATTTCCTCAGGTTTGGAGTCCACTTCCAAACGCAGTTTGGCAGCTGCTTCATCAATCAGGTCTATCGCTTTATCCGGCAAATAACGATCGGTGATGTAACGAGCCGAAAGAGTGACTGCAGAGATGATTGCGTCATCTTTGATACGCACTTTGTGGTGCGTCTCATAGCGCTCTTTCAGTCCTCGCAGAATAGAGATGGTGGCAGCCTCATCCGGCTCATCAACCATCACTTTCTGGAATCGTCTCTCGAGTGCTTTATCGGTCTCGAAATACTTCTGATACTCATCGAGCGTAGTAGCTCCTATGGCTCGTAAATCGCCACGTGCAAGGGCAGGTTTCAGTATGTTCGCTGCATCCATGGCACCGCTGGATTTACCGGCCCCTACGAGTGTGTGTATCTCATCGATGAAGAGGATAATCTCTCCAGCTGCCGCAACCACTTCGTTAACTACACCTTTGAGCCTTTCCTCAAACTCACCCTGATACTTCGCGCCGGCTATCAGCGCACCCATATCCAGCGAGTAAATCTGTTTCTTTTTCAGGTTCTCCGGAACGTCTCCCCGGATGATTCGATGAGCCAACCCTTCTGCGATAGCAGTCTTACCAACACCCGGTTCTCCAATGAGAATAGGGTTGTTTTTCGTTCTCCTCGAGAGGATTTGCAATACCCGTCTTATCTCGTCATCTCTGCCGATGACCGGATCTAATTTACCTTCCCGAGCCCGCTCACAGAGGTTGATCGCGAACTTCTTGAGGTTTTCGTTTTGATTGTTCTGAGTCGTTGCATTCATAGTTATAGTGATTTTAGTTAGTATTCGTAATTACGTGATTACGTGATTACGTGATTCCGTAATCAGTTTGTCACTAAACGATGTACAAACTATGTTCCAAACCCCTTCAGACTGACAAAATGGCAGTAATGTGCATTTTTGCTGCCATCTATTTGCATATTTCATTTTTTTGCAGTACCTTTGCAGCGACAAAGGTTTTGATTATGAATCGCTATACTCTGGGTAAGATATGTAAATTTTTCTTTCACTGGCACTATGACATCCGGGTGACAGGTGAAGAGACGCTTCGTGACGGGTCGGTACACCTGGTACTGCCTAATCATACGGCTTATATTGATCCGTTGTTATTGTTCAGTGAGATGTGGTGGCTGCCCATTAGTCCGATGGTGGACGAGTTATTCATGCGCAAGCGTTTCTACCGGCATATCCTGAACAAAGCGGATGCCATCGAGGTTCCGGATTTGAACAAGAGCGCTATGTCGCGTGAGGAAGGAGTTGCGGCTGCAGGGGCGCTGAGCAGAATAGCAATAGACAGCCTGGCCAAAGGGAAACAACTCTGTTTCTATCCTTCGGGTCACGTGAAGACGGTGGATAGGGAAGTGATTGGTAACCGGCGGATGGCCTACGAAGTATGCAAAGAGTTGCCAGCGGGCGTGCGCGTAATCCTTTGTAGAATGCGCGGGTTGGAGACCAGCCGATGGTCCAAACTCAAACCCAAACAGTGGAAATGGCGCCGCACCGTGACGATGCTCTTTGAAGATCATACCGAGGAATTGAGAGAGTGGGCACAGACACTCGACCGAAGAGCCTTTAATGAACAACTCGAGAACTGGTATGATGGTAGGATGAGAGAATGATGAAATGATGGATTGATGGAATGATGCCTACGGCACGATTTTTGTAGTAATAAGTGGCAATAAAACATATAAATAAACTAAAATCATGTCACGAAAAATAGCATACATTGTATTACTGGCTCTTTATAGTTCGCTTTTGCCGGCAGCGGACACAACGTATTATACGCTGTCCCAATGCCGTGATCTGGCGGTGTCGAAGGGTGCTTCTTCGCAATCTCAGCAAGAGTTGCTTTTATCGGCAAAGTACAATCGGCAGGCGGCTTTGGCGGCTATGTTTCCCCGTGTCACGGCTAACGCATCCTATATGTGGAATAACGCTAACGTACACCTCTTGGAGAACTCCTCGACCTTCAAGTCCGGAACCGCAACCGTCAATCCCGACGGAACGGCGAATTTCGTATGGAGCGACGAGAGCGTAGTAGGACAGATCGAAGAGGCCGCAAAGGGTACGGCGTTCGAAGAGGCGGTGACAGGTTTGGCCGACAAGGCCGGACAGGAACTGGCGGATGGCTATAAGTTGCTCTACGACAAGTTGTCGCCGGATATGAGTCAGATCTTTGTCGCGCACGTCGGTGTGACGCAGCCGGTATACGTGGGAGGACGTCTGGTTCAGTTATACAAGATAGCCAAAGCCTCAGAGGAAATGGCAACTATCCAGTCGCAGGCTAAGCACGATGATATTATATACGGAGTGGACGAGGCGTACTGGCGTGTCGTGTCCGTGTCGAAAAAGAAAGAATTGGCAGAGCAGTATTTCAAACTCCTTTGTCAGTTGGAGACGGACGTCCGTGAGGCTCTGGACGAAGGTTTGGTAACTCAAGCGGATCTGTTGAAAGTGACCACCAAGCGCGGTGAGGCAGAGGTGAAGAAACTGCAAGCCGAGAATGGTCTGACGCTTTCGAATATGGCGTTGGCGCAAGTATGCGGTTTGCCTCTTGGAACCGCTTTCCGTCTGGATGAGAGCGGTCTGGACGAAATCTCTCTTCCCGTCGATTCAACGGACGCTGATGCCGCTGTAGTCGGACGTTCAGAGATTCAGTTGCTTCAACAGGCGGAGAAAATAGCCAAGTCCAATGCAAAATTGGCGGCAGCAGGCTTGCAGCCGAATATCGTGGCGTCAGCAGGATATGTATATACCAACCCCAACGTAGAGAACGGGTTTAGTAACCACTGGAACGGACGAGGTTTCTTTACCGCCGGCGTCGTAGTCAATGTGCCTATCGCCCATGCGGATGATATCCTACGTTACAAAGCCGCCAAACATGCGGCGAATGCGATGGCGCTGAAGACGGAAGAAACCCGTGAACTGCTGACTTTGCAGACCACGCAGGCCAATCAGAAGTTGGCAGAAGCACAGCAGAAAATCGCCTTAGCCCGTCTCACGCAGGACAACGCGGCCGAAGTGCTGCGTATGGCGCAAGAGTCGTTCGATGCCGGAATGATTACCGCCTCGGAACTGATGCAGGCTCAGACGGCATGGCTTGCCGCCGCTACAGATCTCGTGGATGCCGAGGTGGAAGCCAAAACCACGGAAACACAACTTCGCAAATATTTAGGAAAACTATAGTTATGAAACATCAGAAAGAAGGAAGTCTGCTGTTAGGTCTGATTGCACTCCTCACAGTAGTCGTTATTGTTGCGCTGGTAGGTGTACTGGCTCTGCGTCCGGAAAAGACGCTTATCCAAGGGGAAGCCGAAGCTGCGGAATACCGCGTGTCGGGGAAAGTGCCCGGTCGTATAGAGATGTACCTGTACGAAGAGGGCGAGCAGGTTAAAAAAGGCGACACGCTTGTCGTGATTTATTCGCCGGAAGTGGAAGCCAAGAAAGCCCAGGCGCTTGCAGCCAGAGAGATGGCCGAGGCGGTGAACCAGAAAGCCAAGAACGGCGCCCGCAACGAGCAGATACAAGGCGCGTACGAACTGTACCAGAAAGCCAAAGCGGGCGAGGAGATTTACCGCAAGAGTTTCGAACGTGTGCAACGTCTGTTTGACAAGGGCGTGGTAAGCGCTCAGAAACGTGATGAGGTGGAAGCGGAATACAAGGCCGCGCAGGCCACTGTCAAAGCCGCCCGCAGCCAATACCAGATGGCACTCTCCGGCGCTCGCGAAGAGGACAAAGCGGCAGCAGAAGCACAGGTGGCCAAAGTAGATGGTATCTTGCAAGAAGTGGCTGCGGCAGAGGCGGAGAAATACCTGCTGTCACCATGCGACGGAGAGGTTTCGGAGCTCTTCCCCAAAGTGGGTGAACTGGTAGGTCAGGGCTCTCCGGTGATGTCCATCGTCGATTTGAACGATGTATGGTTCACCTTCGCCGTTCGCGAGGACATGTTGTCCCGTTTTCCGTTGGGCAGCGTGGTAGAGGTTGTGCTTCCTGCGCTTGGCAACAACGTCAAATATCCGCTTACGGTCACTCATATCAAGGCGATGGGGACGTACGCCACCTGGCGTTCCACCAAGCAAAACGGCGGATACGATGTCCGCACGTTTGACGTCAAATGCCGTCCGACGGCCACCATCCCTAATCTGCGTCCGGGCATGACAGCGCTGGTTATGGAGAATTGATTTTAGATTTGAGATTTTAGAATTGATGCGAATCATTCTTCAAAACATATGGCGTGTGCTGGTTCGCGAACTGAGGATGATGTTTGCCCGGCCGCTCTATCTGTTTGCGTCAGTGGGGGTAATGCTGCTATCCACCTTTTTCTTCCTGACCCTGATGAAAGGCGGGGCGGCCGAGAAGATGCCGATGGCAGTGGTCGATCAGGACCAAACTACCATCTCCCGCCGGCTGATTCATGAGATGCAGGCTACTCCGTCCGTGGATATACAACTGATTACCAATTCCTATTCCGAAGCCCGCGATGCGATGCAGAAAGGCAAGATTTACGGCATTTTTGTTATCCGCGAAGGCTTTTACCGCGATTTGGTATCGTTCAAACGTCCTCAGATCGATTTCTATGTGACGAACGCTTATACGGTAGGAGGCAATACGGCGTACAAGCAGATGCTGACGATGGCGAATCTCGTATCCGGTGCGTTCCAACGCGAGGTGCTCCGCAAAAAAGGAATGACGGACGATGTGATTATGCACCGCATTCAGCCGATCGCCATAGAGGGACATATGGTAGCCAATCCCTGGGGCAATTATTCCATCTATCTGGTCAGCACAATATTGCCGGGCATATTGGGTCTTGTCTGTATCATGCTGACTATCTTTGCCATCGGTTTTGAACTCAAAGCGCGTACGTCTCATGCCTGGCTTCGCGCCGCGGGCGGCAACTATACGATAGCCATGATCGGCAAACTGATTCCTTATACGCTGATCTATCTTATTCTGGGTGTCGGCTGCCATCTGATTCTTTACCGTTTTGTCGGTTTTCCGGTCTATGGCAGTACATGGCGTCTGATGTTCGGTCTGCTGCTGTATATACTGGCTATGGAAGCATTGGGCATAACGATGATAGGTCTTCTGCCGACGCTTCGTGACGCCCTGTCAATAGGTGCGCTTTATTCGATGCTGGGTTTCTCTTTGTCCGGTTTCACGTATCCGCAGATGGCGATGTTGCCTCCGGTCAAGGCGCTCTCCTATTTGGAGCCGCTGAGACATTACTACCTCATCTATGTCAACGAAGCGCTCATGGCGGCTCCTGTTGAAAACAGCCTGCCGAACGCCTTGGCGCTCACCCTTTTCATGCTTGCTGCCCTTTGTGTCGCGCCGCGGCTCCACCGTGCGTTAGTGTATTGGAATTATCCTTTGAAATAAGTCCCCAACGACTCCTGTCCTATGTCAGAATACAAATATCCGATAGTAAAATCTTTTGTCACGGAACTGCAGCGCATCTTCCGTGACCCCGGTGTGATGGTCATCTTTATCGTTGCAACACTGGTTTATCCGTTGATTTATAAAGCGCTCTATTGGAACGAACAAATATGCGACGTCCCGGTAGCAGTAGTCGATTTGAGCAATTCTCCGGAGAGCCGTACTTTTCTTCACCGTTGGAACGCCTCGCCGGATATCCGTCTGACCTACAGTTGTACATCCATGGCCGAAGCGGAACAGCTGCTGCGGGAGCAGAAAGTACACGGTATCATCTATTTTCCGCATGATTTCGCACGGCAGTTGGCAGATCCGCTTGGTAAAGCGCACATATCGCTTTATTGCGACATGTCCTCTTTCCTTTATATGAAAGCCATCTACCTGTCCTGCAACCAGGTTATGTTGGAGTCCATGCGCAATATTCAGATAGACCGCTACGAGCAGATGGGAATGGATAAAGAGTTTGCCTGGGCGCTGGTTCAGGACGCTCCTTATACGGAAACGGCCCTTTTTACCCCAACTGGCGGTTACGGTTCGTTCCTCATCCCCGCGGTACTCGTACTGATTCTTCATCAGACCCTTCTATTCGGAATCTGTATGCTCGGAGGAACAGCCCGTGAAGAGAACGAAGAGAGTTATTCTTTTTCTTCGCTTATCGGGCGGGCTGGTGCCTGTTTCCTGATATATTATGGTCTTGCCGCCATCCTTCTGGGTTTCTTTCCGAGACTTTTCGACATTCCCCATATCGGTTCTATAGGTGACATACTGCTGCTGATAGCGCCTTATTTGCTGGCGGTCATCTTCTTCTCGCTATGCGTGTCGGTTTTTATCCGCAATCGTGAATCAGGGTTGGTGTTGCTGATTTCCACTTCTTTGATTTTCCTTTTCATGGCGGGTATCTCCTGGCCGAAAGAAATGATACCTTCCGCTTGGCGCTATCTGTCGTATTTTATCCCTTATACATGGGGCGCCCACGCTTTCATTCATATCAACTCCATGGGCGCTACATTGGCGCAAACGAGCATGGAATATACCGCTTTGTGGATTTTGGCAGGTGGGTATATGCTTTTGGCTTGTGGGTTGTTTTATCTCCGTAAATCAGCATTATTCCGTACTTCGCGTCCTTTACCGGAATAGTTCTGTACGTATTGCAGTACAAAAAGGCAAAAAAATTTGCATATGTCAGAATATTTTTGTACTTTTGCAGCGCAAAAGTTATTCCGGTATGACAAACGACGAGATAGAAAGTCGCGCCCTTCGCGCGCAAGAGCTTTTCAAGCAAGGCTTTAACTGCGCTCAGGCAGTGTTTGCTTCCTGCGCCGATCTCTATGGCGTCACGGACCTGGATTTGGCATTGCGTCTCTCCGCCTCTTTCGGCGGTGGGATGGGACGGATGAGGCTTGTATGCGGCGCCGCCTCCGGAATGTTCATGCTCGCAGGATTGCAAAACGGTTCTGCCACGCCTCATGACAACGAGGGTAAGATGGCTAACTATGCCTTTGTGCAGCAACTGGCAGGAGAATTCAAGGCCAAATACGGCTCGCTCATTTGTGCGGAGTTATTAGGACTTGCGCCGAAAGGCTCTGTTGACCCGCGACCCGCGCCGAGAACACCTGAGTATTACGAGAAACGTCCCTGCAGCGAGATGGTAGGCGAGGCGGTGAGAATATTTCTCTCACGCATAAATAAATAAAGGTATTATTATGATTTACAACAACTTACTCGAAATGGTAGGCCGCACTCCGATGCTGGCCGTGCAAGAAGGAAACAGTCGTTTGCTCCTTAAGTTGGAGCGTTTTAACCCCGGCGGTTCTGTGAAGGATCGTATCGCGCTGGCTATGATAGAAGATGCAGAGCGTAAAGGACAACTAAAGTCCGGCGCTACGATTATCGAACCCACCAGCGGCAATACCGGTGTCGGCTTGGCTTGGATAGGTCGTCTCAAAGGCTATCGCGTTGTTCTTACGATGCCTGATACAATGACGATGGAGCGCAGAAACCTCTTGGCCGCTTATGGAGCCGAGTTAGTCCTGACGCCCGGTGCAGAAGGCATGAAGGGAGCTATCGCCAAAGCGGAACAACTGCGCGACGAGACACCGGGAAGTATCATATTGAGCCAGTTTACTAATCCTGCCAATCCGGCTATTCACTATGCCACAACGGGTCAGGAGATATGGGAAGATACAAAAGGAGAAGTGGACGTGTTCATCGCCGGTGTCGGCACGGGCGGAACGGTGAGCGGAGTAGGGCATGCACTCAAGGAGAAGAATATGCTGGTGGAGATTATTGCCGTTGAACCGGCCTCATCACCTGTGCTCTCCGGAGGTAAACCGGGTCCGCATAAGATACAGGGTATCGGTGCAGGCTTCCAACCGCAGACTTATCAATCGCAATTCGTTGACCGTGTGATGACTATTACCAATGAAGACGCTTTTGCCGGTGCACGCCGATTAGCCAAAGAGCAAGGGCTGCTGGTAGGCATTTCTTCCGGTGCGGCTTTTGCTGCTGCATGCCAATTGGCGAAAGATAAAACATACGAAGGCAAGACGATTGTGGCTTTGTTACCCGACACCGGAGAAAGATATTTAAGTATATTATGATAAAAGTACCAACCATTACTCAACTCAAACAACTCATCAGTCATATACAGGGCATCGTTTTCCCTGATTACTATCCGGCAGTTGAGGCGCCTCATTCGCTTAACTTACCGGATGAGTTCTGGTCGCAGATACCGGAGATAAGTCGGCTCTTGCAAACCGACGTGGATGCTGTGTTGCATAACGACCCTGCCGTTAGTGATCGCGGGGAAGTGATACTGTCATACCCGTTGCCATTTGCGATGATCCACTATCGCGCGGCGCACGCGTTATACCAATTAAGAGTGCCGCGTATCCCACGAATGTTGACCGAACTGGCGCATAGCCGAACGGGTGTAGATATCCATCCCGCTGCGCAGATTGGCGAGTATTTCTGTATTGACCACGGCACAGGTGTTGTGATCGGAGAAACTGCGATTATCGGTGCACATGTCGTTTTGTATCAAGGAGTTACGCTTGGTGCGAAGAACTTTGAATATGACGAAGAAGGACGGCCGATTGACCTGCCGCGTCACCCGATTCTCGAGGATCATGTGACAGTCTATTCCAATACTTCCATCCTTGGTCGTGTGCGCATAGGACATGATACGGTCATAGGCGGTAACGTTTGGCTTACCCAAGATGTGCCTGCGAACTCGATTGTTTTGCAAACGAATCCGGAGATTAGATTACTGAATAGAAGATGAGATATTTTTTAGCTATCATCGGCGGTGGACCTGCAGGTTATACAGCCGCAGAGTGCGCTTCCAAAGCCGGCAAAGATGTGGTGCTCTTTGAGCAAAATGCCGTAGGCGGAACATGCCTTAACGTAGGTTGCATTCCAACCAAATCGCTTTTGTATGGGGCAAAGCAGTACTACAATGCCACGCATGCGCAGAAATATGGTGTGACAGCTGAGAACGTGACGTTCGATTTTGCGGCAATGCAGAAACGCAAGACCATCGTGGTGCGCAAACTGGTAGCAGGCATCAAGCAACGCCTTAATAATGAGCATTGTACGCTTGTCAATGGGGTGGCCAAAATAGTCAGCCGCAACGATTCCAATGTCAGCATAGAATGCAACGGAGAGACGTACGAGGCTGCGAATTTGCTTATCTGCACCGGTTCGACTAACTTCGTGCCGCCTATTCCCGGAATCAAAGAGAATCCTGCCGTGTGGGATAGTACCGATGCGTTGGCGGCAACGGAACTGCCGAAATCGATTATTATTGTCGGTGGAGGCGTCATCGGAATGGAGTTCGCGACGCTCTATCACGAATTAGGAGTACCGGTAACGGTTATCGAAGCCATGCCTACTATCCTGCCGAACCTTGACCAGGACGTTGTACAAATCCTCCTCGATAAATACCGCAAAGCCGGCATCAATATTCTTACAAGCACGAAAGTGCAATCGCTGGACGGCGGCAAAGTGACGGCTAATGGCGAAGTCTATGAGGCGGAAAGAGTATTGGTAAGTGTGGGTCGTCGTGCTAATCTGCAAGGATTAGAGGCGCTCAATGATATCGAGTTGGAGCGCGGGGCGATTAAAGTGGATGAGTTCTGCAGGACTAACCTGCCGAACGTCTATGCCTGCGGCGATGTGACGGGTAAGATTATGTTGGCGCATGTGGCAAGCCGTCAAGCCGAAGTGGCGGTTGGTCGTATGCTGAAACAGATTCCGCTTCAACGTATCGCTTATAATGCTATTCCGTCCGTTGTTTATACGAACCCGGAGATTGCGTCTGTGGGTATCACGGAACAGCAGGCAGAGTCGATGTCTATTCCTGTAGAAGTGCATCAACTGCCGATGACTTTCTCCGGTCGCTTTATGGCGGAGAACGAAGGCGAGACAGGTCTTTGCAAGATGATTATCGATGCCAAGAATCATTCCGTCCTCGGCGTTCATATGATTGGCAATCCGTGCTCGGAGTTTATCTCTGCAGCCTCTTTTGCCGTGCGCATGGGCTATACGACCGCTGAATTCCAGCAAGTGGTCTTCCCGCATCCTACAGTAAGTGAAATATTACATGAGATACTATGAAAAAACATTTATTATTTAGTGTAACGCTCTTTTGTCTGCTGTCCATGACCGTCCTGGCAGAAGAGATGCCTGAAGGCTTTTACAACTCCGTGAACGGTCTGAAGGATTGTGAACTAAAAGGTACGCTCAAGGAGCTGATTCGTAATCACACGGTGGTTCCATACGGTGATGGCTCGTGGGAAGTGTTTTATTATGCCGACCAGAATGAAGAAGGTTATTGCATGGATATGTATTGCGATGACTGGAAGAAATTCGGTGCTCCCGGTTCAGCCGTTTCGGGCTGTAACGTAGAGCATAGTTTTGCCAAGTCGTGGTGGGGCGGTGCGAAGAACGATGCGTACAAGGATTGTTATCACCTCAACCCTTCCAACTCCGTGGCTAATAGTGCCCGCAGCAATTATCCGTTAGGAATCGTAACCAATCTCGTGAAGACAGCCGGTTCTCTGAAAATCGGCAAACAGCACCACGACTCCCTCAACGTAGATTTCAATATCTGGGAACCCAAAGATGAGTACAAAGGCGATTTCGCCCGTGCGTATTTCTATATGGCTACGTGTTATGGTAAGGACAAGAACGGTGCGTACGATCCTACTGTCTGCTCCGCTTACCAGGGATGGCGGCTGGATAACAAAGATGTGGGGTCAAAATTCGCCATGCAGAACGATAACTATCTGGAGTTCCAACCTTGGGAACAAGAAGTGCTTATTGCATGGCATCGTCAGGACCCTGTCTCCGTCAAGGAGATCAAGCGTGCGGATGCTGTTTCCAATTTTCAACATAACCGTAACCCGTTTATTGACTATCCGTATTTGGCAGAGTTTATATGGGGTGAGAAAGCCGGTGAAGAACTCAATCTGGCAGATTTGATGGGATCGTTTGAGGAGGACTTTATCCCGGGTCAGAGTAACGGCTGGCGAGGCGATGTCACGCCCGTAACGCCGAAACCCAAATATGGCGTTACCTGGTCGGTGAACGGCGAAGAGATATATGTAGATTCGATTACGGAGAATAAGAAAGTAACTGCACTCCCCGAGACGCCTGAGTCGTGCTCTACCGAGAGTACGGAGTTCATGGGATGGACCACCAGCCCGATAGATGGTGTGCAAGATGAGGCACCTGAACGACTCTATACCACAGTAGCTCAGATCCCCGCCGTCACGGCTGACGTGACCTACTATGCTGTCTTTGCGCATAAGACAATAGAGGAGGGTGAAGATGTGCTCAAAGAAACTAACTTTACCTTTACCAAGACGGAGACCACCGTTACGCAAGATGACGTCTCTGTCACGTTTGCGAAAGCGGGAGGCAGCAACGAACCGAAATATTACGATAGTGGTAGTGCGATCCGTTGCTATGCTAAAAATACCATTACTGTTTCTGCGCCGGAGGTTAACTCTATAGAGTTCACGTTTGGTTCAGGCGACGGCTCGAACGAGATCAATGTTAATGTGGGTACCTTCTCCGATAAAGTGTGGACAGGAAATGCCGATGAAGTGGTATTTACTATTGGCGGTTCCAGCGGTCACCGGCGTATAGCAGGAATGAAAGTGGTATATAATGGCCAAGGTTCATCTGTGGTATATGGTAATTATCTTACCTCGTGCTCAGGTACGCAGGACATCGATTGTCCGTGTCATGCGCCCGTTGCGCGGAAGATTATCGTCAATGGACAGATGGCAATTATGCTCGGCGAACAAACCTACACCATCACCGGCCAACGAATGAAATAAGCAATCACAAATAACAAATCATAAATATTAAATTAAAAATTTAATCACATGGCAGACAACAAAGTAAACATGTTAGCGGATTTTGCTCCGGTCTCCACGCAAGTATGGAAGGACAAGATCATCGCTGACCTGAAAGGTGCCGACTTCGACAAGAAGTTGGTATGGCGCACGCCGGAAGGATTCAACGTGCAGCCGTTCTACCGCCGTGAGGACCTCAAAGGCCTGAAGACCACCGTCTCTGCGCCCGGTCAGTTCCCCTACGTTCGCGGTACGCGTACAAACAACGAATGGGCAATCCGCCAGAACATCTGCGCGTGCAAGAACGCCCGCAAGGCAAATGCGAAAGCGCTGGAGGTGCTCAACAAAGGTATCACGTCCCTCGGTTTCTGTCTCGACAAAGACAAACTGACGTACAACTTCATCAAAACGCTTCTCAACGGCGTTTATGCACCGGCGGTGGCGATCAACTTCTCTATCTGCGCCTGCGCAGCGCCGAAGTTGGCGAACATCCTCGTGCGTTACTACGGCCGTATGGGTTATGACACCAAGGGCCTCATCGGTTCGATTAACGTGGACCCAATCAAGAACATGCTCCTCAAGGGCAAAGCCCTGACCCGCGAGCAGGTATCGGAGAAGATCGCCGAGACCGTCAAAGCAGCAAAATCGCTGCCGGGTTACCGCGTAGTGGGTGTCAACAGCGTTGTTCTCAACAACTCCGGCGCATATGCGGCTCAGGAACTGGCTTACGCCCTCGCTTGGGGTGCCGAGTACATGACGATGCTGACCGAAGCCGGTGTGCCCAACTACCGCGCTGCCAATGTTATCCGTTTCAACATGGGTATCGGCGGTAACTACTTCATGGAGATCGCTAAGTTCCGTGCAGGCCGTCTGCTGTGGGCAAAGATCGTAGAGGCATACAAAGCGCCTATCTTCACCACCGCCCTCCGCAATGCGGCTAAGATGAACGTCTCCGCTGAGACCAGCCGTTTCAACATGACTATCTTTGACGCGTATGTGAACCTCCTCCGCACGCAGACCGAGACGATGTCTGCTGCTCTGGCAGGCGTGGATGAGATCACCGTCACGCCGTTCGACATCACCTACGAGCGTCCGACGGATTTCTCCGAGCGTATCGCCCGCAACCAGCAGCTCTTGCTCAAGGAAGAGGCACATTTCGATAAGGTCGTTGACCCCGCAGCAGGTTCGTATTATCTGGAGAACCTGACGGCTTCTATCGCTGCCGAGGCATGGAAGCAGTTCCTCGATATCCAAGAGCGCGGCGGTATGTACCAGCTCGTTTCCGAAGGTAAGGTACAAGAGCACATGGCGGCAAACCTCAAAGCGCGTCTCAACGATGTAGCCAAACGCAAAGAGGTGCTGCTCGGTTCCAACCAGTTCCCGAACTTCACCGAGAAAGCCGGTAAGAAGATCAAAGCCGACGCCGGTGCTTGCAGTAGTATTTGCACGTGCAAGACGGATAAGAAGCAGGCTGCTTGCTGTTGCGGTAGTTCTTGCGAGAACGCGCTGCCGACGCTGCCCGTAGCACGTGCTGCCGAAGAGTTCGAAGCACTGCGCTTAGAGACCGAGGGTGCAAAGAAACAACCCGTTGCTTTCATGCTCACCATCGGTAACCTCGCTATGCGTATCGCGCGTGCGCAGTTCAGTTGTAACTTCCTCGCGTGCGCAGGATACAAGGTCATCGACAACAACGGTTTTGCTACCATCGCCGAAGGAATCAAGGCAGCCCGCAAGGCGAAAGCGGACATCATCGTCCTCTGTTCGTCTGATGACGAGTACGCCGACCTCGCGCCGAAGGCATGGAAGAAGCTGCAGGGCAAGAAAGAGCTCTTCATCGTTGCCGGTGCTCCGGCTTGTATGGAGGATCTCCAGAAGCTCGGCATCCAGAACTTCATCCACGTCCGTTGCAACGTCCTCGAAACGCTGAAATCGTTTAACCAACAACTTCTTAAAAAATAATCGCTATGAAGCCGAATTTTAAAGATATCAACATTAAGCAAGTTTCGGCCAGCAAGGTTGTTGGCCCGAACAATGCCGACTGGCAGACGCCGGAGCTCATCGACGTCAAGCCGATCTACACCCGCGAAGACCTGCAGGGCATGGAGCACCTCGACTACGTGTCCGGTATTCCTCCGTTCCTCCGTGGCCCGTACAGCGCCATGTATCCGCTGCGTCCCTGGACCATCCGTCAGTACGCCGGATTCTCCACCGCAGAAGAGTCCAACGCTTTCTACCGCCGTAACCTCGCTTCCGGTCAGAAAGGTCTGTCTGTCGCTTTTGACCTGCCTACCCACCGCGGCTACAACGCCGATAACATGCGCGTCGTAGGTGACGTCGGCAAAGCAGGTGTGTCCATCTGCTCGCTGGAGGATATGAAGGTCCTCTTCGCAGGTATTCCTCTGAACAAGATGTCCGTCTCCATGACTATGAACGGCGCCGTGCTGCCTATCCTCGCGTTCTATATCAACGCCGGACTCGAGCAGGGTGCCAAACTCGAGGAGATGGCAGGTACCATCCAGAACGATATCCTCAAGGAGTTCATGGTGCGTAACACCTATATCTACCCGCCTAAGTTCTCCATGAAGATCATCGCCGACATCTTCGAATACACCTCGCAGAACATGCCTAAGTTCAACTCTATCTCCATCTCCGGTTACCACATGCAGGAGGCGGGTGCTACCGCAGATATCGAGTTGGCTTACACGCTTGCCGACGGTATGGAGTACCTCCGCGCAGGTGTCAACGCCGGCATGGATGTGGACACTTTCGCACCGCGTCTGTCCTTCTTCTGGGCGATCGGTATGAACCACTTCATGGAGATTGCCAAGATGCGTGCAGGACGTATGCTCTGGGCGAAGATCGTCAAGTCTTTCGGTGCCAAGAACCCCAAATCCATGGCGCTCCGTACGCACTGCCAGACCTCCGGTTGGTCGCTCACCGAGCAGGACCCCTTCAACAACGTAGGTCGTACCTGTATCGAGGCGATGGGAGCTGCCCTCGGTCACACTCAGTCCCTGCACACCAACGCACTCGACGAGGCGATCGCGCTGCCGACGGACTTCTCCGCTCGTATCGCACGTAACACCCAGATATACATCCAGGAAGAGACCAAGATCTGCAAGGAGATTGACCCGTGGGGCGGTTCCTACTACGTAGAGTCGCTGACCCAGGAACTCATGGAGAAAGCCTGGGCTCACATTCAAGAAATCGAGAAACTGGGCGGTATGGCAGCAGCTATCGAGACCGGTATTCCTAAGATGCGTATCGAGGAAGCCGCTGCGCGTACACAGGCGCGTATCGACTCCGGCAAACAGAAGATCATCGGTATCAACGAGTATCGTCTGGAGCACGAAGACCCGATTGACATCCTTGAGATCGACAACACCGCCGTGCGTGAGCAGCAGGTAGCCCGTCTGGCGGAACTCCGTGCTAACCGTGACGAGAAAGCCGTACAGGCTGCTCTCGCCGAGATCACCGAGTCCGTTCAGAAATGGGCTGACGGCGGTAAGGGTGAGAACCTCCTCGCGCTGGCTGTCAAAGCAGCCGGTCTCCGCGCTTCACTCGGCGAGATCTCCGATGCCTGCGAGAAAGTCGTAGGACGTTATAAAGCAACCATCAGAACTATTTCAGGCGTGTACGCTTCAGGTACTAAGAACGACGATAACTTCCAGGAAGCTTGTCGTCTCACGGCAGAGTTTGCCAAGAAAGAAGGTCGTCAACCCCGTATCATGATTGCCAAGATGGGACAGGACGGCCATGATCGTGGCGCCAAAGTGGTAGCCACCGGTTATGCCGATTGCGGCTTTGATGTGGATATGGGACCGTTGTTCCAGACTCCGGCAGAGGCAGCCAAGCAGGCGGTGGAGAATGATGTCCATGTACTGGGTGTCTCCAGCCTCGCAGCCGGTCACAAGACCCTCATCCCGCAGGTCATCGAGGAGCTCAAGAAACTCGGCCGTCCGGATATCATGGTTACTGCCGGTGGTGTCATCCCCGCGCAGGACTATGACTTCCTCTACAAAGCCGGCGTTGCCGCCATCTTCGGCCCGGGTACTCCGGTTGCCTACTCCGCAAAAGTTGTAATGCAGCTTTTGATGAACGAGCAGTAACCATCGGGGTCCCCGAGGATTTTAAATCCTTGGGGAGAGGAGGAAGCGCGGCTACCCCTTAACGAACGTAGTTTGTTAATCGTAGCAAGCCGCTTCCGACGAGATGCAGGAGTAATTCTTCTTGTTTTTGCAAGCAATGGAAGAGACGGTCTCATATTGATTCCGTCTCTTTTTTGTGGGACTACTGCCACGCTCAAATGAGTATCTCCAAAGAGAGTTTCCATATTCGCTTACTCTCAATTTTTCTTGGTCGCTTCGCTCCAAAAGGGGGATAAAAATATGTTCTCTTCTATTTTCATTTCTTCTTCTCATTCACACCGCTCAATTTACCCGTTTGTTTCGCTCTAAACGTATAGGGTTGCTATACCCTTGCTATACCCCTGCGCTTACTTTGTTTATTGTCGCGGCATCGAATGCCGCATTAGTTTCGTTTCTTGTCCCGCATACTATGCGGCTCTTCTTTGTATTCCGCCGATTGGCAATCGGCATAGACGTTTGTTGTTTACACGGGATACAATCCCGCATGTGGTATCTATCTTACTATTAGCATTCTGTGCGCGCGATTTTAATGAGCGCGATTCTTCGTCCATTTCGTCGGTATTTGATACCGACATTTCTTCCTATTACTACCTATACTATCCTATTTCTACCTATTGGGCAGCAAAATGAACTTTCTCGAACGATTTCTAGTCAAAAACTTGCATATCTCAGAAAAAAGTTGTAACTTTGCGCGAATTTCGCGCAGCAAGAAAAAGTAATTATGACGCATACTATTAGAAGAGTAATCGTACTTTGCTGCGCAATTAATCGGTGTCAGCAATAAAAAATAACTTTAAATATCAAATATAATATGATTATGGAGGAAATATTGCAATCAATATATATCCAAGTAGATGCTTCGTATGGCACATTAACAAACAATGCAATTGCTCAATTGCTAATCAAATTGTTATTTCGGGCTGCTACACCTATTTCGGCAAAAGAATTATTGTATATATATACTAATGATTTGCCTAAAAAGAGCATTGATAAGGATGTGTTCTCTAAAATTTTAGAGCAGTTGGTTGACAAACATGAAATACAATATAATAATAAAAAATACCATTTATCTACTGCTAAGAAGAAAAAAATTCAACAATCAATAGAAGATGCACATAATAGAGTAGAACAGATACTTCAGAAATATTTTAGAGGAAAATACCACTCAAGTGACGAAGCTGTCAATCGTTGGTTTGAAGATGTAACTTTCCGTTTCTTTGAGATTTATGCGGATGCTTGGATTTCATCCTTGTTGGAAGGAGGAAATGCCCTCCTCAATCAAGCAGAAAGCATTAAATCAACTATAGAAAACAGGACTAAATCATTTCCTAGTATTGATAAGAGGGATATCAATACACTGCCCGCTTTGTTCTTTAGTTTTATTACAACGCGTGACCCTATTGTAGACGCATACCTGTGGGAACACGGCACCTCAAGATTTGCAGCGCAACTCATTTCAAATCGCCATGGAATTAACAAATTGACAATAGATGCCTTTAAGGATAGCACCTGTATTTTAGATACCAATATTCTTATCTTTATTGCTCTCGCGACGGATTCTGTTAAAGACTCTTTCAAGTTGCTTGAACAAACTTTCCGGCATCTTAACATAAACTCACAAATTTTATATATTACATCCGAAGAGTATCATCATCGCGTATCGATTCAACGAGAAGCAACGTTAAACAACATCTCAAATTTTGGAACAAGAAACTCTGCTAACATTGCTAATGATGACTTTACTAAATGCGCTCGCTCACTACATTGTAGAACAGAAGAAGAATTCGAACGCTTCTTTGATAACATACAGGATTTCCCAACATATATTCATGAAGATTTGGAGATTGAATTATTTGATGGAGATAAACAATTAAACGAGATTATTACGCTCGCCCAGAATGACGAAGAGAAAAAGCAGCACCTGAATAGTCTGTATGCTGCCATTAAAAATAGAGATAAACGTCCAAATGCGTTGACTCATGATGTAGGACTTATTGAAGGTGTTAAACATCTGCGTGCAAATGGACATAAAGTCTTCATTTTATCAGAGGAAGCATCTATTAACGCATATTCTAAGAATCAACCTTTGGATAATGGGTTACCATTAGCAATCGGCATTGATACATTGTTGAATGTATTAGCCACTAATGGTGGTTCGATTACTGATTCTTCTGAATATACTGCATTATATGCCACTTTGATTAGACATAACTTGTTCCCTCACGAGCAAACATTCACACAATGTCAATTATATGAATTATACAAACTCAACAACAGAATAGCAAAATTAACAGAAGAGGAGACAGAGCGTATCGCTTGGCAGGCTCATGAGAAAATGGTAAAAGGGTTGCCGGAGGAAGAATTGAGATTATTTATAAATGATACCATCACGGCATCAGAGTTGTCTTTGCGGTCAGAGATATCGAAAAAAGATGAAGAACTGGATAGTGTAAAATTAGGTCTGAAGAAAGAGACTCGTGGAAAACAAAATTTCAAAGATGCATTTGAAGAAAGAATATACATCGAAGAATATCGAAAGATGCTAACAAAAATGATATTCCGGTGTATTGTATGGCCTATAGTAATTATTGCTATTGTAATAGGTGTGTTATGCTATTTATTTCATTCCACTGATGTTTCTCTGGAAATAGAAGGGCAAATAATAATCGGCTTGCTATCATCAATTCTTGCCACTTTTATATACGAAAAATTTGCTCATGCTGTAACTGTCTTTAAAGAGTGGCTAAACCGCACAACAATTCTTAAAGACAGAGTACAAAAACGCATTGACGAAATTGAAAATAAGTAGTTGTCCTTTGTTTCTCTCTCCGTCTTTCACCTTGTTCTTGAGCGAGAATGGACGAGAGAAGAGCAATACACACATATTTGATTGATATAAACACCATCATTATATGAGCAGCAAGTTTTTTAATAATGTTGACTCCCCTCTATTCAATAAATTCAAAGGCATTGTAGAGGGAATGCCCAACTTTGATACTTTCCTCGCAGTAGTGGGATATTTCCGCTCCTCTGGCTATTTCAAGTTGCGTAAAGAATTGGAAAGTGTGCAAGAGATACGCATTCTTGTCGGTATTAACATCGACAACGTTTGGCATAAGCATCAGCAAGGAATGATGTTTTTCGGAGCTGATAGCGACGAAGCCAAACGCCAATACGCTGATACTTTCATAAAAGACGTGAAAGAGGCTAATTACAGCGAAGAAGTGGAGAATGGCATCATTCAACTTTGCGAGGATATAATTTCCGGAAAAGTGCAAATGCGCATACACAACTCCAAGAACTTGCATGCTAAATTTTACATCTGTCTTCCCGCTAATTTCAGCGAGCACACGGATGGGCGTGTAATTATGGGATCTTCTAATATATCGGAGGCAGGATTAGGTATTACCGAACCGCCGCGATATGAACTCAATGTCGAAATAAAGGACTATGACGATGTGGCATATTGCAAGGATGAATTTGAGAAACTTTGGGCAGAGAGTATTGAAATAACTCCGGAAGATATTCAGCGAGTTCGCAAGCAGACCCACCTCGAAGAACTGCCAACACCATACGAAATATTTATCAAAGTGCTGATTGACGCTTTTGGCAACCAAGTAGAAGACGATTTCACTATTGAATTGCCACCAGGCTATATGGACTTGAAATATCAGAAAGACGCGGTTATTCAAGGTTTTCAAATGCTCAAAGAGTATAATGGATTCTTCCTTGCAGATGTGGTCGGAACTGGAAAAACTATCGTTGCTGCGATGGTGGCAAAACGCTTTGTCGAGGAAAACGGCAAGAATACCCGTATACTGGTAATATATCCGCCAGCCGTCAAGGAGAACTGGGAAGAGACCTTCAAGAACTTCAAATTGAAAAAATACACCAAGTTCATCACTAATGGTAGCTTGAAGAAAGTCCTTGAAGGTGATGGTGATTTTAATGGGGCAGAAGAGTTTGATCTTGTTATCGTGGATGAGGCTCACAATTTCCGCACAGATACTTCCGGCAGATACGATGAGTTACAACGTATTTGCAAAACTCCGCGTGTCAATGAAGGACTTATTGAAGGCATACAAAAGAAAGTAATGCTGCTTTCCGCAACTCCTCTCAATAACCGTCCGGAAGATTTCCGTAATCTTATTCTTCTGTTCCAAAATGCGCGTCGACCGACGTTGGACGGTGTGAGCAATATCACACTATTATTCCAACCGTGGATTCAACGTTACAACGAATTGATGCGTAAGCGTGGAAAGACAGAGAACGCAGAAATAACAGCAGAAGCCGATAGTATCTATGAAGAAATGCGTACACGCGTGTTGGATAAGATACTCGTGCGCAGAACTCGTAAGAACTTGTGGCAAAACGATGAGTATCGCGCCGATCTCCAAGCGCAAGGAGTACACTTCCCGCAAGTAGAACAACCCAATGAATGCGAATATCAATTGGAAGATAATTTGAGTGATTTGTTCTATGAGACTATTCGCTTACTTACTGATACACCCAATTTAGAAAACAATCCACAGGGAACAGGTCTGCATTATGCCCGTTATCGTGCCATTGAGTTTGTCATTGGAGAAAAAGCGGCTAAATATCGTAACGCTATTCAGTTTGCCGAAGTGTTCTCCGGTATTTTCCGCGTACACATGGTAAAACGACTTGAAAGTAGTTTCTATGCCTTCAAACGTTCTCTTGCCACTTTCCAACGTATTACCAATGATATGATTCGGATGTGGGAAGAAAATCAGATATTAATCGCACCTGAGATTGATGTCAAAGGAATGATGGCAAACGATATTGAGTTTGACCAGATTCTTGAAAAAGCTCTTGCGTACGGATATGACAAAGACGAAATTTTGTTTACGCAGGGTGATTTCAATCCAGAATACATCCGCCTACTTAAGGAAGATCAGAAAAAACTGCAAGAACTTGCCGAGCAATGGAATGCCGTAGAGAAAGACCCGAAATATGACCTGTTCAAACTTTATCTCGAAAACGAACTCTTTGATAAAGAGAAAATGAATAACAAAGGGGAAATGGTTGAACTTAACAAAGAGGGCAAGCTGGTTATCTTCTCTGAGAGCGTTGATACAATTAACTATCTAGGAGAAAAACTCAAAAACGACCTCCACCGCACAGATATACTCGTCGTTAGTGCTTCCAACCGCAAGAACGTATTGGATGATATTCGCGAGAACTTTGATGCCAATTATACAGGAGAGAAGAAAAACAAATACAACATCATCATCTCTTCAGATGTATTGGCAGAGGGTGTGAACCTCCATCGCTCCAATGTTATTGTCAATTATGATTCTCCTTGGAATGCAACACGTCTAATGCAACGTATTGGTCGTGTCAATCGTATCGGTTCCACCTCCGACCATATATATAATTACATGTTCTATCCGTCTAAGAAAGGTGACGAGCAGATACAACTTTATCGTAACGCACTTATCAAGTTGCAGAGTTTCCATTCAGCACTTGGAGAAGATGCACAAGTCTATTCACGTGAAGAGATGCTTCGTGAGTTCCAGCTCTTTGATGACAAAGTGCGTGATAATGTAGATAAGCAGTTAGAATTGCTTCGTGAGGTTCGTGAATTGTACCAAACAGATCCTGACCTCTACAAGCGGATTAAGTCCTTGCCTTGTAAAAGCCGTACGATACGCAGAGCGGAGGACCGCCCAGCTAAAGCAGAATCACAATCGAGTATCGTATATATTACCACCGGTAAGCGCTCGCAATTCTATTTGGTCAAAGGAGCAGAGCAACCTACTCAAATCGAGTTCCTTGATGCCGTCGATTGTCTCCGTGCTAAAAAAGACGAGCAACCGGGTATTTTTGAAGCCATAAAAGAATTGCATTATGATCATGTACACAAGGCTTATGAAGCATATCAGAATGCCGAAGAAATTGCTGGCGAAACTGTAGAATCATCTATCATCGAGCGGCAGAAAGACCATAATGCCCAAACCGCACTTGCTCTTCTGCGCATGATGAAACGCATGTTTGAAAGTGATGAGATTTATGATAAAATTGTTACGCTTGAACAATATGTCAACGAAGGCATGTTCTCTATGCTTACGCTTAATCTCACGCGTCTTAATCGAGAACTGAACCGCCTGAATAGAGCTGGAACAAAGACAAGTGAACTCAAGCCAATGTTCGCCTTAAAACTTGAAAATCTCTACGACCATTACTATATTAGTCGCGAGAAATTTGAACGCAATGAGCAGTTCCACCAATCCGAAATTATAACCTCAGAGACATTTGAATAAATTGTATTGCCATGTATAGTGCAAACCAATTCCGTCAGTTATTCCAAAACAAGTTCAACCTCCAAGAGTGGACGAAGTTTCTTATTTCATATTTTGGGGCACAGACAATCCGCAAAACTCCTGAATTGTTAGATATCGCTCCTGAAGAAGGGAAAGGCTATTATCTTGGTCAAAAGAAGACGACAGATAATTATGAGATAGGATTATTCTATCTTAAACTAAATTCCTCGGTAAAGAAGCGTCGTGTGGGTCTGCGTGAACTGATTAGACCGTATCTGCGTTATCTTGTAGATGCAGCCTTAGTTGTGTTTGATGACGGGGATAATTGGCGCTTGTCTTTTATCTGCGACATAAAAGGCGAGAATACTGCCCCTAAACGATACACCTTTGTCTTTGGCGATAAGAATAACTATTACAATACCGCAGTTAATCGTTTTGAGAAACTTCAATCTGACGGCATAGCATTCCTTACCATCAAAGACGCGTTCTCTGTTGAGGCCCTCACTAAAGAGTTTTACGAGAAACTGTTCAACTGGTATCTTTGGGCAAAGGATAGCAAAACAGGTGTTACTTTCCCGAATAATCCGCAAACAGTTGATGACGATAGAGACAAGATGGAGATAAAGATGATACGCCTCATTACGCGTATGCTCTTTGTCTGGTTTATCAAGCAAAAACATTTGGTTCCGAATTATCTGTTTGATACGGATTATCTCAAAACTATCCTTAGAGATTTCGACCCTCTATCGTCAAAACAAGGCAGCTACTACAACGCAATTCTGCAAAATCTCTTCTTCGCAACCCTCAACCAAGAGCAAGATAAACGCGCCTTTATACAACCAAGTTTTCAAGGGAAGGGAGAAAGTTATGGTGTGAAGACTTTATATCGTGATAATAAACGTCAATCTTGGTTTACTTTCCCAGAAGACAAGAAGGAAGAAGAGGTGCTGAAAATATTTTCATCTATCCCATACCTCAATGGTGGTTTGTTTGAGTGCTTGGATAAATTTGATTTGAATGAAA
>Ga0247608_10001760_pt1 | contig 28852 bp, 23 predicted proteins | sample 176DNAGHGlowgp2_FD_193490 | JGI IMG/M metagenome (GOLD analysis project Ga0247608, IMG submission 193490) | Sheep rumen microbial communities from Palmerston North, Manawatu-Wanganui, New Zealand - 1766 DNA GHGlow gp2 | ecosystem: Host-associated > Mammals > Digestive system > Stomach > Rumen ... | reverse complement strand
TCATATTACAATCTTCCAACGTAAAGATGCAGAGAAAACCGATGATAAAACAACTATCAAACTATTAGGGGGCACTACCGATGTACTTCAGCTTTATCAGGAAAACGTTCCTCTTTCGTCATCGGAACGACAATTTATTAAAGATACAATTAATAAAAAAATCCTTGCAACCCTCCGAACTTATCAAGAAGATGGCGTTTTTTGGCTCCAACAGCAGCGTAAGAACCATCATGGTTGTCTACTGGCTGATGAAATGGGACTTGGCAAGACACTTCAAGTCATTGCACACCTCTGTTGTCTGGATGTCCAAGTCCAACATCTGATAATTGCTCCAACTTCTTTAATATATAATTGGCAGAATGAAATCCTCCGTTTTGCTCCACAATTGATGCCTCAGCTCACACTTGTTAGCTATGACATGCTACGTATCCATCTTGAAGACTATATAAATCATCATTACGATACAATTATCATTGACGAAGCCCAGATTGTAAAAAATAGACAGACTAAAAAATACCAGGCAATAAGCAAACTTGACTGCAAGCATAAAATCATACTTACTGGCACCCCCATTGAAAATTCGATAGAAGAATTATGGTCTCATTTCATGATGCTGATGCCACCACTGAAAAGTTTGTACCAACGCCTCCACAGATTAGGTGTTCAGACCCAGCCTGAAACTTATATAAGTATAACCAGTAAACTGCTGAAGCCATTTATTCTACGCAGGGAGAAGCAAGTGGTTCTTTCGGATTTACCTGAACGGATAGAAAAGATTATCTTTATTGAATTGACAGATCAAGAACGGAAGAACTATCAAAACATTCACACTGCTATCCTTCAAGCTTTTGCAACAGGTTTGAGTGGTCGTCTCAGTAGTATTGCATTAGAAGGACTTCTACGGTTACGTCAGGCCTGCATTCCATCAAAATTTCCTGTTGCTATTGATTATATTGACGCATTCCGTTCAGAAGGTCATCAGGTATTGGTGTTCTCTCAGTTTGTAACAGCTCTCCATCAGATGGAATCTAAACTTCAGGAAGCAGGTATCCGATTTGTCACACTTTATGGTGACACCCGTGACAGAAAGACACCTGTAGAACGGTTTCAGTCAGATTCATCAATAACCGTCTTTTTAATAAGTCTTAAGGCCGGGGGCGTAGGTCTCAACCTGACAGCAGCCAATCGTGTCATCCTTTTAGATGACTGGTGGAATCCCGCAGTCGAAGACCAGGCAATGGGACGTTCCCATCGCATCGGTCAGAAGAAGAATGTCTTAGCGCTACGCCTTGTTTGTAAAGACACTGTCGAGGAGAAAATACTCCTTCTACAGAACCGTAAACGTCAGACAACGGAGCAGTTTAATGCTGCAAACGAGCATCTTTCATTGGAAGACCTTAAAGCTTTGATAGATTAAGCTCCCTCACCATTATGTTGAGGATTAGCGTCTGGCCTTTCTTGTTGTCGATTGACGTGCTCCTTTGATACTATGAAAATGGCAATGCTAAACCTTTTATTTTCATCCCCATCCTTGTTATATCTACTAATTCTACATTCATACAAATCTGTTCTTTCTACGTCAAGATACGGCTTAATGTCTTTCGCATCTTCATCAGATAAAACACCTATAATTTTTCCTTCATTATCATTTATCGTTTTTTTAGCAAAAACTAGTTTTTGCTCCTTGTCAAGATCCTCGTCAAAACAAAGACATAGAGGAGTGCCGGGATCCAACGCATTTTTATCATTAGATAACTCTTCTAATGCTTCATACCGATTTGTCTTCTGCAAGAAGCATTCTTTTAAAAATATTTTTTTCATCTTTCTGTTAATTTATTTTATTAAACCTTTGTTCCATAGAAAGTTCCCTTACTCTATCAAGCCATTCCCATATAGCTCTTGGAGAATTCTCATATTCCTTATAACGATTTCTTTCTATCGCCAAAGCCATAAGCGAATATTCACGTTCTAAAGAGGTGGCAAAAACGCCCTGGTCATCCGTGTTGATAGAAACTGCAATATCATGTCGGGGATATGGAGTCTTAAGGCCATAGTTGAAGAACTTAGCAATAGGGTGCTCATCATATCGTTCAATTTCTCCTATCTTGAAGTTCGATGAGGGATTACATTCTATTGCGATATGTCTTTTTTCCACTTTATCAAGAAGTTGCTGCTGTATCTTTTCTAATAGCATATACCACTCGTCTCTATACATAGGTGGTATAGTCAGTGTATCTCCTTTATATCCTCTATTTGCATATTTATAAGAATGATACGCATCGAACAATTGTCGAGCACGCTCATTTTTTAAGGCAACCTCAGCACAAACCTGATGATTCATACCCGCATATGCCCATTGCCTATCTATCGTTGAGGTCGCCTTGTCCAAATTTTCAGTAGCCAGTTCTGTTCCTATAACGGGTGAATCACCACGCAACAGCCAAGATAGATAATAGTCATTGATGTCGTCTGATAGATCTTTATTCTTTTCATCGGTAAAAAACGAATCAATAATATTATCCTCCTTCTCATCGTGTTTGCCGTAAATATCATCAAAATATTTCAAAAACATGATGTCCAGCCAACCACATAGTTGTGTGTAACCTGTCAAACGAATACATTTATGATGCAACCATGCCAAATTGTCCAAGAGGACTTGTTTACTCGCGCATATAGTATAATAGCGCTTTTCATAATAACTTCTAACATCAGTACCAAGCACCAGCGCGTGTCCCAAGCGGTCGCCATTTCCTAAATTTAAGAAAAGCATTGCCTCTTCTACGGCTCGCAACCCATCAGCAATATCCATATAATCCTCACCTGCATGATAAGTAATATTAAGATCTTTAGGATATTCTTCCGTCTCCTCATCTATTGTTATATCATGCCCTCTTAAGAATCTGAAAGCCTGTGCATAGACCTCTGGCCTACAGAATACTTCGGAATTTGCAGCATCCAAACCAACGACCTTTCCTACCAAGTTGTCACCTTCCCAGTTTTTCCTATTACTCCTGAACTGATAGATGGCATAAGCCTGTTTTCTTATTGCATGTCGTAGATCATAATGTCTATAGAACCCTTCTCCTTTGGGTTCATCTCTTTGTTTGATGAAATGAAAGATAAACGAGTACTTCTTATTGTATTTTTCATCGATTTCTTTACAATAGTCAGAAAGTGATCTAACTATGCCTTCTTCCGTATCTTTGGGAACAACTCTTGCTTCAATATATCTGTCTGTTCCTTTTTCCAAGAAACCTTCAATTGCTGCTTTATACAGTAAATGATAATAATCCTCAAGGATATAGTCGGTCTTTCTTTCTTCATAACTGGCAAAATTGGCAAAACCGACCCTCTCGTTCAATTGTATAATCGCATTTCTGAAATATGTTTTATATGCCAGATATGCATAGAATAATGTCGCAATATCAGATGACTCATCATTACCCCCATAAATGGCAGAGAAAACAGAATACATCAAAGCTCTTTCTGGAGCTAAGACCTTGTTTTCAATAGGCTCACTTTCATAATGCAACACGGGGATGTAATCAATAATATCATTATCCGTTAATTGATCACTAAAATGTTGATTTACTTTAGCCTGTTCAAACTTTTCTTTGGTAAATCTCTTCGTCTTCTCGCGACTTTTGTCTATTTTCTCAAGGATATCTACTTCTTTTTTAATTCCCAATTCATTTTTCCTAAATTCTCTTTCTTCTTTCTTTTTCGAAAGATTTTTTTCATCCACTTTGTCGTTCAAAAAAGAATATAATTGTGCTAATGACAGGTCATCTTTAACACAACCTACAGCAACAGCCAAATAGTATCTAATAGCTGCAGCTCTCCTCACTTTTTCATATAGAGTCTTGTCTGGATCAATATATGGGTGAAGAGGATGTTCAGATTCAAAACGGCTTTGCATAATGCCGATATGATTCATTAGGCACGACCAACTCAAGTCAAAGTTGTATGAAGAACCTTTCAAGTGCATGTGCAATTCTGCCATCGGTTTCTCAAAAATGTAATTTAGTTCTTTGCAGTCATGCCCCAAATAAGCACTCCAATCAAATGTACTTCTTCTTTTCTTTCGTTTTATATCATGTGATGCAATAAAAGCAGTCGTCAGAAGATCTTCACCAACTTGTTCTGCAATTAGATGCCAACGTAATAATGTACGATATTGACAAAGAGGCTCTCCATCTTTTACAACAAGACATTTAGAAGCGAAATGAAGAAGTGCATTAAAGACCGAATCACTATTACGAAATTTTAAGTCTAAATTTGATTTGTCTTTAATGACCCATTTATCTTGTATTATTTGATAGACAATATTGAGTTGGTCTATGGTACTTTCAAAATCTACCTGTAATAGTTTATTTACGACAATAGATTCTGATATGTGGGCATCAAGTCTTTGATAGTCATTTTCTAGATGATCTTTCTTGTCAAGAGGTAAAAATCCAGCATATTTTAAGATTTCATCTCCGCTCATTTTTACGAAAAGAGCTTTTATTGCTTTACTGATATTCTCCATATTTCAAATTTGTTTTATTCTCACATCATACTCATGGAAACAATCAACTTTAATTCCTTTCGCCATCGCTTTTAAGCATTGCTTTCCCTAATTCATCTAATTATGATTATTATCCAATTGTCAAAGAGAGATTTTCTGCAAAGATAGAGAAAAAAGACGAATGCCAATAAAATTAAGAGTTTTTTTATGTCTTTTTTGCAGATTTTCCCCAAACCCATTTGAGAGTCGTCCCTCTGGCAGACTGTTTTAGAGCGATGGAAGAACGTGGCAATCTATGGAAACGGCTGGTCTGTTGCCCTGATTATCTTTACTGACGAGTATCACTGTATGTATTATCAATTCGGTACATTTAGTTATACGTACTCGACTAGCATTAAACTGGATATTTCGATTGGAAGAATATTCCATGAAGTTGTAGGAGTCATTATAACAGGTACCATTACATGCCAAAAACCATTGTTAATACGTCACTTTCTTACTAAAACTGCCAAATTGACGTCTATATAATCTCCCACTATTATTATTGAATTCAATGGTAATATTCTGTTGGTCTTCATTAAACAATATCTTGATCATTTTGAAATAGTTCTCAAATAAAAGTTAAATACGTTAAATCTGCTTCATCATTTTGAATATTCTACACCCCAAATCCACTTTTCTACCGTTTAAAGTGTAAATGGTTGATTATCAATATTTAATATATTCGAAGACTGTTCAGCCTTGTCCTCGGTTATAATTCCTAATAGTGTTACTAGCATCGGTTCTTATGCATTCCAGAATTGTCCACTGAAAACTGTTAAGATTCCAGATTCAGTAAAAAAATTAGGTGAATTATGTTTTGCAGATAATTATGGTTTACGAACAGCCTCCGTCCCCAGCACGATAGAAGATTTTGGTGAGGGAGGGCCTTTTGCGAACACTTCTTTAGGAGGAACTGTTACTGTGCGATATCCCAAGGGCATCACAAAAAAGAGTACAGATAGAATTTGGTTTGTTAACAAAAGGCGGCAGCAGAAGGAGAATGAAAGAGCAGAATCAAGAGCAGCAGACCCCAATTCCATGTCTTGGCCTAGCCCGAAGATTACGAAGGATTGGCATTGGGAACATGGTGATTATGTAAGAACCGTTTACTGGCATGGCTTAGGTCTTGTAACATTTAAGCGTTATGAAGGTTTTGATTACTATTACGGTGTTCTTCAATCGACAACAAGGACATCATCATCTCCTTCAGCGGGGCGCTTATATAAAACATATAAGGATGCAGAAGCTTATGCCTATTTCGAACTAAAATATGGGATAACAAGGGACCGAGGATATGTGAATTTAGGCAAAACACCATGGTGACCGTCCTATTTTCGACGTACCCAGGATTACAAAGGGTCTGACTCTTGTGGGTAGCGGCGATCACAATGTGTCCGATTACAAAGTGTCTGACACTTTGTGAGGTAAAAAGGGGGAGATCATAATGCGAACTCCCTTTTTTCTTTTTTCTTTGGTGTTGTGAAAGATTTCTTCAAAGATTCTTTGCTGATTCAGAATCTTTACTTATCTTTGCAAAATCAAAGGAAATAGTATATGGGTGTAACGTTTGACAGCGTAGAACAGACGTTTGTGTTCGACTTTGAGCATGACGGCACAGACGACATTGTCACTCTGACGGGCAATGGCTATCAGGTAGAGGCATTTGGACGGTGTTTCTACTATGGCTATGAGTTCTCCGACCAGGTGGATGGCAGTGTCCGTTCTGCGTTCATCAAGCATGTTAAGTTCAATGACGACCTACAGAACAACCCCGATTTGACTCACTTCATCAAGAAGGCTATTGACAACCTGAACCGCCAGATTAATCTTTATGATTACAATCTCGTCGTTATGCCGGAATCATCAAGTAAAGTCAATCAGTATATGCTACGCTACATCTATCGCTTTGCTCAGCCAATGCTGCGAAAGATGGAACTGGTGAAGGCCTTGCCGGCCAGCATCTCATTTGATATGGATGGCTATGAGCAGTCTTACCTTGACGACGTGCTTGAGAACGGACGCCCGCGCTATACTCAGGCACAGAAAGAGGAAGTAAAGCAATCTATCCAGACGATGCTCGACTTGATTCACCAGAAAGACTATTTCACGATAGCAAAGGATGTGCGTAAGAGCCGTTTCCGTCCTTACATGATGAACTTCTTGAAGTTTGCCACTGAGCAGGACGAGCAGCTCTGTGCTACCATCCGTAAGCAGAACATCTTAGTCATGGACGATGTTACTACCAGTGGCTCAACCCTGAATGAGGTATTAAGGGTGTTGCGAATCCTTAACGAAGATAATGACGTGACAGTTTTCAGCCTGATAGGCCGTAAAGACCTTATGGCCGAGACGATGTAGCAAGCAGTAAACTCTCATCTGCACCGCTCTGACGGTGGTTGAGTAGTCACGGAGACAAGCACTTTCCGCCATGCGCGAATAAGCGGGCAAACACCAACGCGGCAATGATACCGTAGATGGTAACACTGCCGCGAGGTATCTGGCTGACTGTAATCAGCACGTCATCAGGAAACATACGTGCCTATTGAGCCTACTTCCTGTCAAGATAGTAGCTCATCTACTTTTTTCTTGTCCAGGTCTGCGTCTCATACAGGAAACCGATGTAGCCGCGAACCTTCAGCTGGTCGCCTTCCAGCCAGATGGCACACTTGTAGTCCTTGCCGTTCTTGGGGTTGTAGATGCGGCCACCCTCCCACTTGTCCTTCTTCTTGGTCAGACCCGACAGGATGTTGACACCCATCAGCTTGCGCGAGCGCAGCTTCTCGTCCTTGTTGTGAACGTCCTTCGTGTCCGGGCCCTTTGCCAGCCAGACAATCTTGCCGTTCATCTTGCCGTTTTGCTCGTAGATTTCCACCTGGGCGTCACCAGCCTCGGTGAGCCACTTTCCCTTAATGTCCTGTGCATAGCCCAGCCATGCCACCATGGCCAGGACGAAGCATAATGCTAAACGTTTCATCGTCTTTACTGTTTACTATTGATTGTTGTTCTGTCGTTTCGCTTGGTGCCAATGTCTGATTGGCGGTGCAAAGGTAGGAAAAAGTTTTGGGAATCATGCCCCCTTCGTCGGGATTTTTGTGCCTTTGCTGCGTCTGAGGGGCAGAAATGAGCACGCTCATGGCTCTGGTTGCCAGAGATGACGCTGCATGTCCACATGGCCGTTGGCTTTGAACGTTACGCCTTCTTCTTCCAGGAGCGTGCGCTGGCGGCTCCAGCCCGGCGCTGTGCGTCCCTGCTGGTTGACGACACGGTGGCAGGGCAGGCTGGCGGCTTCCGGTGCATAACGCAGCGTGCGGCCAACCAGGCGGGCGTGGCTCGGCCAGCCCGCCCACGCGGCTATGATGCCATAGGTGGTCACATGGCCGGGCGGTATCTGACTGACAATGTCCAGCACGTCATGCTGGAACGCCCTTGCCTGTGCGGGCAGCATTTTATCGGGATAGTCTCTCATGCGTGTGCGGTGAATAGTTCATCCAGTATTTACGCTCCTCGTCGGTCATCTTCTCGATGGCATAGCGCAGCGTGGTGCGCGACATCTCGTGACCGTGCTGCCGCAAGAAGTCGCGCAGAAGCGCCATGCTGCACCGCTTGCCCATTTCGCGCAGCATCCATCCCACCGCCTTGTGCATCAGGTCGTGAGGGTGGTGCAGGTGCTTCTCGGCATAGCGCAGACACCACGAGGGGTCTCCCTGCTGTGTCGTCGTCCACGTGCAAACGATGCTCATGCGCTGGCGCCACAGGCATGGGCTCTCCGCCAGGGTGTCGAGCGTTGCAGTTTTGTCGCCCAGACGGGTGGGCAACAGCAGCCAGCGGCCCAGTATTTTAGGTGCGGAGAGGTCTACCAGGTCCCAGTTGTTGGCCTGTTCGGCATACTTCAGGTACAACGCCACGATGTCGTCGCGCTCACGGATGGCATCAGGAGCGCTTTCCAGACGCTTAGTGGCCAGCCTCGTAAACCGAGCCACCATGAGCAGCAGTCCGCAGAGCCTCACCTCATGCCAGCGCGAGCGGAGCAGGCCGGGCACCTCGCCGATGGGGAAAGCGGTGCCGATTTGTTTGACCACTTCGCGCGTTTGTGGTACCTTTAGGCCGAGAAACTCGTCGCCCTCGCCATACTGGCCCGGTCCCGTCTTGAAGAATTGCATCAGCACCTGCCGCTGCTGGTCATTGCGCAGCGACTCCATATAAGCCGTAATGTCTCTTGCCGTCGTCATCGTTTTACCGTCTTACTTGATAAGCATGCCTGCAAAGTTAAGGCTTTTCCGGCAAAATACCGCACGGAAGGGCGGATAATTATTAATCGCCCCGCTGCGGCAATAAAACGGCGGAGGGGAGCGTTTAAGAAGATAGGACATAATCTATGATAACAAGAAAGACATGACAAGAAAGCTTTTCCTATTCCTTCTGGCCGTCGTAGCCCTTACGGCCTGTAGCAGCGACCCGGTGCCTCACGGCATGACCACGCAGCAGCAGGCAACCTACAGCAAGGCCATTGCAGGAGTGTACACGGGTACATACACCATTGTGTATAACGACGGCGGCAGCGACAAGAAAGTCAAGATAGCCAATGCGCAGATGACCATCACCGACGAGACGTCGCATGCAGTCTGTTTCCACGACTTTCCCGTGAGCCTGCTCGCAAAGGTCGTCAACGACGACGCGCTGGCCGAAGCCCTGCAGCACGCGCCCAATATGGACCTCGTGGCCGCCTACCGTTTCTACGACCTGCAGGACAACGGCGATGTCAACTGGGGCTACGTGATGGCAGCAGCGCCGCTGACGCTCCACTACGGCAGTACTGACCACCACCTGGTGCTGAAACTGCACAGCGGGGTCTACTTCGGACTGACGAAGGCCAACCTGGATGCAGGAACACCATTCCCCCCGCGAAGCGTCTTCCAGTTTGAGGTCGTGGCTATCTATGAAAGCAACACCCTCGTTGAGGACCTTGATGCCGTTTGGCAGAACAATAACATGTTCCTCACCCTCTTTCAGTTAGACGAGTAGCCGGCCTGATGAGGATGGCCGTAAAGATGCGGCCAGAACGGATGCCTAAGCGGCGGGCCGAGAAATACTGGTCGCAGTGCAGATAGGTGCATGTCTGGCTGTCGGCGACATGCGGTGGCGTGAGTCCCGCCCTGAGCAGTTGCAGGCGGTTGCAAGCCGGCAGGTCGATGTGCCATTTCCGAGCCGTGGCATCGGTGCTGGAAGGGTATTGGCGGCTAATGGCCGCCATGTCAAAGCCCGCCTCGGCAAAGGCATCGTAGACCTCCTGGCCCACCTCAAAACTGTCGAGGCTGATGCCGGGCCCTATCTGTGCCACGATGTCGGCGGGCTGCGTGCCATAAGTGGATGTCATGGCGGCCACGGCCTTCTCGGCGATGCGGCCTACCGTGCCGCGCCAACCGGCGTGAATGGCACAGACGGCATGCTGGCGAGGGTCGTGCAGCAGGATGGGGATACAGTCGGCCGTGCTGACACCGATGCAGACACCAGGCAGGTTGGTCATTAGGGCATCGATGCCCTCCAGGGCCTTGCGGCGCTGCCCATCAGTCATCGCCATCAGGCGTTTGTCGATGCAGGCCACGCGGGTGTCGTGGGTCTGATGGGGCATGACCAGCTGCCGGCTGCTGATGCCCAACAGGCGGCACAGCGACTCCTTGTTGCTACGTATGTGTGCCTCGTCGTCGCCACAATAGCCGTTGATGTTGAACGCGGCGTAGCTGCCCACGCTGCATCCCCCGTGTCGTGTCGTGCTGAAGGCCGTGATGCCGCTGCCCATGTCGTAGTGTGTCAGCCGTGGAGCGTCATCGTCCGCCTGACGGGTGAAGGCGAACAGCCGTCGGTAGGCTTCCACCTTCTTGTCGAAGGCCAGCGGATAGGCGCGCGACGAGGATGGCAGCCGATAGAGCACCACCTGGCGGCCCTGCTCGTTGAATGTGTCAGGAATAGGCACGTAGCTATTGACCTTGGGCACCGTAGCGATGTGCATCGAGCTGCAGAGCGTCGCCGTGGCCTTCTCGCCCGTGGTGACGACGGCAAGCAGACGGGGCAGACGGGCGATGAGCGCACCCACGTCAGTGGGCTCCACCACCTCCAGAAACTTGTCTGAGGCGTTGTCCTGCAGGCGGCGTATGGCCGTAGAGGTGTCGAAGAAGGCAATGCCCTGCTCGCGGCAGAAGGCCACGATGTCCGCCAGCCTAAACGTTTTGGCCGCCTCGTCGACAAAGTGGTTGCGGTCGCCGTAGAAGACGGCCCCCTCGATGCGCCAGTGGTCGTTGATGAAGTTAGGATAGTAGAAGTCCATGCACCACCGCTTGCGCTGTGGCGGGAAACTGCCAAGAAACAGCACCCTGGCATTCGGTGGCAGGAAGGGCAGCAGCGGGTGATACTCCACCCCGTCCCGGCTGCGTGCTATATGCTCGTGGTTCAGGTAAGACTCCATCGGCCGTTCAGCTGAATAGTTTGCCTACGATGTCGAGCAGGTTGCGCACGGTCTGCTTGTCGGGGACAGGGATTTTGAGCGATGTCTGGCCCGTGGCCGCATCGGTCTCTACGAGCGACTCTATCAGCTGCTCAGTGGCCTCCGGCGACTTCAGCGTGGCAGCCAGACCGCTGAGGAAGGCCGTGCCCTGGGCTATGAGCTCCTTGGGAGTGGTGGCGGCTTGTGGCCTTTCTGCGGCCTCCTGAGTGTCAGACTCCTCCGTGGCCTCTATCGTAGTGCCCTGCTCCGGAGCCTTAGCCGCCGTGGCATCGCCGGCAGCCTCAGCGGCGGCCGGCTGTTCGGCTGCCTCCTGAGCCGTGGTGTCGACCGTGTCGTCTGTGTCGTCCACCATTTCGCCCAGCGTGTCCATCATCTGGGTGAGCTTCGAGCCCTCGCCGAGGAAGATGGTGTCCTGTCCGTTGTCGAGCACGCCCTCGAACATGGCCGACTTGAAGCGCAGCTTGTCGAGCATCTGCTCCTCGATGGTGCTGGCAGCCACCAGGTTGATGACCTGCACGTTGCGCTGCTGGCCCAGGCGGTAGATGCGTGCGATGCGCTGTTCGAGCACCGCAGGGTTCCAGGGCAGGTCAAGATTGATGATGGTAGAGGCCGCCTGAAGGTTGAGGCCCGTAGAGCCGGCATCTGTCGAGAGAAACACACGGCTCTCCGCACTGTCGGCAAAGTTGGTTATCAGCTTGCCGCGCTGTGCCGAGGGTACGCCGCCGTGCAGGTATTCAAAGCCGATGCCACGCTGCTCCAGCTCCTTGGCTATAAGACGCGTCATGCGTTCCCACTGGCTGAACACCACCACCTTCTCGCCGTCCGTCTCCAGGATGCTGGCAATGATGTTCATCGCCTCGTCCACCTTCGTGTCGTGGCGGGTCTTCTGGTCCAGGATATAGGTGCTGTCGCAGAGCATGCGCATCTGCGAGAGGCAGAGCATCAGGCGGTTGCGGTCTTTCTCGGACAGGAAGTGCATGCGCTGCCACTTGGTGACTATCTGCTTGACGATGCTCCGCAGGCTGTCGTGGTCTTCGCGCTGCTCCTTGGTCATCGGCACCAGGAGAATCTTGTCCTGACGCTTAGGCATCTGCAGGGCCACCTGCTTCTTGGTGCGGCGCACCAGTCGCTGACGGGCCATGTCGCCCACCCGGTTCAGGTTCTGATAGCCCAGCACCTTGCCCGTCTCGTCGCAGACGATGTTCTCGGCCTTGAAGCGCCAGAACGGGCCCAGGCAGAAGTTGTCGGCAAACTCCATGACAGAGTACAGCTCCTCGAGCTTGTTCTCCAGCGGCGTGCCCGACAGAATCACCGCATACTGCGACTCCACGCGGCGCATGGCCATCGAAATCTGCGTGTTCCAGTTCTTCAGCCGCTGCACCTCGTCCATCACCAGCAGGTCGGTGTCTAACCTGCCCAGTATCTTGATGTCGTTACAGGCGCTGTTGTACGAGATAATCTTGTAGGGTACGTCCAGCTGATACTGGGCGACGCGCTTCGTATGCAGACCCTCGATGACGTGCGCCTGGCGGCCCGTGAACCGCTCTATCTCGCGCTTCCACTGATATTTCAGCGAGGTGGGACAGACGATGAGCACCGACTGTATCAGCTTCTCGCGCATCATCAGCTCGGCGGTGCCAATGGCCTGAATGGTCTTGCCCAGACCCATCTCGTCGGCTATGATGCTCTTGCCCTTGGCAAAGGCGAAGCGTATGCCCTCCTTCTGGTAGGGGAACAGCGGGGTGGCGAGCAGCCCGTCGAGCATCGCGTCGGTATAGCAGTGAAGGATGTGCTGCCGGTACTCGGCATCGCGCTGCTCGACGATGAAGTCGACGGCATCCTGATAGAAACGGAACGTGTCGCTGATGGCCAGGGCCTCGCGGGTGAACTGGTCTATCTGCTGGTAGGCATCCGCCAGCATCACGCCGTTACGGTCGAAATAGCGGGCGGCCAGCTGGGCGTACTCCTGCTGGTGGTCAGTGCCAATGCGGATGCAGACGCGCCGCTGGCCAAGATACGACAGATAGACCGACGTGTAGGCAGGTGTCTCCTCATGCACCCTGGCGCGGCGGTTGCCCTTGAGCCACAGCTTTACGGCCTCCAGGTGCTTGCAGGTGCCCAGCTGGGCCGTCTTGAAGTCCATGCACGAGCAGTAGTTCCACGCGCTGGCGGCACCGCGATACACCACCTTGTAGGCTGATTTCGTCTTTGGACTCCTTACGGTGTACTCGCCGGGCAGCAGCTTGTCGTCCACACAACTGATGCCGAACGTCTCCTCCTCGGCCACCTGCTTGCGCAGGGCTATCTGCCACTCCGTGAGCGTCATGTCCGCCGGCTTCACTATCCATGAGGTCTTCGTCTTGCGGGTGGTCTTCTTATTCCCTGTTTTCCCGGTGGTGCCGGTTCTTGTCCGTCCGCCTTTCTTGGCCGATGCCTTTGCCGTTGTGGCTGAGTCCGATTGTTTCTTTGCCATGATTCCGTTATCTTGCGTTATTTCTTCACTTCTTGTCGCACATGTTCTCTACGCACGTTGCGCAACGCCCGCCGTCATGTCCGCCGGCAGCCCGCCGCGCACCGCTTGTTGCGTATAGCATGCAAAGTTACGAAATAGTTTTCAGTTTTCCGCCAAATTCCATGGTAATATCGGAAATTAAGTGATAAAACGCATCAAAGAGACCGCATCGAATGTATTGCCAAAAGGTAGTACACTCTACTTGTATGGTTCTCGCGCTCGCGGCGATTATCATGAGGAATCCGACTGGGATTTGCTTTTGCTGCTTGACAAACCGAAACTGGAATACGAAGATTTTGACCGCTATTCCTTTCCTTTCGTGCTGATGGGATGGGACTTTGGAGCCGACATCCGTCCACACGCCTACACAAAGTACGAATGGTTCAATGGGCCGCATGCCATGTTTTACTATAACGTAGAGAAAGACAAAGAGGTGCTTTATGAGTCTTAGCAATCGTTTAATAATAAGTCCGTACAACAGAGGTTAGTTACAGACCCCACCCCTGCCCCTCCCCTTGAAGGGAGGGGAGTGCCGCGAAAAAACTCCGAGACGGACAAGGCGGCAGCCGCTCCCCTCCCTTCAAGGGGAGGGGTTGGGGGTGGGGTCTGTAACTTTACCATACCACGTTAGTCTTTTATAGTCACTTAACATGGATTTTCGCCCGACCAAAGTCTAAGCCAGGGCCAGCCTCAGCGGTGCTGAGGTACGGGGTCAGCGGTGCTGAGGTACGGGGTCAGCGGCGCTGAGGTACGGGGTAAATGGTGCTGAGGTACGGGGTAAATGGTGCTAAGGTAGGGGCTGTTTATCATGGAAAAACATTAGCACGCCCGACAACCTGCTGCTATAGGGGTTGTCGGGCGTGCTTCTTGTTATGTGCATGCCCAGAAGGAGGCGTTGTATGGCCGTCAGAACTCGAGGACGAGCGACTGGCGGGGCTTCAGGGTGAGGTTTTTCGAGAGGTCGTAGTAGCGGCCGGTGGGAATGTCCTGGACGTGGCTGACGTCCTGGCCGTCGGTAAAGAGCTCCTTGTAGCGGTCAACCTCGAGGACGGCCTCCTGCGAGGTGCCGTTGAGGATGGTCATGACGGTGTTGCGGTGCCAGCGGCGTGTGACGACATAGATGCCCTTGTAGGGTATGAACTGCGTCTGGTAGCCTCGGACGATGGTCTCGTTGCCCTGACGCCAGTGGAGCAGGCGGCTCAGCCAGCTGAACATGCTCTGCTCGGCACGGGTGCGTCCTTCACGGGTGAAGGCATTGTGCCGGTCGCCGGGGAATCCGCCGGGGAAGTCCTTGCGCACGTTGCCGTCGGTCACCTCCTTGGTGCCGTTCATCAGTATCTCGGTGCCGTAGTAGAGCTGGGGAATGCGCTGCACGGTGAGCAGCAGGGCCAGTGCCTGCTTCAGTGCCAGCGTGTCGCGTCCGTTGCCGAGGAAGCGGTCAGTGTCGTGATTGTCGATGAAGGCCATGACGCTCGACGGGTTGGGATAGAGATAGTCGTAGACGAAGGAGTTATAGAGGCGGTTGAGTCCCTGCCACCAGGCATCCGTCTCCTCGTGCTTGGCCTGGTTGAGCTTGTCGAAGAACGAGAAGTCCATGACGGTCTTCAGGTAGGAGTTGTGGGCCGAGAGCTTGGAGTCCTTCTGCCAGGCAGCCGTATAGGCCGGCTCGGTGACCCACGTCTCGCCGACGGTGTTGAAGTGAGGATACTCGTCGTTGAGCTCCTTCATCCACTGGGCCATGGGTTCGGCAAAGGCATAGGGGTAGGTGTCCATGCGTATGCCGTCGATGCCGACGGTCTCTATCCACCAGATGCTGTTCTGGATGAGGTAGCGCATGAGGTGCGGGTTGCGCTGGTTGAGGTCGGGCATGGAGGGCACAAACCATCCCTCGGTGGTCTCTTTGCGGTCAACCTCCGAGGCGTAGGGGTCGACGACGGGAGTCAGCTTGTAGCTGGTCTGCAGGTAGGCCGACTTCTGGGGTGCCGAGCCGTCGCTGTTGGCCGTGAATCCCGTCATGGGGTCGCGTCCGCTCTGCTGCTCAGTGAGCCACTCGGGGGTGTTCAGCCAGTCCTTCGAGGGCATGTCGTGCGTCCAGGGGTGCTCGAAGCCGGAGTGGTTGAATATCATGTCCATGACCACCTTCAGGCCCTTCTGGTGGGCCTCGTCGCACAGTCGGCGATAGTCGTCGTTGGTGCCGAAGCGGGGGTCTACGCGATAGTAGTCGGTGGTGGCATAGCCATGGTAGGTAGAGAAGCCGTTGGGGGTGTCGGGCGAGTTGTTCTCGAGGACGGGCGTCAGCCAGAGGGCCGTCACGCCGAGGTCCTTGAAGTAGTCCAGGTGCTCGCGGATGCCGTTGAGGTCGCCGCCATGGCGCAGCGAGGGCTGCGAGCGGTCTTCACGATAGGGTCGCATGCCCTCCACGTGGGGGTTGTGGCCCTTGCCCTGGGCAAAGCGGTCGGGCATGAGCATGTAGAGCACGTCGCTGTTGTCGAAGCCCATGCGCTGGTCGCCGGCCTTCTCGCGCTGCTTCAGCTGGTAGCCTACGGTGAGCTGCCGGCCCTTGGCGGAAAACGTCAGCTGCATGGTGCCGGCCTTGGCCTGGCGCAGGTTCATGTAGACAAAGAGATAGTTGGGCGAGTCGAGGCACACGACGCTGTCGATGCGCACGCCGGGATAGTCGGTGGTCACCTGGTCGACGGCGGCAATGTCCTTGCCATAGACCATCAGCTGCACCTGCGGGTTGTTCATGCCCACAAACCAGTCGGTGGGGTCGATGCGGTCGACGGTCAGTTTTGCTTTTGCTGCGTTCATCATAGTCACTTGTGCCACGAGGGCGATGAGTAAAAGGATTCGTTTCATCATATCGGTTAGTTTTGGTTATCTTCAGAGGGGACGGGTGTCAGACGATGGGCAGCGAGATGCCGTTGATTTTCTGGTAGACATCGAGCGCGTAGACATCGGTCATGCCGGAGATATAGTCAATGACGGCCATGAGTCGCGTCTCCAGGTCGGCGGCATTGATGTCGTACTGGCTGCTGACGCGGCCTATGAGCTGCTGCGAGTAGTAGCGCTGGGGATTCATGACGGCCTCCACCATCTGCTCCATGAGCGTAGCCATAATCTTGTAGCCGGAGAGCTCCACGTCGAGCACCACGCGGCTGCGGTAGATGCGCTCCACCGACAGCTGGGCACAGCGGCGGTAAGCCTCGCGCGGGCGCTCGTTGATGTGGGTCACGAGCGGGCCCTGCAGCGTGCCGCTGAGTATCTCGTCCTCGTGGTCGATAAAGGCACGCACACACTCGTTCTCCAGTTTTCCGATGACACAGGCACGCAGGTAGACTATCTGCTCGTTCTCGTCGGTCAGCTGCTCGTCAGCTATCCGCTGGCGGATGCGGGCCTGCGTGTCGTCGTCGAAGAAGTCGAGCATCAGCCGCGAGGTCTCCTCAAACGACAGAATCTTCAGCTTGTGGGCATCCTCCAGGTCCATGATTTCATAGCAGATGTCGTCGGCAGCCTCTACCAGCCAGACCAGCGGATGGCGTGCCCACCGCTCCTGGCCGCTGACAGCTGACAGCTGGGGTATGCCCAGCTCGTGGACGATGTGGAGATAGTTGTCGCGCTCGGCGGTGAAGAAGCCGAACTTGTTCTTCGTGGCACACGAGGACGGGAAGGGATACTTCACGATGCTGGCCAGCGTGGAGTAGGTCATGGCAAACCCGCCGCGCCGGCGGCCGCAGAACTGGTGGGTCAGCAGTCGGAAGGCATTGGCATTGCCGTCGAAACGGGTGATGTCGGCCCAGAAGTCCGGGCTGACCATCTGCTCCAGATACTTGCCGGCTCCCTCGGTGAAGAACGTCTGGATGGCCTTCTCGCCGGCATGGCCGAAGGGCGGGTTGCCCAGGTCGTGGGCCAGGCAGGCCGTGGCCACTATCTGGCCTATCTGCTCCACCATGGTGCCGCGCAGCTCCGGCCGATGTCCAGTGACAAGCGCGTGGACCACGTCGTTGCCCAGCGACATGCCTACGCTGGCCACCTCAAGCGAGTGGGTCAGGCGGTTGTGTACGAAGACGCTGCCCGGCAGGGGAAACACCTGGGTCTTGTTCTGCAGACGCCGGAAGGGGGCCGAGAATATCAGCCGGTCATAGTCGCGCTTGAACTCCGTACGGTCGTCGTGGCGCTCGGTGTGGCGCTGCTCCTGGCCCAGCCGCTTGTTTGAAATAAGCTTTGTCCAATCCATGGTTGTATTTGGTTTCGTTGCCAATCACCCGCAAAATTAGCAAAAAATGTCCGAACGGCGAAGAATAAATGGGGAAAAATGTGGCGAGTTACCAAAATAATGTGTACCTTTGCACTTAGGAATCAACTGAAAGCAGACTTTTTATGCAAATCAACAGCCACATGTCGGTGCTCATGCACGACCTTGCCAAGAACTACGGCGACCGCGAAATGCTGATATATCAGGACTTCGGCGGCAGCGAGTGGAAGTCACTCACATGGAACCAGGTGTCACAAACGGTCAGCCAGGTCAGCAACGCCCTGCTCAACCTGGGTGTAAAGCCACAAGAGAACATCGGCATATTCTCGCAGAACTCGGTGCAGTACATCGAGTGCGACTTCGGTGCCTGGGGCATCAGGGCCGTCACCATCCCGTTCTATGCCACCAGCTCTGAACAGCAGATACAGTTCATGGTCAACGATGCCAAGGTGCGCTTCCTCTTTGTCGGCGAACAGGAGCAGTACGACAAGGCACGCCGCATCTTCTCGCTCTGCCCGACGCTGGAGCGCATCATCGTGTTCGACCCGCAGGTGCGCATTTCCACCCACGACCCCAACGCCATCTACTTTGCCGACTTCCTGAAGCTGGGCGAGAACCTGCCCCGCCAGACGGAGGTGGAACAGCTGCAGCAGGAGGCATCGTGGGACGACATAGCCAACGTGCTCTACACCAGCGGCACCACGGGCGACTCGAAGGGGGTCATCCTGACCCACGGCCAGTTTCATGCCGCCTTCGAGGCCAACAACAAGTGTGTGCCGGTGAACGACAAGGACCGCATCATGAACTTCCTGCCCTACACCCACATCTTTGAGCGCGGATGGGCCATCCTGGCGCTGACCAAGGGTGCCACGATGATAGTCAACACCTATCCGCTAAAGGTGCAGCAGTCGATGCGCGAGACACACCCCACCTGCATGTCGGCCGTGCCCCGCTTCTGGGAGAAGGTGTACATGGGTGTCATGGACAAGATAGAACATTCGAGCGCCGTGCAGCGCAAGCTCTTCCAGCACGCACTGGCCATCGGCCGCCGCCACAATATAGAATATGTCAGCCTGGGCAAGAAGCCACCCATAGCCCTCCACATGGAGTACGAGATGCTCAACCGCACGGTGTTCTCGCTGGTGCGCAAGGAGCTGGGACTGGAGAATGCCCACTTCTTCCCAACGGCCGGTGCCGCCGTGTCGGCCCACGTCGAGGAGTTTGTCCACTCCATCGGCATCAACATGATAGTGGGCTACGGACTGACCGAGTCGCTGGCCACCGTCAGCTGCGACCACCTGGGCGAGCCCTACACCGTGGGCTCCGTAGGCAAGCCCATCGAGGGCATCAGCATCCGCATCAGCGACGAGGGCGAGGTGCTGCTCAAGGGCCCCACCATCACCCGTGGCTACTACAACCGCGAGGACCTGACGAAGGCGGCCTTCACCGACGACGGCTACTTCCGCACAGGCGATGCCGGCTACCTGAAGGACGGCGAGCTGTTCCTGACCGAGCGCATCAAGGACCTCTTCAAGACCTCTAACGGCAAGTACATCGCCCCGCAGATGATAGAGTCGAAGCTCCTGGTGGACAAGTATATCGACCAGATAGCCGTCATTGCCGACCAACGCAAGTTTGTGTCGGCGCTCATCATCCCCGTCTACCCGCTCCTCGAGGAGTATGCCCAGAAGCACCACATCGCCTTCAGCAGTCGCGAGGAGCTCTGTGCCAACCCGCTCATTATAGAGATGATGAAGGAGCGCATAGACACCCTCCAGCAGCAGCTGGCCCACTACGAGCAGGTGAAGCGATTCACGCTGCTGCCCCACCACCTCTCGATGGAGAAGGGCGAGCTGACCAACACGCTGAAAATCCGCCGCCGCGTGCTGAACGAGAACTACAAGGCCGAGATAGACGCCATGTACGAGGAATAAAAGCAAGTGCCCATTACGACAGAAAAGCATGATAACCCAAGACCAACTGAAGAATGTGCTTGACCGCGCCGACGCGCTGTTCAAGTACCTGAAGATAGACGAGAAGAAGCTCGAATACGAGGAGGAGGACCTCCGTACCCAGGCCCCTGACTTCTGGCAGGACCAGAAGCGGGCCGAGGAGCAGATGAAGAAGGTGAAAGCCATCAAGAAGTGGCTCGACGGCTACCAGGCGGTGCGCACCGCCGCCGACGAGCTGCAGCTGGCCTTTGACTTCTACAAGGAAGACATGGTCAGCGAGGACGAGGTGGATGCCGACTACAAGAAAGCCATCGAGGCCATCGAGGCCCTGGAGCTGAAGAACATGCTGCGCCAGAAGGAAGACCCGATGGATGCCGTGCTGAAGATAAACTCCGGCGCAGGCGGCACCGAGGCCCAGGACTGGGCCGAGATGCTGATGCGTATGTATCAGCGGTGGGCCGAGGCCCACGGCTACAAGGTGAGCATATCGAACCTGCAGGACGGCGACGAGGCCGGCATCAAGAGCGTCACCATGCAGATAGAGGGCGGCGAGTTTGCCTATGGCTACCTGAAGAGCGAGAATGGCGTCCACCGACTGGTGCGCGTCAGTCCGTACAATGCCCAGGGCAAGCGTATGACCTCGTTTGCCTCGGTGTTCGTCTCGCCGCTGGTAGACGACACCATCGAGGTGTATGTCGACCCCGCCAAGCTGTCGTGGGACACGTTCCGCTCAAGTGGTGCGGGCGGTCAGAACGTCAACAAGGTGGAGTCGGGCGTCCGTCTGCGCTATTGGTACACCGACCCCGACACCGGCGAGGAGGAGGAGATACTCATCGAGAACACCGAGACGCGCGACCAGCCGAAGAACAAGGAGCGTGCCATGGCCCTGCTGCGCTCGCAGCTGTACGACCGTGCCATGCAGAAGCGCCTGGAGGCCCAGGCCAAGATAGAGGCCGGCAAGAAGAAGATAGAATGGGGTTCGCAGATACGTTCGTACGTGTTTGACGACCGCCGTGTCAAGGACCACCGCACCAACTACCAGACATCCGACGTGGACGGCGTGATGAACGGCAAGCTCGACGACTTTATCAAGGCATACCTGATGGAGTTTCCCACGGTGGACGAAGCATAGGAGCACTATCATTAACATTACTAATAAAAACACATCAAGATTATGACAAAGGTAAAGAAAGGACAGGCAAAGCGTGAGGCTTACGCCAAGAAACAAGAAGAACAGGGCAAGCGTATCGTCAACTGGATATTCGGCGGACTCATCCTGCTGGCCCTCATCTATCTCGTATGGACCATTAGCATGATGTCCTGACACCATGGCCGTGGAGATAGAGCGTAAGTTCCTCGTGCTTGACGACTCGTTCAAGCACGAGGCTTTTAGTAGCAGCCACATCGTGCAGGGCTACATCTGCAGCGAGCGTGGCCGCACGGTGCGCATCCGCATTCGCGACGAGAAAGGCTACATCACCATCAAGGGTCCGTCGGTGGACGGCGGTCTGTCGCGCTATGAGTTTGAGCAGGAGATAGCCCTTGACGATGCCAGGCAGCTGATGAAGCTCTGCGACCCCGGCATCATCGACAAGCGGCGCTATCTGGTACGTGCTGGCAAACACACCTTCGAGGTCGACGAGTTTTACGGCGACAACGAAGGGCTGGTGATGGCCGAGGTGGAGCTGTCGGCAGCCGACGAGGCGTTTGTCAAGCCCGCATTCATCGGGCAGGAGGTGACGGGCGACCGCCGCTACTACAACAGTCAGCTCCGCAGCAACCCTTACCGCAACTGGAAGTCATGAAAGTGTACGTGATGCGCCACGGACAGACCGACTGGAACGGTCTGCACCGCGTACAGGGTCAGACCAACGTACCCCTGAACGACACGGGGCGCCAGGAAGCCCAGAAAGCCGCGCTACGGCTCGCCGACGTGGCTCTTGGGCATGTGTACTGCTCTGAGCTGCTTCGTGCCCGTGAGACGGCTGAAATCGTGTCTGGCGGCCAACGTCACGGTGGTGTTGCCTGTGTGCCTGTGGCCTGTCTCAACGAGCAGCACTTCGGGCGCTTCGAGGGTGTAGACAGCCGCGACGCGGAGCTGCAGCGCATGCGTGGCAAGCTCTGCCGGCGCTACGAGGGTGGCGGCGAGTCCTATTTTGACGTGGCCGCCAGGGTCTATCCATTCCTTGACTGGCTGAAGACGCAGCCCGACGACAGCGTGCTGCTGGTGACCCACAACGGTATTCTGCGCGTCATTGCCAACTACTTCCTTGACTTCGAGAACGACGAGTTCGTCTCCTTCGGCATGGACAACTGCGAAGTGCGGTGCTTTGAGCTATAACCGTCAGGCGCTCCGGGCATGGCCGTCAGGCACCAGAGGCCGTACACCCAAGCACGCAAACAATGACCATCGCAACAAGAAAGCGGCACCCCAACGGGCACCGCTTTCTTTCTTTTATCCTTTAGCCTTGCTACGAGGCTTAGAATCCATCTTGTCGGCTTAGAAGTCCATCTTGTCGAGCGTGTCAGAGAAGTCCTTGGGCTCGTCGCTGGGCTCATGATACTCATCGGTGCGCTGGGGACGCTCGCGCTGCTCACGGTCGGGGCGCGGACGACGCTCGCCACGCTCAGGACGGGGACGGCGCTCGCCACGCTCAGGACGCTCGCCACGCTCGCGGCGTGCAGGGCGCTCCTGATAGCCCTCAGGCTTCTCTATGAGCACACGGTGCGAGAGCTTGAACTTGCCCGTCTTGGGGTCAATCTCCAGCAGTTTGACGGTAATCTTGTCGCCCTCCTTGATGCCGGCCTCCTCGACGGTCTCGAGGCGTTTCCAGTCAATCTCGGAGATATGGAGCAGGCCGTCCTTGCCGGGCATGAACTCGACGAAGCAGCCGTAAGGCATGATGCTGCGCACGGTACCCTCGTAGACCTCGCCGACCTCGGGAATGGCCACGATGGCACGAATCTTGGCAATGGCACCGTCGATAGACTCCTTGTTGGGACCGCTGACCTGCACCTTGCCGACACCGTCTTCCTCGTCGATGGTGATGGTGGCACCGGTGTCCTCCTGCATCTGCTGGATAATCTTTCCGCCAGGGCCGATGACGGCACCGATGAACTCCTTCGGAATCTCGAAGGCTTCGATGCGGGGCACGTGGGGCTTCAGCTCGGGACGCGGCTCGCTGATGGTGTCGGTGATGCACTTCAGGATGTGCTCACGGCCGGCCTTGGCCTGCATGAGTGCCTTCTCGAGGATGTCGAACGACAGACCGTCGCACTTGATATCCATCTGGGTGGCCGTCAGACCGTCCTTCGTACCGGTGGTCTTGAAGTCCATGTCGCCCAGGTGGTCCTCGTCGCCGAGGATGTCGCTCAGCACGGCATACTTGTCCTCACCGGGATTCTTAATCAGACCCATGGCAATGCCGCTGACGGGCTTCTTCATGGGCACACCGGCATCCATCAGCGCCAGGGTGCCAGCACAGACGGTAGCCATGGACGACGAGCCGTTGGACTCCAGAATCTGGCTGACCACACGGACGGTGTAGGGGAAGTCGGCAGGTATCTGACCCTTCAGGCCGCGCCATGCCAGATGGCCGTGACCTATCTCGCGACGGCCTACGCCACGCTGGGCCTTGGCCTCGCCGGTGCAGAACGGGGGGAAGTTGTAGTGGAGCAGGAAGCGCATGTAGCTCTTGTCGAGCACGTCGTCGACGAGCTTCTCGTCGAGCTTGGTGCCCAGGGTGACGGTGGTCAGCGACTGCGTCTCACCACGGGTGAAGATGGCGCTGCCATGAGGCATGGGCAGCGGCGATACCTCGCACCAGATGGGGCGGATGTCGGTGGTCTTACGACCGTCGAGACGGATGCCCTCGTCGAGGATGCAGCGGCGCATGGCGTCGCGCTCTACGTCGTGGTAGTAGCGGTCCATCATGGCGTCGTATTCGTCGTCGCTAATCTCAGCGACTGAATCGCTGAGCACAGGGGCGGCGGCGGTTACGGCGGCAGCTTCGGCGGCGGCTTTGCGCTCGGCGAAGAAACGCTCCTTGAAATCGGCCAACAGCTTGTCGAAAGCATCGGCACGGTCCTGCTTGGGCAGTGCCTGCTTGGTGATGTCGTAGGCGGGCTGATAGAGCTCCTTGTTCATGCGCTCGCGGAGGGCCTCGTCGTTGACCTCGTGGTCGTAGGTGCGCTTGACGTCCTTGCCCAGCTCCTTCGAGAGCTCTGTCTGGAGCTCGCACATAGGCTTGATGGCATCCATGGCGGCCTTGAGGGCACCGAGGAGGTCCTGTTCGCTGACCTCCTTCATCTCGCCTTCCACCATCATGATGTTCTCAGCCGAGGCACCGACCATGATGTCCATGTCGGCCTCCTTCATCTGCTCGAAGGTGGGGTTGATGACATACTGGCCAGCAACACGTGCCACGCGTACCTCAGCGATGGGGCACTCGAAGGGTATATCTGAACATGCCAGCGCGGCCGATGCGGCGAAACCTGCGAGTGCATCGGGCTGGTCGACGCCGTCGGCGCTGAACAGCATCACGTTGACAAACACTTCTGCGTGATAGTTGGAGGGGAACAGCGGACGGAGCACACGGTCTACCAGACGGCTGGTGAGAATCTCATTGTCCGAGGGCTTGCCCTCGCGCTTGGTGAAGCCACCGGGGAATCGTCCCGCAGCGGCGTACTGCTCTCTGTAGTCAACCTGCAGAGGCATGAAATCTGTTCCGGGAACTGCATCTTTTGCGGCACAAACAGTAGCCAGCAGCACGGTATTGTTCATACGGAGCATGACGCTGCCGTCGGCCTGCTTTGCCACTTTCCCGGTTTCAATTGTGATGGTCCTGCCATCAGGCAACTGAATCGTTTTCGTAATTACGTTCATCTTAAAATAATAACATCTAATAATATAATACGGTGCGACTTTGCGCAAAAAACCGTGCAAAGTTACATATTCTGGCGCAATAAAACGAATAATGCGCTGATAATTATTGTTTTTTAGGATATTAGGCGGCTAAAGCAGGCTGCGGATGGCCTGTTCGATGTCGCTGACCTGCTCGGAACGGCTGACAAGATTGTTGCCGCGGTCGATGAGGAAAAACTCGGGCACGCCGCGCACGTCGTAGACCTGCAGGATAGGTGCCGAGATGCCGCGCGGCTCGCGGACGCTAATCCAGGGCAGTGCGGCGGTCTGCTGTTTCCAGAAGTGCTCGTCGGGGTCGAGGCTGACCTGGTAGATTTCCAGGCCCTGGCCGTGGTATTTGTTGTAGAGCTCGCGCAGCAGGAGTATGCGTTCGGGCGACTCGTTGGTGGCGAAGACGTGGAAATCGAGCAGTACCACGCTGCCCTTTAGCTCGGTCAGGCTGCGCATGCGTCCGTGGTTGTCGCGCAGGGGAATGTCGATGAGTCCGGTCTGCTGTATGTCCTTCATGTCGATGGTGCGTGCCTCGTCGTTCTGGGCGATGCGCACGTTCTTCATGCCCTCGATGGCAATGTTGTGCAGGTTGCGTCCGCGCTCGGCCATGGGCCAGTAGGTGTCCCAGCTGGTGGCCACGGCGGCAAAGGCCTTGATGTCGTCGCGACTGGTGCGGGGGTTGAACAGCAACATGTTGCCGAGCGTCTGAAAGAGGGCGAAGTAGGCATAGGGCTTGTTGGGTGCCGCGAAGATATACTTGGTCTTGACCTGATTTTTATATTGGTCTATCAGGCCGAGGATGCTGTCGTTGACCTGGTCGATGGTGAGCGCACGATTGCGGCTCACGGCCATGGCCTGGCGCTGAAGCGACTGCTGCATGAGAGCCAGCTCCTTGATTTTCAGGCAGTTGTCAGAACCCTGCACGTCGTAGTCGGAGGCCATCTGCGGATATTGGGCCTTGACGGTGACGGTCTCGGTGGAGTCGATGGACAGGGAGATAATCTGGTCGCTGATGCGCAGGCGATAGAACTCAGGGGCCTCCTGGCGCTCGCCGGCAAAGCTGAAGTTGCCGTCGGCTGTGAGGCATACGGAGTCGAGCACCTCCGGGCCGGCCAGCCCGATGTTTTCAAAGTAGAGCACGGAGTCTTTGGCATTGGCGATGGTGCCTTCGACATGGAACTTTTTCTCGCCACAGGATGCCAACACGAGGGCAGCCATGGCGGCAATAGCATATTTCTTCATTGTCTGTTTGTTGCTTTAGTTGTATTTTGGCTGCAAAATTACTAAAACCCAAGCGAACTACAAAGAAAAAACGCCATTTTCTTTCACCGGGTGGGCGGTCAGCGGGCACGCTGGCTTTGGGCCGGCCTCGCCGCCACTAAGGCTACGGCAAAGGGTCACTGAGGCCGGACCTCAGCGGCGCTAACCCTGGCCCAAAGTGGCGCTGAGGTTGGCCCAAAGTGGTGCTAACCCTGGACCAAAATTGTGCTGAGGTTAGCCAGAAGTGGTGCTGAGACCGAAACAAGCCACTGTAGGGATTTACTGCCCGGCAATGGCTGCCTGAATGGCGGGCTCCATATCGTGAGCGGTGGCGGTGGGTTCGAAGCGCTGGAGCACTTGTCCGCTACGCGAGACGAGGAACTTGGTGAAGTTCCACTTGATGTCAGGATTCTTGGCGTAGTCAGGGTCCTGCTGACGGAAGCGCTGGTCGAGATACTGGCCTATCTTGTCGTCGAGATTGAAACCGGCAAAGCCAGCCTGCGACTTAAGCCAGACGTAGAGCGGACTGGCCTGCGGGCCATTGACATCAATTTTGTCAAACTGCGGGAACTCGATATTGAAGTTGGCCGTGCAGAACGAATGGATGTCCTGAATGCTGCCGGGGGCCTGCTGGCCAAACTGATTGCAGGGGAAGTCGAGAATGACGAAGCCCTGCTGGCGATACTGCTCGTAGAGGGCCTGCAGCTCCTTGTACTGGGGGGTGAAGCCGCAGCGGGTAGCGGTGTTGACGATGAGCAACACCTGGCCCCGATAGTCGGCCAGCGACACCTGGCGACCCTCGTCGTTAGTGACCGTGAAGTCGTAGACACTTTGTGCGCTCAGGGTGAGCGTAGCGAAAACTGCCAGCAGGCTGGCGAAGAACTGTCTTTTCATCTTTGTGTGGTTTTATGTTAGGGTATATAGTGAGCATAAAAAAATAACCTGCTATAAACGGGTTTAGTTACAGACCCCACCCCTACCCCTCCCCTTGAAGGGAGGGGAGTGCCTGCGGAGTAGCAAGCGGCAAGCAGGGCGGCAGCCGCTCCCCTCCCTTCAAGGGGAGGGGTTGGGGGTGGGGTCTGTATCTTTATCATACCGAGTTATACATTATTAGTTACATCATCATGTTCACAAGGTGGCTGACCACTTACCGGAACAGCCGCTGGGAAAACTGGGTCAGATAGATGCGCCAGTTGCGCCAGATATGGCCGCCGTCGGTCTCCTCGTACTCGTAGGGATAGCCTTTGGCGTCGAGGTATTCACGATATACCTTATTATTATTATAAAGGAAGTCGGTCTGGCCGATGGCTATCCAATAGAGGGCGGGCTTTTTCTGAAACAGCACCTGCAGCTGCTGCTCCACCTCGGGGGCTATGCGCTGGTCTTTGTCCTGAATGCCGTCGAAGCCTTTGGCATTGAGCGAGATAGCGGCCGAGAACAGGCCGATGTAGTTGAACAGGTCGGGATAGCGCTTGGTGATGCCAAACGTGTGGCCGCCACCCATCGAGAGGCCGCAGATGGCACGGTGGCGCTTATTGGCCAGCGTGCGGTAGTGCTTGTCGACATAGTTGACGATGTCGGTAAAACTCTCCTCAGTAGAGGCTACCGGCTGCGAGTCGGCATGACTCATGAACGAGGGCTTGTACATGCCCTTGTGCCACTCGCCAGGGGCAGCGTCGCAGTTGGCATTGCCGTTGGGCATGACCACGAGCATGGGCTTCACCTTGCCCTCGGCAATGAGATTGTCGAGTATCTGAGCAGCACGCCCCAGGGTGGTCCAGGCATCCTCGTCGCCACCGGCACCGTGCAACAGGTAGAGCACGGGGTAGCGGCCGCCCTCGTCATAGCCGGCAGGGGTGTAGACGGTCATGCGGCGGGTGGCGTTGAGCGTCGGCGACGGATACCACACCTTGCTGACATTGCCGTGGGCCACCTTGTTGACACTATAGAGCCAGCCTTTGTCGCCCGTGGCGTGGCTGACGATGAAGATGTTGGTAAACGAGGCGATGTCGCGGCAACGGTAGACATTCGAGGGGTCGAGCTGGTCCTGGCCGTCGACCTTGAACTTATAGCTGTACATTTCGGGCTGCAGGACGCCGGACGTGTAGGTCCAGACACCTTTATCGTCCTCCTTGAGGGCAGCACGCCCGGCTACCTCGTGCTTGCCTATGGGGGTGTCGATGAGCTCGGTGGGCAGGAAGTCGCCCTCGACCTGTACGCTGACAGCCTTGGGGGCAAAGAGACGGAAGGTGACGGTGCCGTCGGCATGAACCTCGGGCGAGGTGAGATTGTTGGCATCGAAGAGCGCTTGCTGGGCCCACAGCATCGTGGTGACACAGAGCAAGAGGAACGTTGCAAAGTAGCGATGTGACATAATCAGAATGGGTTTTAGGTGTTTAGTAATAGATTGTTTACGTGGCTGCAAAGTTAAGCAATATTGTGTAGAAAACCAAAAGAAAGCAGATTATTTTAACGCCTCGGTGCAGTAAGTTGGGGTTTTTGTAGGCGAGTTACGAAAAAAAATCGTATCTTTGCCACATGATTCTGAATTACGACGTGATAGTAGTGGGTGGCGGACATGCCGGCTGTGAGGCAGCCTGTGCGGCCGCCAACATGGGTGCGAAGACCTGTCTGGTGACGATGGACATGAACAAGATAGCCCAGATGTCATGCAACCCCGCCGTGGGCGGCATAGCCAAGGGCCAGATAGTGCGCGAGATTGATGCCCTGGGCGGACAGATGGCCCTGGTGACCGATGCCACCGCCATACAGTTTCGGATGCTCAACCGCTCGAAGGGTCCTGCCGTTTGGAGCCCCCGTGCCCAGTGTGACCGAGGAAAATTTATCTGGAAATGGCGCGAAACATTAGACCACACCCCTAATCTCGACATCTGGCAGGACCCTTCG
>Ga0247608_10001758_pt1 | contig 28870 bp, 23 predicted proteins | sample 176DNAGHGlowgp2_FD_193490 | JGI IMG/M metagenome (GOLD analysis project Ga0247608, IMG submission 193490) | Sheep rumen microbial communities from Palmerston North, Manawatu-Wanganui, New Zealand - 1766 DNA GHGlow gp2 | ecosystem: Host-associated > Mammals > Digestive system > Stomach > Rumen ... | reverse complement strand
AAAGACGGCCTACAAGGTTAAAAAACATTAAGAATGGCCTAAAACTTCAAACATCGTGCTTCTTTCTTGGCTAAAAGTTGTACCTTTGCACCCTGTTTGGAATAAGTAAGTAAAAACTGCAAAATTAAAGTAGATAGAAATGTCTAAAGTTTGTCAAATTACAGGAAAGAAGGCACAGATTGGTTGCAACGTGTCTCACTCAAAGCATCGCACCAAGAGAAGCTTTGACGTCAACCTCTTCAGCAAGAAATTCTACTACGTAGAAGAGGATTGCTGGATTCAGTTGAAGATTAGCGCCGCTGGTCTTCGCATGATTAACAAGGTCGGTCTGGATGCTGCATTGAAGCAGGCTGTCGCCAAGGGATATGTAGACTGGAAGGACATTAAAGTGATAGGAGACTAAGACCATGGCAAGCAAGAAAGCAAAGGGTAACCGCGTCCAGGTTGTGCTGGAGTGTACCGAGATGAAGAACAGTGGACTGGGTGGCACAAGCCGCTACGTCACCACCAAGAACCGCAAGAATACGCCTGAGCGTATGGAGCTGATGAAGTACAACCCCATCTTGAAGAAGATGACACTTCACAAGGAGATTAAGTAATCGAAGGACCAACGAACTGAATTCTAATTTTCCAAAAGCAGTATGGCAAAGAAAACCGTTGCTACCCTCCATGAAGGCTCAAAGGATGGTCGCGCATATTCAAAAGTTATCAAGATGGTGAAGAGCCCCAAGACGGGTGCCTACATCTTCGACGAGCAGATGGTTCCCAACGAGGCCGTAAAGGACTTCTTCAAGAACTAAGCACTTACTCAAGAAAAAGAAACATGAAATCCGGACTGCAGCAGCAGCCCGGATTTTTGTTGGTTGCCCAATTATGGGTACAACAAATTAAGCACCTTAAGTCGAAACCATTCCCTACACTGAGAATGTACCTGTACAGTACGCAAAAAGTTCGCTAAAGTTGAGGCACGACCGTCATTTTCCTTGAAAAAAGTTTTGCACTCTCGGCTATTTTCCGTACTTTTGCAAACAATTATTAGCTAACCCTTATAAACAACAAAAAAACAGACTTATGAAGAGTATTTGTCTTGACATTTCCAAAGCCGAATCCTTTCTGAAGGCCGATTCGGTGAGCAAGCTCCAACCCAAGGTGAGCGATGCCCAGCAGGCACTCGAGGCAGGCACCTGCCCCGGCAACGACTTCCTCGGCTGGCTCCACCTGCCCAGTAGCATCACCCCACAGTTCATCGACGAGGTACAAGCCACAGCCAACACCCTGCGCCAGGAGTGCGATGTGGTGGTGGTGGCAGGCATTGGCGGCTCCTACCTGGGCGCCCGCGCCGTCATTGAGGCACTGAGCAACTCGTTTGCCTGGCTCATACAGGACAAGCAGAACCCCATCATCCTCTTCGCAGGCAACAACATAGGCGAAGACTACCTCAGCGAGATGACCGAATACCTGAAGGGCAAGAAGTTTGGCGTGATTAACATCTCGAAGAGCGGCACCACCACCGAGACAGCCCTCACCTTCCGACTGCTGAAGAAGCAGTGCGAAGCCCAGATGGGCAAAGACATGGCCAAGAAGGTCATCGTGGCCGTCACCGACGCCAAGCGTGGCGCCGCCCGCACATGCGCAGACAAGGAAGGCTACAAGTCGTTTGTCATACCCGACAACGTGGGCGGACGCTTTTCGGTGCTCACGCCCGTAGGCCTGCTGCCCATAGCCTGCGCCGGCTTCGACATCAAGGCCCTCGTCGAGGGTGCTGCCGACATGGAGAAGCTGTGTGGCAAGGATGTGCCCTTTGAGCAGAATCCCGCAGCCCAGTACGCCGCCGTGCGCAACGCACTCTATGCCGACGGCAAGAAGATAGAAATCATGGTGAACTACCAGCCCAAGCTTCACTTCTTCTCCGAGTGGTGGAAGCAGCTCTACGGCGAGAGCGAGGGCAAGGACAAGAAAGGCATATTCCCCGCCAGCGTAGACTTCACCACCGACCTACACTCCATGGGGCAGTGGATACAGGACGGCGAGCGCACCATCTTCGAGACTGTCATCAGCGTGGAGAAGCCCAACCGCGAGCTGCTCTTCCCCTCCGACGAGGAGAACCTCGACGGCCTGAACTTCCTCGCTGGCAAGCGCGTGGACCAGGTGAACAAGATGGCCGAGCTGGGCACCCGGCTTGCCCATGTCGACGGCGGAGTGCCCAACATCCGCATTGCCGTGCCAGAGCTGAACGCCTACTACGTGGGGCAGCTCATCTACTTCTTCGAGATAGCCTGCGGCATCAGCGGCAACGTGCTCGGCGTGAACCCCTTCAACCAGCCTGGCGTGGAAGCCTACAAGAAAAACATGTTCGCACTGCTTGACAAGCCTGGCTACGAGGCCGAATCAAAGGCCATCAAGGAGCGGCTGGCTAACGAATAAAGAGAACAGATGAATAATGGCAACAGCGCCACGCCGACCACCCCTTGGGAGGCCAGCGTGGCCCAATACCTAAAGAAGCACGGCTTTGAGGCCTTCCAGCCCAAAGCCGTGCTCTTCGACATGGACGGCGTGATCTACGACTCCATGCCCAACCACGCCACGTCGTGGCAGAAAGCCATGGATAGCTTCGGACTACACATGACAGCCGCCGACGCCTACCGCTACGAAGGCATGCGTGGCGTGGAGACCATCAAGCTCCTGGCCGCACAGCAGTGGCAGCGCCAACTCTCCGACGAGGAGGCGCAGCGCATGTACAGCGTCAAGACACGGTATTTCGGCCAGTGTCCGCCGGCACAGAAGATGGAAGGCGTGGAAGCACTGATGAAACTGATTAGCAGCATGGGGCTAACCATTGGCGTGGTTACCGGCAGCGGACAACACACCCTGCTCGACAAACTTGAGAACGACTTCAAGGGACTCATCAGCCAACGCTACATGGTCAGCAGCTTCGACGTGACACATGGCAAGCCTGCGCCCGACCCCTACCTCAAGGGGCTACACAAGTGCGGGGAGCTGAAGCCATGGCAGGCCATAGTGGTGGAAAACGCGCCACTCGGCGTGCGCGCAGCCCAGGCGGCGAAAATCTTCACCATAGCCGTAAACACCGGCCCACTGCCCAACCAGCTACTGGCAGACGAAGGAGCCGACATGGTGTTCGGCTGCATGGAAGAAGTGAGGCAGAGCCTGCTTGCTCAGAAGTCATCGTCGGCATCATCGTCATCGTCAGATGCCTCGGCACTGGTCTCTGAGACGTTGCCATAGGTGTCCATGCTGTTCTCTCGCCTGATGCTGACATTGCCAAAGTTGTCCACCATCACCTCAAGGGGAATGTACTCATCGGTCTGGGGAAAGCTGACGCTGGAGGCAAATTTCAGGCTGTTGCCATCGACCCTGTCGAACACCAGCCCCTCGAGTATTCCTCTCTTACGATAGGCTTCGTCGAGATAGGCTTCGAAGGTGTGCTTGGTAAACACCTTGGAGAAGAACACGCTGCCGTCGGCACGCACCACGCGCAGACGTATGCTGTTGTCCACATACTCGTCGCCCTCCTCATCCCTCACCATGGGCAGGCTGTCGTTGGCATGGCGCTCGATGTCAACAGTGTAGGTTCGCCCCACCCACTTCACGGCAGTGGACTGCTTAAAAGCCTGCATACGCACAGGACCCGACGGGGCTATGCTCACCGTCTCACTGTCATCCACCGAGATAATGTTGTCACTCTGTTTCTTCTCCTTGCAGCCACACAGCACAACGAGCACGGCGGCCACGGCAATCATTCTTTTCATCAAGATACTGTTCGTTTACAACCTCAAGTTACAGCCAAGCCTTGCGACAGCCGTAACTTGCGCCCGCAAAGGTACGTTTTTTTTCCGAGGCTTACAAATTAATTTAAGGAAAAACAACATAATTCACGCGAAAAGGAAAAAAAGCCCTTAAAGTGGAAATTTTTACGACGGTTTATTTGTTGAATCCATAATTTTTATGTACTTTTGCCAAACATTTAGCAAAAAAGCCCTCAACAACATAATTATGACAGAAGAGACAACCTTCAGACCCAGTGCAGGCCACAGCGGCCAGCAGATGATGCAGCACGAGGAGCTGTCGCTCAGCCGGGAGACCACAGGCAACATGGCAACCCAGACGAGAGCACGCCAGGCCGAGGGTGTGGCATGTCCTCACTGCGGCACCGTCAACGATGCCGAGGCATCCTACTGCGCTTCGTGCGGCAAGCCGCTCCGCGTGGGCGTGTGCCCCCATTGCGGCAGCGAGCTCGACATCGACGCCGACTTCTGCGAGGTGTGCCATCACTACGTGAAAACCGACATCTGCTCGTTCTGCGGTACCGAGCTCAACATCGAGGACGGTTTCTGCCCGCAATGCGGAAGTCCACGCGGCGGCATCGTGTGCCCCACCTGCAACACGCTCAACGACTTCGCCTTCTGCAAGCAATGCGGCACGCCGCTCACCGACGAGGCACGCCAGCTGGCCGAGCAGTTCAGGCAGCAACCCGAATACGAGCTGCTGGCCGAGAAAGCACACATGCTCGACGAGTTGAGCATGGAAGTGCCTTACAGCTCAGAGCGCGACGTGGTGCGCGACCAAATGAACGAAAAGCTCCGCGAGCGCATACTGACCATGCTGGCCAAGGACAAGGGCGTGGCCAAGCCCGAAATTCCACCCACCAACAAGCAACGGCTGTCGAAAGAGGAGCTGGCCAACAGGAAAGCAGAGCTGCAACAGCAAATTTCCAACATTCTCGACAGGATAGCCACGCCAGCCATGACCTCGCCCATCAAGGCCCGCAACTACGCCATGGCGCAAAAGCCCGCCGGAGTGAGGCTGGCATGGGTATGCAACTTCAAGCACGCCATGCACTCCAGCCCCTGCGGCTGCGCCAAGCCCCAGCTGGGCGGCAAGTGGGTGATATTGGGGAAAGGCACCAGGCAAGAGATAAAGGATGACAAATAAAGCCCTATGACTATAGACGACAATACCATGCGCCCCCAGGCAACGCCCAACGGCGATACCCAGCAGCCAACAGTCGGTGTCGATGCTGCCGACCATACACTAAAAGGCACGGCCAAGCCCATCGCGGCTACAAACACCGTCACCGACAAGACTGCCCGAGCCTTCAATGCAGCCCAGCACTTACAGAACTCCTCTGAGCGCACCGATGATTTCACGCTCAAGGGCACGGTATACCGCAACGTGAAATGCTTGAGCGACAGCTCGGGCGAGGCGCAGGTGTACCTCGTGGAGAACGACGGGCAGGAGTATGTGCTCAAGCTCTACTACCCCAACTTCGACGTCAACAAGAAGCTGTTGCAGACCATACGCTCCTTCCGCTTCGAAATGATTGTAAGGCTCTACGACTTCGGGAATACATACGTGGGCGGAAAGCGCCGCTTCTACGAGTTGATGGAGTATCTACAGGGAGGCTCGCTCAACCACTACAAGCTGGGCCAGGACATGAACCAGTTCCGCCGCATAGCGCTCCAGGGAGCCGCCGCGCTGGCCTATTGCCACAACAACAACATACTGCACAAGGACATCAAGCCCAGCAACTTCTTCTTCCGCGACGACAGCCACGAGGAACTGGTGCTGGGCGACTTTGGCATATCGTCAATGCTCGAGAAGGACGGCAAAGCCCACCGCACCACACAGGCGCGCACTCCTATCTACGCCGCCCCGGAGATGTACACCGACGTCATCGACGGCGTGGTGGAACTTACGCCCGCAGCCGACTTCTACTCGCTGGGCATCACACTGCTTACACTCTGGCTGGGCGAAAACCCCATGAGTTCCAACGAGCGCATCATGATGAGGCAGAAGAACGAGGGCCGGCTGCCACGACTCAATGAGCTGCCCGAGACGGTGAAGCACATCGTGCAGGGCCTCACCTCGGTAAACCCCATGAACCGCTGGGGGCTGGAGGAAATCGAGAAGTGGTTCCAGGGCGAAGAGGTGGCCATCGACATCAGCTCGCCATTCCTGAGATACAAGAGCTTCATCGTAGACCCCGAGCGCAACCTCGTGGCCGACAACGTACACGAGCTCATACCCCTGCTCGTGGACAACGAACGCCTGGCCATAGGCTACCTTTACAACGGGCGCATAAGCCAGTGGCTCGAGTCGTGCGGCAACATGAAGCTCGCAACCGTGGTCAAGGACATCGTGGTCAACCGCTACCCCGTAGACCAGCACGCCGGACTCATGGCATCGGTCTACTCCATGGAGCCCACCTATCCCTACAAGGACGTGGCAGGCACGCTCTGCGACGACGTGCACTCCATAGCCATCTCCCTGCTGAGCTACCAAGAGCAGTACGGCATGCTACTGCGCAACCCCAACGACCCTTTGTTCCTCTACCTTGAGACCCATACCAAATGCGACGTCAACAGGCTACGCTCCTACTTCGGCCACTCCATGACAGCCATCAACGACGGGAAGCCCAACATCGACACCCGTATAGCCATACTGCGCACCGTCTACGAGATAGACAGCGAGATTCCCTTCCTCACCAAGTACCCCTCGTCGAGCATTGAGGAGATAGTGAAAGCCTTTGGCAACGAACAACTCACTGACGACGACTGGCACAGCCTCTGCGACGGGCGACTGCTCTCGTGGATGCTCAACCACGAGGACATGATGGCCTGCGAGAGCCTCCGCATACTCACCCAGGGCCAGCCTTACAGCGAAGCCCTGGCCTACAAGGTGCTCTACAACCTCGACCGTAACGCCGCCTACGACCTGCTCGACGCCAACACTCCCGAAAAGGTTGGCCAGCTGCTCAACAAGCGCCTCAAGAACGCCGAGCACCTGGACGCCAAGGAGTTTGAGGAGGAGATGGCCGACTTCGCCACCCCCAACGGTCGCTTTGCCTACTTCGCACAGCTCCACGGATGGGTGGAGCTGCTGGCAGAGGCCGGGCGCTGCTTCGACCTGAAGTCGGAAGAGAACAAGGAACGTCTGGGAGCCTACGACCTCAAGACGGCCACCTACCGTTTCTGCGCCATACTGGGCGTCAAGCCCACCTACCTCATGCCCGACGGCACCGAGCTCGACGATGGCTGCGAGGCGGCCAACAGCCACAACGCCCAGCTGCGCGGCGAACTGCGCAGCGGCAACCTGGGACAGTGGATGGCCGTGTCGTTCCACGAAGACCCCAGCCGCGACTTCGCCGAGGAGTACAGCTATGAGCGCGAACTGGAAAAATGGCTCATGGCTCTGGGCAGCATCGACAAGACCAATCAGTACTACAAGCGCTTCATCGACGCACGCAACGAGACGGCACAGAAGATGAACGCCGTGCGCAACGGATGGAACAAAGCCAAGCGCAAGGAAGACTTCTGGCGCATCACTTTCTATAGCCTCTGCGGCGTGTGGATGCTGCTGGTGCTCGTCTTCGGTGTCACTGGCCGCGACTTCCTGCTACGCCACTCCTTCATCACCATCGGCCTGCCATTGGGCGGCATGACGGCAGTCATCGTAGCCACCAGAGCCTACTTCCGAGGCTACGGCAGCCTCATGTCGGCGCTCTGGGGCGCGCTCGGCGGCCTGTCGGCCTTCATACCCATCTTGGCACTGAGGCTGCTTAACGTCCACGCCCCCTCGCTGTTCAACGTGGGCATCGTAGCGATGACGCTCGTCTACATGCTCGTGTGCCACCTCACCGACTTCCGCGGCGACGAGAACGCCGACAACAAGCTCATCAACGAAGTGATGCAGGATGACATACAGTCTAACCTCATCGAGCCACTCTACTACACCTTCAAGACACGCTCTTACCGATTCAAGGGTTCCAAGTTCGGAATGCTCGACGATGTGGGCAACCAAGTACGCTCCATATCTGGCGAATCGGTGCTTCACTACATACTCTGGAGCCTGCTTGTGGCGGCACTCATTGCCGAGTTCACCATTTTCAGTCCCAGCCTGCTCAACATACGCAACCCTTACCTCGACGGTAACTGGAAGCTTCAGCCTTCGAAGGTAATCAAACAAATAGAACGCGACGTGGAATGATTTGCCAGCATTGCCATAAGGAGAACCGAAGCATAGCCAAGTTCTGCCGCTGGTGCGGAAGACCCATAGCCAGCCAGAACGTGCTCGACAGGCTGGTTGGACTCGACGAAGTAAAGGCCCAGCTCAAGACCATCGTCGACACCTACACCTACCTGCACTCGCGCAAAGACATTGCCAGCGTCAGGCTGTCGGTCAATGCAATAATAATAGGTGAGACGGGAACGGGCAAGACCACGCTGGCCGAGATTGTTCGCGACTACTTCTACCAGCACAAGATTATTGAGAAGCCCAAGCTCACCATGGTCGATGCCGTAGACTACAGCCGCTTTGTCGACAAGTGGGATGACAACGTGAAAAAGGCACGCAACGGAATACTCTTCTTCGACAACGTGCAGAAGCTCCTGCCCGACAAGTATTCCAACCAAGTCAACCCCCTCGACAAGCTCTTCGTGGAAATGGACAAGTGGGACGACAACCCCATTGTGTTCATGGCAGGCCTGCCCAAAGGCCTTGACGATTTCTTGGAGAGCAACCCGGCAGTGACCAACCGCTTCAAGTACATATTCCGCCTGCCCACGCCCAGCTACCAAGAGCTGTGCGACATCACGCGCCAAGCCCTGGCCACCAAGTACGGCATCAGCGACTTCGCCCCCGAGGCGGCCGTCCAGCTGCAACGCTTCTTCAAGTACCAGATCAAGACCAAGGACGAGACCTTCGGCTACAGCCACCTGGCCATGAAGACCGCCGAGGACATCTTCACCTCGTTCATCAGCCGTGGCGCCAGTGCTCAACGCGTAGAGCAGCAGGACATCAGGGGCTACGTGCCCGAGGAGCGCTCGCTCGACCAAATCCTCGGCGACCTCGACCGCTTCATAGGCATGGAGGAGGTGAAGCAAGCCGTGCGCGAGATAGCCTACACGGTTCAGAACAGCATACAGCGCCAGGAGCGCGGCCTGGGCGAGCAGGAGAAGCCCTCGATGCACATCATCCTAACCGGCAACCCTGGCACGGGCAAGACCACCATAGCACGCAAGCTGGGCGAGATTCTTGCCGCCATAGGATACCTCGACAGCGGCCACGTGGTAGAGGCCGACCGTGCCAAGATGGTGTCGCCCTACCAGGGCGAGACACCCAAGGTGGTCGACCGCCTATGCGACAAGGCCCTGGGCGGCATACTCTTCGTCGACGAGGCCTACACGCTGGCTCCCCTGAGCCAGACTGGCGACCGCGACAACCAGGGCGCCCAGGCTCTGGAGAAGCTCATGAAGCGCATGGAGGACGACCGAGGCAAGTTCGTGGTCATAGCCGCTGGCTATCGCAAGGAGATGGACAACCTTTTCCGGGTGAACCCCGGCTTCAAGAGCCGCTTCAACTACTTCCTCAACATCGACGACTACACGCCCGAGCAGCTCTTCGACATCTTGTGTCTCTTTGCCCAGGACAAGAAATACGTGTTGTCGGAGCCAGCCAGGCAGAAGGCCATGCGCTGCATCACCGACATGTACAAGTCGCGCGACAAGGACTTTGCCAACGGGCGCACCATGCGCACCCTGTTCGACGACATGTGCAAGCGCCAGGCATCCCGCCTTCAATATGGCAACCTGTCGGCCATGACCAACGAACAGCTTATGACCATCGAGGCAGAGGACGTGCCCTACGAGGCTCCGCAGGCCGTCGACTATACCGACTGCCTGAAGAAACTCGACGGGCTGGTGGGCCTGACCGCAGTGAAGAAAGAAATCTCCAACCTGGCCGCCTACCTCAACCTCCAGATACGGCGCGGCGAGAGCAACACCTTCCAGGGCAAGCACTACGTCTTCACCGGCAACCCCGGCACTGGCAAGACCACCGTGGCACGCATCATGGCCGACGTGTTCAAGACCCTGGGCATCGTCACGCGCGGACAGCTCGTCGAGGCCGACCGCTCGAAGCTCGTGGCGGGCTACAGCGGCCAGACCGCCATCAAGACCAACCAACTCATCGACAGCGCCCTGGGGGGCGTGCTCTTCATCGACGAAGCCTACACCCTAAAGTCGGGCGACGGCGACAGCTTCGGCACCGAGGCCATCGACACCCTGCTCAAGCGCCTTGAGGACGACCGCGGCAAATTCGTGTGCATCGTGGCAGGCTACACCGACCAGATGCACGACTTCATTGACAGCAACCCCGGCCTGAAGAGCCGCTTTACCCAGACCATACACTTCGACGACTATACGCCCGACGAGCTCACCGAGATATTCCTCAACCTCGCCGCCAGCAAGAGCTTCACCGTAGACGACGACACGCGCGCGGCCATCCACCGCCAGTTCGAGCAGCTCTACCTCAGGCGCGACAAGAACTTCGGCAATGCCCGCGAGGCCCGCCGCATCTTCGACGAGGCCGTTGAGCGGCAGAGCCAGCGCCTGGTGGGGCTGATGAACGACCCTGGCTTCCGCGAGGACGACATGTACCGCATCACAGCCGACGACCTGCCCATGGCCCAGAACGAGAAGGCCCGCCCACTGGACGAGGTGCTCAACGAACTCGACGACTTCGTGGGCATGCGGTCGGTGAAGAACTCCATCCGCCGCCTGGCCGTGCAGAGCATGTTTATGAAGCAGCGCGCCGCCATGGGCGCTGGCAAGGTGCAGCAGATGTCTATGAACTTCATTCTCACCGGCAACCCCGGCACAGGCAAGACCTCCATAGCACGCAAGATGGGCGAGGTGCTCAACTCCATGGACATACTGCCCACCAGCCGCGTGCTCGAGGTGAGCCGCGCCACGCTCGTGGGCAAGTACATGGGCGAGACACCAAAGATTGTCAACTCCGTGTGCGACAAGGCCATGGGCGGCATACTCTTCATCGACGAGGCCTACACGCTCTCCGACCAAGGCGACCAGTACGGCAAGGAGGCCATAGACACGCTCATGAAGCGCATGGAGGACGACCGCGGCAAGTTCGTAGTCATTGCCGCCGGCTACAAGGCCAAGATGGAAGAGTTCATGCAGATGAACGCCGGGCTGGCCAGCCGCTTCACCCACAAGCTCCACATCGACGACTACAACGAGGACGAGCTGCTGGCCATCTTCAAGAAGATGGCACAGAAGGAGCAGTACGTGCTCTCCCCGCCGGCGGAGTTCAAGGCACTCAACGTGATCTACAAGATGCTGCTCAACAAGGACTCCACGTTCGGCAATGCCCGCGAGATGCGCAACCTGCTCGACCAGACCGTACAGCAGCTCTCGCAGCGCGTGGCCCAGCTGCCCCCCGACCAGATTACCAAGGAGACCTACCAGTTGATACTGCCCGAGGACATCGTCGACAGGTAGCCCGCATTCAGGAACTCATTACCGAAACAACAACGTCAACAACACCCAACTACACCGATGATTATCTGTCCAAGCTGTAAAGAGGAAATCGACGACAACTCCCACTACTGCGACCAGTGCGGCCAGGCACTGCTCTACTGCAACCGCTGCCAGCGCGTGGGCATAGGCCGTCGCTGCACCCACTGCGGGGGACTCATGATAACGCCCGACGAGCTGGCACGGCAGGCCATGCAGTCGAACACCGCCTTCTCTGGCTCCTTCTCCACAGGCTTCGCCAGCCAGGCCAGCCTCAGCCAGGGCTTTGCCACGGCCCGCCCCCAGCAAGGCAAGGGCATGCCCCTGCTCACGCTCTACAACGACAGCCTCAACATACGCCTCGAAGGTATCAACGGCGCCGTCATCGGTCGCCGCCAAGGGCCTTACACACAGTACTTCGCCCAAAACATGTACGTCTCAGGCGTCCACGCCCAGCTTAAGTACAACAGCCAGGCGGGCTGGAGCATCGTCGACAAACACTCTTCCAACGGCACCCGACTTAACCAGCACTCGCTGCAGCCCGACGTGGAGATGTCGCTCAAGAGCGGCGACATCGTCACCATAGCCAATGTGAGCCTCCAGGTGAACATCCACTAATTCCAATATCCATACCGAACGACAATGAAACTCAGCATAACGGCCGACAGCCAGACAGGCTGCGTAAGAAGAAACAACGAAGACATGGTACTCGTCGTAGACAAGTTCCTGCGCAACGACAAGTACTGGACCATGGTCGACACCGACAACACCAACCGCTTCGTCTTAGCCCTGGCCGACGGCATGGGCGGCCACAACGGCGGCGAGGTGGCCAGCAGCGACGTACTCCACAACTTCCAATTCTTCTTCAGCGACCTGCCTCAGGGCCTTCAGCCTGGCGACATCAACGAAACCATCTACGAGTGGCTACAGTCGATGAACAACATCGTCGACTCCAAGGGCTTGGAAGACCCACGCTTCAAGGGCATGGGCACCACGCTTGTGGCGCTGGTCTACTACAACACAGACTACTACTGGCTCAACTGCGGCGACAGCCGGCTCTACCTGCTGTCGGACAATAGCCTGCGCCAGCTCACCACCGACCACTCACTCAACCAGCTACTCGGCTCCAACCACCACTCCAACATTATCACCAACTGCATTGGCGGCGGATGCAAGAGTTCCTACATCGACATCGTGAAGTGTACGGCCGACATCACACCGGGTTCGTCCATACTGCTGTGCAGCGACGGCCTGACCGACATGGTTGCCCCAGAGCAGCTCACCGAGCTAATGCTACAGGGATGCAACGCCACACAACTCTGCGAAGCCGCCATCGAACAAGGGGGCTACGACAATGTATCGGCCTGTGTGGTCAAAGTGTTCTAACCATCAAATGCTCAACCCTTACCTTTAAGCCATGCCCCTGCGACTCCCCGACCGCCTGCCGGCCATCGACCTGCTCAAGCAGGAAAACATATTCGTCATGGACGCCACCCGCGCCCACACTCAGGACATACGACCGCTGCGCATCGTCATACTCAACCTCATGCCCCTGAAGGTCACCACCGAGACCGACCTCATACGCCTGCTGTCGAACACGCCCCTCCAGCTCGACATCAGCTTCATGAAGCTCAAGAGCCACACACCCAAGAACACGCCCATAGAACACATGATGATGTTCTACCGCGACTTCGAGGAGATGCGTTCCGAGCGCTTCGACGGCATGATTGTCACCGGGGCGCCCGTGGAGCAGCTCGACTACGAGGAGGTGGGCTACTGGAGCGAGATTACCGACATCTTCACCTGGGCACGCACCCACGTGACGAGCACCCTCTACATCTGCTGGGCGGCGCAGGCAGCGCTCTACCAGCACTACGGCATACCCAAGTATCCGCTTCCGCAGAAAATGTTCGGCATCTTCCCACAGACCACCCTCCAGCCCACACTACCCATCTTCCGAGGCTTCGACGACGTGTTCATGATGCCACAGAGCCGCCACACCGAGCTCCACCGCGACGACATACTGGCCAACCCCGCCCTGCAGCTCATAGCCGAGTCGGAGCAAAGCGGCGTGAGCATGGTCATGGCCCGCAATGGCCGTGAGTTCTACATCACCGGCCACTTAGAGTACGCCCCCGACACCCTCGACCGCGAGTACCGCCGCGACCGCGACATACGCAAGGACGTACCCCTGCCCTACAACTACTACCAAAACGACAACCCTGCCAACCCGCCAAAGGTAACGTGGCGCGCACACGCCAACCTGCTCTACGCCAACTGGATCAACTACTACGTCTACCAGGAAACGCCCTACAACATCAACGACATCAGATAGCATAGCCTCGCGAATATGCTACGAAGCCAAGCGCTATCTGTTCTAAACACTCCATTCCATGCGCCCGCTGGAGCTGCTTTCACCCGCCAAGACCGCCGACCACGGCATGGCCGCCATAGACCATGGCGCCGATGCCGTTTACATAGGCCCTGAACACTTTGGGGCACGCGCCGCCGCCGGCAACAGCCTCGACGACATAGCGCGCCTGTGCAGCTATGCCCACCAGTATGGAGCGCGTGTCTACGCCACGGTCAACACCATTGTCTACGACCACGAGCTGGAGCAGGCGCGCCAGCTGCTGGCCGACCTGAGCCAGGCCGGCGCCGATGCCGTGCTCATCCAGGACATGGCGCTGGCCAGCGGCCCCAGGCCCCTGCCCCTTCATGCCTCCACCCAGACCGACAACCGCAGCGCCAGCAAGGTTGCAGCACTCGCGCGCATGGGATTCCAGAGAGTGGTGCTTGCCCGCGAGCTATCCATTGCCGAGGTAGCCGCCATCCACCGTGCCGTGCCAGGAGTGGAGCTGGAGGTGTTTGTCCACGGTGCCCTCTGCGTGAGCTACAGCGGACAGTGCTACGCCTCGCAGCACTGCTTCAGACGGTCGGCCAACCGCGGCGAGTGCGCACAGTTCTGCCGAATGAAATTCGACCTGGTCGACGCCGACGGGCAAGCGCTCATAGCTCAGCGCCACCTGCTCTCACTGCGCGACCTCAACCTCTCGGCCCACCTCGAAGCCCTGGCACAGGCAGGAGCCACCTCCTTCAAGATTGAGGGAAGGCTCAAGGACCTGGCCTACGTCAAGAATGTCACCGCTGCCTACAGCCAGCTCCTCGACCAGCTCGTAGAACGCCATCCCGACAGCTACTGCCGCGCATCGCTGGGAAAAAGCGTCACCACATTCACCCCCAGCCTTGAAAGCACCTTCAACCGCGGCTACACCAACTACTTCGCCCTCGGACGCCAGCCCCACCAAGCCAGCCCCGACACCCCAAAGGCCACCGGCCCCATCGTGGCTACGGTCAAGTCGGTTGGCCGGGGCAGCATCACCGTGGCCAACGTGGCCGCAGCCACCATTGCCAATGGCGACGGCCTTTGCTTTACCGCACCCGACGGAAGCCTCGACGGCTTCCGCGTGAACCGCGCCCAGGGCACCACCCTCTTCCCGCAGCACATGCCCCGGCGACTGACTCCGGGCACCAAGCTCCACCGCAACCTCGACCAGCTGTTCCTGCAACAGCTCAGCCGCCCCACAGCCCGGCGGCTCATACCCATCAGCCTCAAGCTCGACGCCACGCCCACAGGCTATCAGCTCAGCGCCACCGTGGCCTCCGCCGCCGCCAATGTGGGCAGCGGTTTTGCCCCTGCCACGGCCACGGCCACCGTCGAGGCCAGCCACCAGGAGGCGCTCACACCCCAGCAGGAGCAGGTGGCCAATCAGCTCACTCGCCTGGGCGGAACACCCTTCACCTGCATCGACATTACGCTGCCCAAGCCCTTCACCAGCTTCATACCCAACAGTCTCTTAGCCAGCCTGCGCCGACAAGCCGTGACCCGCCTGGCCGAAGCCATCGCTGCCTCCATGCACCCCGCCGCCCCCCTCCCCTCCGCGTCCACTGTGCCCGGCGGTTTTGCCGCCGGGAGTTCACCTACCACCGACGAAGCCTCGCCAGCGCCAGCCCACACTTACCTGCTCAACATAGCCAACCGCGAAGCAGCCGCCTTCTACCACGCCGACCAGCCCACGGCCTACGAGCTGTCGCCGCCGCGTCAGGGAGCGCTTATCATGCAGTGCCGCTACTGTCTGCTCCACGAGCTGGGCCACTGCCTGCGCCGCCACGCCGACGCCCAGCCTCGATGGAAGCTTCCCCTCTCGCTCCGCCTGGCCGACGGAAGAGTCTTCCCATTAGAGTTCGACTGCCAACGCTGCCAGATGAATGTCAGGGGAAACTAACAAGCCCCCATAGCCTCGAAACCCACTAACTCATTATGGAATGAAAAGCATCTATCTTCAAGCCACCATCCTTGAGTGCAGCCACGACGAACTATCCGCCGCCGACCAGCAACTCATAGCCCAGGCCATAGCCGCCACCGACAACAGCTACGCCCCCTACTCCCACTTCCATGTGGGCGCCGCCGTGCGCCTGCAGAGCGGCGAGGTGGTCATGGGTTGCAACCAGGAGAACGCCTCCTTCCCCGTTAGCCGCTGCGCCGAGCACAACGCCCTCAACGCTGCCGCTGCCCTCCACCCGCACACGCCCGTGGACACAGTAGCCATTGCCGCCCGCGACAGCAGCCACCAGCTGCAACAGGAGCCGGTGGTGCCCTGCGGCTCATGCCGCCAGGCCCTGCTTGAGACAGAGAAGCGCTTCGGCCAGCCCGTGCGCCTGCTGCTCTACGGAGCGCGCTGTGTCTACGTGGCCGACAGTGCCAAGTCACTGCTTCCGCTGGCGTTTACCGACTTTGAGTAAACCACCAGATGCGAGTAGGCAAGGAAAGTAAAGAAAAAGTAAACCAGCACCCATGCCACAGGCGGACGGGAACGCCGTAAAACGCCATTGCTAAGCAGCTGATTTCCAACAACATCGTCGTGGCTCAGAAAAAGCACTGACTTTCGCGCGAAAGTCAGTGCTTTTTGCGCAAAACCCAGTGACTATTTTTCAAAAGTCAGTCGGTTTCGGAGAATAGTCACTGGGTGGCGTAGCCATGTAAAGTATTTTTGCATCCAAGAAAGCCCCGGCTCCAAGTAGTCTGCCGTCAGCACACAGAAAGGTGGCCACCCTTCCCCTGCCAGGGCGGGTGCTCCTCCAGCAGTGCGGTGGGAAGAATCGCACAAAGCGGCGATGCAGTACGCAAGATGCAGAAATGAAGAAATAGCGTGGATTTTTCGAATATAATTTGGCAGTCTGAAAAAAAGATTGTATCTTTGTGGCTGTAAAACGAAAGAACACTTAATCTACTCAACTTTTAAAACAAACAGACAATGGCAAAAATTGTAACATTAGGCGAGATTATGCTTCGCCTATCGCCCCAGGGCAACGACCGCTTCATCCAGAGTGAATCATTCCGCATCATCCCCGGAGGCGGTGAGGCCAACGTGGCCATCAGCGTGGCCAACTACGGGCACGAAGCCTATTTCGTGAGCAAGCTGCCCAAGCACGAGATAGGCCAGATAGCCGTCAACGCGCTGCGCCGCTATGGTGTGAACACCGAGTTTGTGGCCCGCGGTGGCGACCGCGTAGGTCTGTACTATGCAGAGACCGGCGCGTCGATGCGCCCCTCTAAGGTCATCTACGACCGTGCCCACTCCAGCATCGCCGAGGCCGACCCCTCAGACTTCGACTTCGACAAGGTGATGGAAGGCGCTGCCTGGTTCCACTGGAGCGGCATCACGCCCGCCATCAGCGACAAAGCCGCCGAGCTTACCCGCCTGGCCTGTGAGGCCGCCAAGCGCCACGGCGTATGCGTGAGCGTAGACCTCAATTTCCGCAAGAAGCTGTGGACATCTCAGAAGGCCATCTCCATCATGCGCCCGCTCATGCAGTATGTCGACGTGTGCATAGGCAACGAGGAAGACGCCGAGCTGTGCCTGGGCTTCAAGCCCGACGCCGACGTGGAGGGTGGCAAGACCGACGCCGCCGGCTACGAGGGCATCTTCAAGCAAATGCGCCAGGAGTTTGGCTTCAAGTATGTGGTGTCAACGCTGCGCGAAAGCTTCTCGGCCACGTTCAACGGATGGAAGGCCCTCATCTACGATGGCAAGGAGTTCTACCAGTCGAAGCGCTACGAGATCAATCCCATCATCGACCGCGTGGGCGGTGGCGACTCGTTCTCCGGCGGACTCATCCACGGTCTGCTCACCAAGCCCACACAGGGCGAGGCCCTGGAGTTTGCCGTGGCCGCCTCGGCACTGAAGCACACCATCAACGGCGACTTCAACCTCGTCAGCGTGGAAGAAGTGGAGAGCCTCGCCGGTGGCAATGCCAGCGGAAGGGTGCAGCGATAGACGCTATGGAGACAATAAAGAAGAATAACCAGTAAAAACAAATAGAATGGCGATGGAGAGCAGGAGAGCACCATGCCTCACTCTCCATTCCTCATTCCTCAATAAGCAAAAATGGCAAAGTTTGACAAAATCGCAGTATTAAAGAAGATAGGCGACACGGGCATGGTGCCCGTCTTCTACAACAAAGACCTTGAAACCTGCAAGAATGTAGTGAAAGCCTGCTACGACGGCGGCGTGCGTGCTTTCGAGTTTACCAACCGCGGCGACTTCGCCCAGGAAGTGTTCGGCGAGCTGGTGAAGTGGGCCGACAAGGAGTGCCCCGAACTGGCACTGGGCATCGGCTCCGTGGTCGACGCTCCCACCGCAGCCATGTACATACAGCTGGGAGCCTGCTTCGTGGTGGGTCCGCTGTTCAACCCCGACATAGCCCCTGTGTGCAACCGCCGTCTGGTGCCCTACTGCCCCGGCTGCATGACCGTGAGCGAGATAGGCAAGGCCCAGGAACTGGGATGCGACCTGACCAAGGTGTTCCCCGGCGACGTGGTAGGCCCCAACATGGTCAAGGGCCTCAAGGCTCCCATGCCCTGGTCGAAGATCATGGTCACCGGCGGCGTGGCTCCCGAGGAGGAGAACCTCAAGAGCTGGTTCAAGGCTGGTGTGTACTGCGTAGGCATGGGTTCGAAGCTCTTCCCCTCTGACAAGGTGAAGGCCGGCGACTGGCAGTATGTCACCGACAAGTGTCGCGAGGCCCTGGGCTACGTTCAGAAGGCACGCGCATAGTCCCACTCCCCACATACCATACGACAACCCTGGCGCGCCATCGCAAGCCGATGGCGCGCCACCTAACAGGCAATGAGCAATGACAGCAGCAAGCATCAGCCTCGCAAGAGTGAAGCTTAAACAGTCGGCATTGTTCATTGCCTGTCTCACTATGCTCGCTATTGCAGGCTGCACCAGCCACGGCAACCCACAACTCGACGAGCTAAACGACAAAGCCTACCGCTGCCACTACCGGAGCCTCGACTCTGTGGGCTACTACGCCGGCCGTGTGTGCAGCATGGCCACCAACGACGACCGCGACCAACTGGCCGAGGCCCACAACAACCTCGCCTTCAGGGCCATCATGCGCATGGCCTACGCCACGGCCGACTACCACCTTAGCCTCATACCCCAGCTCACCGACAACCAGATAGAGCTGCTCGTGGCCTACATTCAGCACATGAGGCTGTGCCAGCGGCAATCGCACAACCGAGAGTTCTACGACTACCGCGAACGAGCCATCAACGCCCTCAAGCGTATCAACGAGGAGCGCTACACCCTCACGCCCCGGCAACAGCGGCGCCTGCGCTACGCCGAGAGCGAGCTGGCCATTGTCAACTCCACCTATTATTATTATATAGGCCTTGAGCAGCAAAGCATCGACGCCCTGGCCGACCTGCCCGACGACTTGAGCCAGGACACCGCCCAGTGGCTCAACTACCTCTACAACGTAGGCGCGGGAGGCGTCATCACCGACGGCACCCAGGCGCAGGTGCGCCAGCAGGAAATGGACCACCTGATGAGATGCTACCAAATAGCCGAGGCCCACCACTACCCCTACTTCACCGCCAACGCCCTCGAGGCCATGGCCGACCACCTCATCGACCCCGACAGCCGCCAGCAGCTCATCGCTGACAACAGTGCCGGGCTGCGACTGGTCTGCGGCTACGACGTGGACACCAGCGATGGCAGCACCGAAGCCATGGTGCTGCCCGCGGTGCTCGCCGAGCGCTCGCTTGCACTGTTCACCGACTATGGCGACGTGTACCAGATAGCAGGAGCATACCGCACGCTCGCCTCATGCTACCGACAGATGGGCGACCACGCCACCACCCTCGCCTGCCTGCAACAGGCGCTGGCCGACACCCTGGTAAACCAGGCCCCCGACCTTGTGGCCAGCATACGCGAACAGCTGTCGGTGGCCTACGCCGCCGTCAACGACAAGCAGCAGAGCGACATCAACCGCAACCTCTACCTCGACCTGCAGGAAGAAACGCGCCAAGACCGCCAGCTCGAGGCACGCGCAGCTCAATACGACCGCACCATAGCCCAGCAAAACCGGCTCATAGCAGCCGTGGTGGCAGCCATCGTGCTGCTGCTCTTCCTGCTCTGGCTCTTCAACCATCTCAACCACAGGCATCCCGGAAGCCACCACCAGCTCGGCGACGCCCTGGAGGAACAGCGCGAACAGCTGGCACTGGCCCGCCGCCAGGTGGAGAAGCTGGAGCGCACCAACCTTGAGCAGCGCGCACGCATAGCCCTGGTCAACAGCATCACCCCGCTCATCGACCGCATGCTACTTGAGGAGCGGCGACTCATGGACCACAGCAAGGGCAATGAGACATCCATTGACGAGAACAACAGCTACCGGCTGGAATACATACGCGAAATAACCGACAAAATCAACGCCGACAATGCCACCCTCACCAACTGGATACAGCTGCGACAGGGCGAGCTGAGCCTGCACATAGAGACCTTTGCCCTGCAGCCATTGTTCGACATGGTGGCCCGGTCCACCATGGCCTTCAAGCTCAAAGGGGTGAGCCTCGTCGTAGAGCCAACGACAGCTGTGGTCAAGGCCGACAGGATACTCACGCTCTTCATGCTCAACACACTGGCCGACAACGCACGCAAATTCACCCCGGACGGAGGGCGCGTAGCCATCAGCGCTGACGAGACCGACAGCTACGTGGAGCTGACGGTGGAAGACAGCGGACAGGGCATGACCCAGGAGCAGATAGACCACCTCTTCGACCACAAGCCCATAGTCGACGACAAAGGACAGCAACCCACCCTCCAGCAGCCATCCCACGGCTTTGGGCTGCTCAACTGCAAGGGCATCATTGAGAAATACCGCAAGCTCAGCCAGCTCTTTGCCGTGTGTACCATCCAAGCCGAGAGCACCCTGGGCAAGGGCAGCCGACTCGCCTTCCGACTGCCCAAGGGAACGCTGCGCCTGCTGCTGCCCATAGCCATGATTGCCCTGCAAGCCGCGGCAAGCGCCCAGACAGCCACTCCGCCGCCACCCGACAACCTGGCACGCGCCAGCATCTATGCCGACTCGGCCTACTTCTCAAACATCAACGGCAACTACGAGCGCACGCTACTCTTCGCCGACAGCTGCCGACTATTCCTCAACAGACACTACACCCAACTCCATCCCAAAGGCAACACACTCATGCTCGCCGAAGGCGACATGACCGGACTTGCCCCCGAGATACAGTGGCTGCACGACTCGATAGACACCAACTACAACATCATACTCGACATACGCAATGAGAGCGCGGTGGCAGCACTGGCACTCCACCAATGGCAGCTCTACGCCTACAACAACCGCATATACACACTGCTCTTCAAGGAAATGTCGGCCGACAGCAGCCTGCCCGAATACTGCCGCAGCATGCAGAAGGCACAGGCCAACAAGGCTGTGGCTGTCATACTGTTACTGCTGCTGCTCATAGCCATAGTGCCGGCCTACTACTTCCTATACCTCAGGCCAAGGCTGCGCTCACGATTCCAGGCAGAGCGCATAGAGCAGCAGACGCTCGACACACTGGCCGACGAGAAGGCACGAGCCGACATGGAGCAGGCCACACTACACGTGGCCAACGCCGTGCTCGACAACTGCCTGTCCACACTCAAGCACGAGACCATGTACTACCCCTCGCGCATACGCCAGCTGCTCGACCACGCACACGACGACGACTACCGCTCACTCACCGAGGTCACGGCCTACTACAGGGAACTCTATGCACTGCTCAGCGAGCAGGCCATGAACCAGATAGAGCACACCAAGCTGCACCTCACCCCACTCGACCACGGAATACTGGGCGACAGAAACCTCGTGGACTACCTCTTCGACATCCTGCGCAAGCAAGCAGGAGAACGCAAGCTCGCCACCACTGTCGTAAGCCGGGACCACACCTACGTACACCTGCTCGCAGACATGCCAAAGCTGCGACTCACAGCCGACGAGGCGCAGCAGCTCTTCACACCGTCGACCGACAACATACCCTACCTGCTCTGCCGACAAATAGTGCGCGACCACGGCGAGGCCACCAACCGAAGGGGCTGTAGCATCAGGGCCGAAGTAGCCGCCGACGGGCACACGCAGATACACATCGTGCTGCCCAGCGCGGGTAAGTGAAGAGCAAGGAGTGAAGAATGAAGAATGAAGAATAATAAAGTAAACACAATAGACACACATGGACAACTTTAAAGTCATCATTGTAGAAGACGTGCCCCTGGAGCTTAAGGGCACCGTGGGCATCATCCGCAGCGACATACCCGAAGCCGAGATTATAGGCACGGCCAGCAACGAGAAGGAATACTGGCGGCTCATCAAGCAGCAACAGCCCGACCTGCTGCTGCTCGACCTGGGACTGGGCGGCTCGACCACCATCGGCGTGGAACTCTGCCGCTCGACCAAGGAGATGCACCCACAAGTAAAGGTGCTCATCTTCACTGGCGAGATACTCAACGAAAAGCTCTGGGTCGACGTGCTCGACGCCGGAGCCGACGGCATCATACTCAAGACTGGCGAGCTGCTCACCCGCCACGACGTGTCGAGCGTCATGGATGGCAAGCAGCTGGTGTTCAACGAACCCATACTTCGCAAGATTGTAGAGCGCTTCAAGCGGGCCGTCAACGCACAGCTGGCCAAGCAGGAGGCACTGGTAAACTACGAAGTCGACGAGTACGACGAGCGATTCTTGCGCCACCTCGCACTGGGCTACACCAAGGAGCAGATTACCCAGCTACGCGGCATGCCCTTCGGCGTGAAGAGCCTTGAGAAGAGGCAGGTGGAGCTGATGAAGAAACTCTTCCCCGACGGCAATGCCGGCATGGGCATCAATGCCACCCGGCTCGTGGTGAGGGCACTCGAGCTACGCATACTCGACATAGACAACCTCGAACCCGACGAAGCTTAGCCCCGACACCCAACGTAAGCTGACATGAAACGACTCTGTGCCATAGCCACACTACTGACCACACTGGCCCAACTGGTGCTCGTACTGCTATCATGGATACTCTCGGCCACACAGACCGAGGGCATACACTCGCTGCTCACCTCAGAGGCGGCACGATGGCTCTTCAGTCAGTTCACCAACATGGTAGCTTCGAAATGGCTCGTGTGGCTGCTACTCGCAGCCATGGCCATGGGGCCACTCCTCGACAGCGGCATGATGCAGTCGCTCATCACCATGGGCAAAGCCATCACCGCGCGACAACGCCTGCCACTACCCTACCGCGAACGCGTGGCCTGGCTCGCAGTGGCAGCCGTGACGACGGTCTACGTTGCCATCATACTCCTGCTTACCGTCATGCCCCACGCCGTGCTTCTTTCTGCCACGGGCAGGCTGATGCCATCGCCCTTCAGCCAGGCACTCGTGCCCATAGCGGCTTTCGCCGTGGTGCTCACGTCAGCCACCTACGGCCTCATGTCAGGACGCCTGCCCACACTGGTCAGCGTGGCCGACTCGCTGTCCAACGGCATAGCCAAGGCAGCACCGCTCTTTCCCCTCGGGGTCGTGATGCTACTCTTCTGCCACTCGGCAAGCTACGTCTTCGGGCTATAAGGCAATACCCCTGTCATCGCATAGCCCAACACACAGCCACTGTGCCCAGCGGTTTTGCCGTTGGGGTACAACATACAGCCACTGTGCCCAGCGGTTTTGCCGCTGGGGTACAACACACAGCCACTGTGCCCAGCGGTTTTGCCGCTGGGGTACGCAACCAAAGAAAAACGACACAATCAGAGACACAACCATGCAAGCCATGATCTTTGCCGCAGGCTTAGGCACGCGGCTCAAACCCCTTACCGATACCATGCCCAAGGCCCTGGTGCCTGTGGGCGGCAAGCCCCTACTGTGGCACGTCATCACGCGGCTCAAACAGGCTGGGGCCACCCGCATCGTGGTCAATGTGCATCACTTGGCCAAACAAATCATCGACTATCTGTCCGTCAACCATAACTTTGGGCTCGAACTGCACATCAGCGACGAGAGCGAAAACCTGCTCGACACCGGCGGTGGAATAAGGAAGGCCCGCCACATGTTAGACCCCAGTCAGCCGGTGCTCATACACAATGTAGACATACTGAGCAACGCCAACCTCGCCTCGCTCTACCACGCTGCCACCACAAGCCAGGCTGACGCCCTGCTCTTGGTGAGCCCCAGACAGACCAAGCGCTACCTGCTGTTTTCGCACGACCGCCGCCTACAGGGATGGACCAACGTGGAAAGCGGCGAGGTGCGCTCGCCCTACCCCACACTCGACTTGAGCCAGCTACAGCGTCTCGCCTTTAGCGGTATACACGTCATCGCACCGCGGATGCTAACGCTCATGGACGACATGCCACAGCGTTTCGGCATCGTCGACTTCTACCTCAAGCATTGTCACAGCTCTTCCATCTTGGCCTTCGAACAACCAGGACTGAAACTGCTCGACGTGGGCAAGCTCAACACCCTGGCCGAAGCTGAGCAATTCCTGAACTAAACTATGGAAGGCGGGACAAGTACGCCAGCCGACACACGACCATATCCTCTGCCCGCGCTACAGAGGCAGGCAAGCCGTAAACACCCCGGAGGCCTGGAAAGCACTCAGGTCGACAGGGTGTCGGAACAATCCAAACACCGTAGAGCCACTGCCACTCATGGCAGCATAGAGAGCACCGAGCTGATAAAGCCGCTCCTTGACAAGGCGCAGCTGAGGATGGAGCTGGAAGACGCTCGTCTCGAAGTCGTTGACAAGAAGGCCACGCCACTGCTCCACAGGCAAGGCCACCACGTCGCGACAGTTGACCGAGGGCCGGCAAGGTCTGACCAGGGCAAAGGCCTCACGCGTGGAAACAGGCAGGTCTGGCCTGACCAAGGCTATGAACATTCCTTTAAGGCTGATGTCGATGGGCTGCAGTCGCTCACCCACACCTTCGGCATAAGCCGGACGTGCCTCTATGAAGAAAGGACAGTCGGCACCAAGCTTAACGGCGCGGTCTATGAGTTGCTGACGAGAAAGCCCCAGGTGAAACTCGTCGTTAAGTAGTCGAAGCATGAAGGCACCGTCGCTCGAGCCACCACCCATGCCAGCCTGTGTGGGGATGGCCTTGTGCAGGTGGATGTTGAGACGGGGCAGCTGTGGAAACTCCTGGCGTAGCAGTTCATAGGCTTTCACCACAAGGTTTTTACTGGGGTCGCCACCTTCAATGGACATGCCCGAGAGCGTAAGGTCGTAGGATGTTGCTGGGAGCTGACTGCTGTTCTTCTGGCTTCTCTCGCAAGCAACGCCCATCACGCTCACTTCGAGCGTGTCGTGCAGAGCTACAGGATAGAACACTGTCTCCAGGTCATGGTACCCATCGGGACGGCGCGAGACAATGTTCAGGCCGAGGTTAATCTTGGCTATGGGAAAAGTTTTCATCATCATATTCGTCGTTAAGGGGATTAGGAGTTTTGCCGATTAGTGTATTTGTACTATGCCCTGGTGGTCAATGGTTGAGATTTCTCCCCGTATGGAGGTGGCCATGAGCCGGCGCACAGTGTCAGGCTGTCCAGGGAATCGTGGCAAGAGATACATAAGCTTAGTCACGGCTGCTTCGACCGTGGAGTCAACACAGCTCACCACGCCGGCCTGCTGTAGGTGGTAGCCGCTGTCGTAGCGTTCCATCTGCACGCTGCCCTGCATACATTGGCTCACATTGACCACCACCTGCCCCCGTCGGCAGCAGTCGGCCAGCGCAGCCAGCAGCCCCGGATGCTGTGGGGCATTGCCACTGCCGTAGGTACGCATGACAATGGCCTTGAGATGGGGCATAGAGATGATGTGGCGCACGTAGTCCTCGCCAATGCCGGGGAAGAGCGAGAAGATGACCACGCTATTGTCCAGTTCGTAGTGAGGAGTCATGGGAGTTTGCCAGTTGGGTCGGAGCATGCGTCCGTCGTGGTACACTATGTTCACCCCCGCCTCAACCAAGTGGGGATAGTTGTACGACTCGAAGGCGTTAAACTCCTCAGCGCTCTGCTTCGTGGTGCGGTTGCCGCGCAACAGATGGCCGCCAAAGTAGATGCCCACCTCTGGAACACGGGCACGGCCGTTGACATCCTTGGCGGCGGCAATCTCTATCGACGTAATAAGGTTCTCCTTGCCGTCGGTGCGCAGCTGGCCTATTGGCAGCTGGCTACCAGTGAACACCACGGGCTTGGTAAGGTTCTCCAGCATGAAGCTCAGTGCCGAGGCCGTGTAGGCCATGGTGTCGGTGCCATGGAGCACCACGAAGCCGTCGTAGTCATCATAGCCCTCGGCGATGACTCGTGCCAGCTGCTGCCAGTGCGAGGTCGACATGTCGCTTGAGTCGATGGGCGGCGCAAACTGGTATGTGTCTATGTGAGTGTCCACATGCTGCAGCTCTGGCACGCGCTGCAACAGATGCTCAAAGTCAAGCGGCTCCAGCGCGCCAGTATGTCGGTTGCGCCTCATGCCTATGGTGCCACCCGTATAGATGAGCAGCACTTTTGAGTTGTACGTCATCGTTTGCGTTATTTTTTTTTGCAAAGATACGAAAGTTTCGAATAAAAGTAGTATCTTTGCACAAAAATATAGCTTTTATGGCCTAAGATCTCTTCCCACGCCTCTGCCGCACTCACAGCGCTAAGCAGTTGTACCGTGAGGAGAGTACTCCCAAAAGAGAACCACAAACTTAAAAACTTATAACCCACAATTACCAACCCCCTATGAAAACATTCAACGACAAGAACTTCGTCCTTGAGACCGAAGTGGCTCAAGACTTGTACCACAACCATGCGGCCAAAATGCCCATCATCGACTACCACTGCCACCTCATCCCCGAGATGGTGGCCAATGACCACCGCTTCAAGTCGATTACCGAGCTGTGGCTCGGCGGCGACCACTACAAGTGGCGTGCCATGCGCACCAATGGCATAGACGAGCGCTACTGCACAGGCAAGGACACCACCGACTGGGAGAAGTTCGAGAAGTGGGCCGAGACGGTACCCTATACCTTCCGCAACCCCCTTTACCACTGGACACACCTCGAGCTTAAGACAGCCTTCGGCATCGACAAGCTGCTATCCCCGGCAACAGCCCGCGAAATATTCGACGAGTGCAACGAAAAGCTCAAGCTGCCAGAATTCTCCGCCCGCGGCCTGATGAAGCATTACAACGTGGAGTGCGTCTGCACCACCGACGACCCCGTCGATGACCTGCACAACCACATCGAATACGCCCGCAACAAAGCCCAGGACGACCCCATCATGATTCCCGCCTGGCGTCCCGACAAGGCTATGAACATCGAGAAGCCAGAGTTCGCCAAGTACGTTGAGCAGCTCTCACAGGTCAGCGGCGTAACCATCAGCAAGTTCGCCGACATGGTAGATGCCCTGCAGAAGCGCCACGACTTTTTCCAGTCACAGGGCTGTAAGCTCAGCGACCACGGCATAGAGGAGTTCTACGACGAGGAATACACCGACTCGCAGATTGAGACCATCTTCGAGAAGGCCATGCGCGGCCAGCAGCTCTCCTCCTACGAGGTACGCCAGTACAAGAATTGCTTCCTCAGTGTCATGGCCGAGATGGATGCCGACAGCGACTGGACCCAGCAGTTCCACTACGGAGCCATACGCGACAACAACACCGCCATGTACCAGCAGCTCGGCCCCGACACAGGCTTCGACTCAATAGGCGAGTTCAACACGGCCAAGGCCATGTCGACCTTCCTCAACAAGCTCAACATGAAGGGCAAGCTCACGCGTACCATATTATATACGCTCAACCCCTGCGCCAACGAGGTCATCGCCACCATGCTCGGCAACTTCCAGGGTGGCGAGCCCGGCAAGATACAATTCGGCTCCGGCTGGTGGTTCAACGACCAGATGGACGGAATGATACGCCAGATGAACGCCCTGTCGGTGCTTGGCCTGCTCAGTCGCTTCGTGGGCATGCTCACAGACTCGCGCTCCTTCCTGAGCTATCCCCGCCACGAGTACTTCCGCCGCATATTGTGCAATCTCTTAGGCAACGACGTAGAGAAAGGCTTGCTGCCCGACGACCGCGAGACACTGGCACGCATGGTCGAGGACATAAGCTATAACAACGCTCGCCGCTACTTCAAGTTCTACTAAGGCATGACACCAGTCTACCTACTCGAGGAAGACCGACTGCGCCGCAACCTACAGCTTATCAGCGACGTGGCACGTCGCGCCGACGTAGAGGTCATCCTCGCCTTCAAGGCATTTGCACTGTGGAAGACATTCCCCATCTTCCGCAGCTATATCCACAGCACCACGGCCAGCTCCCTCTGCGAGGCGAGACTGGCCGTGGAGCAGTTTGGAAACAAGGCACACACCTACTCCCCCGCCTACACCGACGACGACATCGACCAACTGGCCACACTATCTTCCCACCTCACCTTCAACTCACTAACGCAGTTCGAGCGATTCGCCCATAGGGTGATGGGTAAAGCCAGCATGGGACTGCGCGTCAACCCAGAGTACTCTGAGGTGGAGACGCTGCTCTACAACCCATGTGCCCCAGGCACACGCTTCGGCGTAACCGCCGAAAAGCTGCCTTCACACCTACCCAAGGGCCTTGAAGGCTTCCACTGCCACTGCCACTGCGAGAGCAGTGCCGACGAGCTACAGCGCTCACTCCAGCACATAGAGCACCGCTTTGCCGCCTGGTTTCCCCAGCTGCAATGGCTCAACCTTGGCGGAGGCCATCTTATGACGCGGCAGGGATACGACCTGGAGCTGCTCGTAAGCCTTATGCAGGGCCTCCACCAGCGCTATCCCTGGCTCCACATCATCCTCGAGCCAGGCAGTGCCTTCGCCTGGCAGACAGGCCACCTTGTGAGCCATGTTGTCGACATCGTCGAAGACCACGGGCGACGTACCGCCATCCTTGACGTGAGTTTCACCTGCCACATGCCCGACTGCCTCGAGATGCCTTACTTTCCAGAAGTGCGAGGTGCACGCCACATCGACGAGGGCGAAATCCCGGCCACAGGCCACATATACCGTTTGGGAGGCAACAGCTGTCTCTCGGGCGACTTCATGGCTGCCTGGCTGTTTGACCACGAGCTACAGGTAGGCGAGGAGGTGGTGTTCGAAGACATGATTCACTACACTACCGTCAAGACCACTATGT
>Ga0247608_10001757_pt1 | contig 28878 bp, 50 predicted proteins | sample 176DNAGHGlowgp2_FD_193490 | JGI IMG/M metagenome (GOLD analysis project Ga0247608, IMG submission 193490) | Sheep rumen microbial communities from Palmerston North, Manawatu-Wanganui, New Zealand - 1766 DNA GHGlow gp2 | ecosystem: Host-associated > Mammals > Digestive system > Stomach > Rumen ... | reverse complement strand
GAAAATATCAATAGATTCGTTGCTGATTGCGATGGTGCTTATATCTATTTCTATTTAACGGAGGTAGAGGATGAGTGAATACATATTTAGATTACAAAAAGTTCCTATTTTATAGGTTTCCATCAGTAGAGTATATTTATATAGACTTTGCTGAAAAAATCAATACAGGGGCAAATTTTAGTGCTACAGCAAGTGATACAATCGTTTTAGAACTTGTTGCAAAAATAAATACATATGCCGAATTAAATATATCATCTTCGGATGTAGTTGAAATCAGTTTTGATTATAGTTTTATTGAAACTGATGGAGAAATTGATATGTATTCATCCGATGTATCTGAAATAAGAATTGAAAAAGGTATAAATATTTCAGCTACTATTAGAGCAACTAAAGTTGATTGTCCTGCATTGAAATATGTACATAAAATAAACACTGGAAGTTATATGGATGTGGATGCTGCTGAACAATTAGAAATTGATGCTAAAACTAGAATTCAAATTACAGCATTAGTTGATATTGATACATCTATATTAATTGATTCCGATTTTATGAGCGGTCAAATAACTTTAGATGGTTATTTAACAGTCAATAAACCAACAACATTAGATTTATCTAGTATAAATGGTTTAATTAAAACAACTTGTGTTGTTAATGCTGATTTATTAAGACATAGTGATATACCAGATTTAACATTACAAGGTCAAGTAACAATGGGTTCAAGCATTGCTACATATGTATTAACAGTTAGAGATAGATTCTCTAATGATTTGGAATTTTTAGATTTGTTTACATCCGATTTATTGAATATGGATGTATCAAATTTCTTTGAGGTTCAATATTAAAATTAGGAGGAAGAAAAATGGTTTCAGAAACATTAGCTCAAAGTATTTTATTATATTTAACAGGTAAAACAAGTTCAATTTCAGGCGGTTCAATGTATTTAGCTTTATCAAAGAAAGTGCCTTATATCAATTCAAGTGGTAATATCACTAATATTGATGAGCCTACAATTGATTCTACCACAGGATATGCTCGTGAATTAATTGGTAATTATCAAACAGGTAGTACTCAATTATTCGGCAATATGTCTTGGGATAGTACAAATAATTATTTTAAGGTTACTAATAGCAAACAAATTAAGTTTAATAAGGCTTTAACAGCTTGGACTGATACTACTGATGATACTACTAAAATTTGTGCATTTGTTATTTACAATGCTGCTACAGGAGGTAGTCCATTATTTTTCGGTACATTAACAAACCCTACACATGTTATTGCTAATCAATCTTGTAATATAGCTGTTGGTGCTGCCGAAATTAGAATATCTTAATTTAAGGTGGTGATTTTATGTCAGCGACAACAAACTATGGTTTAAATATTTATACAGACGCTGAAATAGAAAACCTAGGAACAGTCCGTACATGGAGAAGTAAAATGGATGGAACAGGTTCTGATAGTAATATGGTAAAGATTGATGCTGCACTAAAAAGTATAGCTGATTCAGTAAAGAATCCAGTTACTAATGTCAATGTTTTACCTACAGCCAATCAAGCTGAATTTGATAAGCATCTATTGTATTTGTATAATGATTCATTGTACTATATTCAATATGCTAATAACACTTATTCATATGTGGAAGTAGGAGTAGAATCTATTACTACTAACGAGATTAATGCATTATTCACTACTCAAGGGGGTGGTGAGTAATGTATTTTAATGGAACAAAAGTATTTAATATAGTATTGGGAAAAGGAACTGGTAAAACTATAAATATTTCTAACAATGGTACTTATAATATTGATAATTATTCCAATGCTGTTATTAATGTTAATCAAAGTTTAACTTTGCCTACATTATATGCACCAGCTTTTGTAACAAGAACTGCTGGTAGTTCAACTTTTATTTTTAATAATCCATCTAGTAATGGTAGTTTTGTTACTAAAGCTTTAATATATAACGAAAACACATTAGTATATACTCGTAATGGAAGTATATCTCCTAATTATAATATTGCTTTTAATATATTAACTTATTTGCCAGCAGATAATTATAAATTATATGTTTCTTTTGGTTCTGACTATTTCAATGAAAGTTCAAAAACAGGATATATAGAATTTTCTATTTATTCTATTACTAATTCTTTAACTAATATTACAAATTCTAATTCTTCTACAAAAGTATTACATGATATTGCATATTCAACGACATTAACAGCAAACAGTGGTTACTATTTGCCTGTTCATATAAATTTATATGATACTGACAACAATAATAATGAATTAGTAGAAGATACTGATTATATTTATGATATGTATACTGGTTCCTTAATGTTGATGGTTCCATGTAATTTAACTATCGAAGCTGTTGCACTTTCAACTCCGAAATTAAAAGAGGTTAGTTTTTTATATAACGAGATAGATAATAATGTAACATTTGAAGATGTAACATATGCCGAAAGTTATCAATTATATATAGACGATGTTTTAGTGGCTACTATAACACCTAATTAAGGAGGAAAAAATGAGTAATACAATAAGTATAAAAGATTTAATCACTTCATACGGAATCCATACATTAAAAATGAAATGCTCTGCAAGTGGCTATACAGATAGTGATTATAGTGAACAAACTATAAATTATCAACCATTGATTAGTTTTGATACAATTAATGAAGCAATCATTTTTAGCCATGTTATTCCTAGTGTGACAGAATATAAAATATATGGTGAATCAATTTTACTAGGAACATTTACAACAAGTCAAGCAAGTACTGATGACATTAGCATTAGTTGTAGCTCTCTAGGAATAAACTTGGATGATTATTCATATTATTCTTTAACCACAACTATAAATGGACAAACATATACTACTGGTAATATTTATATGGCAAAGATTTATGGTGTTAGTGGATTATACGATTCGTCACCATTATTAACAAGAACTGATGACGCTGTTGGAATGACTTATGCGTTTGAATCATCAACAGGCGTAGTTTCAAGCGATTTTGATGATGTATTTCCTTATAATAGAATGACAAGGGTTACTATAGATGGCAATGTTTTTGTTAGGGTTCCTTCTATGTGGTTTAGAGTAGGTGCTGATAGTAATAACAGGATAACTGATATTGCTGTCAGCGAACAAAGACGAGGAACAGGAAACTGGTATAAAACAGATGAATTTTATTATGGTGCATATTGCGGAAACGTCAATTCAAGTAAATTAAGGTCAGTTAGTGGAGTAACTCCTTCTGGTGATGGTACTCTTTCTCAATTTAGGGCATATGCTACTAATAATGGTTCTGGTTATCAGCAATTAGATTTATATCATAAAACAATTATGAATTTTTTATGGTTAATTGAATTTGCAAATAAAAATTCTCAAGAGTTATTTCCTATGACATATACAAGTAAATTAAATACTGGTGGAACAGATTCTCTTACAACTCCCTCTGGTTTTTTAACATCTAACAAAAGATTTAGATGGCATTACATTGAAGACTTTTTCGGAAATATGGCTGAAGCTTTAGATGGAGTAACTGGAAACAGTCTTGCGTCAGCTGACCCAAGTATATATAATGATAATGGTACTAACTATAATACATTAGGTTATACTGTTACATGGACAGAAGGTAGTTATATAAAGGCACTTGGTTGGGATAATAACAATCCATTCTTGTGTATGCCAGCTGAGATAGGCGGAGGAGGTTCAACTTACTTTTGCGACTGTTTGTATGGTACCTTAAGACAGGGCAACTGGTGTTTCTGTGGAGGAGATTATGGTGGTCACTATATGGATGTTTCTGGTTTGTTTTTCTTATATCAATATAACACTTATGGTGCTTTTGGAGCAAGATTGTTGTATAAACCAGTTAGTTAAAGAGGTAATAGTATGATAATATTTATTAAAGGTTTAAATAATTCTATTGATAATCATATTAAAAAGTTAGGGTTGTCTTATCCTGTCTATTATGTTAATAATCAAATCGCTGATTTAGAAACACATAAAAAAATATTTCCGAATTCAAATGCTACTAATATTTTTGAAGCAGAAATAGAAAGAATTAATTATGATTTAGAGCAAGAAGAATTAAGAGAAAAAGCGGCAAAAGAAAATGATAATATTATAATAAAGGAGGAATCTAACTAATGAAGTATTTAGATTATGCGGGTCTACAACAGTATGACCTATTAATTAAACAATATATACAAGATAATATCCCTGATTCCTCTGAGGCTGCTGATGTAGCAACAGCATTGAAGAACGCATTTAATCCTAATTCTAATATTAAGATAGCTATATGTACTCAGGCTGAATATAATGCATTACAAACTCCAGAATCAAATGTATTATATATTATTAGTGATGAGACAAGTGAAGTTGTAAATGTTGAGGCTAATCCGACTCTTGATGGTACTGAAACAGTTTTAAGTAGCATTAAGATAGGTGGTATCAAATATAAGATGCCATCTATTGAGGCTAACCCTACTTTAGACGGGACTGAAACAGCCCTTGAAAGTATCGGTATCGGTGGAGTTAAATATAAAATTGAAGGTGGAGGTAGTAGTGGTGGCGAAGTGCATTTATATGAGCATAGAGTATGCGCAAAAGGTAGCAGTGGTGGTATACGTGGCGCTTTATTTTTTACATATATTGATAATACAAATACACCATGTACAGGCACGAAAATGGAAGAATTATTTTATGGTGACAAAGAAAATGCACGTCAATGCTATTTTAAAGATAGTAGTGGCAATGAATATCACGCAATATACACTTTGATAAATCTAGCGAATGCTTACGCCATAACAGGTATTCAAAAAAATTCAAGTATAACAAGTACACTTGTATGGGGTACTGCAAACCCCGATATAGTTGACACTATAAGACAAATTTTATAAGAAGGTGAAAAGTATGAAATATTATTATAATGAAGAAACAAAAAGTTTTGCAGTTACAACAAATTTTACATTCAAAGAAACACCACAAGGTTATGTGGAAATAACTCAAGAGCAATATGAGAAATTAACTAAACAAAATGAAGAGAAAACAGTTGCTAATGAATAAAGTCCACATAAAGTCAACTGAAAAACAAATAAAAAGACTTATAATAGGAGATGTAAACGTTGAAGAAATTTATAAATAAAATATTAAATGTACCAAAGTTAATTTTGACTATATGGATAATATTATGGGTAATTTTAATATTATTACTTGTATTAAAATTTTGTTTTGGAATATGGTATCCTATAATTTCTGATAATAAAACGTTTATAGATATATGTAATTTTATAGATGAAAATAAATGGTTTTATATTTTAATTTCAGGTTTACTATACATTCCTAGTTTAAATATAATTTGCTTAACGTGTTTAGGTAAGAAAAGTTTTAAATCTATAAAACTGACATTATATGTTAACTTATTTATAATTTTAGGCTTTTGTCTAAAAGTATACAATTCTATAGCTGGTAATATATTCGAAATATTCTTTATATTTCTCAATATGTCGATTGTTAATTTAAAATTCAAAAATTTTAATTGTACTTGGAAGAATATTTTAGTACCAATTATAGAATATGCTGTTTTAAATCTATGGCAATTCACAATGCTTTTAGTAAGAGGAACGGATAAGTTAGTATTAAATGAGTTGCCTATGTTAGTACCTTTAATTTTACAAATTGATTACTATATCTTCATATTAATATCTTGGATAGGGGTGAGCTTCATGGGATGGTTTAGTGCAGGCTGGTTTTGGTCTAAGGATGTAACAGTTCTTAAGGCTGAGAAAGAAAAAGAATTAGCTAAGAAGAATCCTGATATGGATAAAGTAGCTAAAATCGAAAACCGCATTCTTGAATTAGAGGGTAAGTAGAATGTTTATTAAGTTAAAGGTTAAGAGTTTTATATTAGCAATAGTCTATAATATAATTCTTTTAACCTTTTCTTATTTCCTAGGCAGATTCTTTCAAATGCTAATGTTCGTGTTATTCTTTAGTTTTATACAAAATTGTTTTAACTATAGATTTCACGCTGATACAGTACAACCTAACCCAATCAAAGCCGTTAAACTATGCAAGATAATTACAATTATTGTAGAAATAATTTATCTTATTTTCTGCAAGAATTTAGATGTATCATTATATAGTAATCTTTTCATCATATTTGGTGTTGCTCTTGCTAATTGCATTCTAGAATTCTCTTTAGAAAATTTCTTTATAAAGAAGAATTGTTTAAAGGATAAAGAAACTTTATTAAAACTTTGTAATATAGCAAATTTATCCGAAAGTGCTACAAATAGAATGATTATGAAGTATATAGAAAATAAAACGTATCAAGAGATTGCTGATATAGAATATGTGGATATAGATACAATTAAGAAATCAATTAATAGAAGTAGAAAGAAAATTTTTAAGAATCAAGATTAAATCTTGGTTCTTTTTTTTATTTTGTCCACCTTATGTCAACTGATTTTTGCTCTTTTTTATTTATATTTGTAGTTGAAAGGTAGGTAACAAATATGCAAAATTTTAACAATTACAATAATCCTTATAATTATCAGCCTAACAGCTATCAACCAGGTAATAATTATATGAGACCGCAAATGAATCAATATGCATTTGTAAATGGTGTAGAGGGTGCTAAATCATTTATGATACAGCCAAATCAAACAGTAATGCTTATGGATTCAGATAATCCTATATGTTATATGAAGCAATCTAACAGCCTAGGTCAATCTACATTAAGATATTTCAAACTTGTAGAAACTGATGAAAATACTGTTAGAAATTTAAATAACCCTACTCCTACTCCTAGCAATCAAGAATTTGTTTTAAAAGCTGATTTTGATGCTTTAAATCAAAGAGTAGATGAAATACTAAAGAGTTTAAGAAAAGACGAAAATAAGGAGGTTTAATCATGCCAAATCCCTTTAATGTAAATAATAGTAATAACAATAATATGTTTAGAGATTTATATCAAGCAATGAAACAAACTAATAATCCTTATGATATGTTTATGAGACTAGCTGGTCAAAATCCACAAATGCAACCAATTATAAGGGCTATGCAAGGCGGTATGAATCCACAAGAAATATTTAATAATATGTGTAGACAAAGAGGAATAAATCCTCAACAGTTTATTAAAAATATAACAGGGTAATGACACTTAAAAATTCTAGATAAAGTAAGTGTTTATTATAAATCTATGAAAGGAGAACGCTGACGATGGATGGAACAGGAATTACTCCAGTAATGGACGTTAACCGCAACTATGGTTATGGTGATGGTTTTGGTTTCGGTGGTGGTTCTGGCTTATGGCTATTCGCTATCCTAGCTTTAATGTGGGGTGGTAATGGTGGTTTCTTCGGAAACAACAACTTAGGTTATAGACCTGCAACTGCTGAGGATGTAAATAACGGATTCAATTTCAATGATTTACAAAACCAAAACAGAGACATTATCAATGCTATTAACGCGGGTACAGCACAATCTGTTGCCACAACTAATCAAGTATATCACGATGTAGTTGGTGCTTTAAATGATAAGTACTCAGAACTTCAAAGAGATGTAGCAGGTTTAGCTGTTGGTCAAGCTAACTTATTAGCTAAGGAAAATGAGTGCTGCTGCTCAACATTAAGAGCCGTAGATGGTGTTAACTATAATAACGCTATGAATACAGCTGCTCTTAAGGAAGCCATCTTATTAGACGGTCAAAAGACTCGTGATTTAATCACAGAAAATAAGATGGAAGCAATGCAAGCTAGAATCAATCAACTTGAGTTAAATCAAGCTGTAGCTGGCGTTGTACGTTATCCATCTGCAACTACATATACAAGTGGTGCTAACCCATTCTGTGGATGTGGCTGTGGATGTAACGGAAATATATAATAAGTCAATTTAGACACGACATTATGTCATCAATATATTAGGGACTGGCTTAATGTCAGTCCTGTTATTTTTATAAAGGAGAAAAAGAATATGTGTAATAATAGTTTAATTTTTACGACAACAACAACTGACTCAGCTGTTTTAGCAAATGGAATCATTCCTCTAACTACAATTCAAAGAAGAAGAGGAAGAGCTATTCAAAACGGAACTAATAGTGTTCTATTAAATATGCCTGGTTATTATAAAGTAACAGGTTCAGTAACTTTTACTGCTCCAGCAGCAGGAGTTGCTAGAATAAAATTACAAAAGAATAATGCAGACGTACCTGGTATTACAGCAGGAACTACAATAACTACAGCAACAACTGAGGTTAGAACTTTAAATATTAGTGGTATCGTTAGAGTATATTGCAATGAGGATATTGCTACATTAACTATTGTAAATAATGGTGTTGCTATAACTGTTCAAAACGTAGCCTTAGATGTAGAGTATCTTGATTAAATTTATTAAAGGAGAAATAAAATGCATAAACAAATTTTAAAGGATATAAGTGATGAAAAGTTAAGAGAATTTGTGGATGACGCCATAATGATGATTCGTGAAACTAATCATGATTTATATGAAACTTTGGAAAACCATTTATATAAAGAAACATATGGCTGTCATTTTAATAATTGGATGTTAGAAAAAGCCTTAAAAAATATGATAAATGAGGATGGTACTAATGGAGCACATTGGAGTGTTGAACAAACAAATTCTGTTGCTAAGCAATTAGACATTCAATTTAAGGATTTTAATGAATATGATTGGAATTATGTTATGAATATGTTATATAGTGATTATTATGGCTCAGTTCCTAACGATTCCACATCATATGGTAAAATGGCCAAGAAATTTTTAGAGGATAAGGATGCTCCTTATGGTAAGGCTTTAAAATATTATTGGGCTATGAATGATTAAGAGGATTTATTCCTCTTTTTTTTTAATTTATTTTATTATATAATTAAAACATAGGAGATGATTGTATGATTGATAATAAGCCTCAATTTGTCACTCCAGAGGACTTTTTAAATTATTTCGATAAAGATTTAAATAAGATTCTTAAAAGTGATAATAACTCAAATAAAGCTGATATGTTTTTAAAAAGAATTGAAGATAGATTAATGTCTTGGATTGATGCTAATACATTTAGAAATTTTGATTGGGCGTATTTAAGAGATGATTATGTCCACAGATTTGAATTTGAAAAAGCACCAGCACACGAAAAAAGACAATTATGGAAAAAGGCTATTTTAAATCAAGCGATGTATGTTATCAAAAACGGAGATATTGGTTTAGATTCAGGTTATGATATAGAATCTGGTATTGTAGCCAAGGATAGAGATTTAAATGCTATCGAGATTTGTAGACCATCTATGGACTTGATGAAACAAGCTGGAATCCTTAATCATGTAGTTAAAAATAGATTAAGATATACAAGTTGGTAAAAAAAGAGAAACATTGTTAAAAATTCCCTTGACAATGTTTTTTCTTTTTGTTATTATAATAAGCGAGGAGGTAATAGAGATGAATAATATTCAGATGTATCGAGGATTAAAAAATATCACTCAAAAGGATTTTGCTGAACAATTAGGAATGACTAGACCTGGTTTAAGTTATGTGGAGAATGGAAATACAACAAAAATCAGCGTTAAGAAGTTAAATCTAATGAGTGAGATTTTAGGGGTAAGTCCTGTTAAGTTATTAGGATTAGAAAATTTCAAGTATATTCCTCAAACAAAGGAAGACATTGATTACACTATTGAATTACTTAATAATTTGAAAAAGGATATTTAATTATGTTTTTAAAAAAGATAAAACAATTATTTAATGATGTGGCTGAAATAAAAACCACGCTCACAGAAGAATCAAGACAAAAGGTGCAAAAGGCTGATGACCAATTAAAATATATAGAAGAAATACATTTTAATGTAAAAAAAGTAGTTGATACTTTAGATGAAAATGGTAAACCAGCATTATTAATTGTATATGATATACCAAAAACACTTTTAAGGTTTGATGATTCGGGTGAAGTTTTGAGTAATGAGCAATTTAAAGCCATTAACAGTTTAAATCTTATCAGTATGAGTGATAAAATAATGATTGCCAAAAAGGTAAGAGAAAAAAAGATTTAATTTTCTCTTGACACTATTGGTTACTTATGATAATATTTAATTGTCGGAGGTAAAATGTATATGCTTAAAACAAAATGGAAAACAATTTCGGTAAGTTAATTAGAGAAATGAGAAAAGAAAAGGGATATACCGTAGTCGAGTTTTCTAAACGTTCAGGTTTCACAAAGGAGCAAATTAGAAACATCGAAAGTGGTAGAAATAAGCCAAGAATATTTAATTTAAATAAATTAGCTGATGCCCTTGATTGTAGTTATGAATTTCTTTTTGAAAAGTTAAATGAAAATTAGGAGGAAAAAAATGAGCAAAGTAGAACTAACAAAAGAAACTTACATCACAGACCATAGTTTATTATCATTCACAAGATTTTCTAAATTCTTATCTTGTGAGGCGGCTGCCGCTGTTAACTATAGGTCAGCACCAACAACAGCATTATTAATGAGTAGTTATGTTGATGCATATTTTAGCGGCGATTTAGATGAATTTAAGGCAAACAATCCTGAAATTTTTAATTCAAAGACTGGTGCTTTAAAATCAGATTATTTACAAGCTGAAGAAATTATAAAAAGAATTGAATCTGACCCATTAATGATGTATTATATGTCAGGAGAGAAACAAAAGATAATGACTGGAACAATCTTTGGAGTTAATTTTAAGATTAAGATGGACTCTTACAAGGAAGATGAATTCATTACTGATTTAAAGGTTATGAAGGATTTTCAGCCAGTATGGAATGGACATTCAAAGGAAAGTTTTGTGGAGGCTTATAATTACCACATTGAACTTGCAATTTTCCAAGAAGTAGTATATCAAAATACTGGAAAGAGATTACCATGTTATTTATGTTGTGTTTCAAAGGAAAAGCCTTATGGAGATGTAGCAATTTATGAAGTATCTCAAGGCGAGTTAACTTTAGCAATGAAGACTATCGAGAAGAATATTGATAGAATCCAAGGAATTCTTGATGGTAAGATTGCACCTCATAGATGTGAGGAATGCGAGTATTGTCATAAGACAAGAAAAGCAAGAGTTTTAAGTTCTTTATTAGCTGGTTATAATGGTAATCAGTTAAGAGAAGAAGGCATTGAGTCTGATGACCCATTATTAGAGAAAGAGGAGGAGAAGTAAAATGGCAGAAAAGACACATTGGAAGGTATTAGTAGATACCAATTATTTAGGAGCTTATTCTTTTAATGAGCAAGTTAATAGCATTACTGTTACAATTAAGAATGTAACAGCACAAGAGGTTTTCAATCCAAAGGAAAATAAGGCTGAAGTTTGTAGGGTAATGACTTTCGAGGAAACTGAAGTTAATGGAATTGAAATTAAGCCTTTCATCATTAACAAGACAAATTGTGAAACAATTGAGAAGTTATATGGTACAGGCTACATTGAGGATTGGATTGGGAAGAGAATCACTCTATTTAAGACATCAATTAAGGTTGCTGGTGATGATACTGATTGTATTAGAGTTAAGAAGGAGATTCCTCCTTTCAAGGCAAAGGCACAAACACCACAATACAAATGTTCAGTATGTGGAAAGCCAATCACTCAAAAGGTTTATGATGCCGCAATTCAAAAGTTCGGCGTTCCTGTATGTTCAAAGGAATGTGCAAGTAAGGTTGGTCAAGATAGCACAAATGATGCTACTGATAATAAAGAAGATAATAGCGAGGAGAATAATTAATTATGTACGATTATAGTCAAGAAACGAAAACATTTGAATTAGCTAATACAGGTATTTACGAATTAGCAATTGAAACTGCTGAATTAAAGAACAGCAGCACTGGTAAGGCTTATATGGGTTTAACAATTGTCATTAGAGATGATGTTGAACAGCCATTTGCAGGTGTAAAGATTTGGCAAAATATTTGGAAGAATACAGTTCATAGAGATGAAAATGGTGATAGAATCACAAAGGCAAACTATGAAAAGATGACTCCAACTCAAAAGGCTAGTGTTATTACAACCGAGGAATATGATGACTTTATGATTAGAAAGTTAATTCATGCTCAAGATTGTGATAAGATGATTAAGGATGAAAATGGAAATGATATTCCTAATCCTAATTATCAAACTTCATTCGATAACATTGAGGAAGTTGCATTATTCTTAAATGGATTATGTTTCCAAGCAAAGGTTCTTAAGACTATGGATGATAACACAGGAAATGAAAGAAATAGTATTGATTTCAGAACTGTTAAGAGAACATCAGTCCCTCAAGAACAAGCACAAAATACACCTGTAGAAGACGATGATTTACCATTTTAATAATTAAAGGGTGCAATCAAGCACCCTTGTTATATGGGCAAAGTGAGAAGTCCTCCATAAGGGAAGGTTAGGTTACAAGCATTATACATACTTCGGTCACCATTGGTTCGAGTCCAAATTTGCCCTTTTTATTTTTATGCCGAAAGGAGTTTATTATGAATATTCAAGAATTGAGCAAACAATATCAAAACGTTCCTCTTGAGTTAACACAATTGAAACGTTGGGTATGTTTTAAAATTGAAAAAAGAAATGAAGAAATCACAAAAGTCCCTATTAATGCTATTACTGGAAAATATGCAAAGAGCGATGATAATATGACTTGGTCATCATTCAAAATTGCTTTAATGGGATGTATCAAATATAAATGTGATGGTATTGGATTTATGTTAGGAGATGGAATCTATGGTGTAGATTTAGATAACCATCCTAATAAACAAACGGGAGAGTTAGAACTTCCACAAGAAGAATTTGATAAGTTATGTGACGAATTTATTAAGACCCTTAATTCGTATTCTGAAAGGTCTTGGAGTGGTAATGGCGTTCATATCATATGTGAAGGAAAGTTACCTGGTACTAGAAGAAAAACTACATCCGTAGAAATGTATGAAAAGGGTAGATTCTTCGTTTTTACAGGAAACGTAATAAATGCCAAGCCTGTTGAAAAAAGAGATGAAGAAATCAAAATTTTATATGATAAATATATGCCTAAAGAAGAAGAATCAGTCACAAGAGATGTTAATGCATCCGTTGGTAATGATGTGGATATTCAAGAGATTATTGATAAGGCTATGGCTAACGAAAAGAATGGAGAGTTATTTACATCCTTATATTTCGGTAAAATAGATGAGGCTTACGTTTTATCAAATGGTGCTTGGAAAGATGATAGTCATAGTTCAGCTGATTTAGCATTTTGTAATTTACTTGCCTTTTGGTGTAATTGTGACGCTGATAAGATGGATACAATATTCCGTTCATCAGGATTAATGAGAGACAAGTGGGACCAGCGAAGAGGTACTGATACTTACGGAAATCTAACAATTGCAAAGGCTATTAAGAATTGCCAAAATGGATATGTTAAGCAAGATATATTACCTAAAGTAACAATCGGAAATAAACCTTTTACTCCTAAACAAGAAGAGGTTAAATATGATGATGATACGGGTGAGGTAATTGAGGATAATAATCAAGTCGTTCTTAATAGAGAGGCTATAATGAATATAGATAAGAACGGAGAACCCATCTTCAGAATCAAGCCTTTATATAAGAGATTCCCTTGTAATGATACAGGAAATGCCGAAAAGTTCTATGAATATTTTGGTGAATTATTTAAGTATAATAAGACTGATAAAATCTTTATGTTTTGGACTGGTAAAACTTGGATTAGGGATGAAAAGGATATTATCCGTAAATATGCTAACAAGTTTATCCAATTATGTAAGGATGATTTAGTTAACCTTGAAAATGAACTTGAAAAGGATAGAAATGAAGGTAAGGATATTAAGATAAGTGAGGCTTATATTAAGGCTTACCAAAAGAATATTGACCGTATATCCAATAAGGCTGGAAAGGATGCAATGCTATTTGAGTTCCAATCCCTAAAAGATGTGGCTGTAACTAGTGATGAATTCAATACTGATGATTATTTATTAAATACTGATTCGGGTATAGTTGATTTAAAGACTGGTGCTATATTTCCATTTAGTCCTAAAGAAATGTTATCTAAAAATACTAATGTTAAGGTGTCTTATGAAGAACCTAAAGTTTGGATTCATTTCTTGCATGGAATCTTTGAAAGAGGTAATGCTCAAGAAACTGAAGAGATTATTCAATGTATCCAAAAGTGCCTTGGTTATTCCTTATCTGGTTCTACAAAGGAACAATGTATGTTCTTAATGTTCGGTAATGGTTCAAATGGTAAAACAACTTTCCAAGAAATAGTAAATCATATTATGGGTGAGTATGGTGATAATGTTAATAGTGAAATATTAATGCAACAAAAAATGCAAACTAATAACTCATTTACTATTGCTAGACTTAAGGATGCTAGATATGTAGAAACTGATGAAACTGATGAAGGAGAGAAGTTGGCTGAAGGTACTGTTAAGAGAATGACTGGTGGTGGTCAAATGTCAGCAGCATTCAAGTACGCTAACGAATTCTCATTTATGCCTAAATATAAAATTTGGATGGCTACAAATAATAAACCTATCATTAGAGGTACTGACCTTGGTATTTGGAGACGTATATTCCCATTCCCATTCATCCACACTTTTACTGAAGAGGAAAAGGATAAGGACTTACCTGAAAAGTTAAGAGCCGAGGCTGATAAGATTCTTGGTTGGTGTATTAAAGGATTCCAAATTTACAATGAATCTAAAACTATTAAAAAGCCTCAATGTTTAGAGGATGAAATTAAGGAATATAAGGAGCAAATGGATGTAATCGCTCAATTTATCAATTCAGAATGTAGAATCAATCCTACAAGCAATGTGACTTGTAGAAATGCTTATAAATCTTATAAATCTTGGTGTATGGATAATAATGCTTTCTTAATGAGTGAAATGAAATTCAGCAAGGAATTACAAAAGAAAGGATATAAAATCATTAATGATTCTCAAGGTCATAGATGTTACCAAGGAATCTATATGGTTTCGGATTATGAATAATGCCTTTAAGAGATTATCAGCAAGATGTTTATGATAGAGCAAGAGAACAATTAAGACATCATAAAGGTGTTGTTGTTGTTCTCCCCTGTAGAAGTGGTAAATCTTATGTTATGGAGGCGATGTGTAAATCAGCACAAGAAAAAGGTTCACACGTCCTTATATTAGCTCATAGAAATATTTTATTGGAACAGCATAGAGATTTAATAGATTATCCAAATGTACGAATTGTATCAGTTTTTACCGAGGCAAATCATCTAGGTGAAAATGGCCCAGTAGATTTAATAATTATAGATGAGGCACATATTTCGGGATGTAAAACATATCACGATGTCTGTGAGTATTATAATTGTAAGGTTATAGGATTTACAGCCACACCAGCTCGACTTGATGGTAAGCCTTTAGATTTATTTGATGTTATAGTTGAAGGAATATCAGCAAATGAGTTAATTAGAAGAGGAGCAATAAGTGATTATGACTTATATGCACCTAAATTAAATATTGATTTATCTGGAGTTGCTGTAGGAGATGGAGATTATTCCACAGTTCAACTTGAAGATATAATGTGTGATAGTAAGATATATGGAGATATTATAGAGAATTACGAAAAGTTGGCTAAAGGAAAACAAGCCATTGCTTATTGCACATCTATAAAGCATTCACAGATAATTTGTGATTTGTTTAATGATGCTGGATACCCAGCCGTTCATATAGATTCACACACTCCCGAAAAGGTTAGGTTACAAGTTATGGATGATTTTAAGAAAGGAAAATTCTTAATATTATGCAATGTAAACCTCATCTCGGAAGGAATCACACTTCCAACTTGTGAGGTGTGTTTAATGTTAAGACCAACTCAATCTTTGGCTTTATACATTCAGCAATCTTGTAGAGCCTTAACTCCTCAAGAAGGTAAAAGAGCCATCATCATTGATTATGTGGGCAATGCTTTTAGACATGGAATGCCTACTGATGATAACGAATGGTCATTATCAGAACGTAAGAAATGCCGTAACACTTCAGGAGAACCCGAAGTTCTAGTTAGGGTATGTCAAAAATGTTTAAGAACTTATGCTGGAACAAGTCCTATTTGTCCATACTGTGGATTTAATTCGGGCAAAACCAAGAAAGAAATTGAGAATGAAAAGAAGGCTGAACTTGAGCGTATTGAAAAGATTGAGAAAAAGGCTAAACGTATGGAGGTAGGTATGCAAGATACCTTTAACGGGTTAGTTGAGATAGCTCGTAAAAGAGGCTATAAACCAGGATGGCTGATTACACAAGCAAAGTTAAAATCTATCCCTGTTGATTGGGTTTTGTATAATAAATTTAAAAGAGAGGTAATGTATAAATGAAAGAAATTGAATTTGAAAAAGTAAGTTATTATGATGGAGGAATAATTCCCACAAGGGCTGATGATGGTTCAGCTGGGCATGATTTTTATACTCCTATTGATTTTACAATTAAGCCTAAAGAAATTGTAAAATTCGAAACAGGTATAAAATGTAAAATGCCTAAAAATGTAGTTTTGACTTTATATCCTAGAAGTTCCGTTGGAATCAAAAATAATTTAATGTTATGTAATACTGTTGGAGTTATTGATGCATCATTTTATAATAACGAAGATAACGAGGGAAATATTGCTTGTGCATTATTTAATTACGGAGATAAAGAGTTAACATTCCATAAAGGAGATAGAATTTTTCAAGGTTTATTCACAGAATATTTTGTTGCTAGTAACAGTCCAGTTTTATCTAAAAATAGAACTGGTGGAATAGGAAGTACAGGTAAGTAGTATGACACCTGAAATGAAATTGTTAAGGGAAATACAACTTTACTGTGGACGCAGAGGCTGGATTGCGTTTCATACGAATGTTGGCTCTGTAAAAATGGCTGATGGTAGATTCTTTAATACAGGGCTTCCTAAAGGATGGTTAGATATGATTATTCTAACCGATAAAGGCCAAGCAATATTTTGTGAAACTAAGGTAAAGCCAAATCGTCCCACAAAGGAACAGCTTAATACAATCGATGTGCTAGTTAAAAGAGGCTTTCTAGCCTTCGTTTGTTACTCGGTAGAGCAATTTATCGAGGAAGTATCAAAAGTCTCTTAAATCGCTAAAAATGGAGGTAATAATATGAAAATTAAAGTAGGCGACAAAATATTATTAAATAAGGTAGAAGATTTACCTGAGGAAGTTAAGCATACCATAAGTGATAGCTTAGAAGAGTATGAAAAGAAGTTTGCTGGTAAGGTATGCACTGTAAAACAAATTTTACAAAAAAATCCTTTAATTATTGAGATTGAGGAAGATGAAGATGATTATTCTATTGAAAATTTAATGACTTCTCTTTGTTATGATTTTGACGCTCCTTCTACAAAGGAACATCATTTCAGTGAAAAGTATATTGCAAAGGTGTTAACTGAACATCCTGAAACTAAAACAAATAATACTTATTCTTTTGGTTGGGCTTTAGATAAGCTAAAAGAAGGCAAGAAGGTTGCTAGAAAAGGTTGGAATGGTAAAGGCTTATGGTTAGAGTTACAAAGACCAGATAAGTATTCAAAGATGACTTTACCATATATTTATATGAACTACCCTAAGGGTGATAAGTATCATGATGGTTGCAGAGTGCCTTGGTTAGCTTCACAAACTGATATGTTAGAAGAAGATTGGTATGAGGTAGAATAATGACTAGTTATGAATTTGAAGTTATTTGTAAGAATGAATTAATTAAGGAAATTAAGGAAAAGTATAATGAGGATTATAGAATCGAAGAAATGCATCTAGTATGGTTTAGTAAGACCTTACAAAATATGAAGTGCTGCATTTGTGATTCGGGTAAAAATCAACGTTATTATGAATGTACATATAACGGAAATAAACAAGAACTTTATGTAGATATTTATGAAAAGAAATATAATACAAAAGTTTCTCAAGAAAATTTTGATAAGGTGGTAAAAAGATAATGAATAATTATGCTTATACTGTTAAACAAGGTTTAGAAAAAAAGGATTGCATTCCTTTACTTGAAAAATTAGGATTTGAATTACTTCCAAAAGAAATTTGCAAGGTAGATAATCCAGATTCTATTTGGTTCAAGATTATAGAACAGCCTCGTAATGGAGATTGTGTTAATCTATTAATTAATTTCTATAATAATTTAGCTGAAAAGATTTGTGCTGATAAATTTGCTAGAAGATGTCATGCTCAAATGGGAATTAAATTTAGAAAGAAAAATGATAAGTTTCATTTAGTAGTTACTGATTCTTTAAGAGAAATGTTTTCTATGTGGAGATTAGAAATCAATTTAGATGATTTTGAACCTAACATTTATTTTACAATTAGTGATGGTAATATGCCTAGTTTCTATGATGCTGATTTAGTTATTGAAAAGCATTGTAAGGATGTTATTAAGGAACTAGTTGAGAATGGCGTAGCCGAAAAAGTAAGAGTTGAACAAGAAACAAAGGATGCTCATATAGTACAATGAGAGAGGGCGTTTACGATATAGTAGACGGAAAAAAAGTTGTATCTCTGTATAAACTAACGGGTAAAGGCTACGAAAGAGGCTGGTTTACCAATTGTAAATGTCGTTATAGATTATTTGAAGGAGCTCGTAGTACAAAGAAATCAGTTGATATTTTAGGCTACGAGCCTATCTTCAAAATATTATCGGATAAGAGAAGAAATGTTATGATATGTCGTAAGAATGATTCCGATAATAGACAATCTACATTTGAAAATATTTGTGGTAGATTAGCTGATATGGATTTGTTAGGAACGGAGTTTAAAGCGACTTTGAATCCGTTAGAAATAACTTATATTAGAACGGGTCAAAAAATCATTTTTAGAGGCTTAAATAACCCTACATCATTAAACTCTGTAACATTTGCCCATGGTTATTTAACTGATATTTATATCGAAGAGGCATTTGAACTTGATTCATACCAAGATTTCCGTAAATTGGATGGTTCATTAAGAGGTAAATATCCAGGAATTACATTACAAATTACAATGTGTTTCAATGCTTGGGATGGTGAATCTTGGTTAAATGAGGAATTTTTTAAAGGACGTTTAGATGATGATTATGAATTACTAGACCATCCTGATATTACTTATCTTGATTATAAGGATGAAAATTGGGTAGGACCTTATGGTAGAGGTTTATACTTACATAAATCTACATACAAGATTAATGAGTTTAGAGATAAGGAAATTTATGATGCATCAGCAGCTGAATGTAAGATAAAAGACCCTGAGCGTTATAAAGTAGAATTCTTGGGAATGTTTGGTGTTACTACAGGTAAGGTATATCGAAATTGGAATCCATCATTAGTTATACCTATCCAAAATATTATTGGTACTGACCAATATGGTAGACCTAAAATGGAGTTTGCGGATTTTGCCATAGGTGTGGATACAGGTTTGTCTGATGGTGAAGGTAAAATCAAAACTGTAAAAAAGAATGAAAGTCAAGATGTTAAAATTAAAGCAGCAACTACAATGTCATTGTCGGCTATTACTAATGATTTAAAAACTTTAGTTGCTATTGATGAATATTTCCACAGCAATAACAGAACTGATAATGCTTGTAATACTGATAATAGAGAGGTTTTAACTGAACCAGAACAAGTAACAGCTTGTGCTTTACAAATTGTTAAATGGATTAAAGAATTTGCTCCAACACCTACAATATTAATGAAAGGAACTATTAATATATATGTTGATTGTGCTGATATTGGTTTTAGACAATCTTTAGAAGTAGAATTAAGAAAATACAATATAAATTGTCTTTTGTTAGCATCATCAAAGAGACCTATTCGTATGAGAGTTACTTTTACTAATATGCTTATTGCTTATGGCGAATTCTTGGTTTGTGATAGATGTAAAAATCTTATTAGAGAAATTAAGAATTGTCGTAAGGGTGAAGGAAATAAGGCTAGAGCTGATGGTAACGACCATGAGATTAATGCTCATGAATATGCTGTATTACCATTCTATCCTAGATTAATTCGTTGGGCAGATTATAAGCCACATTAGGAAAGTTTTAAAAATAGAAACAAAAAGAATGTTAAAAATAATCTTGACATTCTTTTTTCTTTATAGTAAAATAAATATGGAATTTAAAAGAAAAGGAGTGTGATGCAAGTGGAGAGTTTATCAATCTTTGATTTAATGTACGAAGAGTATAAAATAAAGAAGAAAATAAGATTAATTGAACTCTTTGCCTCGGGTAGGTTATGGTAGTCAAGCACTAGCATTAAAATATCTTGAGGCTGATTTTGAGCATCATAAGATTTGTGAATGGGCCATTCCTAGTATCATAGCTTATGCTGATGCTCATAGAAATGAATTACCTGATTATGGTAAGGATTTTACAAAGGATTTAAATAAGATGGATATAGTCCAAAAATTGTTTGAAATGGGAGTTAGTGCTGATTATAATCAGCCTGCTAAATTAGAACAATTAAAAAGAATGGGTGAGGATAAGTTAAGATTAATTTATAACTCAATCATATGGGAACATAATCTTGTGGATGTATCTAGAGCAAAGGGCGAAAGTTTTGGAATAACTGATACTGATAAGTATGATTATATTTTGACGTACTCTTTCCCATGTCAAGATTTAAGTTTGGCTGGTAGACAAGCAGGTATGGAAAAGGGTTCGGGTACTCGTTCTGGTCTTCTTTGGGAAGTAGAAAGAATCTTATCTGAATGTGCTGAAATAGGATATGACCATATGCCAAAAATTTTGGTGATGGAAAATGTTCCACAGGTCCATGGTTCTTCGAATGATAGACATTTTAAGGAATGGCAATTAAGACTTGAAGAATTAGGTTATCAATCTTATTGGGAAGATTTATCAGCTGTAGAATTTAAGATTCCACAAACAAGAAATCGTACATTTATGGTTTCAATTTTAAATGGTAAGGATGGAGAAAAATACAACTATAATTTTCCTAGAAAGAGTAAACTAGAATTAAGGTTAAAGGATTTATTAGAACCCGAAGGAACTATTCCCGAAAAGTTCTATATTAGCGATGATATGTTTAAATATATTGTGGCTGATAATGATAAGTGGACTGGTAACAACGGAAAGGCAATTGTTAATAAGAGCATTGCTAGTACAATCAATACGGGTGAGGGTAGTCGTAGATGTGATGCATCTAATTATGTTAGTGATGAACTTCCTGATGATTGTGATTTAAAAGCCAAGATTCAAGAGGAAATGAATTTATACGAAATGGGTATTAAACGTTTCAATCGAAGAACAGGTGTAGTGCTTAATCCTAATGGTAGTATGACTACATTATTGGCTAGAAAACAAGGCGATAATTCGATGATTTTGGAAGAGCCTAGAATATGTGCATCAAGAGGTAGAAATCCCGAAAATCCTAATTCTAGAGCCAAAGGAGAACATTTAGAACAAAGAATCGAACTTGGTCCTGAGGGAGTTTCTAATACACTTACTACTGTCCAAAAGGATAATTATGTTATTACTCCTTCAAATAAAAAAGGTCTAAACAATAAAGCCTTAAAGGAAACATTAGAAAAAACTGATTTAGATAAGGTTGATGATGTAGCTTATTTGGATGCTTACAATAAGAATACAATTACTGATGGTACAGCAAAAACTATTACAACAGGTGTTGATTTTAGAAATAATGATTTTTTATTAGTTAAAGAGCCTAATAAGGTTATTAAAGTAGGAAATTATTCTCCATCTAATCACAATGCAGCATCAGTTGTGGATAGTGAAGGTTCAGCACCTACTGTAATGGAAAATCATGGAACAGTTACAGCCACAGTTGTTGCTGGTGTTGGTGATAAGAAGTCTAATGGTGGCACTCAATGGTATCAGCAAGATAGAATTTATGATGGTGATGGGGTTGCTATTTCAGTAACAACAAGTTTCAATCCTTACTATACTAATAACTATCGTATTCGTAAGTTATTACCTTTAGAATGCTTTAGATTACAAGGCGTAAAGGATGTAGATTCTAAAATGATTATGGAGCATCAAAGCGATGCTTGGGGTTGGCACTTAACAGGAGATTCAATTTGTGTTTCTGTATTGATGGGTATTTTCGGAAAATTATTGGATAAGAATTGGGAAGATTATTTTAATTATAAGGAGTGGTGGAAAAATGGAAATTAATATTGATTTATTACCAAAGAAATTTAATGAGATTAATTATTTTAAGAAAACTGAAACTGGATGTGAAATTTATTCATATTCCAAGGATATTGCTAATAGAAAAGATGTTATCATAGTCGAACTTGATGGATTCGAGATTAAGCAAGATTTTTGCGTCAATAATAAGGCTCTAGAAATGGTTAAAGCCTTAAGTCCTGCTGATATTTCAATTACTGATAAAAGTTTCATTATTAAGGGAAAAAAGGGCAGATTTACAAGTAAATTGATTACTGATAACTTCTTTAATATGAATATTGATGATGATAACATTTCTGTTAATGTAAATATTGATATTTTGACAAAGGCTAGTTTATATGTTTGTAAGACTGATAAGAAACCTATTTTAACAGGCGTAAGATTAGATTCTAACGGAAATATTTATGCTACTGATTCATTCATTGCGTATTTATATTCTAATGGTGAATTTACGACTGATGGTATTACACTACCTGTTCCGTTTATTAATAATATTAAGGAATTAAATGGAGAGGATGATAGTAACATCGAAATTATTTATAAAAAGAATATTGCTATGTTCCAAAAAAATAACATTAAGATTATAACTAAATTATTAGATGGTTCTTATCCTAATATGGCAGGAATTTTTAGTAATAAGAATAATGCCGTAGATATTAAGATAAATGATGAAGAAATTCTAGAAAGTTTAAATATTGCAGCAAATGTAGGTTTAAATAATGATAAGCGAATTGTAGTATTATTAACTCAAAACCATTTAGAAGTTCGTGGAGATAATAATTATACAAGCGAAATTGAATTTGAAAATAATGATGAATTTAAAACAAATGTTGATTTAAATTATTTAAGACAAGGATTTAAAACAATCGGTTCTGGACTAAAATTTGGTGTTACATATGATAAGTTAAATAAGAATGGTAAGATGGTTTTCTTAACTAAAGATAAAGAATTATCATTAATCTTATGTATCATTGGAGCATAATGGGAAAATACGATTTTATTAAACCAATCGAAGGTAAGAATGAGCTAGTTGGTCGAAGAGAAGAACTGGCTCTTCTTAAAGAATCGATGTTTAAAAAAAGAATGAAAAACACTATATTAGTAGGAGCAGCTGGTTGTGGTAAAACAGCGATATTAGAACAATTTGCTTATGATATGAGCCATCATTTTAATTTAGTTGAATTAGATATTGGAGCTTGTGTAGCTGGAACTAGTTTAAGAGGTCAGTTTGAAGAAAAATTAATCAATTTTTTAAAAGTAACAGCAAAAATAAATGCTGAATCTAGTAAAAAAACGATAATTTTTATAGATGAAATCCACACTTTGTATAATGCTGGAGGTAGTGATGGAGCTATAGATGCTAGTAACATCATTAAAAGTTATTTAAGTAGAGGCGAAATAACTATAATAGGAGCAACTACTTTAGAAGAATATAATAAAACTATAGCCAAGGATAAGGCTTTAAACAGAAGATTATCTCCATTATTTTTAAAGGAATTAGATGATAAAACGAACCTTATGATTTTAAAAAAATTTAATGAGGGATGTTTAAAAGATGAACTAGTTGAATATATTTACAATAAGTCAAAGGAATTAAAAGGAACTAATCCTGATAAAGCCATCGAAATATTAGACCGTTGTATGGCAAGACAAAAATTTACAGGAAAATATATGACTCCATCGGGAGTTAATTCTATTATAAAATTTATGAAAGAAGGTATTATTTAATGATTGAGAAGGTTAAAAGATTAATGAAATTTAACAATATGAATCAACGTCAATTATCTAAGGCAACTGGTTATTCAGCCGTTGATATTAGTAGATTACTATCAGGTCATAGAAAGCCTACAATTGAATTTGCTGTTAAAGTATCCAAGGTATTTAATGTTTCGTTGGATTGGCTTTTAAAAGATGAAAATTAATAAAAAGCAATATACATACCATGGATATTTAAGAGTTAAAGAAAGGTCTAATATAAACGATAAAGAAATTCAAAATTTAAGTTTTATGGCTATTAAAAACGGAATAGCATTTACTCAAATTCCTCCAGGACCATTGAAAAGTTATGTGGGATACAAAATGAATAAAGATAACAAAAGAGTTAAATTGTATAGAGGTTATGTATTTATATTCTTTTTAAATTCTAGAAGATTAATTACTTGCTATCCGATACCCGAAAAGCATTATGCTGAATATAAAGAATTAGTTAGAAAACATAATAAAAGAAAAAAAGCAAAAGAATGTTCAAGAAACTCTTGACACTCTTTTTTGTTTATGGTAAAATGTAATTGTCTTAAAGATATGGAGGTATATAAATATGAAATATATAGTTTTAAAAAAAATATGGTATAAAAAAGAATATAATGGTTGCTATTATATGACTAGTGCAGTTAGTATACCAGACAAGATGGATGATTTAGTTATAAAAACAGCCTTTTATGATTATAATAAAGCACATAATTTTATGTTAGATGTTGCTAATAGAGATTATCCTTATAAGAAAAAAGGGTTCAAATTTGAATATGATATTTTGGAGGTAGAATAATATGAGAGGTCAAAGGCTATACACAATTAGTGGTTTATTATTAAATGGCGAAAAGAAAGAAATTAATTATTGGTCATCTAATAAAAAAGGAAGTATTGAGAATTTTATTGATGGATTTGATGCATTAAAGAGAGAATGCAAATTAGAGACATCCGACTTTGTAGCAGGTTCATTTGAAGTAAGTTATGCACAAACTAGTTTAAGTAGGAGGTAAGAATATGAAATATCATAATTATATTATTAAGAAAGTTCATGAAGATTTAGGAGAAGATGATGAATGTTTAAATTACGTTTATGAAATCTACGATAAGGATGGCAAATGGATTAATGATGCCTTAACCTTATCCACAGCTAAAGAATATATTGATTCAGGCTTGAATCCTAATTATTTATAGGAGGTAGTGACGATGAGAATTTGGCATTATAAGTTAATTCCATTTTTACCTAAGAGCCAATTATTAGCTCAATGGAGGGAATTAAATTCAATATTTAAAAAGCAGGATAAGCATATTTTAATTAATTATATTTATGAATATCCAAAGGAAAACTTAATGTATTATTCAATTTTAGTTTTAAACGAAATGGCTGAAAAAGGTTATAAAACAAAAACTGATAATTTTAGTAATTATTTTAATGGTGTTGATTTCATAAAAGCAACAAAATTTAATGATGGAGATAATCCATTTCCAAATCATCATAATTATAGATACCTAAAACAATGTTTCTATAACTTACAGGAAAAGTATGATAGAGGTCAAAAAGATTTTAGTGAAGAAATATTTAATAAATTGAATGATTTTATGATTGATGAAATGATGAGAGAAGATTGTTTCTAGGGAGGAATAATATGAAAGATGAATTAGTTAAATTAATTATATTACAAAAGGAAGAAATAACAAATCAACTTGACTTGAGTAAAAATCCTACAGCTGAAAATGCTGTTAAATTATCGAATACTCAAAAAGCTATTAATAAAGTTTTAGATGCTTTAGATAAAGAATCTAAAGCTTTAGATATTTTAAAAGAAGCTCTATCAAATATACATATAGGTATTGATAAAGGTTCTAAAGATGGTGATGCTTGTGTTATTGGTTTATATAATCCTGAAGTTGATAGAATGTATATATTATTTGAAAGCACAAATTCAGAAATAGTTAAAAAAGCAGAACAATTAAAAGAATGGTTTAATAAGGATAAGAGTGAATAATATGAAATATGTATTAATTAATAAATTAGTAAGTTTAGGTGGCAAAAAGCCAATGTATATTACAAATAAGGAAAATGGTAATTGGATTACTTTGACTGATAAAGTTGAAGAAGCAAAAGTTTTTAATTCAATAGAAGAAATAGATATTTATGCAAAACAAAGAAAACTAAAGAAGAAGGATTTTGTAGTTGCTGAAATAGAAGGATAAGAGTGATAAAAAAATGAAAATGATATTTGGACCTAGTAAGAAACCCGTAATAACTGAAAAGGATACGGGAATATGGAGGAGGATTAACAAGATGGAAAATAATTTTGAAATTGATGAAATTAGTTTATTAGTTTATTTAAATAGAATTAATAAAAAGGATTTAGTAAAAACTTTATGCAAGTATACTGGTTGTCATGAAGATGACTACACAAATTTTGAAATAACTAGATTACTTGAAAAAGCAATTAGTGATATTACTAGAAAATATCATGTTCGTGGATTATGGTTTGATTATTTCGATATTAGAAGACATAATATGGTATCAGCCAAGTTTGATAATAAAGAGTATGATGAAATTGATACTTTACAATCTACTTTATTTCATATCTCACCAAAGGTATTTGATGATGAGGATAGAAAGAGATTAAAGGAATTAAAGAAAGAATATATGGAGGAGTAATATTATGAAAACAATAACTAAAGAAGATATTAAAAATTTAAGAACTGATTTTGATAAGTATACAGAAACGGCTGAACAATATCAATTTCCAATGTTAGCTATGGTCGATATACCTTTTAGAAAAACTATTGAAAGAATTGAAAATGGCACTTATAATATTGAAGAAAATCAAAAAGATTTAAGAGCTATGTTTAGATGTGTATTAAGAGTTATAGGCAAAGATTTTTCGGAATATGTGGAGGAATAATTAATTATCCATCCCGAAAATGTATACTATAGTATGCATTCTAGGGTAGGAAAATTGTAGATTGGAGGAAATATGAAACAAATAATTGAAACATTAGATTGGTTAATTAGAAATGATATGATAACTAGGGGTAGAACTCAAATACCTATTACAGCTAATTTAATAGGATGTAAAGATATTGTGATAGCATTTGAAATTATTGTAAAGAAAAGGGTAAATATATTATTGTTTTTAGATTCACTTATCTATGATGGTTTAAATTATTATAATTCTAAAATTGATTTTATTAATTTAAATCTTACTCAAGATGAGTTCGACTTATTGAGAAGGGTATTTGATTGTTATGGTCCACATAAAAAATTGTATAAGGAGGAATAATTTATGGATACATTTTTATTGGTTTATGTAATTGTAAATTTGGTTAATTTAGGAATAGTAGCTGGATTAACTATGTTAATTTTAGAATGGGATGTTGCTTATCCTTTACCCCATGAAATATATGATGAATCAGAAATGAATTTATTTGGATGCATATTGCTGTTTATAGTTTTCCTTGTGTTATGTCCAATAGCTTATTTATTTAGAATCATTTATATGTTGTGTCATATCGGTAGGGAATAAAAGGAGATATTAAAATGGAAAATAAAGATTTAGAAAAAATGTTTAATATTAGATTAACAAAACGTTGTTGCGAGAATTGTTATTTTAATCAAGAAAGTGTATGCAAATTTAATAATGAATTAATCAAAGAATCTAAAGAATGTGATTATTTTATAGATAAGAAAATGGTATTAGAACAAATGATTAATAACGCTATGGAAATAAAGAAAATTAAAAATATGATTGAAAACCCAGATTTTCAAAAGAAGATGGATGTTTTTATTGAAAAAAATCAAGAATTGAAAGAACCAAAAAGTCTTGAAGAACATGCAAAAAAACTAGAAGAAAATTTTAAAGAATTATTTGATGGTGTAAATATTTTTGGTAAAGCCAAAGAAGAAATAATAGAAATGTTAAAAGAGTTTGCACTTCCATTAATCGCTATGTATATAGATGATGAAGGTAAAACACATTATATTGATTATAATGTCTATGTAAATTTTTGTAAAACAAGTGGTTTGCAACCAATAGTTACTGAAGAAAAATTTTATTTGGTTAGGAAGTTATATGAAAATGAGTAAAGAATGTTTAGAAGCGTTAGGAGAAAATATAAGATATAAGAAAGAATATATTGGAAACGATACATATAGATTATATATTAAGAAAAATGAAATTGAATTACTTGAAAATTATTTAACCGAATTAGAGCAGATTAAAAATTCTAACCCTAGTGAGGCGTTGGAATGTGTTGATTATATTAAAAAGAAATTAGAAGGTTTAAGATACGAATGTGAAAGAACAAATAATCATAGATGTGATGATTTATTTATTCAAGAACACGTATTTACAGTTATTGAACAAGCCTTACTCAAATCACAAGAGCAAAAAAAAGAAAATGCTAGGTTAAAAGAAATATTAATTAATGGTTTTAGAGATAAGAATGGAGTATTTCATGAACAAACTTATCTAGCATTTATAGATGATGAATGGTGCATTTGTGATTTAAAAACTGATGAATGGTTTTTAGTGAAAGAGGTGCTGATATAATGTTAATACATGATTTATTAAGATATTATTTAGCGTTTTTGATATGTGTAATTACTATTTTGATGTATTTGACGATTGTTTTTATTCCGATAGCAATTTGGTTAAAAGACCACTTTGAATGGTTTAGAGAACCATTTGAAATGGCAAGAATTGGTTGTTGGTTATAGAGAGGTATTGTAATGGATAAAATTAGAATTTATTTTATGCCAAAAGGATATAAAGATATAATTTGCAATCAAGTTATCATAGATGGCAAAAACTATACTGGCGAAATTATTGGTGGTAAAGAAAATGGAATTATTTATCAAAGATGTTGTGGTGCAAGAGTTATAAAATTTAATGTCGAGGTAGAAAAAAATGAGTAAAGAATTATTGGAACAAATAGATAGTATGATT
>Ga0247608_10001755_pt1 | contig 28899 bp, 19 predicted proteins | sample 176DNAGHGlowgp2_FD_193490 | JGI IMG/M metagenome (GOLD analysis project Ga0247608, IMG submission 193490) | Sheep rumen microbial communities from Palmerston North, Manawatu-Wanganui, New Zealand - 1766 DNA GHGlow gp2 | ecosystem: Host-associated > Mammals > Digestive system > Stomach > Rumen ... | reverse complement strand
CTTCGATTATGTGGCTGAGCATAGGCGCAATTCCGCTGGCGAGGTCTACGGACCCACGGAGCCTGTGAAGCTGAAGTTCACCATCCGTGTCAACTCTCCCCGTCACGCACGCGTGTTCTATAATAATCTGCTGGATAACTCTCATTATAACTATTCGTTCCTTTTCAATGCCACGTTCAACGAATTCCAGCGTCTGGCGAACTATGAGGACGGTCTGGTCGTCAACGGCTATGTGGTAAGCGTGGAAGAGAACTACAGCGCCAACAAGGGCATCACCGGCGAAGAGGAGCAGATCCTGCTCGACGTCACGATGCTGGTCCGCTCCGTCACCTTCATGGGCCGCGAGGAGCAAAATAATTTCAAAACAATATTCATTCACTAAATCATTTTAGTTATGGCATTATTAAATCTTAAAATACATGACGTCTCCATCTCTACAGACGCTGCCGAGAAAACCGAGAAATCTGTCATCCTTACTACTGAGGAAACAACTGATACTGATGGCAATGTATGTGGAGTTCAGAAAATGGTCCAATTCACTGTTATAAATAAGGATAAGAAAGAAGAATTAAAAAATTATCAGTTGTCGCTGATGAATCTTCAGTTTACAAAGAAGATGTATCAGCCAACAAATATAATAGCAGAGATAGCTGTTTTTAAAGCGATACCGAGAAGTTCTTGGATTCCTGTCCCTCGTGATCAAGTCGTGTCTGTGTTCCAGGGCAAGAAAGTGTCTATCTGGGATAGGACGCAGCTTAAGCAAGATGGCTCCGCTTTTGATCACATGAAGGTGGGTGAAGACTTCTACGTGCATTCCGTTCAGGTGAAATACAAGGTGAACTATATGCGTATTTACCTGCAGATTTGTAGTCTTGATAAACTGATGACACTTGAGAAGAACTGTCGTACCTTCGTTGGTAAGAAGCTGAAAGCAGGCATTCTTGCTTCAGAGCTTCCTTCAGATGCAGAAAAATCCAAATATGTTGCTCCATACGATTCTAAAAAGCCGCTGGCTTTTGATGCATCTAAAATGCAGAATCTGAGCTATGATTCTACGGAACATATCTTCCCCTATTTGGTTCAGTACAACGAGAGCTTCTACGATATGCTGGCCCGCACCACCAACCGTTGGGGTGAGTTTATGTTTTATGAGGATGGAAAGCTGAATATCGGCTGTCCCAATTCAACGGTTGCCAATTTGACACCGACTGAAGCAGAAATTGCAGCACAGGCCAAAGACAAAGACAGTATTAAGTATCCGGATTTCGATACATTGGCATATTATGATGTCTACGAACATGAAAATGGGAATAAGTATGATTGTGCCGCCAGCTATGACGATAATATGCTGTGTTCTCCCATTCAGAAAGAGCCGAATTCTGTTTCTGGCAACATAGTTTGGCCCTTTAATGTAAAATGGGATAAGGTAGTAATGAAGAAGTTTACCAGTTTCTTTAAGAACGACAAGAACCTTCCGACTTTTTTGGGTGGTGAATTGTTTAACGATCTGTATGATCTTGGAAGTCAAAAGGCCACGGTATATCAGAAGAATAAAAAGCATCTAGATGACTACTTTAAAGAAGCTGACGTGAATACAAAAAAAGAGCAGTATGGTAAATATAAATTAAAAAAAGATAAAATGGTGGAGGGTTATAACCCGTTCTCCGAGATTAAGACTATTTATGACAAAGCGAAGTATTTCAGCATTTTGAAGCATGAGATCAGCGTCGGTAAGAATGCCATATGCATCAGTTATGATACATCATATCCTTGCCTGAAGTTGGGTCAGATCATCAAGGTCTATGATAAGGAGTATATCGTAACACAAATTGACTGCTCAACCGATACCCCCCTGATGTTACAGGACGATCTTTGGGTAATCACTACAGATCCGGTAAAATACTCATTCCATGTTTATGCCATCCCCAAGCTGGAATATCAGACGAAAGATAAAGACGGTAAAGTGGTCGAATCTGTTAATCAGTTCTTCCCGACAGTGATTCCTTCCGGCCATGTCAGATTGGCAGAGCCTCAGATGGCTACCGTCACCGATGCTAAAGATCCAAATGGTTCAGGACGTGTTCGTGTGATGTTTGGATGGCAGGACGTAATAAAGAAGGATGATAAGATTTCTGACGCAACGAAGGCTGCCTCTTCTCCTTGGTTGCAGTTCACTGCCAATGCTGGTGGTAAGGATGGTATCATGGGTAAGCACTATGAGGGCGACACCGTGTTTGTCGGCTTTATAGATGGCAATGTGGAGCGCCCCTATGTGATAGGTGCCCTTTCAAAGGGTGCCGGTGCTGACATCCACTGCAAGACTCCGGGTGGTCATACCTTAAAGATTGAAGACAATTCGGCAGGTATTTCAGCCTTCCTGACTAGAATGTTCCTGCCTATATGGGGTACATTGTCTGACTTTATTCCCGGTATGCGTGAGGTCAATGCGTTTAAAAACAATGATAACAACCTTTCTATGGCCGGTGGATTCACTCTGACCGATAACTATGGAATCTATAAGATTTCGGGATCGACAGATGGCCGTAATGTCTCGATAGCCTCTCCTTGGGGTGATGTGAGTGTCAATGCTTTCACGGGAATTTCCATTTCCGCGCCTAATGGTGATATCTCCATCAAGGGTAAGAACGTGTCTATTGAGGCAGGTAACAACCTGAGTCTTGTTTCTGGTAAGAATGTCGGTTACAGAATATGGAAGAAAAAGGATACCTGGCAAGGAGAACTTGCACAGTTTATTACAGATCTCCCCGTAACAGTGGCAAAGAAACTGGCCGAGAAAGCCATCAATGTTGTTGATCTGTCAATTATCCGCTCAGTCGTTGAAGTTGTCTTCAGACCTGTAGAGGGTTGCCTCACCTTGAAGTCTAACCGCTTCATGAAACTGGAGGCTGGTAAGAATAAGTGTGAATATCCCTACACTGCCTATTCAGCATCGAAGGTGGATCAGCAGAAGAAACTCGACGCCAAGGAAAAGAAGGCTATTCTTGCAGGTACGGGTGAATACCTCGGAGTTATTAAGGGAACGGTCGATCTCTTTAAGTCTATCTCAGGTCTTGTTGAAGATCTCGACACCAAGTTTGAGAAGCAGTATAATGAGTGTGTCGGCTTTAAGGCCGCATTAAAGAATAGCCTCGACGACTTGAAGCCTTGGAGTAACGATCAGACTCAGGAAGTATGTAATAAGCCTTTCGCTGACTTATATAAAGGACTGATTAACGATCTGTGGGCCATGAAGGATAAGTATGAGCCTTTTGATGAGGCTAAACTTGACTTCTCGGATAATGTGAAGAGTGATGAGAATGATGCTTCAAATTGCGTAGATGATGCATGTTTTGATCGTCTTGGAACTTTAGTTATGTTCAAGCATCCTTTCAAAGGCGGTTTCCTTGTAGCGGAAGAGGATGGCGTTAATTTGAAGATTGTATTGGAACGTAAGAAGTTGAAACAGAAAGCAGTTGATGCGCTGAATCGTTTAGGTTTGGGTATCTGGCAGTTGCAGCATATTGAGTTCCAGAAGACAGATATGGTAACGAAGCCGAAAAATGGTAATATATCATGGTATACCTTCACACCTGTACCAGAGAACTATAAGACCATGCTGGCGAATGCTTTCAGTAGGAAGATGTGCCCGAATAGCATCTATTACAAGCCCATTGTGGATGAGGGTAAGAGACAACTGGATACTGCTCTTGATACTTCGAAACAGGCTTTCTCTCCTAAAGATAAAGTGTATATGAAGCGATTGGTTGCTATGAACCTCCTGGAAGAACTTGGATTCAAGGATGAATGGCGTAAGAAAATTCAAGGAAGGGCAGTTGGCGTAATCCCGGCTCCGCCACAACCAGTGGTTCCTACTAAACCTGACGCATCGACAATGGAGGATAAAGATGGAACTATCATGAATGACATGACGTGGGAGTACTATGTACAGAGTCTGAGCGGTATACCTAAATTCAAGAAGGACAAGACCGCACTTGGTAGTACACTTGAGAAGGTGGCTGGTGAAGCGCTCGACAAGATTTGGTTCTTTAAAGGCTGGGGTGAGAACTGCTCATACAGCGAAGGAAAGAACGGTGAGATTCTGATAGGAACAGACAAATCTACCTATGTCTTGAATAAGGAAGGCGTCAAACCGGCTAATGTCCTCGAGTCGACAATTAAGTGTTTGAATGACATTGATGGTGCAGCCGACGGACTGGATGCAAAACAGAAGAGTAGTGTTCAGGGATTCGTACAGCAAATCAGAGATGTGATAAAGGATTATTAAATTATAAGAATAATAGATTATGGCATATATATTTGATGATTGGAAGAAACTGTTAGAAAACTTCCAGAATAGTGTCGAAAAGGATCTGGAGGAGATTCACCAACAGAAAGCTGAGGTACAGCAGATAAAGGTGGATATCTTCAATAAGCTCGACAAGGGATTGTTCTACCGTGATGATGAACGCATAGTTATCTCTGCTCCCGAGATCATTATCGGTAACGTGGATAAAAGCGGTACCTTAGTGGGTGAACAAGGACGTGTTATCGTCAAGGGTAGCGAGGTTTCTACAGAGGGTGTCGGTGATAGAGGACGTATCATCAACCGCGCTCCGAGCATTCAGCAGATGGCTGTCAATCCTGGTGTCGACGGACTGGAGAATGTGGTATGCACCACCTCTGAAATCGTTTCACAGGCCTGTGAGATTACGCTTCACAGTAGCGATGCCAAGGATGCTTTCTCGCAGGTTCCTGTACCTGCTGGTAAGGGTGGTATCAATATTCATGCTGATAACAGTCTGAATATGGAGGCTGCAGTTTCTGCTGAGGGTCGTAAACAGAAGATAGAGTCGAGCATTAGCTTCCTCTCAAATCAAAGCTCTGACCTGAAGAAAGAAGTTGATGCACAGAAGAAGAGTGTGGACGACTGTTTCAAGCAGATGAACGACTTGCTGGCTAAGGAAGACAAGCTGAATCAAGAAACTTTATTCATGGGCCGTGTGAACCTCGTAGAAATTGAGGAGATTCATGAACAGATAGATAGCATTATGCCAGTTCTGTATCAGGCTACTCAAAACTTTATTCATCTCGTAGCCAAGTTGGCTGAGGTGAACCGTAAGAAGAAGGCTCTCGAGGCAGAGAAGAAGGAAATCAAAACTGGCGACGACTTCAAGAAGAATACTACTGGTGCCTCAATGAACATTGTGGCTGAGACCATCATGGTTGATACTGTAGATGGTGACGGTAACATACACACAAATCCCGAATCCGGATTCTATGTGAAGACACCGAGAATGGGTGTCAGTATGAAGGATGAGAAAGGACAGCTGGTTAAGGACGGTGGATTTGCAGTCAGCGCAGAGAATATTCTCTTCTCAACGATTAATCCTTCTGAAGATGGTAAGGAATTGCCAGTAGTGGGAAGTTTCGGCGTCCAGGCTAAGGATATCATGATAGAGGCTATTGATTATCAATTAGGTGATAAGAAGAAATTGTCAGAGAAAGAACTGACAGCCGACAGTAAGATCACGATGACTGCCAAGACCATCGAGGTTGCTACCACCAGTCCGAAGGACATCGAGCGCGACGATAAGGGTAAGATCACCAAGGGTGAGTACACCGCCGAGGGCGATGTGATCTTCAAGTCGAAGAACTTCACCGTGGAGAGTCTCGACTACGAGGTGGCCGATGGCGAGCTGAAGACCAAGGCGCTCACGAAGGACGGCAGCGTATCTGTACGTGCTGAGAAGACCGCCTTCCTAGCTGCCGATGCCGAAGGCCAGTCGACTGGCAGCTTCAGCGTGAACGCGAAGGCTGTAGACATGAAGTCGATGAACGTAGACAAGGAGAAGCTCACCGACGACAAGCTGGCCGAGGGCAGCACCATGACGCTGGTATCAGAGAAGATGTACGTAGGCGCGAAGTCGAAGGATGTCAAGAGCAAGAAGTTCCAGGCTGTTTCAGAAGAGATGGGCCTCTTTGCCGACAAGACCTTCGAGGCCCAGCAGGGCGACGGCAAGGCCGTGGTACAGCTCGACGGCGGCAACACCTCTGTGGGTGGCGACAAGACGCAGGTTTACGGCGAAACCACCATCAATGCCAAGGCAGAGGTCAAGGGCGAGCTCAAGGCTCCGAAGATCTCCGGCGACAGCATCGAGGCCAAGAGTGCCTTCAAGTCACCCAACATCAGCGACGGTATGGCCGCCGGTGCCGGAGGCGGCGGTGGCAGCCTGAGTGCCAAGCTGAAGACGGAGGATGCTCCGAGTGAGAAATAGTAATATATTATATAATGTAAAATAATAAGTTAGTAAAGGATATGAGAAGAATTATTATAAAAGAGTTTGAACAGTTGGATGAGACACTGAGCAATTTGAGCGCACAGTTTGCATACCGCTTGAAGAATCTGTGCGTGAAAGCGGAAGAAGTTTCTTTGCTGCCAATAGAGGTGCCGATTGAGGGGGAACTTCTGAATTTGGAAAAGTGCACAACCATCGGTAAGGAGGATGAATACAGTTTTATGATCTTCCCTAACTATGATGAAGATATGGAGAATCTTGGAATGGCCATTTTTAGAGCTCATCCTGAATTCAAGCAGGAAATAAAGTCGATGAAGGTGGATGGCGTCGATGAGAATGGCAAAGACAAGGAGCAGGATGTCCGCTATATCCTCGTGACGATGCCAGAGGTGGATGATGACCGTTACGACGTTCTGAAGGATGGCGTGAAAGTGTGTTATGAGGAGTGTAAAGTTCAAATGGAAGCTGCCAATTCCAAGGCCGATGTCAAATTCGCCCAATTGACTCCTGGTGAGAGCGATGAGGATATCCAGAAACTGAAGAATGCACGTGAGAAGCTTAATGAGACCTGGAACGGTCAGCGCGACAAGGTCTATAATGAGAAGCTCCAGGAGATCGAGGATGCCCACAACAAGTGGCTGGCAGAGCGCGAAGCTAAGGAACAGAGGCGTCAGGAGGACGAGGCTACTCACAGTGACACTGCTGCTCGCTCAATGAAAATCGACCAGGATGATATGGCGAATTAATAACTAATTAAATACAAATGTTTATGAAAAAGAGTCTGCTATTCAGTATGGTGATTGCCGTTGTCGTGACGGCTTTCACAGGATGCTCCAAGAAGGATGTCTATGATCCGGAACGTCCGGAGAGAGATGCCATAGAGCTTTATAATTCGAACTTCCGGGCATACGTCGGAGGAACTATCAACAGTGCGGTTGACTGGGGCTTCGGTACCTCAGCCAAGTCAAGGACGCGTGCCGACGTGACACCTGACGTCACTCTTGACCCCAAGGGATACTCTTCGCAGGTGACCTTGGATTTCTTCAAGACTGTCGAGGAATATTTCCCCGTGAATGCTGTTTGTAAAGATGATCGGTGGTATAACTATGAGTTCATCGAAAATGGTGAGTTCTGTAATATCCGTCTGATCTATACCAATACCGAAAAGGAGGATGAGATTGGCCTCTTCTATTATGATTTCGAGAAGGAGACTTACAAGGATGCCAAGGAGATAGTGTTGATAGAAAATCTTCAAAAAGTAAAACTTGGCGACTATTATCAATACAATATCTATGCTGATCTTGATCGGGACTGGATTAACCCCGAGCACACTCATGAGGCCTATTCGTTGTGGCATGAGAGTATCATAGGTGGCGAGAAGGTGGAACCGTGTGCCCGTATGCATATGAGAACATGGACTATTTACATGCCTGGTACCTATCATTTCGGTGTCTATGTCAGAAATAAGGATGCTGACGGAACTGTTCATACCTATTATACCAACCAGTTTAAGAATGTCGACGAGAATGCATACAGCGGGGCTGCTATTGGTGATAAGGCCGTGGGGGATATCAAGAAGAGTTATGTATTTGGCCTGAGCGATGACGACCAGCCAAATTGTAACTTGCTGTTCGTTATGCCCAAAGCCGGTAAGGACAGTAAATATCCGCTGCTCTACAAGCCCGAGAAGAAAGAGCCCGAGCCCGAACCTGAGCCGGAGCCAGAACCACAGCCCGAGCCCGAGCCAGTATGGTACCGCATCATTGCTGAGGACTTGAATGCACATGATATTGATAAGGACGGTGAGGTTGACGATACCGACTTCGACTTTAATGATATCGTGCTCGACGTGGCACTTACTGATACTGGTGCAAAGTGTATCCTTCAGGCTGCCGGTGCTACGCTGAAGATCCGCATCAATGGTGATGACAACCTCGAGGTGCATAAGCTGTTTGGAGTCGATCAGAAGGTCATGGTCAATACCAATGCCGATAAGGCTGGTCTGGCAAATGCAAAGAAAGATGCTGTATCATTTGATCTGACGGGCAGTTTCAACTCTGTCGACGATATCAAGATTGAGGTTTTCCGCCAGAACCGTTGGATGACGTTGAAAGCTCCGAAGGGTGACGCTGCCAGCAAGATTGTGGTTCCAAACAATTTCGTATGGCCCGACGAGCGCGAGAGTCTCAAGGCTAAATATCCTGATTTCCTGAATTATGTGAAGGATCCTGAAACCTACCGCGAGTGGTGGAACAACGTCGTGAAGTAGTCTTTCATTTCTTTAGGAAGAAATAGATAAAGTCGTTAATTAACCGGATGCCCCTGGAATGTTCTGTTTCAGGGGCATTTTTATGATGTCTGATCAATCCTTGAAGGGCTAGTGTTTCCTCATCAGAAGATTTACATTTTCAAATTTTTGTATGATTACATCCGTCATCTGTCACTTTTTTGCTTAACATGCTGAAAATTAGCGTTATAAATATTAATTTTTATCAATCAATCTGTCACTGTCTGTCACTTTTTACTGGCTTTTTGATGGATTTTCGGCTAAAAACCGTCACTTTGCAGGCATTATTCTCCAAATCATATACCGACAAAAGGATGCTCACTCGTAAGCAAACTATCCTTCACCTACCGACAAACTATGAGAAAAGTGCCTTAAAACCCAAAATCGCCTAAAAGTGACAGAAAGTGACAGATGAAACACCTATCTGTCACTCATAATGCAAACAATATCAATAAATTACGCTAAAAAGTGACAGATGATAGATGATTTTCATTAGAAAAACTTTGTGTAGTGTACTGAATAAGTTGACAAAATCAAAAACTCCCCGAGTGTGTTGGACTCGGGGAGTAGATGGTATGCTGAATAGAAAATCAGGCGGGCTTAAACGATTCTCAGGGCGAGCATCATGACGTCGTCGTTCTGTGGGGCTGTGCCGCGGTGGCTCTCCAAGACTTCCCGCATCTTGGCAAGTACCTTTTTAGGTTCTTCGCTCATGCGGGCTGAACTATTGAGACGTGTTAACATGCGCTTCTGGCCGAATGCCTCGTGATGGATGTCCTCTGTCTCGTAGACACCGTCGTTATACAGGAAGAGGGTGAACTTATCGGTGAGGGTTATCTGCTGCTCTTCGTATTCGTAATCATCCATCACGCCGATGGGGATGTTCGGTATCGTGTCAAGGAGCTTGGCACCGTTAGAGGCATCGAGAACGACGGGGGATGGGTTACCGGCATTACAGTAGGTGAAGCAGGCATTGTCGAGGTTCAACACACCTACGAAGAGGGTAGAGAACATCTGATTGTGGTTGATGGCGCACATGGAGTGGTTCATCTCTGAGACAATTTCTGCCGGAGAGGGCTTTCCGCTCTTTTCGCAAAGTATGGTTGCAGCTGTGCGGAAAACGCTGCGGGTGATGGACATCATCAGAGAGGCCATGACGTTGCTGCCAGGCACATCGCCGACGCACAGGATAATGTTATGACCTGAATAGAAATAGTCGTAGAAGTCGGCACCTACATCGGGTGCTGAGAGCAAAAGCTTCTCGATCTGAACATGGTGCTCGGTGTTCTCTTTGTCGGAGTTGGTGGGCAACATGGCTGTCTGGATGTCGCTGGCAATCTGCAGCTCCTTGCTCATCAGTTCCTGTTCCATGACCAGACGGTTCACCTCGCGGAACTTCTTCGCATAGCGCCATACTATCCAGACGATGAGCAACAGACCGATTAACTGGATGAGGAAGCCAATGACGTTGACAGTATCAATGGCGCTGTAGGAGACTTCTTTCTCGGGCGACAAATCTTTGAAAAACACGTCGCCAGTCAGAACGCCAATCACTTTTCCCTGACTATTGTGGATAGGCTTGCTGTAGGTGAATACGCTCATACCTGAGCCTTCTGTGTCAGTATATACTTCACTCCAGCGGGCTGTGTCGTTGTTGAAAGACTCTTTGAACCAATCCTGCTGAGTGTAGTCGTAGGCCAAAAGTTTCGTCGTGGGCTGACTGTCGGCCTTTTTCGAACGGTTGAAGGCGATTGGAGCGTAAAGGCTATCCTTCTGTGGATAATAGCCCGGGCGCATGGCGATGGTACTGGCCACGATGTCGGGATTGCGGGATACCATACGTGAGACAATGCCATAGAATTTCTCGGGTTCCTGAAGGCTGATGAGTACATCGCCCATTGCATTCTCGACAGCTGTTTCAACCCTCGTCTTAATGCCTAGTACACGTTGAATTTCTTTCTGGTCATCGTAGGCTTGCTGCATCGCATGCTTCTTAACTGCATAACGGGTATAGATGTACTGCCCGATGTTTAAAACCTGAGCCAGAGCTGCGGCAACCACAATGACAATGATGCCGGTTCTTGACTTCTGGATAAGTTTCTTAATGGACAAACGGTTCATATTCTTCTGAATTTGGATGCAAAAGTACGCTTTTTTTAGGAAATAAACAAGAAAAAGATGAATTATCTTATAAGAAGGAAATGTGTAATTAATGTTAATGTTTGGGCGGAAAGCATTTAAATTAAGAAAAATTTAATTAACTTTGTAATGCAAATAAAACTATAATGTTATGAAGAAACTTTTGACAATAGTGTCCATGGGGCTGATGACGGCCTCGGTTATGCAGGCTCAGGATGCTCCAAAACTGGAAGTTAAACCTTCGGGACGCATCTTATTCGATGCAGCCTATCTTAGTTCGCAGAATCAGAAAGATGAGTTGAAGAGCGGTGTCGGTGTTCCTGACGTACGTGTCGGTGTAGGATTCACTTACGGGAAATGGAAGGCAAAGATTGATATGGGCTATGCCTATGGTAAAGTGGGTATGAAGGACGTGTGGTTGCAGTACACCTTCGACCAGAAGAATTTCCTTCGTGGCGGTTACTTCATCCACCAGTATGGTTACCAGAGCTGCACCAGTTCATCGTTCAAGGAGACGATGGAGGAGCCTCAGAGTAACGCTGCTTTCAACAACGACCGTATGCTTGGTCTGATGTATGAGCATAAGACGAAGGACTTCTTGGCTACGGTGAGTGCCGTAGTGGAAACTGATGCCATGAAGCAGACAACCGACGTGACTGGCAGTGAGGGTATCGGTGCCTTGACGCGACTGGTGTGGCATCCGCATACGGAGCGTGGCAACATCTTCCACGTAGGTATCAGCGGCGGCATCGAGGGAGCCCGTTACAACAGTAAGGAAGAGCTGAACCATAAGCAATTCACACTGGCAGCCAATTGGCCTACACGTGTGGCTAAGATCAAGGCACAGCAGGCTATGATCGACGAAGCCAAGACGATGTACAAGTTCTCTCCTGAAGTGCTCTTCTCGAAGGGGCGCTTTGCTGCCGTTGGACAGTATTTCCTGAATAAGGTGACTCGGCGCAACGACCTGAGTGCGTTTAATGGTAGCGGTGCATACGTCACGCTGCGCGGACTGCTTAAGGGTAATGGTTACGTGTACACGATGAACGACGGTGGTATCGACACGCCAGATCCAGGTTTCATGGAACTCGTGCTGCAGTATAACTATACCTCGCTCTCCGACTATCGGGCAGGTATCTATGGCGGTTATCTGAACGACTGGACACTGGGTTATGACTATTATATTAATAAATATATGATTTGGCGTGTGCGCGCATCATATACAAGAGTGACAAACCGTGCTGGATTCGAAAACAATGAGCTATATGCGCTCGAGACCCGATTGCAAGTGAAATTCTAATTTACTAATTTAATAATTTATCGACAATGAAAAAGCTATTGATGATGGCTGCCCTCGTGATGGCAGCAGTGAGTGTGAAGGCGCAGTCGGATCCGACTCCCGTTGATGCGTATTTTACTACTAAAGAAATGCCCGACATGCTGAAGTGGTGTCCGGCTCCTCCCGATACCATCGGACCGGCATTCGCATTCGACATTATGCAGTATATGTGGGGTAAGCAGATGCGTAACTGCAAGGAGCGTGCCGACATTGCTATCCGTGATGCCGTGTATGGTCTGGACTGCATCATCCGTGAGTTCAGCGAGCCTTTCGGTATGCAGATTTCGAAGGAAGAGACACCGGAGATCTACAAGGTGCTCCGTGAGGGAACTGCCACCTGCGACAGTATCTGTACCTATCCAAAGAAGTATTATATGCGTAAGCGCCCCTTCATGCGTTTCCATGAGCAGACGCTGACACCGGCAGATGAGCCTTCACTTAGCAAGAACGGATCGTATCCCTCAGGTCACACGCTGCTCGGCTGGAGTTCGGCCCTGCTGTTGTCGGAGATCAACCCTGACCGTGCCGACACCATTCTTGCCCGTGGCTATATGTATGGCGACAGCCGTATGATTGTCGGTGCCCACTGGCAGAGCGACGTGAATGCAGCCCGTCTGGCTGCCAGCGCTGCCTATGCCCGTCTGCATACCAGCGAGCGTTTCCTGGAGCAGATGCGCAGAGCTCGTGAGGAGTACCGTGTGAAGGCTGGTCTGGCTACCATCGTGGAAATCAAGGCTTACCAGAAGGCTGCTGCCAAGCGTGCTAAGGAAGCTGCAAAGAAGGCCAAGAAAGTGGCTATCCGATAACTTTTTTTAGATAAAATTGGCGATTTTCGCTTTTTATTTGTAATTTTGCAACCAGAACAGGTGTTTCGGGCGCGCAAATGAGACAGGCAATGATCTTTGCGGCGGGACTAGGTACCCGTCTGAAACCCCTGACTGATACCATGCCCAAGGCCCTGGTGACAGTCGGGGGAATGCCTTTGATATGGCACGTGATCATGAAACTGAAAGCGGCGGGCTATGAACGCATCGTGGTTAACGTGCACCATTTCGCCCAGCAGATCGTGGACTACCTCGCTGCCAATGGCAACTTTGGCCTTGACATCCGTATATCGGACGAGACGGGCGGACTGCTGGAAACGGGTGGGGGTATTCGGAAGGCATTGCCGCTGTTTGATCAGTCGTCGCCCATCTTGATCCATAACGTGGATATCCTGAGCAATCTGGATCTGACGGTACTGCCCGAAGACGAATCGCTGCTAGTGGTGAGTGAGCGGAAGACTAAGCGCTATCTGCAGTTTGACCATGCGATGCGACTCGTGGGTTGGAAGAACATCGAGACGGGCGAGGTGAAGGGCCGTGAGGGACGCTCGTTAGCATTTTCGGGTATCCATGTGTTGGGACCGTCGATGTTTTCCATGCTGGAGGATTGGCCACAATGTTTCCCGATCATGGACTTTTACCTGAGGGTCTGCGGGAAGCAGGTCATTCGTGGATACCAGCCCAACGATCTCAGACTGCTCGATGTTGGCAAACAGGACACCCTTGAACAAGCAGAATTATTTCTCAAACAATTATAGACAACATGACACAGAAGATTATCATCTTGGATTTCGGCTCACAGACGACACAGCTGATTGGCCGTCGCGTTCGTGAGTTGGATACCTTCTGCGAGATACTGCCATACAACAAATTTCCAAAGGATGACCCGACGGTAATCGGCGTCATCCTGAGTGGTTCACCCTATTCAGTGCACGACCCCGAAGCCTTCAAGGTGGACTTGAACCAGTTTATCGGCAAAGTACCCGTGCTGGGTATCTGCTATGGTGCACAGTTCATCTCACATACCCTCGGTGGTAAGGTAGAGAAAGCCGATAGTCGGGAATATGGTCGGGCAAACCTCCAGACGGTGGATACCTCGAACCTGCTCTTCAAGCATTTTGAGCAGCAGTCGCAGGTGTGGATGAGCCACGGTGACACCATTACGGCCATCCCCGATGATTTCAAGGTGATCGGCTCGACTGCCGATGTAGTGAATGCGGCTTTTGCCTCTACCACCCAGCCTGTATGGGCTGTGCAGTTCCACCCGGAGGTGTTCCATACCTTGCAGGGAAAGCAATTGCTGAAGAATTTTGTGGTTGATATCTGTGGCAGTCGACAGTCGTGGAGTGCTGCTTCCTTCGTGGATTCCACAGTGGCTGAGCTGAAGGCACAACTCGGACAGGATCGGGTAATACTGGGACTTTCCGGCGGTGTGGATTCTTCGGTGGCAGCCGTGTTGCTGAACCGTGCCATTGGTAAGAACCTGACTTGTATCTTCGTGGATCACGGTATGCTGCGTAAGAACGAGTTCCGGCAGGTGATGGAGGATTACAAGGTGCTCGGCCTGAACGTGATCGGTGTCGATGCATCAGAAAAGTTCTTCGGCGATCTGGCAGGTGTCTCCGATCCGGAACAGAAGCGCAAGATTATCGGTCGTGACTTCGTGGAGGTGTTCAATGCTGAGGCGAAGAAGATTACCGACGCGAAGTGGCTGGCTCAGGGTACCATCTACCCAGACCGCATAGAGAGTCTGAATATTACGGGTAAGGTGATCAAGAGTCATCATAATGTAGGTGGACTGCCGAAGGAGATGAACCTGCAGCTCTGTGAACCGCTGAAGTGGCTTTTCAAGGACGAAGTTCGCCGCGTAGGCCGTCAGCTAGGTATGCCCGAGCATCTGATCACCCGTCATCCGTTCCCGGGACCGGGCTTGGCTGTGCGTATCCTCGGTGACATCACGCCCGAAAAGGTGCGTATCCTTCAGGATGCCGATGACATCTATATCCGCGGCCTGCGTGAGTGGGGGCTGTACGATCAGGTGTGGCAGGCTGGTGTCGTATTGTTGAGTACGGTAAGAAGTGTCGGGGTGATGGGTGATGAGCGTACCTATGAGCATCCTGTGGCTCTGCGCGCCGTGACCTCTACCGATGCGATGACGGCTGACTGGGCCCATCTGCCCTACGACTTCATGGCGAAGATATCCAATGAAATAATAAATAAGGTACGTGGCGTGAATCGCGTCTGTTACGACATCTCGTCGAAACCGCCCGCAACCATCGAGTGGGAGTGAGTCCACCCATTTGAAAATGCCTTGTGACAGCAAACATATTTATTAACTAATATAACAATTTAATTATGAAAAAGTATTCTAAGTTTTTCAATGTCTGGCTGCTCTTGGTGAGCATGAGCCTGGTTACTGCTTGTACTACAGAAGACAATGCTGTTGACCCTGTTGGACCTCAGGAAGAAGTTGTTACTGAGTTTTACAATGAGACCGTCAATAAGATGATTGACGAGAACTATGAGAAAGTGAAGGCCAACGGCTATGCCGAGCTTGTAATCCCCGCTTCGCTCTATCCGAAAGGCATGATCAAGATGCCCGCAGCCGACATGGAGGCAATGGACTATGTGATCAAGGCTGGTCATACGGCATTCGTCAACGGTGGTGCCGTGCGCGACGGTGTGATGGGCAAAGAGCTCCACGACGTCGATTTCTCAACCGATGCTACGCCCGACGAACTGATCGCCATCGTTCCTAACTCCCACAAGACGCAGGCTGGCAAGCTCACTATTGCTCAGGCTGAGCACGAGGGCGGCATCCGTACCGACATGGTGCCCTATCAGGCTATGGACATCCGTTTGAAGGGCCAGTGGGGCGTTCCCGAGAGCCCATACTTTGGTCAGACTTACAGTAAGAATCTGATTGACGACTCTTATGGACGCGACTTGACCATTAATGCCGTTTACTATGACTACAAGACGGGCGATATCATCGACTATCACGGTGGTCTCCGCGACATCCGCGAGAAGATTATTCGTACGCCCGTTGAGCCGAACCTGGCCTTTACGATCGATCCGCAGTCGATACTGCGTGCCGTGCGCTTTGCTGCCCGCTACGATTTTACCATCGAGGAGAATACTGCCAAGGCCATTGAGGCCAATCTGACAAAGGTAGATGCCATCAAGCCTTCGCTCCGTCGCTATGTGGTGATAAAGGGATTCTGCGACAAGTGTGCTTTCCGCACCTATCAGTACAATGTGAAGTACGGTGTGCTTGGCTATCTGTGCCCGATGCTGAAGGACTATATCGGCAATGCCGAGTATGAGGACTATCTGAAGAGCGTGTTCGACTATGTAGATTCTCAGAAAGCCATGGAAGCCAGTCTGGCCTACTGCATTCTCTTCATGCCTCCTGTGATGAAGGAACTTGGCGACAAAGAGCCTACATTTGATAATATCAAGGCTGCCTTCGACAAACTGGAGCAGGGTAGCGGTCAGGACAAGCTCTTCTGGCTTGAGGACTACCGCTTCACGAAGAGTGACCCTATCCTCATCTGGAGAAATTACCGACTGATGACCACCGATGCTACGCTGATGGATGCAGCTTTGGTGAATAGTCTTAGAAAAGAGTTTACATTCAAGAGCAGTCTTATGTTGCTCAACGCAATGGCTCTGACAGATAACAGCCTGAAGAAATATGCCGACGAGTGGAATAAAGACCTGCCCACAAGCACCGATCTCGACAAGGTAGAAGCTGACTACACGGTGAAGGATGGTGAAATTCTGACAGGTATCTCCGAGCATGCGCTGATTATCCCTGATGGTGCAACGATCACGCTGGAGAGTGCCGGTGCGCTGAATGCCATCATCTGTCAGGGTGATGCCAAGATCATCCTCTCGAAGGGAACAACCAATATATTTGATTGCGAAGAGCGTTATGGCAGTGCCATTAAGACCCAAAGTGGTAAGACGCTGACCATCGACGGTGAAGGAGCACTCTACGCTCTCGGCGGTCAGGAAGGTGCCGGCATCGGCGGCAACGGCAATATCGTCATCAACAGCGGTACGATTGAGGCCTACGGCGGTCAATATGGAGCCGGTATCGGCAGCGAGATGTATTCTCCGTGTGGTGACATCACCATCAATGGCGGTAAGATCAAGGCTCAAGGTGGAGACCAGGCTGCTGGTATCGGTAGCGGTCAGGACGGCGAGTGCGGCAAGATCGTCATCAAGAGCACTGTGAAAGAAGTAGTAGCTATCGCCGGTTCAGAGTGTGAGAACAACATCGGTGCTGGCTTGGGCGGCACTTGCGGTGAGATTACGATCGAGGATAAGACCAAGATATCCGCTGAATAAGGGTTAGGATCGCGAAATACAAAAGATCCTGAATATGAAAATGAAAGCATTTAACTATAGGATAGGAATATGGCTGATGACGTTCAGCCTATTCCTATCTACTTCCACGACCTTCGTATCATGCACATTCGAAGATAATGCCATTGACCCGAAGCCGGAAGAACCGACCTCCCAAGGTTTCTTTACAGATGAGATCAACAAACTGATTGACGAGAACTACGAAAAAGTTAAGGCCAATGGCTATGCGAAGTTGGTGATACCGAAGTCATTGTATAAGGAAGGTCTTTTTACGTTCCCTGTCAATGCAGCTAGTGACATGAAATGCATGGTGGATGCCGGCTACAAGGCATACGTCAATGGTGGTACAGTTCGCGACGGGGTGATGGGTACGCCGAGCCACGATATCGATTTCTCCACCAATGCCAGCATCGATCAGATTGTGGCGACGGTGCCTAATGCCAAGAGTTTCAATGCCTTTAAGAATATCTGGGTAGTCAAGGCCTATCATGATGGTGACATCGAGACCGACATCGCTCCTATTTTCTCTATTTTCGAAGAGTACGGTGGAAAGGGTAATGTACCTCTCACTAAGTATCCTGACTCCCCCTATTGCGACGATTTGCTGGAGGACACCTATAGCCGTGATTTCACCATTAACTCACTCTATTACGACTATGGAACAGGTGACATCATCGATTATCATGGCGGTCTGCATGACCTGCGGGATGGCATTATGAATACCGTGGTTACTGCCGATGTGAAAATTGCACTGGACGCCCGTGCTATCCTGAGAGGTCTCCGCTTTGCTGCCAAATATCAGTTCCGCGTTGGTGAGGAACTGGACAAGGCATACAAAGATCATATTGATGCGTTAAAGGAACTCGACACTTACAATAGTATCTATAATATGGAGAGCGGCTTCAACGGTGGTTTTGCCCTGCGCTACTTCAAATTGTTAGAGCAATATAAGGTGACAGACTACTACCTGACTTCGCTGACTGATCGTCTGCAAACTGCTGCCTATAAAGACTTCGTGGAAGGTATGCTTGGTGAGTTAGACAAGGTAGGAAAGGCTGATATGGCTCTCTCGTGGACGGCTATTTTCTGGCCTCGCTTTGCCGATGAAATCAAGGCTAAGACAAATCCCACGAAAGACGATGTGGTTGCTATTTGGACGGCTATCGACAAAGCGAACAAGGAGAATTTCAAGTTTGACTATAAAGACTATACTTATGTTCCTGAATTTATTCAGGATGTATGGTACTTACAACTCCAGATGACTGATCCCGCTAATAAGACGGATGCAAAGTCTGCCGAAATCCGCAAGAGTAGTCATTTTGCCGAAGCTCAGCGTTTCCTGAAGGCCCGTGTCGTTTTGGATAGCAGCCTCGCTGATATTGCCTCTTACTGGGAGTAGGAAATTGGAATAATTTGGAATCTTCGTGGATAAGGAAATGAAAGACGGTTTTAGGAATTGTATCAGACTTTTTCCTCCGAGCTTGCTTCTTGGTGGTTCCATGGTATTTGGCTCGTGTACGTTTGAGGACAATCCTGCCGATCCTGTCACATCCCAGAAGAGTATTGTGATCCTCTTTGAGAGTGATTCGCATTGCGAGGTTTCCGGCTACCCGAAGATAGCAGGACTGCGCGATGCCATCAACCAGAGTGACACAGCCTATGCAGGGGTCGTCTGTTGCGGCGACTTCCTACAGGGCGGTGCCGTTGGGACAGTCTCAAAGGGTAAGTATATTGCCGATATCATGAAGGCCGTGGGCTACGATGCCGTCACGGTAGGCAATCATGAGTTTGAGTTCGGGAGTGTGAATATGGAAAACCTCCTCAGTCAGATAGGTGCCCCGGTGGTCTGTGCCAACCTTTTCCGACACGGAGAGGCGAAAAGCGTCTATCCCGCCTATGCGATCCGCCGATATGGTGACAAGCGTGTGGCCTTCATAGGGCTCCTGACGCCGGAGACGTTCTCGACTCAGAACTTTGCCTTCTTTGACAGCGAGGGCAATCAACTCTATGACCTGACCGGCGAAGGACTGGAGAAACTGGTACAGCAGGCTGTCGATGATGCCAGGAGCGAAGGAGCCGACTATGTTGTGTTGCTCTCCCACATGGGTGAGCGTTCGGTAATCGCGCTGACGTCTCACGACCTGATCAAGCGGACACGAGGTATCGACGTGGTGCTCGACGGCCACACCCACACGTCCGTTCCTTCTGCGTATGTGAATAACATCGATGGCAAGCCGGTGCTGGTGTCGCAGTCCGGTGATAAGTTCAAGCATATCGGCAAACTGGTGATCAAAGGCAGCGGAGAACTGTCGGCCACGCTCCTCCCGACGAAAGAGGTGGCGGAGGTGAGCAAACCAGTTTCTGATGTCATTGACGCCGTGGCGGTTGAGGTGAATAAAATGGTGGGCGTCGTATTGTGCCATAACGACTACCCCCTGGTATCCCTAAGTCAGGAAGGGAAGAAATTGTCGATGGTACAGGAGACGGCCATAGGCGACCTAGTAGCCGACGCTTACCGTGACTGCTATCATGCGGATATCGGCCTGCAGCAGGGCATATCGCTTGTCTCAGACATTTCTGCCGGTGATATTACGATGCAGGATATGTTAAACCTCATTCCTTTCGAAGATCAGATGTATCTGATTGAGGTAAAGGGCGACCTGCTCCATCAGATGCTGGAAAGATGTACGAAGAGCCTGCCGGCACCCGGTGTGTGCTTCCCCCAGTGCTCTGGTCTGAAATACACGGTTCACCAGAAGAGTGACACGGTGACCGACGTGATGGTGCTCGACCGTGCCAGTGGTGAGTACAAGCCGCTCGACCTGGAGAAGAACTACCAGGTGGCGCTGGGCGTGTTCTATTCGAGTCTGGGCTTTTACGGAGTCATGAAGGACTGCAAGGTAATCAGGTTCTCTTCAGAGACTACCCGTGATGCCCTGGTGAAATACCTGACTAAGACACTCAACGGGCAACTGGGCGACGGCTACAAGAGTGCCCAGGGGCGCATCACGATCATAGACGATTAACAGCTAACAGGAATAGTGAAGGCAATGAAAAAAGTTCAGGACAAAAACGGATGGAGTTTGCTACTGTTGTTGGGCCTGCTCCTGACTGGATCCACGACATTCGTTTCGTGTACTGTTGAAGACAATGCCATTGAACCACAGCAAGAAGAGGTGGCGAAAGGCTTCTTTACGGATGAGATAAACAAGTTGATCGACGAGAACTATGAGAAGGTGAAGGCCAACGGCTATGCCGAGTTGGTAATCCCTGCCGCCATGTTCGACCATACGTTTTTCAAGATTCCCGATAATGCGAAAGGGGATATGGACTATGTGATAAATGCCGGCTATAAGGCTTATGTCTTTGGAGGTACGGTTCGAGATGCTGTGGTGGGTGTAGCCTCGAATGACGTGGACTTCACCACTGATGCCACACCTGAGGAGTTGGAGAAGATTGTGCCTAACACGAAAATCTTCGTCGCTCCCAACGGCTATAAGGTGGCTCAGGCATGGCATGGAAACGATCGCACTGACATGGGAACGATGCGCGCCATCTATTATTATCTGCGCGGAAAGGATGGCATTCCCGAGAGCAGTTATCCCACCGACGGCACCATCAACGTGTATTCCAAGGAACTTTGGGAAGACAGTTACAGCCGCGACCTGACTATTAATGCGATCTACTATGATGGCAAGACAGGTAATCTGATTGACTATCATGGCGGTCTGCACGACATCCGTGAAGGTATCATCCGTTCTACGGCAGATCCAGATGCGGTCTATCCCTATAATGCGGAGGCCTTGATAAGGGCTGTACGCTTTGCTGCGCGCTTTGGATTTACCATCGAAGCTGAGACCGACAAAGCCATCCGCAAGCATCTTTCGGCCTGCGATGAACTCGGAGCCGGAGGTATTGCCTACGACTTGATCAAGGTGTTCCACGATGGCAACATGACCCTCGGGTATCGGCTGATGAAGGATTATGGTATCCTCGATCGTTTCTTCCTGACGCTGAAGGACACGCTGAATACCTCCAACTACGACAGTTACGCCAAGGCTGCATACGCCTATCTGGACGGACAGAATAACAAGGATTATGCCGTCAGTCTAGCAACGCTTTTCCTGCCTGTTGTCAACAAGGCCATGCAGGGGAAGACAGCCGACCTGGAGACTTTCAAAACCACCTACAACACGCTGGAGAAGGATAGCATGCAGGCTGACTATTTCCTCATTGAAGATGCGATGAAGGCCGATATGTTCCGATTGTGGCTGCTTGTGTCGCAGATGGGCGACAAGGCTGTTATCGACGATGCAACCAAAAAGGCTGCTGTCAAGGCCGATAGTCTATTTGCCAAGGCTCTGCTGGTTCTGCAGGCCAAGGCTCAGACCGACACAGAAGTGGCTAAGATTGTTGATTATTGGAAATAGAAGATTTTGCTGTATAAAATAATTATCTGATGAAACTAAAACATTTATTTATCGTTACGTTGGCGGTATGGGCTATAAGCTCTTGTACCACCATAGAGAATCCCATCGTAAATCCCGATACCCAGGAACAATCCTATCGGGAGATCTTAGCCAGTCTTGACTGGGGAACAGACACAACTTTCGTCTATGGTCATAAAACACCCGACGTGGATGCTGTTACCTCTGCCCTGTCGTATGCCTCGTTGATGCGTGCCCTAGGCTATAACTGCAAGGCGAAAGTTTCGACGGGTACTAACCGCGAGTCAGCCTATATCTCCAAGCGTCTCGGTTTTGATCTGCCGGAACTTAAAAGTTCTGTGGCTGCCGGCACGCGCCTAATACTGACAGACCATACGGACTATGCCCAGTGCGTAGATGGTGCCAAGGATGCGAAGATATTGCAGAAGATCGACCACCACATTGAGGGCGATATTCGCGATGCCATTATTCCTTATGTGCGTCGTGAGATGGTGGGCTCGACTTGTACCATTATTTTTGAATGCTTCAATGAACTGGGTGTGCCCATCGACGATGAGTCGGCGAGAATTATGCTGGCAGGTATCCTTTCGGATACGCGCAACCTCAGCAAAACCACAACCAAGGGTATTGACTCCACAGCATGGAAGGCACTCGTAGCCCAACTGCGACTGGAGGACGAGGTAGCCCAGATCAGCCGCGAGATGGAGGAGGCTTCCTACAACTACGATGGCATGACTGACGCTGAGATCCTGCTTTCCGACTATAAGGACTATGAGATTGGCAGTCACCTCATCGGCTTCGGCAGTCTGTCGTGCAAGAAGACGGAGATGGATGCATTCATCACTCGCATACTGGCTGTGATGCCCGAGGTGATGAAGCAGAAAGGACGCGATATGCTCTTCGCCAAGATTGACAATCTGGTACCCAATCCCGACACCAGTAACGGCGCTTCCCCCTTCTTGGAGGAGGGCACGTATTTCATTTATTGCGGTGAGGGCACGAAAGACGTGGCCGAGAAGATCTTCGGCACTTCTCTTCGCGAAGGAGTGACTTATACCAAAGATAATCTGTCGCGTAAGCAAATTGTACCAAAAGTTACAGAGTTGTTGAAGTAGAATATGAAAAAAATTGTTGGTTACTAATACCTCTTCTGGCATCATTATACGCACTCTTATGGTATAAAATGTGGAGATAGGACCCGTTTTAAGTTAAAGAATGTAAAATTATCGTAATGCCACCATTTAATATGGTGGTATTTTTTATTATTTTTCGTAAATTTGCACCTAATATGACTATAAATTGAATTGTTTATGAACGCTAAACTTAAATCGATTGCCAATTCCTTTGCTGAGGAGTATTGCAGTGATGCCATTTATCCGGCACATTTGTTTAAAGCTATCCTGCACAAGGAGATTGGACTTGTCCATTTCATCGAGAGTGAATTGGATAAGGATTATTTTTATCTTCAGGACTGGGCAGACGTACAGATGCAGCTTGCTCCGCGCGCCGTTCGCCCTATGCGTGATCTAGAGTATAGTGACGAGGCCCAGGCTGTCATTGACGAGGCAGAGAATTATCAGGTGAAGTTCAATCTCGAAGAGTGCACCGATGTCTGTGTTCTGGCCTCTTTGGTGACTCCGGGTGTAGGCTTCTCGTTCGATCAGTTGAAGACGCTGCCACTTACTCCATCGGACATCAGTGCTAAGATGGGTGGTGGCGCAAATGTTGAGGCGCCCTATATGGAGGGAGCCGAGCTAACAAAGCACACGCCTGCCGCTGGTGGTGGCAAGGGGAGCCTTTCTAAATACTGTGTTGACAAGACTGCTGTGGCACGTGCCGGCAACCTTGACAATGTCATCGGTTTTGAGAAAGAGATATCAGTTATTTATGAAATTCTGGGTCGTAAGACAAAGGCTAATCTCCTGATTACGGGTGAGGCAGGCGTTGGTAAAACGTCGCTTGTGAATGGTTTTGTTCGTGAGCTTGCCGCCGACCGTGTGCCTGGTTTCCTCAGTGGTGCCGTTGCTTATGAACTGGATACAGCCGCCCTCGGTGGCGATGCCCAGTATAAGGGTGAGGTAGAGGATCGTTTCAAGAATGTAATCAATGAGGTGGAGGCTCTGCCGAATGCCGTGCTGATCATTGAGTCGATTGATAAGTTGTTCGACAAGCAGGGCTCCCTGTTCGGTGCATCTTCTATCCTGAAGAACGAACTGAGTAAAGGGCGTCTGCAGTTGCTCGCAACCTCAAGTATCGATGGTTTCACGAAGAATATCGAGACCGATAAGGAGATGACATCTAAGTTGGAGAAGATTACTGTTGAAGAGCCGACAGCTGATCTTTCGCTCCGTATCCTGAAGGGCGCTATTCCTGCTTATGAGGAATATCACGGTCTTACAGTCGACGAAACAGTGCTGAGTGATGCCATTCGTTTGGCAAAGCGCTATCTGACGGAAAAATCTTTACCAGACTCAGCTTTTGACCTTATAGACCGTACGATGGCTCAGGTGAAGACAATGAACGATCTGACAGGCAGTATCATTACTGAACTCCGCGAGAAACTTGATGCTATCAAAGTTTCTGCTGAGGGTAAGGATAAGGCCGACGAAGGACTGATGAAGGAACTTGATTGGCTGAACTACGAGTTGTTTAACAAGGTAAGCTGCATCCTTTTGGCAGGTGTCGATTCTGATACAGACTTTAGTAAGATTGCTACCATTCGGGAACGTGTTGATTTCCTTACAGGAATCCTCGATAAGTTGACAGAGCTGAGTGCAGAACAGCGTACAGACCTGAAGAGTGATGATTTGAGTGCTGTTGTAGCTAAGCAGACAGGTATACCTTTGGGTAAGGTACAGACTAAGGAACGTGATCGTCTGATGGGTGCTGAGGAAACGCTGAAGAAGCGTGTCGTTGGTCAGGATCATGCAGTGAAGAAGGTGCTTGATGCTGTGTACGAGGCTCGTTCTGGTCTGAGCAAGAAAGGACAGCCGATGGGTTCTTTCTTCTTCCTTGGTCCGACAGGTACTGGTAAGACAGAGTTGGCTAAGGCACTTGCAACCTTCCTCTTCGGCGATGAGAGTGCACTTATTCGTTTCGATATGTCGGAGTTCAAGGAAGAACATTCTGTGGCACTGCTCTACGGTGCACCTCCGGGATACGTGGGATACGAGGAAGGCGGCCTGCTGGTGAACAAGATTCGTCAGAATCCGTATTCAGTCGTGTTGTTCGATGAGATTGAGAAGGCTCACAAGTCGGTATTCGATCTGTTCCTGCAGATCCTCGACGAGGGTAAGCTTCACGATCGTCTTGGTCGTGTGGGTGATTTCTCAAACGCCCTGATTCTTTTCACTTCGAACATCGGTGCACAGACCATCGTGGAGAAGTTCAATAGTGGTATCATTCCCGAGAACAATGAACTGATGGATATTATGCAGGGCTACTTCCGTCCTGAATTCCTGGCTCGTCTGACAGAAATCGTACCATTCTCGCCAATTACCGATAAGACTGTTGCAAAGATCTTTGACATTCACTTGAAGGGATTGTTGAAACTGCTTGAGGAGCAGAACATAGAACTGACGCTTACACCTGATGCACGTCAGGCTATTGCCCTGCGTGGATACAACCAGCAGTATGGTGCACGTCCTGTTCTTGGTATTATCCGTAAGGAACTGCGCCACCCGATATCAAAGATGATGATTGCCGGTAAGGTGAAAACTGGTGACAAGATTCTGGTAGAGGTCGACAAGGATGGTCAGGCAGTGTTCGTGATTAACGGAAAGCGTGAAGAGAAAGTCGCTGAGAAATCTGCTGATCCTGCAGAGCCTGTTGAAAAGAAGACCACAAAGAAAGAGAAAAAATAAAGTTTAATAATATTAGTATTCATTTAAAAATTATTTACAACTATGGCAATGAAAGAGAATTTCATTTCGATGGCTCCAGATGAGGAGTCCAGTGCGAAAGTCAGTTTGATCGATCAGAACAAGACACTGATGATTGATCAGTACACCAGTGATGTTGAAGCAGGTAATCCTGAGTTTGTAGAGGATATCCACAACATTGATGACGCATTTGCTCACTTTAAGCCAAAAGTAGAAGTCGCCTTTACAGATGAAGAAGGAGGTTCTGTATCTGAGACCCTTCACTTCGGTGAGTTGCGTGACTTTGAGGCACAGGGCGGAAAAGGCAAGCTTGTTCAGAACAGCCCGTTCCTTTCTGGCGTGAAAGAGAAGATCGACACTAACCAGAAGATTCGTAAGAGCATTGAGCAGAACCGTAAACTGCGTGATATTCTGAAGGAGGCTGGTAGCCGTGACGAACTGAAGGCTATGCTTCAGTCTATGCTCACAGAATTGGAAGGCGCCGATTAATCAAGCGACTAATACGCTATGGCTAAGAAGATTGAAGAATTAGAACAGAAGATAGCCCGTTTGGAGCAGGAGAATGAGCGTCTCGATATGGAGAATGTGCGCTTGTTGGGACGTAATCTCTTGATGAGCGAGCAATTGAACTGCTGGTACGAACTGAAACAGCGTGTGAACTGGCTGAAGGCAGAGATGCAACGTGGCCGTCGCTTGTCAATGCAGGCTGACATGGTTGACGATGCAGAGCTGTTGGCAATGCTGGAGAACCGTCTGGAACAGGAACCTAAATTGGTGACTGCAGAATTCGGAACCAAAGAACTGGCAGAACTGATGGGGGTTTCACAGGCTCGTCTGATTCGTCTCTTTCGTAATTCAACGATCTTCAAGTCACCAGATGAGTATCTTGAAAATATCCGTCTGATGCGTGCAATGCAGTTACTTCGGGAGCATCCTGAATATGGCATTGCTGCTATAAGCGCAGAAGCTGGTTACAACTCGGTGCGGACACTACAGCGCAGAATGAGCGAGGTTATCGGCATGACGCCTGTGGAGTTCCGTATCATGACAGAGAACGAAAGACAATAAAGTAAAAAGAATTAAAAGAATTATACAATTATGGCAGATGTAGAAATGCAGAAAGCTCAGGCCGCCGAACAGGCTGGTGCCGAGCTTCAAGAGAAACAAGGACAACAGGATGTCTCCCAGTTGCTAAAGGCATTTGGTGGATTTAATGCAATTCGTGGTTTTATGCCCGATGCTGATAATATGAATCCTGCCCGCAAGGCAGCTAAGCAGGTGTTCCTGACAGACAAGCGCTTCAAGGATAAGCGTGAGGGTCTGAAGAAGGACATCAAGCGTTGGTTGGAGTTGCTGGATGACAGCAGCATTGAGAGCGCAACAGGTTTTGCAGATGCCTGCAAAAAGGATGAGGAGAAATTTACAGGCGTTCTGAAGCAGGGTATCACCGATGCCCTCTATGCTACCCAGAACCTTGAGCGCAGCTATCGTCAGCTCGACTCATTCTTCAAGACTTGTGGCACCGACAAGGTTAAGAACCTGCGTATTATCAATGTCCTGAAGGAAGATATCGCTGATGCTGACTCTGGCTTCGCTGGTGAGGTAGAGAATATCCTCCGCAATGGTTTCGACCGTCTGAGCCTGAAGGATGCTTACAGCCTTGTCTGCGTACCTGGTGCTGTATTCACAGATAAGGTAGACCTACTTCAGTGGGCAAAGATGGCCTTTAAGTATAAGGTAATGCTGATTACCGACCATGCAGATGAATACTCATTCGATGATCTACAGGCCAATACAGAGGGTTATCGCGACAGCGATCAGGCGCTTATGAATGTTGTCATGACCGCCAACTGGATTGTTGGCCGTGAGGCAGAAAAGATGTCGAGTGACGAAGAGGATGCAAAGGCATTCTATATCGCTCCTGCTGCTGCTCTCTGTGGTAAGCTTTACGATGAAACAGCTAACATGGCACAGGGTGCAGGTGGTAAGAAATATGGTACCCTTGACGGTGTGAAGGGTGTGAAGATCGACCTGCTGAAGTCTGAGATTGCTGCCTTGATGGACAATCAGGTGATTCCGATGGTCTACAGTGAGGGGCGTGTGATGGCATTCAACAACACTACGCTTTACAACGGAGATCTTGATGCCATGAAGGAGTATCCGATCGTTCGTGTATTCGACTGGGTGAAGAAAGTACTGATGAACTTCGTGCATGAGGTGGCTCTCGAGAACTGGGATCCGTACAACTCTCCAAAGAATCTGAAGAGCAAGATCCAGGAGTTCCTCAATATGTATAAGGGCTATGGCAACCTGTTCCAGAACTATGAGATCGGCGAGCCGCGTCAGGATCCTGTCACCAAGCAGATTACTTGTGATATCACTCTGACCCCGTTCTATGCAGCTAAGAACTTCGTGATTAAGGTCGCTGCAGACAAGAAGGATAAGGAAGCTGCTTTGGCTAGTGCATAAGTATATCCCGAGACTAATAAATAAAGTATTAACAATCTAAAAATCAAAAAGTTATGGCAAAGACACCAGTAACAATGAAAATCGACGGTTACAAAGACCGCGAAGTGATGATGGTAAGTTATGAGTTCGAGCAGGAGACCGACGTAGAGGGTCAGATGAGCGGTATTCCCCGCGGCGGTAAGATCCAGGTTCGCGTAAAGGCTCTGAACGATGGCACACCCGACCTGCTGGCTTGGATGACGGAGCGCAACCTCCCGAAGAACGGCAGCATCGAGTTCCTCGAGACAAAGACAGGCAAGGCTATGAAGACCATCAAGTTTGAGAACGGCTACTGCGTAGACTTCGAGGAGAGATGGGAAGACAAGGTTGGTCACTTCGAGGAGATCACCATCACCTGCAAGAACATCGAGGTTGGCTCTGTCAAGTTCGAGAACGAGTGGGCATAACCCTATCATGAAACTTTTTAGTATTAACAATTAAAGGAAAGAAAGGAAACAAGATATGGCAGAGAATGTAACCCCGGTAACCCTCGCTGTTAAAGATTTTGCAGAACGTGAGGTACTGTTAGTAGACTACAAGTTCAATCAGGCAACTGATCGTGAAGGACAGATTTCGGGTATTCCCCGTGGCGGTCGTGTCAACATCCGCGTAAAGGCTATGAACGACGGCAACGCTGAGCTGCTCGGCTGGATGCTCGCTCCCACAGATCCCCGCGACTTCTCAGTGAAGTTCAAGAACACCATCGACGGTAAGGACATGAAGGAGCTGAAGGGCACAGGTTGCTACTGTGTGAAGTACAAGGAGTACTGGGCAGACGGCGAAGAGCACTACGAGGACATCGA